>Ga0070684_100001921_pt1 | contig 15248 bp, 19 predicted proteins | sample KBSC723LmetaG_FD_65653 | JGI IMG/M metagenome (GOLD analysis project Ga0070684, IMG submission 65653) | Corn rhizosphere microbial communities from Kellogg Biological Station, Michigan, USA - KBS C7.2-3L metaG | ecosystem: Host-associated > Plants > Roots > Rhizosphere ...
GCTATGTGTGTTTTACACTGTAACTTGCTGGGAGCTTCGTGAGAGGGCGCAGGGCACTCCCGCGCGGAGCCCGTGGACGCAGGCGGCTCGGCCCCGGGCGCTGGCAGGTCCGGGCGCGCCTGGAGCGCTTCGTCGAGCCGGCCGTCCTGCTCGTCCTTCGAGACAGCCCGGGGCACGGCTACGAGCTCCTCGAGCAGCTGCAGGAGCTGATGCCGGCGGAGCGCATCGACATGGGCAACCTGTACCGGATCCTGCGCTCACTCGAGCGCGACGGCCTCGTCGACTCGACCTGGGACGACACCGCCCCCGGTCCGGCCAAGCGGATCTACGTGATCACGCAGTCGGGCCGGCGCGTCCTCGGCCAGTGGGTCGAGGCCTTCACGAAGATCGAGCGCCAGATCGAGCAGTTCAGAAAGCGCTACGAAGAGCAAAGGGGGTGAACATGCATCACCGAAACCGACGCTTCCATCGACGCGGCGTGGGCAATCGCTTCTACGAGCCCGAGCGCGTCCTCGAGCGGCTGGAGGAGTATCAGCGCGACCTGGAGCAGGAGCTCGCAGACGTCGCGGATCTCATCAAGCGGCTCAGGGAGTCGCAGCCGCAGACGGCGTAGCCCGCCGAAGGTTTCGTGCGGAGGTGGGCCCCGCCCGCCTCCGCCGAGTCCGCTAGACCTTGGCCTCTTCCTTTTCCTTCTTCGACTCTTCGATCAGCTTCTGCGCAACGTGGCTCGGAACCTCGTCGTAGCGCAGGAACTGCATGTGGTAGTCCCCGCGCCCACCGGTCATCGACGTCAGGGCCTGGCCGTACGTGAGCATCTCTGCCATCGGCACCTCGGCCTTGATCCGCGTCATGCCGCCGCTCGGCTCCATGCCCTGCAGTCGGCCGCGGCGTGAGTTGAGGTCGCCGTTGACCGAGCCGACGGTGTCGTCCGGGACGGTTACGTCGACCTCCATGATCGGCTCGAGCAGCACTGGGTTGGCAGCCTCATAGGCCTGCTTGAAGGCCATCGAGCCGGCGACCTTGAACGCCATCTCCGACGAATCGACGGTGTGGTACGACCCGTCCACGAGCAGGACGCGCACGCCCTGCACGGGAGCCCCGGCGAGCTCGCCCCGCGCCATCGCTTCCTGGATGCCCTTGTCGACTGCCGGTCGGAAGCTCTGCGGGATGACGCCGCCGACGATCTTGTCGACGAACTCGTAGCCGGTGTGGCCTTCCATGGGCTCCAGGACGATGTGCGCGTCGCCGAACTGCCCGCGGCCGCCCGTCTGCTTCTTGTAGCGGCCGTGGCCGCGGGACTCCTTGCGGATCGTCTCGAGGTACGGCACCCGCGGCGGGTTGAGGTCGACCTCGACCCCGAAGCGGCGCTTGAGCCGGTCGACCGCGACCTCGACGTGCATCTGGGTCATTCCCGACACGAGTTGCTCCCCGGTCTGCGGGTCACGGCGCAGCTGGAGCGTCGGGTCTTCCTCGCTGAGGCGCCGGAGCGACGTCGCGACCTTCTCCTCGTCGCCCTTCGCCTTGGGCGTGATCGCGAAGCTCATCACGGGCTCGGGGAAATCGAGGCTCGGAAGGTCGACCTGCTGGTCGGAGTCGAGCAGAAGGTCGCCCGTCATCACGTCCTTGAGCTTGGCGACCGCTCCGAGATCGCCCTCGCCGAACACGTCGGCTGACTCGTGCTCCTTGCCCTGCAGCGTGAGCAGCGCGCCGACCCGCTCCTTGGCGTGTGTGCGCACGTTGGCGAGCGTGGCGTCGGAGGAGACGGCGCCCTTGAGGACGCGGAAGACGTTGATGCGCCCCGCGAAGGGGTCGGCGACCGTCTTGAAGACGAACACCGCGTCCGAGGCGCCTTCGACCTCGATTCGCGAGCCCTTCTTGGCCGGGGACGGGACGCCTTCGACCAGAAGGTCGAGCACCGCGGTGGTGCCGAGGTTCTTGGTCGCAACGCCGCACATGACCGGGAACAGCTCCCCGCGGGTCACGGCGCTCTTGAGCGCGGAGGCGACCTCCTCCGGGCTCAGCTCCTGCCCGTCGAGATAGCGCTCCATCAGCGCCTCGTCGGTCTCGACGACCGAATCGAGCAGCTGGGTGCGGTACTGCTCGACCTGATCCGACATCTCGGCCGGGATCTCCCCGGGCTTCGCTTCGCGATCTCCCTCCGGGCTCGTGTACGCCGTCATGTGCAGGACGTCGACGACGCCCGAGAGCTCGTGCTCGATCCCGATCGGCAGGTGCACCGCAACGGCTTGGGTTCCGAAGTGCGTCCGCAGCTGTTCGAGGACGCGGAAGAAGTCCGCCCGCTCGCGGTCGAGCATGTTCACGAAGATCACGCGCGCGAGGTCAAGCTCTTGCGCCCGCTTCCAGTTGCGCGTCGTCTGCACCTCGACCCCCATCACGCCGCTGACCGTGACGAGGGCGCCCTCGACGACGTGGAGAGCCGCGATCGCATCGCCCTGGAAGCTCGGCTCTCCGGGCGTGTCGATGAGATTGATCTTCCGCTCGTGCCACTCGAGGTGGCAGAGCGTGTCCGAGATGGACATCTCGCGCTGCTGCTCGTCCTCGTCCCAGTCGGAGACGGTCGTCCCCTGTTCGACGACGCCGAGCCGGTTCGTCGCGCCGGCCTGGAAGAGCATCGCCTCGACGAGCGAGGTCTTGCCTGTGCCGCGGTGACCGACGACGGCGACGTTGCGGATCTTTCCGGGCTCGACTGCGGGCATGCGAAGGCTCCTCCTCGGCTGGTTTTGCGCGATCTTAGCTCTGCCCGGACGGTGTCACGTATTCGTCACTGGCGTGTTACGGACACGTGCGTCTTTCCCGAATAGGATTCACAGCGGGAGGAGGTGGGCTGTGCCTTAAGAGGGGTTCAGTCGCCGGAGTCGCGCGACGGCGCCCCGGCCAGGCGCGCTTTCATCCTGAGGATCGCCTTCGTGTGGAGCTGCGAGACGCGCGACTCGGTCACGCCGAGCACTTCGCCGATCTCGCGCAGGGTCAGCTCCTCGTAGTAGTAGAGCGTGACCACGAGCTTCTCCCGCTCCGGGAGCCGCGCGATCGCCTCGCCGAGCGCCTCCTTCAGCTCGGTCTGCGCGAGCGCGGCCTGCGGCTCAGGGCCCTGCGTGTCCTCGATCGTGTCGATCAGCGCCACCTGGTCGCCGCCCGAGGACGAGATCGTCCACAGCTCGTCGAGTGCCGCGATCGAGGAGCGCGAGATCTCGGTCAGGCTGTCCTCGAGCTCCTCCGGCTCGATCCCGAGCTTCTGCGCGATCTCCTCATCGGTCGGCGCGCGATGGAGCTTCGCCTCGAGCTCGGCGATCGCACGCTCGATGTGGCGGGCCCGCGCGCGCACCGAGCGCGGCACCCAGTCGAGCGCCCGCAGCTCGTCGATGATCGCGCCCTTGATCCGCGCTATCGCGTACGTCTCGAACTTGACGTCACGATCGGGGTCGTAGCGTTCGATGGCCCCGATCAGGCCGAGCAGCCCGTACGAGACGAGGTCGCCCTCGTCCAGGTGCGCGGGCAGCCCGCTGCCGAGGCGCCCGGCGACGTACTTCACGAGCGGCGCATACGTGAGGATCAGCCGGTCGCGGATCGCCTGGTCGCGAGACTTGCTGAACTCCTGCCAGAGGGCGGCGGTTTCGTCGGTCTGCGCCACGGGCTAGAGAATACGGCTCTCGGCCGTCGAATCCTCACTGGCCACGTCGCACCAGCAGCGCACGGAGGCCGAAGCTCCCGATCCAGAGACCGAGAACACCGGCGGCGAGGGCGATCACGATCGCCGATCCGCCCGCGATCACCGCGGTCACCGCGATCCCGATGAAGAAGACCGCGAGGAAGAGGAAGAGCACGCCGAGGACGCGACGCTGAGACGGGGCGGCCACCCGCGCGACTCTACTGGCCCGAAAGACCGCGACTACAATCGGAGCGCAACCCAGGGGCGTAGCTCAACTGGCAGAGCACCGGTCTCCAAAACCGGGGGTTGCAGGTTCGAGTCCTGCCGCCCCTGTAGAGAAGCCCCCTGCTAGCCGGGGGCTTTTCTCTAGCCCTCGTTTTCGTGCGCAGGTGGCCTTTGGCGGACCTTCCCTGCGACGGGTTGCCAGCCGCATGCCGCCAGCTATGGTCGATCAATGACCGCGCGAAAGAGCACCCGTTTGGGGGTGCTCGCCCCACTCGATGTGAAGACGCTGCTTGCCTCGGTGGAAGCGGCTCCTCCGATCGATGCGGTGGAGGTGGTCGCCGCCGCCTTGACCGATGCCCTCGCCGCGCGCGACGTCAGCTTCCTGATTGCGGACTACGGCGGCCAGGCACTGATCCGGTTGAGCCACGTGCAGCGCGCTACCGCTGACGATGAGGACGTCAACCGCGAACGCGGCCTGTCAGTCGCGGTGGTAGGAACACCGCATGGTCGTGCGCTCACCGAACAGGAGATTCAGATCGTCCCGGACTCTGGTGGATACCGGGTCTTCGCTCCCGTGACGAGCCGCGGCGAGGCAGTCGGCGTGTTGGCGCTGGGATTCGATGACAAGCCTCACCAGCAGACGCTTGCGACCGTCTCGGCGGGCGCGCACGCGCTTGCGTACATAGTCATCGCCAACCGCCGCTTCACCGACCTTTTCGACTGGGGCCAGCGCTCGGTACCGCTTTCGTTGGAGGCAGAGCTCCAGCACCGATTGCTTCCCGGCTCGTACACCTGCGAGGGAGGCCAGTTCACGCTGGCCGGATGGCTCGAACCGGCAGGCGACGTCGGCGGAGACACGTTCGACTTCAGCGTCGAGCGAGACACGCTGCACCTTTCGATGACGGACGCTATGGGCCACACGCTGAATGCGGCCGTATTGGCAACAGTCCTGGTGGGGGCATTACGAAACGCTCGCCGTCGGCATGTCGGCCTGGCGGAACAGACCCGGCTGGCCAATGAGGCGCTCTGCGGGTTTTCAGATGATGGCGACTTCGTCACCGGGCAAGTCGTACGGATTGATCATGCCTCCGGTATCGCAAGAATCGTGAACGCCGGCCATCCCTTGCCGATCCTGATCCGTGACGGCCAGGCCGAGGATGTGGATTTGGCTCCTGGCTACCCGTTCGGTATCGCGGTCGATGCCGAATATCACGTCCAGGAACTGGATCTGCAAGCCGGAGACCGGCTCGTATTCCTGACCGACGGAATCCTCGAGCGCAACGCCGCCGATATGAACGCACCGGAGATCCTCACGGAGACGCGCCATCTTCATCCACGCGAGGCAGTGCGAGCGCTGATCCAGGCCGTGGTGAAAGCGTGTGGTGGCGAGCTCCGTGATGACGCAACAGTGCTGTGTGTGGACTGGCATGGCGGCCCGACAGGAGAACGCGACGCAAGCTCAGGAGCGGATCGGTGAGCAAGGGAGGCCAGCTCAGAACGCCACACGCGTGCCGTGGAGGGGCGGCCGATCGGTCTGGACGCCCGCGACACTCCCTAGCCCGGACTGAGGATCGCGTTCGTCGCTGAGCCGGACGGGAACCTCGTGGAGCTGCTTTCCCGCGAGGGGGAAGCTCCTCCGACCTGAGCACCCCGGGTGGCGACCGAGGCGGAGACGGAGTCGAGCTGGGCCCTACTCCCCATACAGGCGGTACTCGCGTCCGTCGAGCGTTACCAGCGCGAACGCAGTTGTTTCGCCGGCGAGCGCCTTGCGGACAGCGTCCAGCAGACGCACCACGAACTGTTCCGTGTTCTCGCCTTCGATGCCGACCTCCCAGGACCCGCCGTCAGCCTGCACTTGAACACCCGAGATTCCATGGAGTTGACGCGCGCAGGCAGCCGCATGGCCCTCCTGTTCGAAGCGCACTCTCAGTGGCGACCGAATCGCCTGCCCGTTCGCAGACGAGGCTGCGGCTGCTGAGAAATCCTCTCTCATCCGATCCTTTTGCTAACGTACGAACCGATAGGCGTAAGAAAAGATTGTCTTTAAAACGTAAGCGATTGATAAGATACGACTCGGAGGATACGTTGTCAAGCGAGGGATCCGTCCGCGGTTGGCAGTTCGTCACCAATCACACTCAGGTGCTGTTGTGCATCGCTCGCGACCCTGACGTGCGCCTCCGCGACATCGCCGATTCTGTCGGCATCACCGTCGGATCGGCGCAGAGGATCGTGGCCGACTTGATCGAGGCCGGCTTCGTCGAGCGGACACGCGAGGGCCGGCGAAACCGCTACGTCATCAACCGGGAGTCGCCCATGCTGCGCCACGCCGCGCAGGACGATCAGGAAATCGGCGGCTTGGTCGAGTTGCTCGAGCGCGACGCCGCTCAGTAACGACTAGGGAAACGGCCCGCGTCAGCCCGGGTTTGGGCTCGAACGTCTGCCGCCCCGGCCGCGGCGAGATCAGTGGTCGCGACCGTGGCCGCCGCCGTTGCCGTTGTCGTTCCGGTTTCCGTTACCGCCGCCGTGGCCGCTGCCGTGACCGCCGCCGTTCCCCTGGTTGTTCGCGTTGTCCCGGCCCTGGCCCTCGTCGTTGGCCTGCTCATCGTCCCGTTTGCGGTCTGCGCCCTGATCGCCGTGGTGCTTCTTGGTGCGGCCCCAGCCTGAGCCTGTATGTACGTGGTTCTTGTCGCCCTTGCCCTTGCCGGGACGGATCTCCTTGTGGACGGGCGGCGGAGGCGGCGGCGGAGGCAGAGGCGCCGGCGGCTGCACGGGTGGCGGCGGAGGCGGAGCAGGCGGGGGTGGCGGGTTCGCCGGCGGCGCAGGCGGGGGCGGCGGTGGTGGCTTGGGCCGCGGCGAAGGCGGCGGCTTCGGCCGCGGGCTCTTCGCCTTGCCCTTCCCACCCGCCTTGGAACGGCCCGGCGAATGAGGTCGACTGCGTGAGCTCCTTGCGGTGCGAGGCGTGAAGGCGACGAATGCCGCGCCCGCTGCCTGCGGAGCGGCGGCCGTCTCAGAGACAGCGCCCTCTGTCGCACTCTCCGTAGTAGCCGCTGAAGCCGGGCGGATCAGCGCCAGTGAGCTGAACGGCGCCTTCGCGACCTCGGCGCGAAGCTCAGACGGCACGCCCGCGAGCACCTTCTGCGGCGGGTCGCCGTCGAGCGCCGCACGCCACAGGTAGCCCGCTGACATCGCCGCAGCGACGAGCGCAGACAGCCGCAGGGCCTGCGTGTTCATCACGCGAACAGTGTGCAGGGAGCGTCAGACGGCACGGTTACGCGGAATTCGCGGCCGCGACCTCGACCCGGTTCTTCCCCTTGTCCTTCGCTCGGTACAGCGCGCTGTCCGCCGCGCGCAGCAACCCGTCCAACGACTGGCCGTTCGAGAGCTCCGCCACACCGAAGCTCGCTGTCACGTGCACCTCCTGGCCGTTGTCGCCGAGCGGCAGCCCAAGCTGGGCGAGCGAGCGGCGGAGACGTTCTGCGCCGGCGCTCGCGCCCTCGATGCCGGTCTCCGGAAGCAGGATGGCGAACTCCTCGCCCCCGAGCCGAGCGGCCACATCCATGTCCCGGCCGTGAGCGCGCAAGAGGTCCGCGAAGGCGAGCAGCACCTCGTCTCCCGCGTGATGCCCGAACCGGTCGTTCACGAGCTTGAAGTCGTCGAGGTCCGCGAGCACGACCGAGATCCGACCTCCCAGCCGCTGCCCCCGCCCGATCTCCGAGCGGAGCGCATCGAGGAAGCGGCGCCGATTTACGAGGCCGGTGAGTTCGTCCGTGATCGCCTGTCTCTGGACGACGTCGTGGAGCCGCGCGTTCTCGAGCGCGATCGCGGCCTGCGACGAAAGCCATTCCGCGAGCTTCAGCGTCTCGTCCTCGAAGCCGCCCTCCGGCGGATAGAGCACGAGCTTCGTCGCCCTCGCCGAGTCGCCGGCGGAGAGGTCGAACTCGACCCCGGCCAGGCCGTCCAGCTCTCCGACCCAGCCGACCTCCTCGCCCTCCTGGAGGAGCCGCCCGCCCTTCGCTCCGGTCGCCTCGGTGATCACGTTGAGGATCACCGGCATCAGCGCCCGAGGATTGTGCGTCGCGGCGAGCGCGTCGCCCACAAGGGCCAGAGCTTCGCGCGCCTCGCGCCGTCCGGCCACCTGCGCGTGCCGGCGCTCGGTGTGGCTCGGGGCGGGAGCCGCCTGCTGCTCCGGCTCGTGCCGAGGCTTACGAATGACGCTGGCGAGTATCGCCAGCGTGATGAGTGTCACGAGAGCCGCGAGAAAGGCGAGCGACCACTGGACCTGGGCGCCGACAACCTGTCCCGTGACCGAGATCGTCCGCAGATACGCCATCCAACCCGGTCGAGTCTAATCCGCGACGCCTGCGAGACGAATCCCCCGAACGGGTTGTCCGCGGGTAGATCGGTCCTAGGACCCATGTCCCCTGGCAGCCCGGACCAGACCGCTGCGACCGTTCCGCCCAGTGAAAGACAAACGATTCATCGGAGGAGGAGTCACAATGAATATGCGGGGGGCAATTGCAGGCCTCGTGGCTTTCGCCGCACTCGCTACCACCCTGGTAGCCGGGGCGGGCGCAGCCGGAACGAGCCTGCCCACCGGAGGGAACTTCGTGTTCGCAGCCATCGATCCCAGCGATGGAATGTCGGACATCTACGTCCAGCCGACCGGTGGATCCGCGCCGGTCAACATCACCGACAGCGCCGGTTCGCGCAAAGACGTGAGCCCGGCCTTCTCGCCGAACGGCTCGAAGATCGCGTTCGTCCGCGCCACCGCCCAGGGGGCGAGCATCATGGTCGTAAATCCCAACGGCACGGGGCTCGTGAACGTCACGCCGCCGCAGCTCCGCGGGGCGATCAACACGGACCCGAGCTGGTCGGCGAACGGCAGGCGGATCGTCTTCTCGAGCAACGTCGACGGGAACTACGACCTCTACTGGATCGACGCCGTGACGGGACCGACGCAGCTGTCGCTGCCACACCGTCTGACCAAGACAGAGGCGCCGGTGCAGAACCACGATCCGTCGTGGGCTCCGAACGACAAGCACGTCGTCTTCTCGAGGACCGGGCACCGGATCTCGGTCACCAACTCGGCTGAGCTCTTTCAGGTCGAGGTCGGCTCGCCGCAGGCCGTGCGCCTGACGCGGACGGTGGTCGGCCGCGGCGACCGGTCGCCGGTCTACGCGCCCAACGGCCTCTCGATCGCGTTCTGGAGCGACCGTGCAGGCAACGACGACGTCTACCTGTTCAGTCTCGCGACGAAGACGGTGACGGCACTCACGAACAACCCGGCGAGGGACTTCGAGCCGGCCTTCAGTCCCGATGGGACAGCGGTCGTCTATGTGAGCACCCGCAAGGGAGCGACCGAGCTCTTCGCCCAGAACCTGATCGGGCTTTCGCCCGGCCCCTCTCCGGCCGTCCAGCTGACCTTCGACGGCCTGACCAAATCGCACCCCGGCTGGGGTGCAACAACGACGCATCCCGGACCGCTTGGCCCGCCAGTGGAGACTCCCCTCCCTAGGCCAACGGTCGGGACTGCGTACCCAGCGGCGAGTTAGCAACGCTGGGGGTCAACCCGCGATCCCCGTGCTGCGGCAAAGTCAGCCGGGGGTCGCGGGATTTCTGGAGGGCTTGGCGTGATGCTGCTCGTTGCCGGGGTGCGATGTTCGTTCCCTCGCAAGGACGCAGGGAGCCCGCGTACGCAAGGTACGTGGGCGACTGAGGACGCCGTCGAGGGGGCGAGCAGCGCGGCCCGGCGGCTCAGCCGTATTGCGCCAAGCCCTCCCGGCTTCAGCGTCTGCCGCGGCTTACGACGAGATTGATCTTGGTGCCGACGGCGAGCGTCCTGCCGGCCCGCCGGCTCTGGCTCAGGACTCGGCCCCGCGTGCGCTTCGAGCGCGCGTAGCGGACGCGGCCGACGGAGCAGTGCGCCGCTCTGATCGCGCGCCGCGCGGGAGTCAGGCGTCTACCGATCAGCTTCGGCACCTTGCAGTGCGGCACCGGAGGCGCGTTCGTCGAGACGGTGAAGCTCGTCTTGATCGTCGGGTGCACGTCGCACTTGAGGCGGTACGTGCCGACGCGGAACGTGAGGCGCCAGACCGGGTGCTCGATGTCCGCGACCGAGGTCTTCTCGTCGATTCCCGGCCCGGTCAGATGGAGGTCGTGGTTCGCCGAGAGGTCGTGGACCTGGACGTTGTACGTGCCCGGCGGGAGGTTCGTAACCCTGCGGCCGTCGGCGTAGAAGGTCGCGATGTGCGCGTCGGGGCCGACCGTGAAGATCAGATCCGGCTGCGATGAGGGCGGGGGCGGCGGCGGCGGCGGCGGCCCGGCGGGGCTCGGAGGCGGCGGCGGTGGCGGCGGCGCTGGCGGCGGCGGCGGGATCGGGGGGTGGACGGTGACGACGCCGCGGATCTCCCCGGGGTCCGCGTCGGACTGCCACTGGTAGTCGCCCTCCTCGAAGGTCACGGTCCAGCACTCCTCGCTCGTTCCCTCCGCCGTGGTCTGTTGATTGAGGCGCTGGCCGCCCCAGGTCAGGTCGCTCAGGTGGAAGTTCTGAACCGTCGACGTATCGTCGATCGCGAGCACGAACGTCCCGGCGTTGATGTGCTCGGCTCCGCGCCCCGTCGGGTACCGGAAGTACCCGCCGTCGTCCCCTGCATGGCCCACGAAGTTCGGTTCCCCCAGGCAGGGCAGGTGTGTCCCATGGCGCGCGCTCGCGCTCGCCGGGAGCACGACGAGAACGGTCGTCAACGCGACGGCCAGGGCGAGATAGACGTGTCGCCTGCGGAGCATCCCCCTAGCCCGGCAGCCTACTGCAGGGCCGCGACCAGAACTAGCCCGGGAGGAGCTGGACCGTGACCTGCAGGACGCGGCCGTGGCCGATCAGGAAGTCGGTCGCGCGCGTGCCCGGCTTTCCGCTGCCCAGCCTGCACCGGCGGAACCCGCCCGCGGGCGCGCAGACGACGGAGGGATACGCCCGCTTGACCGCAGCCTCGGTCGAATCGACCCCCACGCCGGACCTGGTCCGGTCGTTCGAGTGCGTCGTGGTGACCTCGACCACGCGGCCGAGGCGGAAGCCGACCCAGACGCGCGCGAAGTAGAGGCGGCCGCCCCCGGAGCCGATCGGCCGCCCGAGCTTCGCCCGCACCTGTGCCTTGGCCATGCCGAGAGACACCCCAGCCATTCCCTGCTGTGGGCGAATGGCCGCGGACGTCGACGTTGGGGCAAGTAGGACGACGACGGCGAGTGCGAGGGCGAAGCGGCGCATGTGCCGTGTATCGGCACTCGTGCGCCCTGGCACAACCCTCCCTTAGAGCAAGTCCGCTTCGGCGTCGGGCCGGCTGGCCTGCCAGGCCTTGACGTACAGATCGACCTCCAAACGCGCCTGCTCCTCCCCCAGCGCGTCCGGGACCTCGACGATCACCGCCTCGTCGCCATCGGCACGGGCCTCACAATCTGCGCGCCGCAGGAACTCGAGGAGCTCTTCCTGGGCATCTGGATGCACCTGGATCCGCATGGTCCCCCTTTGCCCACTGTGGGCGACGGACGCCGATTTGTCAGCTATCCGAATTGCCAGGAAGAGCGACAGCGGGGCCGGCCGGTACGCTCAGCGCCGTGAGCGTCCTCACCTCTCAGATCGAGCGCGAGTCGGAGATCTTCGCGGAGCGGCGCGGGCAGATGGAAGCGCTCGTGGCGGAGTTGCGCGAGCGTACGGCGCAGGTCGCACGAGGTGGCGGCGACAAGGCGATCGATCGCCACCGCGGGCGCGGGAAGCTGACGGCCCGTGAGCGAGTCGACCGCCTGCTCGACCCGGGAAGCGCCTTCCTCGAGCTCGGCGCCCTGGCTGCCTGGGACATGTACGAGGGCCAGGCCCCGTCGGCCGGCATCGTCACCGGGATCGGCGTCGTCGAGGGCCAGGAGTGCGTGATCGTCGCCAACGACGCGACGGTCAAGGGCGGCACCTACTTCCCGCTCACGGTCAAGAAGCACCTGCGCGCGCAGGAGGTGGCCGAGCAGAACGAGCTGCCCTGCATCTACCTCGTCGACTCGGGCGGCGCGTTCCTGCCGCTCCAGGACGAGGTCTTCCCCGACCGCGACCACTTCGGGCGGATCTTCTTCAACCAGGCGCGGATGTCCGCGAAAGGCATCCCGCAGATCGCCTCGGTCATGGGCTCGTGCACTGCCGGCGGCGCCTACGTGCCGGCGATGAGCGACGAGACGATCATCGTCAAGGGCACGGGCACGATCTTCATCGGCGGGCCGCCGCTCGTGAAGGCGGCGACCGGCCAGGACGTTACGGCCGAGGAGCTCGGCGGCGCAGACGTCCACACGCGACACTCGGGCGTGGCCGATCACTACGCCACGAGCGACGAGCATGCACTGGCCATCGTCCGCTCGGTCGTCCGCAACCTGCACCGTGCTCCGAAGGACGTGCCCTGGGATCTCGTTCCGGCGGAGGAGCCGGTCGTCGACCCGTCCGAGCTGTTCGGGCTGATCCCGGAGGACTACCGGCAGTCGTTCGACGCTCGCGAGGTGATCGCGCGGGTTGTCGACGGCTCGCGCTTCCACGAGTTCAAGGAGCTCTACGGCGAGACGCTCGTCTGTGGGTTCGCGCGGATCGAGGGCTATCCGGTCGGGATCCTCGCCAACAACGGCGTCCTGTTCGCGGAGTCCGCACAGAAGGGCGCCCACTTCATCGAGCTCGCGTGCGAGCGGAAGGTGCCGCTCGTGTTCCTGCAGAACATCACGGGCTTCATGGTCGGGACCGAGTACGAGGCGGGCGGGATCGCGCGTGACGGGGCGAAGCTCGTGATGGCGGTCGCCTGCGCCGAGGTGCCGAAGTTCACGGTGGTGATCGGCGGGTCCTTCGGAGCTGGGAACTACGGGATGGCCGGGCGTGCGTACTCGCCGCGGCAGCTGTGGATGTGGCCCAACGCCCGGATCTCGGTGATGGGCGGCGAGCAGGCGGCGACCGTGTTGACGATGGTCGGAGACGCGGACCCCGAGGAGATCCGCGCCAAGTACGAGCACGAGGGGAATCCGTACTACTCGACGGCGCGCCTGTGGGACGACGGGATCATCGACCCGCTGGACACGAGGCGCGTGCTCGCGCTCGGAATCTCGGCGGCGCTGAATGCGCCGATCCCGGAGACGAAGTTCGGCATCTTCCGGATGTAGCCGGGCTACGGCACGTACTGCTCGTCGACCCCAACGACCTGGCCGTCCTCGATCGTGAGCCAGTACAGCGCGTATTTGCCGCGGTACGGAGCGGCGTACGTCTGTCGGCCCTCCATGAACGACGCGAGGAACGGGCCGAGCTCGCCGGGCTTGCCCTTGCGGCAGAGCGGACAGCGCTTCGCGGTGATGCTCGCGTCGTTCGCGATCGGGTACGTCTTGGTTCCCTTGTCCGGGTTCCGAATGTAGTAGTCGTTCGGAACCGGCTCGCCGGGCGGGATGACGCCGTCTCGTTCGGCGGCTTTCTGCGCCTCCCTGCCGGTAAGGAACTCCGCCTCGTCGAAGGCGAGCGTGGCGACGGGACCAGCCGTGGAGACGCTCCGGATGTAGCCGAAGCGCTCGGCTGCAGCAGGGGTTGCCGTGGTGGTTGCGTGGGTGGTCGTCCTCGAGGTCTGCGTCGGTTCCGGCGCCGCGGCTCCGCCGCTCTCTCCGCAGGCCGATGGGAGCAGCAGAAGCGCTGCACAGGCGGCAAGTGCGCGGACGGCCAAGGCGGTGCCACCCTAGCCCGTCGTTAGGCTGGAGAAAACCCGCAGGAGGAGACATGGCCAAGTACGACGTGGCCCGCTTGGATGAGCTGGACGGCGTGGTCAAGAAGGTGCGACGGGCGCTCGGCGTGACCGCGTTCGGTGTCAACTACTTCGACCTCCCGCCCGGCGCCGAGGGGCTCGAGCACAACGAGACGCAGACGAATCAGGAGGAGGTCTACGTCTACGTGCGCGGCTCGGGCGTCCTGCACGTCGACGGCCAGGCGATCGAGGTCGGCGAGGGCATGGCCGTGCGCGTCGACCCGGAAGTCACGCGGCAGCCCGTCGCGGGCGAGGAAGGACTGCAGTGGGTCGCGATCGGCGCGCCGCGCGAAGGGGCGTACGAGCCGCCCTCGTGGGGTTAGGCTCGCTCCATGCACACGATCGAGCTGACTGACGAAGAGCTACGCACGGTTCACGAGGCGCTCCGCTCGTACCTGAACGACTTCGGGCACGACGAGGCGGATTTGCTGCGCGCCATCAAGGCGCTCATCGCAAAGCTTCCTCGGCCCTAGTGCTCGTCCGCCTGGTCATCTGGAACCTGGCGGACTCGAAGACGACCATCGAGGAGCTTCGGCGCTACCTGCGCGACGAGTCGGTGGACGCCTTCGAGGACGTGCCGGGCCTTCGTTTCAAGGCCTGGTTCTCGGACGAGACGACCGACCGCTGGGGCGCCGTCTACCTCTGGGAGTCGGCGGAGGCGGCCCAGCAGGAGCTCCCGAGCCGCGCGCGCGAGCTGATCGGCAAGGAGCCGGACATCGGCGAGGAGTTCGATGTCGAGGCAACGATCGAGGGGCAGTTCGTGGTCGAGGAGCTGTCTCGGCGCGGGCTGGCCTTCGAGGACTAGAGGACCAGCTCTTCAGGAAAGACCGCGTCGTCGTCGAAGCGCTCGAGGCGGTATGGGCTCAGGTCGAAGGACGACTCGCGGCCCAGCAGCTCCTCGGCCACGGCTTTCCCGACCGCGGGTGACTGCATGAACCCGTGCCCCGAGAAGCCGCAGGCTGCATACACGCCCTCGCCGACCCAGCCGATGATCGGGTGCGCGTCCGGCGTCATGTCGTAGAGCCCGGCCCAGGCTCGCGTGATCGGAGCAGCCGCCGCGGAGGGATAGCGGTGAGCCACGCGCGCGCGCCAGTCCTCGACGAGCGCCTCGTCCACCTCCTCGCGGTCCGTCCAGCGCGCGGTCGGCTCGGCCATCGCGAGCCGAAGCGCATTGCCGGCGCGACGGAAGTGGAAGCCCGTCTCCGCCTCGAGCACCATCGGCAGGTCCCCCGGCAGGCCGTCCACCGGGCCGACCTCGACCAGCTGACGGCAGAGCGGCCGCACGGGAAGCTCCGGCCAGAGCTCCGCGGAGTCCGCCCCGGCCGCGATCACGAGCACGTCGCGGTCGAGCTCCCGCGCGTCGACTCCCTCGCGCACCTCGACCCCCGCGCGCCGAACGAGCTCGCGCGTGACGGCCGGAGGATCAGCGACCCCGTCCTCCCAGCAGCAGACCGCACCGACCACGTCGTCGACCCGCAACCCCTCGACGCGCGAAGGGTCGACCCGCTCCACCGGAACGCCGAGCCCGCGCTGCAGCTCCGCCCGCTCCTCGAGCGTCGCAA
>Ga0070684_100001923_pt1 | contig 15247 bp, 13 predicted proteins | sample KBSC723LmetaG_FD_65653 | JGI IMG/M metagenome (GOLD analysis project Ga0070684, IMG submission 65653) | Corn rhizosphere microbial communities from Kellogg Biological Station, Michigan, USA - KBS C7.2-3L metaG | ecosystem: Host-associated > Plants > Roots > Rhizosphere ...
CCGGCGCGCCGTTGTCGGCGTCACGTGCGCGACGGTGGGCGATGGCCCGGCGATACGCGTCGACGAGCGCTGTGTAGCCGGGCTCGGCGGCGTAGCGGCGCTCGTAGGTGGCCCGGGCGGCCGCGCCCATCGCCGCCATCTCAGCCGGGTGCTCACTCGACCAACGGACGCGGTCGGCGAGGGCCGCGCCGTCGCCGGGCGGGAACAGCAACCCGGTGACCCCGTCCTCGACGATCTCGCCGGGGCCGCCGATCCGCGAGGCGATGACCGGCGTCGCCCGGGCGAACGCCTCGACGATCGACAGGCCGAACGGCTCGCGCCAGATCGACGGGAAGAGGAGCGTCCGGGCCCGTCCCAGCTCCGCGTCGATCGCGGCGCGGTCGAGCGACCCGAGGCTCGCGATCCGGGCGTCGTCGGCGGCGGCGCGCTCCACCTCATCGCGCAGTGGCCCATCGCCGGCGATCCGAGCCGTCGTCGAGAGCCCCGCGAGGCGCCGCCAGGCGTCGGGGATCAGCCGGATGCCCTTTTCCGGCGCGAGCCGGCCGGCGTAGAGATGGACGTCGGCGCGGGGACCGTCGTCGCCGTGTCCTGGATCGGCGGTGAGCAGGTTCGCCTTGACGACGATCCTGTCGGCCGGGACCGCGACCCTGCCGAGAGCCTCGGCGACGGCATGGCTCGGGGCGATGTAGACATCGACCGCGCGCGCCCTGGCACCGCTCAGCCGCCCGGCCCCGAGCATCGCCGCGACGACCGCCGATTGGGCCGGGGAGTCGCGGTAGCAGCCGTGGACGATGGCCGGCAGCGCGACCGCCCGGCCGACGCAGTCCGTGCAGTCCCGGCCGTCGCGGAACAGGTTGGCGCTGGGGCAGACGAGCCGGTAGTTGTGGAGCGACTGGACGATCGCGGCGCCGCATTGGTCGAGCGCGCCGTAGATCGACGGCGACAGCAACGGGAACGTGTTGTGGACGTGGACGACCGCGGGCCGCGACCGGTCCAACGCGGACGCGAGCCTCCGAGCGGCCCGTGACGACCAGATCGTCTCGGCGGCGATGCGAATTCGGCCGGCCGGGCCGTCGTCGATCGACCGGCTGTCCACGACGAATGGGATCACCGCGTGGCCGTTCGCCTCGAGTGACGCGATCTCGGCGTCGACCTCGGCGTCCTCGCCCGCCCGCTGGCGGTAGCGGTTGTGCACGACCATGATCGGACCGGGGAGGGGATGAGGGTCCGGATCGGGCGTCCCGGCGCCTCCCGTCATGCGGGCCGCGGCGATGGGGTCCGAGCGGACCTGCGGCCGGCTGGCTCGGCGGGCTGCTCGACTTCCGTCGCCGCCTCGTCGGCCGGCGCCGTCGATGCCTCGATCGCCACGATCGCCAGCCCGACGATCACCCAGAACGGGATGCCGCCCTGCGGCCCCTCCAGGTACGGATCGAACGCCGAGTTCACGAGCGCGGCCGCCCAGGCGACGAACAGCCAGCCGTTGATCGCGACCCAGCGCGTGCGGCCCAGCGCCCGCGCGCCGTTGGCGGCCACGAGCAGCGAGATCCCGATCGCCGCGTTCAGGAGGATCCACATCACGAACCCAGGTACGCCGGCCCGGGCGAGGATCTCGATGTGGCCGTTGTGCGGCGCCCGCAGGGAGTGGTCGGCGGTGATCTGGAACCCGTCGTCGTCGGCGAGGTTGATTCCGAAGCCCTTGCCGGTCCAGAAGAACGGCCCGTCCACCGTGTAGTCGATGATCTTGCCCCACCAGGCGAGGCGGAACTCCTTCGTGCCCTCGAGGGCCGAGCTGTCGCCGTCGGAGACGATGCTCGTGATGTTGTCGACGAACTGGGAGACGGACAGGGTCCGGCCCGCACCGACATCCATCGTCGGGTTGACGAAGATCAAGATGACGCCGATGAGGAGGCTGAAGAAGATCGGCGGCAGCCAGCGCTGCGGCAGCCGCAGGAACAGGACGACGGCGCCGGTTGCGGCCATCGCCAGCAGGCCGCCGCGGTTGTAGATCGCGACGGTCGCGGCGGCGGGCAGCCAGAGCAGCCACATGACGGGCTCCGGGACGCGCGGCTTCGGCGGCGACGAGTACAGGCCGAGCAGGGCGAACGCCGCGATGCCGGCGAGGAGCACGCCCATGTCGCCGGGCTTCGCCCCCAGGATCGAGTAGTCGTCGCCGCTGGCGTCGGCGAGGGACGAGCGGCTGAAGAGCAGCATCGCCGGGACCCAGACCAGGTACAGCGGGATGACCGCCCGGTAGATGCCGAGGATCCGGTCGAAGTGCTTGCCGGTAATCAGGAGGCTGATCATCAGGGCGAAGATCGCGTAGCCCCACGACACCGCGTCGCGGAACGCGTCGACGCCGTACCGGCCGACGTACGGGATCGTCTGGAGCGCGCCCCACGCCATGAAGATCACGATCAGGATCCGGATCGGCCCGCCCTTGAGCTCCCGCACGGTCATCGCCGTCGCGATGACCCCGAGCCCCAGCACCATCTCGCCGACGTAGAGCGGCGGGATGCCGATGTGGGCGAGTCCCCGCCCCAGGAAGGCGTACCCGATCAGCAGCGCGACCAGCGCCTGGTAGAAGATGCGCAGCGGCCGGCCCCGCCAGGCGAACAGCAGGACCGCGCCGAGAGCGGCGACGCCGATGACGAGGACGAGCGGGCTGACCGTCCCGAGGACGCCCGCAACGATGCCGAGTGCGACGAAGATCGCCACCCGGGCCATCGTCTCGATGCGACTGGGATCGACCTCGGGGAGCGCCCAGCGCCGGGGTCTAGCCGGCGACGAGCGCAGGTCCGCCGCGCGCATCCTCTTCCAGCCGGCGCTCGTACCAGTCGATCGTTGCCCGGAGGCCGTCCTCGAAGCTCGTCTTCGCGACGAACCCGAACTCGTCGCGGGCCCGGCTCGTGTCAAGCGCCCGGCGCGGCTGGCCGTCCGGCTTCGTCGCGTCCCAGACGACCTCGCCCGGGTACCGCGTCAGGCGGACGATCAGCTCGACGAGGTCGCGGATCGTGATCTCCCGCCCGACGCCCAGGTTGACCGGCTCGGCGCCGTCGTAGCGGTCGGCGGCGAGGACGATCCCTTCGGCGGCATCGTCAACGTAGAGGAACTCGCGCGACGCGGCGCCCGTGCCCCAGACCGCGATCGATGGCGCGCCGGCCTCGCGGGCGTCGACGCACTTCTTGATGAGCGCCGGGATCACATGCGAGCTGGCCGGGTCGAAGTTGTCGCCGGGGCCGTAGAGGTTGACCGGGACGAGGAACGTGACGTTCATCCCGTACTGGGCGCGATAGGCCTGGCCCTGGACGAGCAGCATCTTCTTCGCAAGGCCGTACGGCGCGTTCGTCTCCTCCGGGTAGCCGTTCCAGAGGTCGTCCTCGTGGAACGGGACCGGGGTGAACTTGGGATAGGCGCAGACCGTCCCGATCGTCACGAACTTCTCGATCCCCGCGATGCGGGCGGCCTCGATCAGCTCGATGCCCATGATCGCGTTCTCGTAGAAGAAGCGACCGGGGTTCTCGCGGTTCGCGCCGATCCCGCCGACGACGGCCGCGAGATGGATGACCACGTCCGGCCGTCCGTCGGCGAGCGCCCGGTCGATGTCGGCCCGATGGCGCAGGTCGTAGTCGCGGCTGCGCGGGACGAACACGTCGGCGACGGCGTGGCTCCGGACGCGATCCACGACGGCCGAGCCGAGGAACCCGCCGCCGCCGGTCACCATGACCCGTCGGCCGTCGAGGCTACCCATCAGGAGCCCGCGATGCGGACCCGATCGCGCCCGCCGGCCGCGACCCGGTCGAGGTCCAGGCCCAGCTCCTCGAGATCGGCACGGACCATGATCTCAACGAGGTCCGGGAACGACGTCCGCGGCTCCCAGCCCAGGACCCGTCGCGCCTTCGAGGCGTCGCCGCAGAGCTCGTCGACCTCGGTCGGGCGGAAGTAGCGCGGATCGATCTCGACGAAGTCCTGCCAGTCGAGCCCGACGAGGCCGAAGGCGAGCTCGACGAACTCGCGGACCGAATGCATCTGGCCGGTCGCGACCACGTAGTCGTCCGGCGCATCCTGCTGGAGCATCCGCCACATCGCCTCGACGTACTCCGGGGCGAAGCCCCAGTCGCGCCGCGCGTCGAGGTTGCCCAGATAGAGCTTGCGCTCCGTGCCCGCGACGATCGCGGCGAGGCCCCGGGTCACCTTGCGCGTGACGAACGTCGCGCCCCGGCGCGGCGATTCGTGGTTGAAGAGGATTCCGTTGACCGCGAACAGGTCGTACGCCTCGCGGTACTGAACGGTCATCCAGTGGGCGAACACCTTTGAAACGGCGTACGGGCTGCGCGGATAGAACGGCGTCGTCTCCCGCTGCGGCCGCTCCTGGACGAGCCCGAACATCTCGCTCGAACCGGCCTGGTAGAACCGAACCGGACGATCGTGGTGGCGGATGGCCTCGAGCAGCCGGAGCGTGCCCATCCCGGTCGTGTCGGCGGTGAACTCCGGCATGTCGAAGCTGACCTTGACGTGACTCTGGGCGCCGAGGTTGTAGATCTCGTCGGGCTTGACCTTGTTGATCGTGGTGATCAGCGACGACGAGTCCGACAGGTCGGAGTAGTGCAGGAACAGCCGGGCATCCTCGTCATGCGGGTCGCGGTACAGGTGCTCGATCCGGCCGGTCGAGAAGCTGCTCGAGCGGCGGACAAGGCCGTGGACCGCGTAGCCCTTGCCCAGCAGGAGCTCCGCGAGGTACGACCCGTCCTGGCCGGTGATCCCGGTGACGACCGCCGTCTTCGTCATGACGGGTTCGGCTCGTCCATCGCGGGCGTACTACTGCGGGGCGTCCGGGTCCGCGGTCGCCGTCGAGCAGTGCCGCTCCGATCGGCCGCCTCGGCTGGCGCCCCGTGGCCTGCGGCATCGAGCTCCGGGTCGGAGGCGGGCGAGGCTGTCGCGTCGGCGGTCCGGCCAGCGAAGGCCGTGGGCTCGGGCAGCTCGATCTCGGGGTGCGCCTCCACGGCGTGGTGCTCGCCCTGGTTGCGGCCGTAGTACGGGACCGCGACGTGGCCCGGGACGTTGTTCAGGACAGCTCCGACGATCCGGGCGTTGACCTTCGTCAGCGCCTCGATGCCCTGGGTCACGACGCGCTTCGAAGCGCGGTGGCTCTGGACGACCATGATCGTCGCGTCGGCCTTCGCCGCGGTCAGCGCGGCGTCGGTGACGGCGGTGATCGGCGGCGTGTCGTAGATCACGATGTCGGCCGCTTCGATGAGGCGCTGGCCGATCGCCTCCATCCGCCGCGAGCCGAGCAGCTCCGCGGGATTGGCCGGGATCGTACCCGCGGTGATGATCCGGAGGTTCGGGACCTCCGTCTCCTGGGCGACCGTGTCGATGCCGATCGCGTCGCTCCGGACGAGGTCGGTCAGGCCCGGGTTCTCGGCCAGGCCGAAGATCGAGGCGACGCCGGGCCGGCGAAGGTCGGCGTCCACGAGGATCACCCGGCGGCCGGCCTGGGCAAATGCGACCGCGAGGTTGCCGGCGACGACCGTCTTGCCCTCGCCCGGCAGGGAGCTCGTGACGACGACGGTCCGAAGACCGCGGTCAAGGCCGGCGAACTCGACGTTCGTCCGGACCGTCCGGAACGCCTCGGCGGCCGGCGAGCGGGGATAGAGCAGCGTCGCCAGCCGGTAGAACGACTTGCGCCCCTTCTCGCCGGGCATCTGGGCGATCAGGCCGATGACTGCCAGACCCAACGACTCCTCGACATCCTCGGGCGACTTGATCCGGTCATCGAAGCGCTCCCAGAGGAACGCGGCGGCGAGCGTGAGCAGGAGCGCGAGGACCGCCGCGATCGCGGTGTTGAAGAGCGGCCGGGGCGAGGCGGGCGCATCGGGCGCGATCGCGTCCTGGACGACCGAGATTCGGTTCGCCTGGGTCCCGGACGTGAACTGGAGCAGCTGGGAATAGGTCGACTGGAGCGTGACGAGGCGGTTGATGAGCGTGTCGAGCTGGGCCTGCTCCGCGTCGGTCTTGTTGCTCTTCGCACCGAGCTGGTCGATCTCGGCGCGGGTCGATGCGATCTGCGTCTCGAGGGCCTTCATGTCGGCATCGACGAAATCGACGCGATCGCCCTGGGCGCCGGTCAGCGCCGGCGACAGCCCGACCAGCTCCTGGGCCATCGCGTTCGCGATGTCCGCGGCGAGCTTGGGATCGCCGCTCCTTCCGACGACCTCGATGAACGGCAGGTCACGCACGGTGGAGACCTGGACCATCTTCGAGAAGTCCGACGGCGACATCTGGAGATTGACGCGCTTCATCACCCGATCGAGGACGGGCCGGTCGAATGCGAGGCCGACGTAGGCCGCGGCGAGCTGCTGGGCGGTCTGGAACTGGTTGGGATCGGGGTTGTTCGAGGACAGCGCCTGCCCCACGACGAGGCGCGCGTCGGACTCGTAGACCTTCGGGAGCACCTGGCTGATGCCGTAGGCCGCAACGGCGGCGATCAGCGTCGCGGCGATGATCCAGCGGGCCCACGACCGGAACAGTCGAAGTCGGTGGCGGATATCCATTGGTCCCGGAGGAACCCCCTTACGTGAGGGTGGGCAGTATACGGGCGATCCGGCGCACGAGCCGTCGCGCGCCCTGCCCCGAGGTGCGCTCGGGCACCATCGATGCTCGCCGACGCGACCACCGCGTGACCCTTTCGCCGGTCGCCGGCCCGGCTACAGACGGACGACAGACGGCGTGACGGACGGGGCACGGACGGCCGGTTGCGGCGATCCTCGGTCAGGCTTCGAGCACGGCCTTGCGCGACGTGAAGCCCTCGGCGAAGCCGCTCGCCGCACCGGCCTCGATGCCCCGGATCCGGGCGAGGCCGCGGATGGTGTCATCGGTAAACCAGGAGCGATCCGCCTGCGAGGGGAACGCGCTCATGAGGTGGGCGACCTTGCGGTCGAGCGTCTCGGCGGCCAACGGCACGTACAAGCTCGGCGTGCCGAGGTCGCCTTCCCACTTCGGAATCTCATACTCGAGGATGAGCCGGCCGCGGAACGTCTGCCAGGCGAGCTCGGCGACGGTCCGGTGGTCCTGGTGGCGGTCCTCGAGACGCGGCCCGATCACGAGGTCCGGCGCGATCCGGCGGCCGAGGTCGTCGAACGCCTCCTTGATCGCGGGTTCGTGCGGGAAGTAGCGCTCCCGGAATGCCGTCACCTCGACCGTGAGCGGGGCCCGGCCGGCCACCAGGTCCGTCGCACTGCGGTGAGCCTCGTCGGCGCGCTCGCCCTCGGCGGACAGCACGACCCACGTGAGATCGGCGACGCGGCCCGCGGCGAGCAGCTCGAGGAGCAGCCCGCCTGCCCCGATCTCGATGTCGTCGGCGTGGGCGCCGAGCGCGACGACCGTGATCGGCGCCGTACCGCCGATCGACAGCCCGATCACGCGGCCCCGTCCACCCCCGCCTTGGTCGCGACCACGGCGTCCGGCTCTGCCGGCTGCTGCCAGACCGCCCATGGCATGTGGCCCGACTGGACGAAGCCTTCGAGGTTCTGGATGTCGCGGAGCGTGTCCATCGGCGCCCAGAAGCCGTCGTAGCGGTACGCCACGACCTGGTTCTGCTCGATGAGCCGGGGCAGGAGATCGGGCACGAGATCCTCGCCCGGCTGCAGCTCATCGAGGACCTCCCGGCGGAACATGAAGTAGCCGCCGTTCAGCCAGAGGTCCGCCTTGCTGACGTCGCGGACGTCGCGAACCTGGTGGCGGCCTTCGAACCGAACGAGATGGAACGTGTAGGACGTCGGCCTGACCGCAAGGAATCCGGCCATCTTGCCGGTCCGCCGGAAGCTCCGGATGAGGTCCGGCAACGGCGCGTCGGTCAGGACGTCGCCGTAGTTCGCGAGGAAGATGTCCTCGTCATCGACGAACGACCGCACCGCGCGGAGCCGCTCGCCGACCGAGGCGTGGAGACCGGTGTCGATGAAGCTGATCCGCCAGTCGTGGATGTCGCTCCGCAACAGCTCGATCGAGCGACCGCCGTCGGCCATGACGAAGTCGTTCGAGATCGCCTCGCTGTAGCGCAGGAAGTAATCCTTGATCGCGTCGGCCCGATAGCCGAGGCAGAGCACGAAGTCCTTCACGCCGTAGTGGGCGTAGATCTTCATGATGTGCCAGAGCATCGGCCGGTAGCCGATCGAGATCATCGGCTTCGGCAGTGTCTCCGAATGCTCCCGGATGCGGAGCCCCTGGCCCCCGCAGAACAGAACGACCTTCATCGGATGGTGGTCTCTTCCCCTGTCCCGCGCCCCGCGCGGCTGTTCGCCGCGGTCCCCGATCGGGACCCCCGCAGCCGATGATACGGCCAGACCGCCGGGAGGAATGGCGGGAGAGGGCGTCGGCGCACCGGAAAGTGCTCGGCAGCCGGGCGAGTGTCGCCCGGATGACACGTTGACGGCTCATGTAAGCCCATGTCGGCGAGGCACGTCCCCTACGATCTTCCTGTTCGTTACGCAGAGGTCGCGGTGGACCCACTCGAGCGTGTCCAGATCGGCGACCGGGGGATTTGGGTGAGCCGGCTCGGCCTTGGCATGGCCGCGTTCGGCAACGCTGCGCGCACGTCCGACGAGGACGCGGCGGCGACCCTCGCGGCGGTGGCCTCGCTTGGGCTGGGTTTCGTCGACGTCGCCTCCGAGTACGGCCTGGGCCTCGCCGAGCGGCGCCTCGCCACTTCCCTGCCGGATTTGACCGGTCGCGGCGTGACGATCACGGTGAAGGTCGGGCGCCGCATCCGACCAGCGACGCGCCGCGCCCGCATCCTCCACACGTTCGAGGAGTCGGTATCGAGCCGGGCGGGCATGCGGCGCCTCGGTCGGAAGATGGAACGGGTGAGCCGAGCCGCGTTCGGCCGGGTGCCGGGCGCCGGATCCGGCAACGGCCCGTCGCCGGCATCGGCGGGATCGGCGGGCGCGGGGGTGGCGTCGGCTCAGGCACGCGGGCGGCGAGACCTGGCCAGGGAGCCCGCCGCCGTCTGCGCGTACTCCTACGACGGGGTCATGCGCTCGTTCGAGGAGAGTCTTGCCCGGATCGGGACCGACCACGTCGGGATGGCGTTCATCCATGAGCCCGAGCTCCACGTCGGGGAGGCGTCCAGCGGCGGCTACCGGGCCCTCGAGCAACTGCGGGCCAGCGGTGCCGTCGATGGGATCGGCGTCGCGATGAGCGACCCGGACTCGCTCCTGACGTTCGCAGACCGAGGCGACTACGACTGCTTCATGCTCGGCGGCCGGTACACGCTGCTCGAACAGCCCGCTCTCAACCGGCTCCTCCCGGCCGCCGAGGCTCGGGGGATCGCGATCCTCCTCGGCGCCCCGTTCAACAGCGGCATCCTCGCCGACCCGCGGCCCGGCGCCCGGTACGACCACCGGCCGGCCGACCGCGGGCGGCTCGAGCGGGCGGCACGGATCGCCGCCGTCTGCGAACGGCATGACGTGCCGCTCAAGGCGGCCGCGCTCCAGTTCCCCTTCGGGCACCCGGCGGTTGCTGCCGTCGTCGTCGGCGCCGCGAACGCGGCCGAGCTCGAGGAGGACGCCGCCCTGCTCAGAACGCCGATACCGGCCGCGCTCTGGGAGGAGCTCCGGACGACCGGGCTCGTTCACCGCGACGCTCCGGTGCCGGACGCAGCCCCTGGCGGCGCCGCTGAGCTCGCCCCCGCCTGAACGGCGTCACCGGGGTGCATGGCCGCACCGCTTCCGTTTGACAGGCTCGCGACGGACGGTGAGCATGCTTGCTCGCGCGACATCCGCCTCGTGAGGGGGCCCGCCGCGTACTTCCAGGCACTCCAGGCAGCGAATCGGGGCAACGTGCGAACAGTGATCCTGGCCGGCGGAACCGGCAGTCGCCTTTCCGAGGAGACGGTCGACAAGCCCAAGCCGATGGTCGAGATCGGCAGCCATCCGATCCTCTGGCACATCATGAAGATCTACGCGACCTTCGGGTACTGCGACTTCGTGATCCCGCTGGGCTACAAGGGCGAGGTCATCAAGCGCTACTTCGCGGACTACGCCTCCCTGGCCGGAGACCTCACCGTAGAGATCGCGAACGGCACGGTTCGGCCGCACTCGACGGGCGCCGAGGACTGGACGGTCCGGCTTTTCGACACCGGCCTGAACACCGCGACCGGCGGCCGGATGCGGCGCGTCCGGGAGCAGCTCGATTCGACGTTCATGATGACCTTCGGGGACGGCGTGTCGGACGTCGACATCAACGACCTGATCCGGTTCCACAAGTCGCACGGCAAGCTGGCGACGTTGACGGCCGTGCGGCCGCCCGCCCGGTTCGGCCATGTCGAGCTCGACGGCGACCAGGTCGACGTCTTCTCCGAGAAGCCCCAGGCCCGGGAAGGCTGGATCAACGGCGGCTTCTTCGTCCTCGAGCCCGGCGTCCTCGACTACATCGAGCGCGACGACGTGTACTTCCAGAAGGAGCCGCTCGAGCGCCTGGCCGAGGAGGGACAGCTGATGGCCTATCGCCACGAGTCGTTCTGGCAGTGCATGGACACGCTCCGCGACAAGGTCTTCCTCGAGGAGCTCTGGGACTCCGGCTCCGCGCCCTGGAAGGTCTGGGACTGATGAAAGTCTTCCTGACCGGCAGCGAGGGCTACATCGGGACGATCCTCGCGCCGTACCTCCTCGCCCACGGCCACGATGTCACCGGCGTCGACACCGGGTTCCACCGGGTCGGCTGGCTCTACAACGGCGTCGATCGGGCCCCGAGCTGGCGCGAGGCCGACATCCGGAACGTGACGGTCGAGGATCTGCGCGGCTTCGACGCCGTCGTCCACCTCGCCGAGCTGTCGAACGACCCGGTCGGCCAGCTGAACCCGGACATCACGTTCGAGATCAACCATCGCGGCAGCCTCCGCCTGGCGACGCTCGCCCGCGAGGCCGGCGTCGAGCGGTTCATCTACATGTCGTCGTGCAGCGTCTACGGCGCGGCCGGCGACGGCTTCAGCACCGAGACCTCCGAGGTCCAGCCGCTCACGGCCTACGCCAAGTGCAAGGTCTTCGTCGAGCGCGACGTCTCACCGCTGGCCAACGACAGCTTCTCGCCGACGTTCCTCCGCAACGCGACCGCGTTTGGCGCCTCGCCGCGGATGCGGTTCGACCTTGTCGTCAACGACCTCGCCGGCCACGCCTGGACCGAGAAGGTCATCCGGATGGACAGCGACGGCCGGCCGTGGCGACCGTTCGTCCACATCCTCGACATCAGCCGGGCGATCGACTGCGTCCTCCAGGCGCCGCGGGACGTCGTCCACAACGAGATCTTCAACGTCGGCAGCAACGCCCAGAACTACCAGATCCGGGAGATCGCCGAGCAGATCTCGGACGCGTTCCCGGGCTGCCGGACCCAGTTCGGCGACAGCACCGGCGACGCTCGCAACTACAAGGCCAACTTCGACAAGATCCACGAGCGGTTGCCGGGCTTCGAGACGCGCTACGACGTCGCGCGCGGCGCGCGGCAACTCCTCGAGGTGTTCCAGGCCATCGACATGTCGACCGAGCTGTTCGAGTTCCGTGGCCACACCCGGATCAAGCAGATCAAGCACCTCCTCGAGACGAAGCAGATCGATGACCATTTCTACTGGCTCGATCCGCCGGGGCGGGTCTTCGGCGACGACGACGTGCTGACCGGAACGGCAGCCGCCACGGCCTGATGGAGCTGCTGCCCGCGACACTCGATGGCTCGTACACGATCTCGATCCGGCGGATCGGCGACGACCGCGGATTCTTCGCCCGGGTCTGGGACGAGGCGATCTTCGCCGAGCACGGGATCCCGATCCGGAACGTCCAGACGAACCTGTCGTATAACCGGCAGCGGGGCACGCTTCGCGGCCTCCACTGGCAGGTCGAGCCCCACGGTGAGAGCAAGCTCGTCCGCTGCACCCGCGGCGCGGTCTACGACGTCGCGGTCGATCTGCGGCGCGACTCGCCGACGTTCGGACGCTGGCAGGGGGTCCGGCTGACGGCCGAGGAGCGGAACATGGTCTTCGTTCCGGCCGGCTGCGCCCACGGCTACCAGGCCCTCGAGGACGACGCCGAGGTCTCGTACCAGGTGTCGCACGTGTACGTGCCCGGGTCGGAGCGGGGGATCCGCTGGAACGACCCGTCGCTCGGCATCGACTGGCCGATCACCGACGACGTCATCGTGTCCGACAAGGACGCGGCCTGGCCCGACCTGGAGCTGGAGGGGGTTTCGTGAGCATCCTCGTGGCGGCGATCGAAGAGCGTGTCGCGGGCGGCGGCCCGATTCGCGTCGGGCTTGTCGGGGCGGGCTACGCCGGGCGCGGCTTCGTGCTGCGGGCGGTGACCGGCTTTCCGGGCATCCGCGTCGCGGCGGTCGCCAACCGGACAATCGCAGAGGCCGAGCGCGCCTACCGCGACGCCGGCGTCGACGACGTCGTGCGCGTCTCGACCCAGGCCGAGATGGACCGCGCAATCGCGGCCGGTCGCCCGGCGATCACCGACGACCCCTCGCTCGTCACGGGCGCGGGCGCGCTCGAGGCGATCGTCGAGGCGACGGGCGAGGTCGAGGCGGGCGCTCGGACGGCGGTCGGGGCGATCGACGCGGGCAAGCACCTCATCCTCGTCAACGCCGAGCTCGATTCGACCCTCGGACCGATCCTCCGGACGAAGGCCGACGCTGCCGGCGTCGTGCTGACGGACATGGCCGGCGACCAGCCGGGCGTGCTGATGGACCTCTTCGATGAGGTCCGGATGCTCGGCTTCAGGCCGATCATGGCGGGCAACATCAAGAGCCTCCTCGACCACCGCCGGACGCCCGAGACGCAGAAGGGCTTCGCGGAGGCCACCTTCCAGCGGCCGAAGATGGTCACCTCGTTCGCCGACGGCACGAAGATCTCGGCGGAGATGGCCGTCGTCGCGAACGCGACGGGGTTCGGCGTCGCGGCCCGGGGGATGCTGGGGCCGCGGGCGACGCGGGTGGAGGAGGCGCCGGGCCTCTTCGACGTCGAGGCGCTCATGAAGCGGCCGATCGTCGACTACATCATCGGCGCGGAGCCCAGCTTCGGCGTCTTCATCCTCGGCCACGACGAGCACCATCTCGTCCGGCGCTACATGAAGAACTACAAGATGGGCGAGGGCCCGGTCTACACGTTCTACCGGCCGTACCACCTCAGTCCGTTCGAGGTGCCGATGGCCGTTGCCCGGGCGGTGCTGTTCGGTGACCCGGTGATCACCCCGGCCGGTGCGCCGGTCTGCGAGGTCGTCGCGATCGCCAAGCGCGACCTGGCGGCCGGCGAGGCCCTCGACGCGATCGGCGGGTTCACGGTGTACGGCGATATCGAGAACGCCTCGACGGCCCGTGCCGAGGATCTGCTGCCGATCGGCCTCTCAGACGGCGCTCGGCTGGTTCGCGACCTGCCGATGGACGCCGCGATCACCTTCGCCGACGTCGAGCTGCCGCCGGACCGTCTCTCGGAGACGCTCTGGCGCGAGCAGCTCGCCCGGTTCGACGGTCAGGGCGTCGTGCCGCTCGGCGTCGGCTGACCCGACCCGGACGGCGGTCCGGACCCACCGGGCGTGGTCTTTCCGGCGAGCGCTGCCAGCTCCAGCCGGATCGCGACGAGCGGCCCCATCACGTCGACGACGTTGCGGCCCCCGTCACGGTACGCCTTGACATTGGTGATGCTCGCGCGCTGCGTGTCGGTGATCGCCTGCCGGGTCGTTGCCGACACGGCCGCGATCCGGGCCGCGACGTCGGCCTGGCTCCTGGCCAGCTCGTCGAGCGGCGGCTCGAGCGCGACGAGGTCGGCATTGATGGCGCGCAGGCGATCGCCGATGACCTGAGGGTCCGGGCTCCTCGGGCTGACGGCGGCGGCGAGCGCCGCCCGGCCCGCGATCAGCCGATCGACGATCTCGAGCACGACCTGCGCCGTCGCGCTGTCAGGGCTGCTGGTTGCGACGGGCGACGAGGCCGCCGGGCTGCCGCTGCCGCTTGCGGCGGGGGCGGAGGCGGAGGCGGTTGCGCTGGGGGAGGCGAGCGCAGATGTTGGGCCCACGGCAGCGGGCCGGCCCTTCGGCGAGAGGACGATGATCGCGCCGACGAGGACGACGACCCCGATGGCGAGGAGCGAGGCGACCGCTTCGGGCCCGAGTCTCGCCCCCAGCCGCGCCGTCAGCGGCGCGTCCGGTGGGACTTGTGTCATCGCCCGGAGGAGGCCTTGGAGCTGGGCTCACTGGCGGCGGCTGCGGCCGCAGCGATCACGTCGGCGATGCCTTCGCACGAACCGCCCGCGACGGCCATGAAGACGAGCGCGAACCGGTCGTGGCTGGGGTCCGCCGCCGTGATGATCAGCTGGCCCTGGATGCCGGTCGCGTCCAGGCCGCGAAGGTGATGGGTGAGGGCGACGGCGGACGGATCGATGTCGACCGGGCCCAGGATCGCGAGGTTCGGTCCCATCAGCGCGATGCCGTAGCGGCTGCCGGCCTGGAGACCGCGCGACCCGGTCAGGTAGATGGCCGAAGCGAGCACGAGCTCGCGCGGCGCCTCGACAGGCGGGTTGGCCGCGTCGGGGGCGGGCCCGGCCGAGGCGATCGTCGGCGCGCTCGCAGGCCCCAGGCGGGCCTTCAGCTGGTGGACGGGATCGGCGGCCTCGACCGACGACCGGTTCGAGGCGGCGTTGGCGGCTTCCGCCGTGGCCGCAGTGGCCTTGCGGGTTCGCTCCGTCGCCGGCGGCCGGGGCGGTGCGCTGCCCTCGATGACCGTGAGCGCCGCCGGCGTCGGGATCGGCGCGGGCTCGGCGATCGCCACCTCCGGCGGATTGCGGACGTCCTCGCCGCACCAGGCGCAGATCGCGCTCCAACCATCGGTGGGGGAGGCGCAGCTCCAGCAGCGGCCGGGCGGCGCCATGTTCAGGATGAGCAGCGCCACCGGACCGAGGATCGCGCCGAGCGGAGCCCACCACAGCGCGCTCCGCTGGCGCCGGATCGCGAGAGACGCGCCGGCAATGCCGAATCCGATCAGCCAGGCGATGGCGGCGATCGGAAGCAGGACGTCGATGGGTAGCTACCTCGGTTGATGGAACGGATCAGATTCCGCGGACACCCGCGACGACGGTGCCCACGCCCGATACGGTACGGCAAGACCGTCGAGAAGGCGACGGTCAGCGATCCGACAGTGTTGCGAGGCGATCGCAGTCACGCTCGACGATCAGACTGCCGGGACCGGCTCGCTGGCCCGCTCGTCAGCCGTGAGT
>Ga0070684_100001924_pt1 | contig 15236 bp, 13 predicted proteins | sample KBSC723LmetaG_FD_65653 | JGI IMG/M metagenome (GOLD analysis project Ga0070684, IMG submission 65653) | Corn rhizosphere microbial communities from Kellogg Biological Station, Michigan, USA - KBS C7.2-3L metaG | ecosystem: Host-associated > Plants > Roots > Rhizosphere ...
GTGTTGCGTCAGCCGCAAACTCTGCTATACTTCCCAAAATGAGGTCACTTCCAATATAGTACCGTGGAATACACGACACATGGCAACCGTCCAGTAGACATTACCTGTACAATGGGCGCGGGTGGTACGCGATACTGCCCAAGTGCGTGAGTCTCACACAATGCCATGAGCCATTGTGAAGAAGGGGCATATGACGTTTCAGTTGCCTGAGAATGAGGATGTCGTCTCCAAAGCCGATCTCCAGCGCCTGACCAACGCGTTGATCGACGAAGTCAAGAAGATGCTGCGGAAGTGCGTCGATGCCGATGTCACATTCGTGCCGGTTGACCTCATGGCGAATGACCCAGCAGCCGCGAGTGCCGAAGACGAGGATATCGCGTGGACGCTTGGCCATATCATTGTGCATATGACAGCCTCATCTGAAGAGTCAGCGATGCTGGCGGCGGAACTGGCCCGTGGCGTGGAGTATCACGGCCGCTCCCGCAGTGAGGTTCCGTGGACCACCGTGACAACGATTGCTCAGTGCCGGGCGCGCCTGGAAGAGAGCCGCCGCATGCGGTTGGCCAGCCTCAACATATGGCCCGATGATCCGTATCTGTCGAATACGTATGCTCCTCGTCCAGGCGCCAAAGAACTGGGGCCAGTGACGCGGTTCCTGAGCGGCCTCAGACACGACGCCAGCCATCTCGATCAACTACGCGATGTCACAGGCCAGGCACGGGACCACCGCTTCCAGCAGACCTTCATGGGAAGGATGCGCCTTCGCCTCAGGCGCTCGCCCAACAGCGCAACGCCTCAAGTCAGCGCCAGCCCGCTGGAAGCGCCGCCCATCTCCTAACGCTCAGCGTGAGGCCCGCGTTACGGCTGAGCCAACGGGCGATTGGAACGCGCACGCGCCAGAATGGCCTCGACAACCGCGGTCTTGGCGTCGGCATAGTTCTGCACATACATCCAGATGCGTTGTGCCAGCTCGCGCTTGGTCTTCTCATACAACGCCCGGTCGTCGTCGTGCGTGCGCAGCCAATCGCGCATTAGCAACATACGCTCGGTCTCCGGGCAGCCAGGCGAAAACACGTGCAGGTTGACGGCGGGGTCAATGCCCTTGAGGACGCGGTGCTCGAACCACTCCGGCTCGCGAGTGCGCAGCACATATCCAGCGCGCTCCAGATCGGGGACATATGACGGCTCATCGGCGGAATCCGCGACGACCAGCAAGATATCGAGAATGGGCTTTGCCGCAAGTCCAGGCACTGAGGTAGAGCCAACATGTTCCAGCAGCGGCGTCCGCTCACCCAGCGCCGCACGAATCTTTGCCGCTTCCACAGCAAACTGGCGCGGCCAATCGGGCTCGTAGTCCACAATCAGCACCGTGCTATTGTGCGGCTGCAACGCGCCAACAGTTACCGCGCGTAACTCCTTCTCAGTGGTCACGCGCTCCGGCGCCATCGGAGACTCATCCGCCATGGTCTATCCCTCCATCTCATCACATATGAATGGTTGCCGCCGCGCGTGAAGTGTAACATTCGTCCGCCATTGCCTGTCAATAGGGGTATTGGCCACGAGTTGGCACGCAACACTCCATCGAAGAGCGGGAAGAGAAGAGATCCATGACTAACGACCAGCATAGCCAGAGGCGCGTCCAGTTCGACTTCGCGGTCACGTTCTCCAATGGCGGCAGTCTGCAAGGTGAAGGCTTCCGTCTGGACATGCCCGGCGACGACATCACGGACGATGAGCTTGCCGACTACCTGATTCGCGATCTGCGCCTGCTCATGGTGCGGAACGTCGGCATCAGCAACAAGCGCATCATCGTCGAGCCACACAAACGCGGACTGGTCGCAGCCGATGCGGCGACGCCGACCACCCAACGCCACATTGATCTGAGCCACACCGTCGAGGACGGGATGATTACCTACAAAGGGCTGCCAGCGCCCATCATCTGCGACTTTCTCAGTCGAGAACAGTCGCGCGCCAGCTATGCTGAGGGTACGGAGTTCCAGATTGGCAAGATCGAACTGGTCGCCAATACTGGCACCTATCTCGATAGCCCCTTCCACCGCTACGCCGACGGCCACGACCTCTCCGAACTTGACCTCGCAAGGCTTGCCAACCTTGATGCTGTGCTCGTCCGGGTCACTGGCAGCGCCGAGCGCGCCATCAGCCACACGGCGTTCGACGCGGTGGATGTGCATGGAAGAGCCGTGCTGGCGCATACCGGATGGGATCGCCACTGGCGCACCGAGCAGTATTTCGAGGGACATCCCTTCCTGACCGAAGACGCCGCCAACTACCTGCGGGACGCGGGCGCCGTGCTGGTCGGCATTGACTCATACAACATCGACGATACCGCCGATCTGCGCCGCCCCGCGCATTCGATTCTGCTGGGCGCGGAGATCCCCATTGTGGAGCATCTCTGCGGGCTGGAGCAACTTCCAACCGAGGGGTTTCGCTTCACAGCGGTACCAGTGAAGGTCAAGGGAATGGGCACGTTCCCGGTGCGCGCCTATGCCACACTGGCGGAGGAAAATGAATCATGACATCCAGTACGCCTCCTATCCCTCAGCTGAGCGACTTAGACACATGGCGAACGATCAGCGCTAGCAATCTCGCCCTGCAATTCGAGTATATCCCTCGCTCGATGGGCAAGCCATGGGTACACTGGGTTGGTCTCTGGGCGGCGGATACGAAGTTTCCAGCCGCATATCCCAATAGCGCGACGATGCTACGGCCCCTGGCGGAGCAGGAGGCCGCCGACGTGGTGGCGCGCCTCGACCAGTTCTACGCTGATGAGAATGTCAATGGGCCGTGGATGCTCTGGAGCGCATGGCCCACGCCTGACCTGACGCCGTATGGCATGCATTCGGCGGGGCAGACACCGCTCATGGTGCGCCTGCCCACATCTACGCCCACATCTATGCCAGCCGCTGCCTCAACAGGAATCCGCATCGTGGAGGCAAGCAACGAGCCGGATCTGCTGGATGTCGACTACGTGATGATTCACGGCTATCCCATCCCCGAACTGACGTTTCCTCACGACCGCATCACTGATGTAAGGGCCTTTGGAGGACCATTGCGCTTCTTCGTCGGCTATGAGGGCGACCAGCCAGTCTCGTGCGCGATGGCCTGCATCGGCGAGCGCGAGATGGGTATCTATGCCGTTGCGACGCTACCAGATAGGCGCGGCAAAGGATACGGTGCGGCGTTGACGCTTGCGGCGCTTGCGGCGGCTCCTCATCTTCCTGCTGTGCTGGAGGCAAGCGACTTCGGCCAACCAATCTATCGGCGGCTGGGATTCCAGGTCGTCAGCGAGTACACAATATGGTACAAACCACGAGGTAGCGCCTAACGCCAGCTACCCGGCAGACACCCGGCAGACACCCGGCAGACACCCGTCTATTCGGACTCAGGCAGGATATCCGCGGGATGCGCCTCCTTGAAGCGCCGGGCCAGATCCAGCGCCTCCTCGCGGTTGGTCATCTCGTCCGCCAGTTGCGCCAGCCGCACCGCGCGCAGTAGTCGTCCGAGCGCCGGGCCGCCGGGGATTCCCAACGCCAAGATCAGATCTTTGCCGCTCAGCAGTGGCGGCGGTATGAGTTGTTCGCGCTGGTGGATGTATAACTCCACCAAGGCGTTAGCACGCGCCGCCAACTCAATGGCGCGCCGCTGGTCGTCGCGAGTAAGCCTGCGCGCCGACGCGACCAGCAACGCATCAACCGTTATATCCGCACTCTTGCCACCCTCCCAAAACAGCACACGCGCGGCATGGAGCCGTTCAACATCATCATCGGTTTCCAGCACAGCCGTCGCCCGTCGCCAGAGTGTCGGCACGGATGAGACGTCGTTCTCGGCACGCTCGTGGATCAACGCAGAGACGCGCAGGGAAACTCTGCGGGCGTCGCTCTGGCTCCATGCTTCGATCGCCGGAAAGCTCGCTCCCTCGCCACCGATACCCATCAACCGATCAAGCTTGCGCAGGGTTGCCAGCGCATAAACGGCAACTTCGCCGCTGAGTCCTGGATAGAGCACAGACAGTGCGCCCAACTTGTCCAGCAATGCGAGGCCATCCGTCGCTTGTGGCAGCGCCAGCAACAAGGCCATCTCCTCGCGCTGACGATCTGGCGAGAGCGATTGCAAGAGTGGGGCCGCTTCCCGGGCCAATCGCGTTGTCTCGACATCTGGGAGCAGCCTTAGACGCGCCCACAGGCGTGCCGCCCTCACAATACGTCCAGGGTCGTCGCGAAATGTCTTCGTGCCAACCGCAACCAGTCGCCTCAGGATCAGATGCCGACGACCATCGAACGGGTCGATCAGGTTGGCTATGGCGTCACCGTGACCACAGATGAGTGCCAGCCACTCGGCGCGCGCCGTGAGCGGCAGCGCCATCGCGTTGACGGTGAAGTCACGCTGGGCGAGGTCAGCAAGTATATCGTCACCCTGAAGCGCGGTCAGGTCGAGGTAGTTTTTGGGATTGTGGCGCGGAACAAGCCTGATGGTTCCGTGGCCCAGCCGCGCCACCGCAAGCCGCGCCCGCTGCGCCAGCCGTTCGGCTACTGGCAGTGGCTCCCCAGTGGTCGCTACATCTACGTCGCGGACAGGTATGCCCAGCAGCGCATCACGCAAGCAGCCGCCCACCAGCCACCCCTGGCCGCCTGTCTCGGCCAACACATCCGCCAGCACGTCCAGCAGTGCCGACCAGTTCATTGACTCGTCCATTACGATCCCGCTCCCGCTACAGCGGGTAGTTTCTGGGCCAGATGCTGGGCCAGCATCTGCTCATAGGCGTCGGCCACTGGCAACTCGGGCCAGTATCGGTGTGCTGCCGCGTTCGCCGCGACCGGCACTCCGAAGCGGTGGAGAAGGAGGCCCGCCACTGCCATGCCCCGCGCACTCGTATCTGGCGCTCCCTGTGCGTTTTCAGGCAACGCGGCGGCCAGGCAGCCGATAGCGCTCGGTACGCCCGGAACGTATAACCACATCACCCCAGCGCCCCCACTGCTCTGACCAGGCAACTCAGGAGGGTATATCCCTTGATACTCCACCTCGTCCTGCGCCGTCATACATGCTGGATCGCCGAAAGGGGAACCTGCCACCGCGGAATCGAAATCCGCCTGTACTTGCCACTGCGAGCCATCCCAGCCAATCGTGATCGGCATAGGATGCTCATCCGAACCCAGAAATTGAAGCTGTCCGCCGATATCGGGTAGGTGATCCGCGACGACGCGACCACCGAGCGTCGCATAGCTCCACTCGAGATGAGCAACGACGTACGCCTGCCAGACGCTATCAGCAGACGTAGGCGGGGTCTGCCAGGGGGCGGTGCAGATTTCGCGGCAGTCGCCATTCATCATACAGTTTGCCCCTGGGCCAGAGCTGATCGCCGGGCATTGCGCATTTGGATTCTCCGCATCGGAGACGAAGCTCAACGTCGCCCGCAGCGGCTGAGTCGCCACAACCATAGCCAGACCACGTGCGGTGTAGCTGAGATAGCTTTCGCCTGCGCGCACAACCTCGCTCGACTGCTGGGCTCCCAACGCTGCCTGGATTGCTGCGGCCAACGTTGAGCGATAGGCTGGCACGACGGTTTTAAGCGACATCTGGAGTGTAACGACGCTGGCGATGCCCTTCTTGCCCGGCAAAATCCCCACTTGTAGCGGGCAGGTGTCGCCTAACGCCGTGGGCACGGTCAGCCGACAGGCGATATCAATAATCGGCGGGAAACGCCAGCGTATCACATGGGTGCCGCGCGCCAGATGAAAGGGCTGGTCAATGCCCTCCATAGGCAGATGCGGCAAAATTCTGCCATCGAGCGTGACCGTGCCCAATTGTGGAGCAAGCGCGATGTAGAGATTATCCTCACCAGCACGCACAGGCACGGTCGCGGTCGGCGTCGGGCCGAGCACCGCGCCAAGCAGCGCCTCGCGTGTCGGCGTAATCGTCAGCGTCAGAGCCACAAGCGTCACCGCCAGCACAGCCGTGACGATGATTCCGCGCCGCCGTTGCGCCAGACGCGACCGTCTCGACGCGAAAAGCGGCTGGGCAGTGGCTGATCCAGCCGACGGCTGAGAAGTCGCCGATGACGGCTGGAGCGAGCTCACCTCGATCTGGAGGTTGTCGTCCTGCCCTGGAATATGGTTTCCCATCGTTAGACCCATTCAAAGCGCTGGTGGCGCGCGCCAATGCGGGCATACACAGAATACCGCGAAAGTGGTACCGCTCGCCTGATCTCTATTGACCAGTGGCCAATATTCACCGTATACTGGCCTCCAGACGATGCAGCACGCGCGGCGCGAAGGAGAAGGCTCAGCTTCTTCCTCAGCAGGAGGCCGACATGATTGTGATGGATGGCGAAGAGTTTCTGACGGCACAGGAGACGTGCGCTCTGCTGGGCGTGAAACCGGCGACACTCTATGCCTATGTAAGCCGGGGTCTGCTTCGCAGCTATCGTCAGGGAATCAAACGCATGCGCCTCTATCGCCGCAATGAGGTCGACCGATTGACCCGCCTCCGCCATCCCGAGGGCACAGAGAACGAATCAGAGAGCGAGCCTCTGCGCGGCGACGACCCCGCCTGGATCCCCTACGTGTAGTTTACACATGATGTATCTTCACACAGCGCAGCCATCACGTCGCGGGCGCGGTAATCGGAGAATGCGATACGTGCCCACAGGATGAGCCTCAATTGACGCCTGCTGCCTACACAGGATATAGTTACCAGGATACGCCTCTCGATGTGCGATGCGCGGCATGCGAATGTGCGCTGTGCATGTCTCATGCGACGCGGATGGAGGATAGAAGGATCAATGGCAGACTTCATCGAGCGTCAGATTCGGTTCCCCTCAGCGGGGCGGCCCGCGGTGACGCTCGAAGGTAACCTGGCTCAACCTACTACACAGCCGCCTGGGAATGGCTATCCAGTGGCCGTATTGTGCCACCCACAACCGGCGAGCAGCTCGATGGACGACCCTCTGCTGCGCCAGCTTGCTAACGCGCTTGCGACGGCGGGGGTGATCGTGTTACGCTTTAACTTTCGCGGCGTTGGCGCAAGCGAAGGAGAGCAGACCGATGGTCGGCTAGAGCCGCTCGACGTCGCGGGGGCGATTGAAGCCGCGCGGTCGCAGGCCGATGCCAACCCCGAGAAAATTTGCCTGATCGGCCATGCGTTCGGCGCCTATGTTGCGCTTGCCTATGCGGCCCATGACCCAAGAGTCAAGACGGTCGTAGCCATTAGCCCGCCAGTCTTCCGGCTGACTCCTGAACTGGGGCGTTTTGAACGTCCACGACTGTTTCTCACCGGCGAGTACGACGAAGTGTCGCCTCGCCATAAGCTCGAACCCTGGATCGCTGCGTTGCCAGGCGCTCGCAACCTGCGGGTGATATCGGGAGCGCGCCATCTGATGCGCGGCTACGAAGCCGTCGCATCGAGCGTAGTCGTTCAGTACGTCCACCGCTGGGTCGAGACGCCCGGCATCTAACATCTCTGCCTAACAACGAACCAACGACTTCTAGTGACTAGCAGTGGGGCGAATACCACCGTGCCGATACAGACGACGAATCCAATGATCGTACAGAGCGACCGCACTATTTTGCTGGAGGTGGATCATCCCCTCTATGCCGAGGCCCGCGACGCACTGGCGCAATTTGCGGAACTGGAGAAATCTCCAGAACACATCCACACGTATCGGCTCACGCCGCTCTCGCTCTGGAATGCCGCCGCATCTGGGCTAGACGCCGCGCGTGTGCTGGCCTTACTCGATCAGTTCACGAAATATGATCTGCCGCCCAATATCGTCACCGACATCCGAGAATATATCGGGCGGTACGGGCGAATGAAACTCACCCGAGATGGACAGCATCTGGCGCTAATCTCAGAGGACATCGCGCTCATTACCGAGGTCTCGCGCCAAAAACGGATGCAGCCGTTCATTGTGGAGCAGCGCGATGCCAACACACTGATTGTAGACCCAGCCCGGCGCGGCCACATCAAGCAGGCGCTGGTCGCCATTGGCTTCCCCGCGGAGGATCTGGCAGGGTATACCGATGGCGAGGGCTTGGCGTTTGCCAGGCGTGAGACTGCCCGCTCTGGTGAGCCATTTCAACTGCGTCCCTATCAGGAAGACGCAGTCGCGGCTTTCCATGCGGGCGGCGGCGTGAGCGGAGGCAGTGGCGTGGTCGTCTTGCCGTGCGGCGCGGGCAAGACGGTCGTCGGCATCGGGGCCATGGCGGCGGTGCAACGGTCAACGCTCATTCTCACACCCAACACGGTGGCCGTGCGCCAGTGGAAAAGCGAACTGCTCGATAAAACGACCCTCACCGCTGATCAGGTGGGTGAGTACACTGGCGAGCGCAAAGACATTCGGCCGGTAACTGTCACAACCTATCAGATGTTGACCTACCGCCCGAGTGAAGACGGCGACTTCCCCCACTTTGGCCTGATGACTGAGCATGACTGGGGCCTCATTATCTACGATGAGGTGCATTTGCTGCCCGCGCCGATTTTCCGCATCACCGCTGAAATCCAGGCGCGCCGCCGGCTGGGGCTCACGGCAACATTGGTACGCGAAGACGAGCGCGAGGCTGATGTCTTCGGCTTAATTGGCCCGAAGCGCTTCGATGTACCCTGGCGCGAACTCGAGCGTCAGGGGTGGATCGCGACAGCCGAATGCTATGAGATTCGCGTCGCGCTTGAGCCGGAGGAGCGCCTGATCTACGCGGTCTCAGAGGAGCGCGAAAAATATCGCATGGCAGCCGAGAATCCGGTCAAGATGCGCGTTGTCGATGAACTGATTCGACGCCATGCGGTAGATCAGGTGCTGGTGATCGGACAATATCTCGATCAGTTGAAGTATCTGGCGGAAATGCTCGACGCTCCACTGCTTACTGGGCGCACCACAAATATCCAGCGCGAGAAATTGTACGACCAGTTCCGCCAGGGCGCCCTCAAACGCCTGGTTGTCAGCAAGGTGGCCAACTTCGCTATTGACCTGCCAGACGCCAACGTCGCGATACAGGTATCGGGAACATTTGGCTCCCGCCAGGAGGAGGCGCAGCGGTTGGGTCGGTTGCTGCGTCCCAAAACAGACGGCCGCCCGGCGCATTTTTACACCATTGTCACCCGCGATACTCGCGACCAGGAGTTCTCCGCCAACCGCCAGCTTTTCCTGACGGAGCAGGGCTATCGCTATACCATCGAGGATGCCGAGACGGCGGGGCTGCTGGTTGAGCGGCCTCATCCGCGCCGCGCCAATGGGCATGGCGCCGGAAATACTCAGAACGACCACACTGCGAAGCGTGGCAGGCAGGCGAACGGCAAGACGAATGGCAGCGCCAGTGCCGGTTCCCGATCTGCCAAAGCTAACGGTACATCCAACGGCCACTCCAATGGAAAACAGAACGGCAATAGCGCGAGTGTCGCCTACCAGCGAACCAAGACTGGAACAACTCCGAGAAAACCCAGAGAGTGACGCACACGTGATTTGCCACGCTTCATTCGAGGATTACGATTCGCGGAGAACGCGTTGAACTGGCTCCGCGGTGGTATACTGTCTCAAAACACGCCTAAACGCACCCAAAGGAGCCAAGGTCAGTTCTTCCAATGGTTATCGTACCGGGAGAACGCGTGCTCCACATGAATACAGGAGGCGATGACGATGGAGCATGTGCGAGTCTCGGAACTTCCAGCCACCGAACGCGCGACACTCATCGCTGCCTTCAATGGGTGGAATGACGCGGCGGACGCGGCCACCTGGGCGATCAAGTTCCTCGTCAACCAATGGGACGCCAATTCGTTTGCCGAAATCGATGGTGAGGAATTCTTCGATTTCACCCAGACGCGCCCAACCATTCGCGTGAATCGTGGGATGTTGCGTCGTGTCTCATGGCCAGCAAACCGCTTTTACATCGCCCAGACAAAGATTCAAGCCGAGGCAGATTCGAACGAGACCAATCCGTCCACTCAACCTGCCGGGGATGTGATTCTGTTGCTCGGCGATGAGCCGCACCTGCGCTGGCGCACGTTCGCACGCGAGGTGCTGGATGTCGCGCGTCTATGCCACGTCGAGGATATTATCATCCTGGGCGCGCTGGTTGCTGAGGTGCCGCATACCGCGCCAGTGCAGATTAGTGGCGCCGCCACCACCGAAGAGTATCTCAAACGCATGGAGCAATGTGGCGTCGAGCGCACCAGATATTCTGGCCCTTCGGGGATCGTAGCCGTATTGCAGGATATGGCGCGAACACAGGCGATACCGACCGTTAGCCTTTGGGGAACTGCGCCGCACTATGTCTCAGCCACGCCGAATCTTCCCGTCTCCGAGGCGCTCCTGCGCAAACTCGATCTTGTCAAAGGATTCCAGCTTCAACTCAAGGAATTGTCACGTGCGGCACAACGATTTACTCAACGGGTCTCATCGCTGGTCGCGGAGGATCCAACAGCCTCAGCATACGTCCATGATCTCGAAGCGCGTGAAGTCTCACCTGAGCAGCCCAACGAACCTGTGATTCCGTTCGATGCCTCAGGGATTCATAAAATCCCAAGGGATGGTGAGTTGCCGAGCGGCGAGCAGGCAATTGAAGGTGCGGAACAATGGCTCCGCCGTATCCGTGATGAGTAGTCACTCGTCATAGTTCATGAGCATTCAGGGCGGCAGGCCGGTGGCGCCTGACTGGCAAATCTCAGAGCGATTTCATCGCAACATACCCAGCGTTGCCTCTGTCAATGCTCATTTTTGCGCCTATTCGCCATGATAGCGAGCAGTCGTCATGCGCCGCTGCCGGATATTTGCTCTGGAGGAAGCATGAACCGCGAGAATCCACGACGCGATGAGCATATTCCGCATAGAGAGAGACCCGAAAACACGCCATCCGCCACTGCGGCATCTACGGCCCAGCGCGCATCGTACCCGGACGAGACGGCCTTCGCCTATGAGTCGGTCGCGCTCGCTGAGAGCGCTACAGCAGCGTCCGATGCCCATCACACACGGAGGGTAGCTTACCCATCAGGGATTGAGCCGCCCGACGCGGATGCGCCCTTGAGCCTGCTGGATAACCAGCCAGTCATTGTGCCTGTGCTGAGCGCCCAGCCTATCACGCAACCATTTCTACGCAGTGACGAGCGCGACGTCCCTGAACCCAACTTCGATGAACCTGACTTTGACTACCGCTGGCCAGATGACAACGAAAGTACCCCAGATGATGTTGAGGCCACCGTTGCGTTCGATATTAATTCGGAACTCATCAATATACCAGATAGCCTCTCGGGCCAAGCATTTACACGTGACGATGCGTTCGCGCCGCGCGAGCGTAACCACGATGGGTGGAAGCAGTTCCGCAGAACCGCACTGGCGCTGCTCTCATTAGTGCTAGTGCTGTCGGTGGCTGCGTTCGGCGCGGCTGTGGCAGCCTCGTATCTGCACCGCGCCACAGATCATCTGACCATTCCCTCCATAGCCCCAACCGTTGGCAGCTACAGCAATGGAGTAGTGATCCAGCCTGGATCAGAGAGTATCACGCCGACGCCGGAAGCGCCGAAGTATCAGATCGGCGCGTGGATGTCCAATAACGCCCCTGGTGGGGGATCCGTCAAGGTTTTTGTGCGCTTGACCGAAGATGTCGCGCCAATTCCGCAGATTCCAGTGACGCTCTCCGTACAGATGCCTGGTGGCTCGGTCGTCCAGCTTGGGCCAACCAATACCGATGGCTATGGACTAGCCACCTTCACCGTGAATTTCGGGGGCGCCAGAGGAGCGCCATTCTTTGTAACCGCCAGCGCAACGGTAGGAACCGAGGCTCTCACGGCAGAAACGGTCTTCGTCCCCGCGTAACCGATCACCGCATGGGGTAGGCAAAACACAACAGACGCGCCTGGATCTTCCAGGTGCGTCTGTTTGCTCTGAGCGCTACAGCACGTTGCGTCGCATGCCTCTACGGCACGTCAAGCTTGATGACACCGTCCTCTACCCAGACTTCGTAGCTTCCCGCCGACCCAGTGGCTGGCAGCGAAAGCGCCTCGCCAGTGTGCAGATCGAACCGCGAGCCATGCAACGCGCACTCAACGGTCGCATCGTCGAAGATCTCGCCCTCTGAGAGCGAGAAATCCTCGTGGGTGCAGATATCGCCAATGGCGTAATATTCGCCGTTCACATTGAAGATCGCGATAGGTGTATCGTTCACGAAGACGCACGCCGACTGACCCGGCTGAATATCGCTCTCCGGACCAACCTCGACGATTGCCATGACATTCCTCTCTTACCTTTGAACCATGACCGTTCACGCTGCCAAGAGCCGCATACGATGACCGCTAGGATGCCCGCGACGTCTCGGCCTCGCCAACACGCGCCGCGATCTCGCGCCGCAACGCCTCGCGCAGCCCTTCCACGGGTACCGCAGCGACCAGCGGGTCCACGAAGCCCTCAACGATCAGTCGCGTCGCGTCCACTCGGCTTAGACCGCGGCACATCAGGTAGAACAACTGCTCCTCATCCACCTTGCCGACCGTCGCGCCGTGGGTGCAGCCAAGGATGTCGTTGGCGCCGATCTCCAGATTTGGGATCGAGTCAGCCCGCGCCGTGCGACTGAGCAGCAGATTGCGATTCTGCTGATAGGCCGCCGTCCCTTTGCCTTCGGGCATCACACGAATAAGCCCCGAGAACACCGAGCGCGCTTCATCGGTAACAACGCCCTTGAACAGCAGATCACTTGTCCCACTGGCGGCACGATGGTCTTGTAGTGTATAGCGGTCCATATGCTGCTTGCCATCGGCGACATACAGCCCAAGCAGCTTGACGCTGGCGCCATCGCCGCCAAGAATCGCCTCGACGCGCCCCTTGCTCAGACGGCTTCCCAGTTCGATGGTCTGCAACGTGGCGTTGGTGTCGCGGCCCAGCAGCACTCGCTCGGTATGAAAATCGTAGACCGCGCGTCCCAAGCGCTGTGTGCCAACGTAGTGCAACACCGCCGCGCGCTCGAGAATCAGCTCGACGACCCGGCTGCTCAGCCCCTGCTCAGTCGTCTCATCCGAGACGGCATCCTCGACGAGCGTCGCCTGTGCGCCCTCTTCCAACACGACCAGCGTATGCGTGAGGCTTGCGGTGCGATGCAGCGCGGCGGAAACGATGACGCGGAACGGCTCAGTGATGGCGACACCTTTCGGCACGTAGAGGAAGACGCCGTTCTGCCAGAACGCGCCATGCAATGCGGCGAACTTGCTGTCATTCGGCGGCACGCAGCGCGTCATGAAGTGCTTGCGTACCAAATCACCGTGCTCGCGTACGGCGCTCCGCAGATCGGTGAAGATAACGCCCTGGCCGCGCAGATCGTCACGGAGCGTATGCTCGGCCCGCTCGCCGTCGCGTAGTCCCAGGACGCCCGCGAATGCCTCTTCGCGCTCAGATGACGGCAGCAGAGTAGTTGTAGCGTCCACCTCTTCGGCCCCTGGCGCGATGTCATCGAGTTTGAGCGCGCGCAGGTCGGTCCGCCGCCACTCCTCGTCCTGGCGAGTTGGCATCGGCAGGCTCTCGTAAATCTTCCAGGCGTCCACCCGGCGTTCCTGCATCCATGTCGGTTCGCCCTGCCGCTCATTCAGCGCGCGAACCGCCTCTTCACTGAAGCCGCGTCTGGCCACAGGAGCAGTCATGACAATATCCCCTTTGCCTTGGCATACATTTGCATACAATGGCACGCAGAAAATAAAGGCGGAGCAGCCAGAGCCGCCCCGCCCGAAACAATCCCGAACCCTACGAACGTGTCTCACTCGTTTGGTCGTACGTCTCTCCCGACGGAGGCTGCCGCATAGCGCCCACGCTGGCAGCAGATTCGTCGCCCACTGCCAGCACAGTCTGAACGCGCGGCTTATCCGACCGAGCCAGACATTTCGAGCTGAATCAGCCGATTCAGTTCAACGGCGTATTCCAGCGGCAACTCTTTGGCAATTGGCTCGATAAAGCCGCTCACGATCATGGTGTAGGCTTCGCTTTCGGAGAGGCCGCGGCTCATCAGATAGAAGAGCTGCTCTTCGCCCACCTTCGAGACCGTCGCCTCATGCCCAATCTCGACATCCTCTTCCTCGATTTCGATGTAGGGATAGGTGTCGGTGCGGCTCGCCTCATCCAGTAGTAGCGCATCGCAGCGCACGTTGGACTTCACGTTCGTGGCGCCCTTATTCACCTTCAGCAGACCGCGATACGTGGAGCGTCCGCTGCCCTTTGAGATCGACTTCGAGATGATCTGCGAGGAGGTATTCGGCGCAACATGCACGACCTTGCCGCCCGCATCCTGGTGCTGGCCATCGCTCGAAAAAGCGACCGACAACACCTCGCCGCGCGCATGCTCGCCCATCAGCCAGACGGCGGGATACTTCATGGTCAATTTTGACCCGAGATTCCCGTCCACCCATTCCATTGTCGCGCCTTCGTAGGCCACGGCGCGCTTGGTGACGAGATTATAGACGTTCTTCGACCAGTTCTGAATGGTGGTGTAGCGTACTCGCGCATTCTTGTGGACGACGATCTCCACGACAGCGCTATGCAGGCTATCTGAGCTGTAGGTTGGCGCTGTGCAGCCCTCGACATAATGTACATAGCTGTCTTCGTCGGCGATGATGAGTGTCCGCTCGAACTGTCCCATATTCTGGGCGTTGATGCGGAAATACGCCTGAAGCGGAATCTCGACGCGCACGCCCTTCGGGATGTAGATGAAGCTGCCACCGCTCCAGACGGCGCTGTTGAGGGCAGAGAACTTGTTATCGTTCGGCGGAATGATCGTCGCGAAATACTTGCGGAAGAGGTCTTCGTGCTCGCGCAAGGCAGTATTCGGATCGACGAAGATGACGCCCTGGCGCTCAAGATCCTCGCGTACCTTGTGGTAGATCACCTCGGACTCATACTGAGCGCCTACACCAGCGAGATACTTACGCTCAGCCTCGGGAATGCCCAGCTTCTCAAAGGTGTCTTTGATATCTTCGGGCAGGTCTTCCCAGGTTGCCCCGGCCTGTTCCGTCGGCTTGATGTAGTAGTAGATATCGTCAAGGTCGATGGTGCTGAGGTCGCCACCCCAGGTGGGCATCGGGCGCTTCAGGAAAAGATCCAGGCTCTTGTGACGGAAGTCGCGCATCCATTGCGGCTCTCCCTTGAGCTGGCTAATCTCCTCTACAATTTCGTGCGACAGCCCTTTACGAGACTTGAAGACGTAGTTCTCTGGCTTGCTAAAGCCCCACTTATATTGTTCGAGGTCGCTGCCGACTAC
>Ga0070684_100001929_pt1 | contig 15211 bp, 10 predicted proteins | sample KBSC723LmetaG_FD_65653 | JGI IMG/M metagenome (GOLD analysis project Ga0070684, IMG submission 65653) | Corn rhizosphere microbial communities from Kellogg Biological Station, Michigan, USA - KBS C7.2-3L metaG | ecosystem: Host-associated > Plants > Roots > Rhizosphere ...
TGGACACCGCCGAGGTCGACGTGGCGCGTGATCGGCATACCACCGTGATGTCGCCCATCACCGCGATCCTGGCGCAGTCGATGGTCGATGATCGAAGCGGGCTCCCGCGGCGAGATCCCGCGGTGCCCCCACCGGTGCCAGCGGAACGAACGCGCCGGGTCGCCGTGGACCCACCGCCTGCGGCATTCGGTCCATCGGCGAGGCCCGACCTTCGCGTCGTCCCCTGGCGTCAGCGCGCCGCGCAACGCATAGATGAGGCGCGAACCGCCATGGACCTCGGCGATCTGACGCGAGCTGCGATCGCCGCGGAGGAGGCCCTTCGGGAGGCTGACGATGCGCCTCCGCCTGGGATTGTGGAGGTCATCGAGCCAGCCCGTCCGATACTGACTCGCGTCCTCACGGCCTACGTCGGGCCGTTCACCGGCCTGCCCATTCTGGCGCCCCGTGCCGCCGATATCGCCCGCCGCAGCCTCGGCGAGCGGGATCAGGCATTCCTCCGGCGGATTGACGGCATCCGCACCATCGAGCAGCTATTCCGCGGCTCCGGCCTCAGTTCCACCGATGCCCTGCGCGTCGTCGCCCGCATCCTCGTCTCAGGTGCCATCCGCATCCTCTAAGCTGGATTCCATGGCCTGGGGGCCCGGGACGCAGGCGAGTTGACAGCGGAGCGGCCAGTCTGATCGCAATCCGAATAGAAGAACGTAGACACCAGCCGCATGAGAAGCCGGACTGCGGCGGGCGCGAGCCTGTTCGCCAACTTCACTGCGACGATCGCCGACGTCGCGGTCGGCATTATTGCCGGCATCCGCACCGGCTGCGTCGCCAGGATCAGGCGCGGCGATCCCGCGATCGCGGGGGCCTTGACGCCGCCCGTATCACTGAGCCTTGACGATGAATCCGGGCGCTCGCAGCGTGAACGTGACGAGTCGAGTAGGGTCGGCTGCTCGTCGGCCCGAGGGCGGCGATCATCTGAACCTCGTAGGTCCGGCTCCACCACCCTTCCCGACGACGCCCGCGGGGTTGCCGTGCATGCGCGAGCAACCTCCGACGACCAGCGACAACGCTATGAGAGCCGAAACCGGCGTCCCCGTGGGCATCTTCAAGACCGTAGCACGCCGCTTATTCGAAGGAATAGAGGCGGCCGGTCTTCGGATGGACGACGAAGTCACGCCCCTCTCGTAGTCCCGCCGCTTCCAACTTCTGTCGGCGCTTTGCAGCATAACGCCGGTGCGTGGCGCCGAACTGCTTCGCGTCGCCGAGGAAGTAGGTCTGGGGAGACCACCACTTGCGCCCGAGCACTGAGCGGCCTGACATTCTTCGTACGACATCAGCGCGTATCCGGGGATATCCCAGGTTGACGATGTCCCACTCGGCGCGGTCGCAATCGCAGCTCCCGTTGTTGGGACTGCAGCCTGACTTCGGACTCGTTTCGGTATTCGGAACGCAATGTGAAGCGTTGCAGGTATTGTCGCTAAAATGACCGACCACCGGGCATTGTCCGTTCGAGTATCCCCAACGACGTCCGGTTGGAACTCCCAGGTCTCCCCAGCTCGAGAACTGATATCGGTAGTTCATCACATGACTCCGGAAGGCGGCGCGTGATGCCATTCAGAGTCACGTTCTCGTTGGTCCACGTGCCGGTCGACGAGCGCCAGACAGCATAGGTCACGGAAGCATCCTGGGAGAGGGGGTAAACCGTGTTGTCAGGCGATTCGGGCCCGGCCTCGGGCCCAGGCGTCCGCTATCCCGATGGGGTCGCCGAAAATGGGCCCGAGCTCGTGACCCTCGCGCGGACAGGGGAAGCCGCTTCCGAGCTGGGCCACTAATGGGCCACTATCTTTGGTCACACCTGGGTTTCCTAGGTACCCAAGCGCGACCAGCGAGCCGTCGAAATCCACCAGATTTCCGCGGAAAATCGCGGGTTTGCTTGTGGGCGCGGAAAGAATCGAACTTTCAACAAACGGATTAAGAGTCCGCTGCTCTGCCAATTGAGCTACGCGCCCGGCTATTCAGTTTTCAACTTCTTCTGCGTCCGTCCCCCGCGCGCCCGAGGTGAGTCGAACACCTAACCCTCGGCTTCGAAGGCCGATGCTCTATCCAGTTGAGCTACGGGCGCAAAAGAGACGGCGAATGATGCTTAGACCGTACATGCCTGTCAAGACTGGTTTCGGATCGTTTCGCAGCGTCGGACCTGTGATAGACGATTCGACTATGCGCGACCACGGAGTCAGCAGGCGACAGTTCCTTGGCGTCTCGGCGGCGGGCATGGCGGTGGCGGCCAGCGCGCGCGCGGCGGGCAAGGCCGGCGACGCAAAAACCGGCGGAAAAGCCGACAAGGCGGCCGCTTTCCCGAAGGACTTCCTCTGGGGTGTCGCGACGGCGGCCTACCAGGTCGAGGGCGCCGCCAACGAGGACGGCCGCGGCGCGTCCGTCTGGGACACGTTCTGCCGGAAGAAGGGCGCCGTGTTCGAGGGCAACAGCGGCGAGACCGCCTGCGACCACTACCACCGCTTCAAGGACGACGTCGCCCTGATGAAGACGCTGGGCGTGAAGTCGTATCGCTTCAGCGTGTCGTGGACGCGCGTGCTGCCGAACGGCGTCGGCGCGGTGAACGGCAAGGGCCTCGATTTTTACAGCCGCTTGCTCGACGAACTGGGCAAGGCCGGCATCACGCCGATGTGCACGGTCTTTCACTGGGACTATCCGGAGGCGCTGTACAAGCGCGGCGGCTGGTTGAACCGCGACTCGGCCGACTGGTTCGCGGAGTACGCGGGGCTGCTCGCCGACAAGTTCTCCGATCGCGTGAAGCTGTGGGTCACGCAGAACGAGCCCCAGTGCTTCATCGGCCTCGGGCACCTGGACGGCGTCCACGCGCCCGGCGACAAGCTGAAGTTCGGCGACTACCTGCTGGCCGGCCACAACGGCATGCGCGCCCACGCGAAGGCGGTGCAGGCGATGCGCGCGCACGCCAAGGATCCGAAGGCGACGAAGATCGGCTACGTGCTGGCGGCGCAGATCACCCAGCCCGCCAGCGACAAGCCCGAGGACGTCGAGGCGGCGCGCGCGGCGATCTTCGCCGTCAACGGCCGCCACGAATGGAACAACGCCTGGTGGACCGATCCGGTCGTGCTGGGCAAGTACCCCGAGGACGGCGTCGCCGAGTACGGCAAGGACATGCCGAAGTTCAAGCCGTCCGACCTCGACGAGATGAAGCAGCCGATCGATTTCCTCGGCCTCAACATCTACAAGGCCGACACGTACCGGCGCGGCGGGGACGGCAAGCCGGAGCACCTGCCGATCCCGGACGGGTACCCGCGCGCCGGATCGGACTGGCAGACGATCACGCCGGCGTCGCTATACTGGGGGCCGCGCTTCTTCTACGACCGCTACAAGCTGCCGCTGTCGATCACCGAGAACGGGCTGGCGGTGCGCGATCAGGTGTTCCTGGACGGCAAGGTCCACGACCCGCAGCGCATCGACTTCATGCACCGCTACCTGAGCGAGCTGTCGCGCGCGATCAAGGACGGCGTGCCGGTGGGCAGCTACTACGCCTGGTCGCTGCTGGACAACTTCGAGTGGGCCGACGGCTACAAGCAGCGCTTCGGCCTGGTCTACGTCGACTACCAGACGCAGAAGCGCGTCCCGAAGGACTCGTTCGACTGGTACAGGAAGGTGATCGCGAGCAACGGGAAGATGCTGGCGGAGAAGACCGCCGTCCCGGTCACCAAGGTCACGCCCTAGCGCGCAACCGCGTCAGCGCCGCGCGGCGGTCGGTTTGCTGCCGGGCGGAACCACGGGGCGCGCGGTCGAGAGCCATTCGGTCATCGCGTCGGCCTGGGTCGACGGTGGCAGCTTCGCGCCGTGGGCGAGGAACCAGTCGATCGCCTGCTCGCGCTCGCCGCGCGCCAGCCGCGCGCGGAAGACGCCGTTGCCCATCGCCGGGTCGACCGCTGCCGCTTGCAGCGCGGCCTCGTCGACGCCCGCCAGCGCGATGGTGCGCAGAGTCGGATCGGCCTTCGGCTCGAGAAAGGACCTCATCGACGCGTAGTAATCGCGCGCGTTGCGCTTCAGCAGCAAGTCCGCCGCCGCGCGCTGGACCTCGAGCTGCGGCCGCTTCGCCAGCCGCGCGATCAGCTTGGTCGCCTCCTCGCCCGGCACGCGATCCAGCTCGCGCAGCGCCGCCAGCGCGGGGCGCGGGTCGTTGTCCTTGAACAGCACGTAGAGGTCGTCGAGGTTGGCCGACCCGCCCGCGCGCACGACGCCGGCGGCCGCTGCGGCGCGCACCTCGGGCAACGGATCGCGCAGGTACTTCTCCATCGCGATCACCTTGGGCCGTCCCGCGCCCGGCTTGATCAGCGCCAGCATCGCCGCCGCGCGCACGGGCCCGGTGGGGTTGTCGTCCTTCGCCACCGCCGCGAGCGCCTTGCGCGCTTCGTCCGCATCGATCGAACCGAGCGCGACCGCCGCGGCGGATCGCGCGTCCGGTCGTGCCTTCGTGTTCAACAGCAGCTTGGACAGCCCGGGGATGCAGGCGGGATCGCCCGCGTTCGCCAGGGCGACGGCGGCGATCTGATGATCGCTCCAGTTGTCGCTCTCGAACCACGCCTTCAGCAGCGGGCACAGCGGCACCTTCGCGGCGACCAGCGCCGACCCGGCGTCACCGGCCAGCTCCGGGCGGCGGACCGCGTTCTTCAGCCACTTGCTGGCCTCTTCGTCGCCGCCCTCGGCCAGCAACCGCGCCATGCGAACGGTCGCCCACGGTTCGTGGATCGCCGCCTTGAGCCAGTCGGCCGCCAGCAACGTGAACATCGCGTCGGCAGGCTGGCCCGCGCTGCGGGTCATCGCGACGCGCTTCAGCGCCTCGTCGCGCCGGCCCGAACGCAGCAGCTTCGGCAGAGCGACCTCGATCGGATCGTAGGTGCGCAGCACCGCGACGTTCGCGCAGCGGCGCTGGTCGCGCGCGAACACCCAGTGGGCGTGAAAACGGTCGTCGTCGGATCGAAGAGCAGTCGGCGGCTTCGGGAACGGCACCGCGTCCCGCAGCACCTCGAGGACCGCGTCGTCGAAGCCCGCGAACCCCGAGCCGCGTGTCACGCGGGCGGAGATCAGCTGACCATCGGGGGCCACCACGATGTCAGCCTCAGCCGTGAGCCCGGGCTGGTTCAACGGGTTGACCGGCGGCAGCTTTTCCGCGGCGAGGCGCAGGAAGTTGTCGGACCAGCGCCGGTGGATGTGGGCGTGTAGCGCGCGCAGGTAGTCGCGCTCGGGCCCGGCGCTGCCGTCCGCCATCGCGGTTTCGGGCAGCTTATCGGCCGCAATGGGGTCAGCTGCGGCGCGACGCAGCGGAAGGAGAACCGCCACCACCACCGCAACCCACCAGACTCCGGGACGTCTCATCGAAAATTCCTTAAATCGATACTCATTCTGGGTACGAGCGCGCCACGGGGGAAGCTTAAATCCGCGATCGGTTTCATGGTATGCCCCGCCGATGCGGAGACAGAACGCCATTGGGCTATTTATCGGTGTCAGCGCCGTATTCTTGATCGCATCTTCGGGGTGCGCGGGCTTGAAGCTGCAGATGGTCGACCATTCCGTCCACAAGCCGTCGAACGTCGCGGTCTACTTCTCGGTGGAGACCCGCAAGGGCGACCCTGTCGCAAACCTGACGCCGCAGGACTTCAAGATCTACGAGGACAGGCAGCCGGTCTCGATCCTCGAGAGCAAGCAGACCATCCTGAACCCGGAGGTCGCGGCGATTCACTACACCTTGCTGCTGATCGACATGAGCGGCAGCGTGGTCGATTCGGGCGACATGCCGGCGCTGATCCAGGCGGCGGCGACGTTCGGTGACCGGGTGGGCCCCTACCAGAAGGTCGCGGTCTACACCTTCGACGGCAGCCCGCACCTGACGCCGGTCGTTCCCTTCGGGGGCAACGTCCGGGGCGGCGTCACGGCGCTGGGCAGCCGGCGGCCGCGCGATCCGTCGACCAACCTCAACGGTGCGGTCATCGAGGGGGTGCGCGTCCTGGGTCAGCAGATGGAGCGCGCGCCCGTGCCGCTGCGGTTCGGGACGCTGGTGGTGTTCACGGACGGCACCGACCGCGCGCACCGCGCCAGCGCGGAGGACGTGGATCGGACGCTGGACGCGGCCGGCCCGATGTTCGAGACCTACGTGATCGGCGCTGGTCAGGAAGTCGACGGCAAGCAGCTGTCGCGCATCGGTCGCTCGGGGACGTTCGCGTCGCAGAACCGCGCCGACGTGCAGAAGGGCTTCGACGAGATCTCGGCGCGGATCGAGGCGGCGTCGAAGAAGTTCTACCTGCTGTCGTACTGCTCGCCGAGCCGCGCGGGTGAGCACGAGGTCGAGGTCGAGGCGAACGCCGCCGGCACCAGCGGCCGGCTCACGTATCGGTTCAACGCGAATGGCTTCGGGCCGAATTGCGACCCGAACACGCGGCCGCCCTTCGACATGAAGCACCCGCGCCAGCCCGCGCCCGAGGCCTCGGCCGAACGCCCGCCGTCGAGCGGCCCGCCCGCCAAGACCAGCCCCGGCTTCAATCCGAAGCGCTAGCTCCGCCCGCGCAGCTGCTCGTTCGGATCGCCCGCGAAGCCCGAGTCCCAGCAGCCGTTTGCCCTCGCCCCGCGCAGCAGGGAGAGGGTCAGGGTGAGGGGCCGTCTCGAGTCAGCGCCCGTCCGCGATCTCGCTGCGCAGCCAGCGGTCGAGGACCGGAAGCAGGAACCCGTAGTTGCCGGTGACGTGCCGGTGGTGGCGCTCGTGGCGGCGCGCCGCCGCGAGCGGGTGCCAGACGCCGCGCCCGGGCACGAGGTCGTAGTTCATGTGGCCGAGGTTGTTCATCAGCAAGCTGACGAGCGGGAACAGCAGCAGGGTCGGCACGCTGAACGCGTGGAACGGCTGCACCAGCACCATCACGCTGCCCAGCAGCAGCGCCTCGATCGGGTGCATCGCGTACGTCGAGAACGGCGTGGGACGGATCGCGCGGTGGTGCTCGCGGTGAACGTGCTGGAACAGCCAGCGCCCGTGCAGCAGCCGATGGATCGCGTAGAAGTGCACGTCGTTCCACAGCACCAGGAATGCGAGCTCCAGCGCCACGCCGCCCGGTGAGCGCACGGGCAGCACCGTCCACAAGCCGGCACGCGCGCCGATCGCGGTGAGCACGCCGTAGCCACCGAAGATCGCGATCGACACGAGCGACTGGCGGATCTCGCGCCCCAGCTGTCCGGGCGCGAGCGCGCGATCGGCGATCGGCCGGCCCGCGCCCAGCGCAGGAAGCACGCGCGCGACCAGCAGGTGCGTCAGCCCGCCGATCCCGAAGTAGATCGAGAGGAAGCCGCCGGCGGTGATCGCGTAGACCAGGGCGAGCGGGAGGCGCTCGACGTGAATGTCGGGCAGCGCGCTCACGCGCCGCCGCCGCCGCGCCAGAGGCTCTGCAGCCCGAAGCCCGCCTGGCCGGGGCGCGCGCCCGAGGTGGCGGCGCGCTTGTGCTGCACCAGCACGGCGTGCAGCATCTCGGTGCCGAGGCCGTGCAGCACCAGCCGGAAGCCGGCCCGCAGCGACGACAGCGGCACCCAGGGGTGGCGGTTATTGATCAGCGCGAGGTGCGTGGTGTCGCCCAGGATCTGCGCCGCGTAGATCCCCACCGTCTCGTCCAGCTGCAGCGACTGGTTCGCGCGCGCGAAGTCGCGCTGGCCCAGCAGCAGGTGATACAGCGGGGTGTACAGCTCGATCGCCGAGATCGAATCGAGGAAGTTGAACGGGCCGCGGGGAAAGCGCGGGAACGCGATGGGCGCGTCGTCGATGGCGTCGAAGTCGATGCGCGCGGGCGGCGTCAGGCTGCGGTCCTGGGCGGCGAGCGCGGCGTTCAGGCTGATGACGAAGTTGTAGAGGTTCAGATCGTGCTGCAGGAAGAGGTGGTCCTTGACGTCGGCGGGCGCGAGCGGCCGCAGCGGCAGCGTCGGGACGCCCGTGCCCGAGTTCGCGGCGAGGAACCCGATCACGTTCGATCCCAGGTGGAAGTGGCGGAGGATCAGGAAGTTCGCCTGCGGGCTGACGAAGGTGCGGAGCCCGACATAGATCAGGCGGTGCAGCAGCGCCGACGACGTGAGCCCGCGCGGCACCAGCGTGCGAAACAGACCGACGATGATCAGGAACGCGCGGGCGAACGGCCGCAGCAGCGGGAGTAGCACGCGCCGCGAGAACGAGCGCGCGTCGAGCACCAGCGCCGCCTTCACCTGCGGATCCAGCGGCAGGCTGCGGTCCGTGTACAGCGCCCACCACTGATCGGGATCGCGGCGATCGTGGGCGACGGTCCCCAGCTGGGCGACGAAGTCGTCGCCAGCGGGCGGCGCGGCGACGGGCGGCGCGGTCGCCGGTTCAGGCTGCGTCGGCACGGCCCTCCTCCAGCGCGGCGGCGCGCGCCCGCACGATTTGCTCGGTCGACGGCAGGCGCACGTCGCGCGCCAGGCGCACCTTCGCGAGCGCGGCGATGACTTGCCAGCTTGCGTCCCACTGCCCGGGCTCCAGGCCGTGTCGGGCACTCCATGGAAAGCGGTGGTGATGGGCGTGCCAGCCGTCGCCCAGGCACAGCAGGCCGAGGAACCAATGGTTGCGCGCCCGATCGGGGCCGCCGTAGGGCATCGTCCCGACGATGTGCGCGACGCTGTCGATCGCGTCGCCCAGGTTGAAGATCGCGATCAGCGTCAGCCACAGCGCGGCGACGCCCGCCCACCCGAAAAGCCCGAACGCGCCGCCGAAAAACAGGCCGACGTGCGCGACAGCGAAGGCGAGGTAGGGGCCGGGGCGGCTGACGAACCGGTACCACGGATCGCCGGCGACGTCGGCGGCGAGATGCACGTGTTCCTGGTTCGAGCGCGGGCGGTGCACGCCGTCGAACAGGATCCGCAGCGGCCCGGCCAGCGCATAGAGGATGCAGGTGAGCGCATCCTCGCGGCCGATGTACCAGCCGTTGTGTGCGTGCCAGAACCCGTCCCGGGGCGAATGCGGATCGCGGGGCCGGTCCGCGTGGGCGTGATGGAAGCGGTGGTTGCCGGCCCACTGGATCGGCGTTCCGGCCGGTAGGCCCAGCGTCACGAACAGCCGTTCCAGCCAGCGGGCGAGCGCGGCGGACCGGTGCGACAGCACGCGGTGGTAGCCGATGCAGATCGCCAGGCCGGCGCCGAAGTAGTAGCCGGCGCACGCGGCCGCCAGCGCGAGCGCGGACAGCCTAGACATTGCCCAGCTCCTCGAGTTGCAGCAGGTAAAGGCGCGCGGTCACCTTCGCTGTCTTGATGATGCGGTCGACCATCCGGTCGTCCACATTGACGTCGCCGGCGTCCAGCGCTTGTTCCAGCTTGCCGAGGTGCCGGTCGTCGTTGCCGCCGTGATAGAGGAGGAACGACACCTGCTCGTCGGCGAGGCCGAGCTGCTCTTTGATCAGGCCGCCCCAGCGCGCGGCGAGCTGCGCCCCGACCCCCTCGATGATGAACATCGCGCCGAGGAGATCGAACGGGTTCTCCTGGCTGGCGCGGTGAAACATCCAGGCCGACAGCGCCTCGCTGCCGACGTTCTTCGCGGCGCCGCGGATGTCGGCGACGTCGCCGCCGACGCTGACGTAGTTGCGTTCCAGAAGCTCGAAGTCGCGGTGTTCCTCCCGGGCGTGCGTGATGAACAGGCTGCGCAGCGGGAAACGCTCGGCGTCCATCTGCGAGGCGGCCCGCGCGATCCAGCGCGCGCCCTCGACGACCTGCTGGCGCAGGTTCAGCAGCAGCAGCTTGTAGTCGTCGATCGTGAAGCGCCCCGACTCGAGCTTTGCGACGACCGGCACCTGGTGGAGGCGCGTCTCGAAGTCGATCCAGACCCGCGCGAGCTGCCGCACCAGGCGCTCGATCGTCGGGTTGCCCGTCTTCAGCTGCAGCGGCGGCGGGCCCGCCGGCGCGGTTGCCGCAGCCGACGGCGCGGGCCGGGCCGCGTCGTTGCCGACAGCGGTCAGCTTCATGTAGCTAGTGACGAAGCGACCGCTCTCCGGGATCATCACGAACACCTGCTGGCCCGGGCGCACGCGGCCGCTGCTCACCAGCTCTTCCAGCAGCACGAACACCGACGCCGAGCCGACGTTTCCACGCGTGGTCAGGTTCGAGAACCATTTTTCCTCGGGCAGCGGCGCGCCGGCCTTCGCGAGCAGCTCGAAGATGCGCGTGCGGAAGAACTGCGACGAGTAGTGGCAGACGACGTGGTCGATCTCGGGCGCGACGAGCCGGCCCTCGTCGACCAGGCGAAAGAAGCCGTCGACGCCCAGGCGGATCAGCGCATCCAGCTGGCGAACGTCCTGCCGCAGGAACAGCGCGCCCTCCTGACCGGCCGCCTCGAACGTCGGGTAGTCGAGCCATCCGGGCCCCATCGATCCGCCGGGCCGCTTCACCGCGCCCGCGTACATGCAGGTCGCGTGCTCGTGCGCGTACGACCGGATGTCGATCCAGTCGACGCGCAGCGAGACGCCGTGCGCGGCGGGCGCGGGCTGCAGCAGCGCGGCCCCCGCGCCGTCGGACAGCATCCAGCGCAGGAACTCGGCGTCGAACGGCAGCACGTCGTCGGGCGGAACGTACGCCTCGTAGCGACTGGCCTTGAACAGCCGGCTGGGCAGCTCGCTCGCGCACGCGACCGCGTTTCGCTTCTCGTCGGCGCGCACCTGCAAGTACGCGTTCTTCAACGCGACGACGCCGCTGGCGCACACGCCGCCCAGCGACGCGATCTCGAGGGTCGGGAAGCCGAGCTCGCCGTGCACCATGCTCGCGAACCCCGGCACGCACAGATCACCCTGCGTCGTGGCCGCGGCCAGGAAATCGACGCCGCCGTCCAGCGCGACGCGGCCGAGCAGATCGCGCACGGCGTTCGCGGCCATCTCGCTGTTGCGGAACAGCGTGCGTTGCTGGCGATCCAGCGCGTAGTGGCGCGTCGCAATGCCGTTCTGCGCGAGCACGCGCGCCTTCGCGCGCGCCGGGCGCCCGTGGATCTGCCCGAGGTACGCCTCCATCTCGTCGTTCGGGATCGGCGGCCCGGGAAAGAATTTTCCGAGCGCCGTGATGAAAACGTCCGTCATGCCGGGCCCAGCGGGCCGGCGCCTATATTACGTCGATCAGCGTGGCGACGAAGAAGGCGACCGACACGTAGCCATTCAGGTTGAAAAACGCGATGTTGAGCCGGGAGAGGTCGTTCGGGCGCACGATCGCGTGCTCGTAGACGAGCAGAACGGTGACGACCCCGACGCCGACGAGGTAGGGGACACCGAGGCCCGCCGTGCGCGCGAGCGCGAACAGCGCCCCGACGGTAGCGGCGTGGAGCAGCCCGGACACGACCAGGGATCCGCCGACACCGAGGCGCGCGGGGATCGAGTGCAGGCCGCTCGCGCGATCGAACTCGCGGTCGGACAGCGCGTAAAGGATGTCGAAGCCGGCGATCCAGCAAGCGACGGCGAGCATCAGCAGACCCGGCGCCCAGCCGAAGTCGCCGCGCACGGCGATCCACGCGCCGGCCGGTCCGCCCGCGATGGCCAGGCCCAGGAACAGGTGGCAGAGCGCGGTGAAGCGCTTGGTCAGCGAGTAGCCGAACAGGATCGCGAGCGCGATCGGGGCGAGGGCGAGACAGAGCGGGCCGAGCGCGGCGGCCGCCGCCAGGAACACCGCCGAGGCGGCGATCGTCATCGACCAGGCGGCGCGCACGGTGATCGCACCGCTCGGCAGCTCGCGTCCGGCGGTGCGTGGGTTGCGGGCGTCGATGTGGCGGTCGACGATGCGGTTGAAGCCCATCGCGGCGGTGCGCGCGCCCGCCATCGCGATGACGATGCCCGCGACGCGCGCCACCGTCAGGCCGTGGCCGCGCGCGGCGATGGCGGCGGCGGCGAGCGCGAAGGGCAACGCGAAGAGCGTGTGCTCGAACTTGATCATCCGGCCGAATTTCACGGCCTGGTTCATCGCGTGGGATCTCGACGGGCTTTGCCCGGCGAGACCCGTCGCGGGAGGGTTAGGGGACCCGTCGAGGGTCCCCTTGTTAGTCGGCGTCGCGGTCATGACGGGGGCGCCACCCAGCGCAGGGTCGGGGTTGGATCGCGGACCAGCGACTCCAGGGGCGCGGCGACGTCCTCGACGAGCACGTCGAGCACGCCGGGGCGCGCACCTGGCACCAGCGCGCCGTGCGCGCGCAGACCGAGCGCTCGCGCGCCGTTCCAGGTCGCGGCCCCGAGCCAGCGCGACGGCCGGATGGACGGGAAGTGTGCCGCCAGAGTGGCCATCTCGCCCCACAGCGACAGATCCGGCGCGGAGGCGAGGCTGTCGGTGCCGATCGCGAACCGGACCTCCTTGCCGACGATCGCGGCGACGTCGGGGAGCCGCCCGCCGATGTGCAGGTTCGAGCGCGGGCAGAGGACGACTGTCGCGCCCGCGTTGCGCGCGATGTCCAGATCGTGCCCGTCGGCATGCACCATGTGGACGAGGAGCGGCGGCGTCTCGGTGTGGAATGCGCCCAGCGACGCGAGGTAGGCGACGGGCGACTTGCGGGGGACGCGCGTCGCGGGGTCGACGCCCATGCCGGCGAGAAAGGCGGGCCAGCGGCCAGAGCCGTCGCGCAGCAGCGCGACCTCGTCCTCGTCCTCGGCGACGTGGATCGACGTGGCGCGCCCTGCCGCCGCGGCGGCGGCGAAGATGCGCGCGAGCAGCTCGGGGCCGACCGAGAACGGCGCGTGCGGGGCGGGGACGTATCCGAGGCGTTCCGGCCAGTCGGCGGCCGATTCGGCGCGCTCGCGGGCGGCGTCGGCGAGCGCGTCGCCTGTCGCGATCTCGCGCGAACCGAACAGCTCATGGAAGAGCACGCCCGCCAGGCCCGCGCGGCCGATGCCCGGTGCCGCGGCGAGGGAGCTGCCGACGTCGCCGACCGCCGCTGTCCCGAGCGCGACCGCCGCGGCCGCCGCCTTCGCGGCGCCTTCGCGCTGCTGCGCGGGCGTGTCGGCCTTGCGCGCGCCCATCAGCGTCGTCGCCCACGCAAACAGACCTTTGCCGCCCGGAACGGCGTCGGCGTGGTGGGAGATCTCCAGGTGCGTGTGCGCGTTCACCAGGCCCGGCAGCAGGACGCCCTGCGCGCGCTCCTCGAGGGCGTCGGGAAATTCCGCGCGAACCTCCGCGCGTCCGCCGACGGCCAGCACCTCGCCGCTGTCCGCGAGGGCGAGCGCGCCGTCCGCGATCGGCGCCCGCACGATCGGGATGACCCAGCGGGCGCTCACCACACGCACGACATCCTCCGTCAGGCGACCGCCAGCCGCTCGTAGCGCATGTTGCGCCGGCGCGGCGTGAACCCCGCCGCGCGGATGTAGCGCTCGATGTCGTCCGCCGACAGCTTGAAGATCGCGCCCGCCTGCGACACGACGTTCTCCTCGATCATCGCCGAGCCGAAGTCGTTGCCGCCGAACCGCAGCGCCACCTGGCCCACCTCGGGGCCCATCGTCGGCCACGACACCTGCAGGCTGGGGAAGTTGTCGAGGTAGAGGCGCGACAGCGCGAACACGCGCAGGTAGCGCATCGCCGTCGTGTCGTCGCGCAGCTTGAGGCGCGTCCCCTCGGCCTGGAACGGCCAGCAGATGAAGGCGGTGAAGCCGGCCGTCTCGTCCTGCAGCGCGCGCAGGCGTTCGAAGTGCGCGACCAGGTGGCGCGGCCGCTCGCCGAAGCCGAACACCATCGTCGCCGTCGTGCGCAGGCCCAGGCCGTGCGCCTCGCGCATCACGTCCAGCCAGGTGTCCGTCGAGCACTTCAACGGCGAGATCTGGTAGCGGATCTCGTCGTCGAGGATCTCGGCGCCGCCGCCCGGGATCGAATCCAGGCCGGCCGCGATCAGCCGCTCGATCACCTGGCGGATCGACATGTTCTCGATCTCGGCGATGTAGCGGATCTCCTCGGGCGACAGGCCGTGGATCGCGAGCGGGAAGTTCGCCTTCATCCAGCGGAAGAGGTCTTCGTACCAGCCGATCGGCAGCTTCGGGTTCAACCCGCCCTGCAGCAGGATCTGCACGCCGCCCAGGTCGACCGTCTCCTGGAACTTCTGGGTGAGCTGCTCGCGCGTCAGCACGTAGCCGTCGGTCTTGTTGGTGGGCGGCCGGTAGAAGTTGCAGAACTTGCAGCGCGTGACGCAGACGTTCGTGTAGTTGACGTTGCGGTCGATGATGTAGGTGACCTCGCCGTCGGGGTGCAGCGCCTGGCGGCGGGCGTCGGCGGCGGCGCCCAGCTCCAGCGCGGGCGCGTCGGCGTACAGGCGAAGCGCGTCGTCGGGCGACAGGCGCTTGCCCGCCGCGGCGTCGGACAGCAGAGCGTCGATGGACCGCGTCGGCGCGCCCGAAGGCGCGGGCGCGATGCGCGCGCGCGATTCGAACAGCCGCGGGCGGACCGGACGCGGCAGCAGCTCGGCGGCGCGCGCGCGATCGAAGAACGCCGAGAGGCCGGACAGCTCCTCGGCGCCCAGCGGGTAGCGGATGTCGCGCTGCAGGTAGCGCTCGTAGTCGGCGGGATCGCCGCCGTGCGCCTCGGACCACGCGCGCGCGATGGTCGGCCGCGAAGCCAGGCCCTGCGCCAGGCTCTGCTGGAGGACCGCGATGTCGTCGGGCCCGACGGCGCCCGGGCGGCCGGCCAGCACGGCGTAAACGAAGGGCAGGCCGGTCAGCTCGCGCCACGCGGCGCCGAGATCCAGCGTGTGGGCGAAGCGCTCCGCCGCGCCGAAGCCGGCGTCGCCGATCACGAGCGCGCCGGTCGTGCCCGACACCGCGCCCAGCACCTCGTCGTGCGGGATCTCGCGGAAGCGCGGCGCGAGGCCCCGCTCCTTGCACAGCAGGCGCAGGAGCATCGCGGAGCTGCGCGAGGCGCCGTCGAGCGCGATCGCCTTCATCTCTGCCAGCGGCACCTCGCCGACCAGCAGCACCGTGCGCACCGGGCCGAAGCCGGCGATGGCGATGCCGGGGACGATGCGCAGCTCGCCCGAGGCTGCGGCGTAGCTGGCGCTGGGGATGAGGCCCAGGTCGACCTCGCCCCGTTCCAGCAGCTCCGCGCAGCGCGAGGGCAGCTCGAACGACAGGTCGAAGCGATCGTCGCCCAGGCCTTGCTCGAGGCCGTAGGTGATCGGCCGGGCGTTCAGGAACGAGACGGCGACGATCTTCTTCTTACT
>Ga0070684_100001930_pt1 | contig 15207 bp, 13 predicted proteins | sample KBSC723LmetaG_FD_65653 | JGI IMG/M metagenome (GOLD analysis project Ga0070684, IMG submission 65653) | Corn rhizosphere microbial communities from Kellogg Biological Station, Michigan, USA - KBS C7.2-3L metaG | ecosystem: Host-associated > Plants > Roots > Rhizosphere ...
CGATTTTGCTCATGCTGGTCATGTGGCACTGCAGCGTAAAGGGCGTCAAGCCGGTTATGAGTCCCGGATGGGAGCTGAATCTACCCGCAAATACCCGCGATTCGCGAAAGTTTTGCTGCGGGCAAGGGTGCAACCTTAGGCTTGGCGCTTTATATGACCGGCGTTACAGATGAAAAAACGATACACGCGGCAGCGGCTTCTCCAGGCTTTTCTTGATGGCTGATCCTCATTCGTCCCCGCCGGCCGGCGAAACGCCGCCGCAAGAGCGGTCGTCCGCGGAGCAGGCAACCCTGATCGGGACGCTGGTCCATCTGTGGCCCTATATCTGGCCGAGCGATCGCGCCGATTTGAAGATGCGTGTGCTGTGGTCGGTCGTGCTGCTTTTGATCGCGAAGCTTGCGACGCTGGCGGTTCCCTTCACCTTCAAATGGGCCACCGATGCGTTGAGCGGGAAGGGCAGCGCGCCGCTGGAGGCCTCGAACTGGACGCTGTGGGTGATCGCCTCGCCGCTGATCATGACGGCGAGCTATGGGGCCTTGCGCATCCTGATGGCCGTGCTGACGCAATGGCGCGACGGCATCTTCGCGCGCGTGGCGATGCATGCGGTGCGCAAGCTCGCGACCATCACCTTCGTGCACATGCACGAGCTGTCCTTGCGCTTTCACCTCGAGCGCAAGACCGGCGGACTGACGCGCGTGCTGGAGCGCGGCCGCAACGGCATCGAGACCATCGTGCGGATGGTGATCCTGCAATTGATGCCGACCATCGTCGAGGTCGCGCTATTGATGGCCGTGCTGTCCTGGCAGTTCGACTGGCGCTATGTGCTGGCGACGTTGGCGATGGTCGTGGTCTTCATGTCGTTCACCTATTACGCCACCGAGTGGCGGATCGGCATCCGCCGCAAGATGAACGAATCCGACGTCGACGCGAACACCAAGGCGATCGACTCGCTGTTGAACTACGAGACCGTCAAATATTTCGGCTCGGAACAGCGCGAGGCGGCGCGTTACGACCGCTCGATGGAGCGCTACGAGCAGGCGAGCGTGAAGACCTATACCTCGCTCACGCTGCTCAACACCGGACAGGCTATAATTTTTACCATGGGCCTGACCGCGACCATGGTGATGTGCGCGATCGGCGTGCGCAACGGGCACAACACGGTCGGCGATTTCGTCATGATCAACGCCATGATGATCCAGCTCTATCAGCCGCTGAACTTCATGGGCATGGTCTATCGCGAGATCAAGCAGGCCGTCATCGACATCGAGAAGATGTTCGAGGTGCTGGCGCGCGATGCCGAAATCAAGGATGCGCCCGGCGCGAAGCCGCTGGTGGTGACGGCGGGCATCGTGCGCTTCGATGATGTGGGCTTTGCCTATGATCCGGAGCGGCCGATCCTGAAAGGTCTCAGCTTCGAGGTGCCGGCCGGCAAGACGGTCGCGATCGTCGGTCCGTCCGGCGCCGGCAAGTCGACGATCTCGCGGCTTCTGTTCCGCCTCTATGATGTGTCGAGCGGGTCGATTACGATCGACGGACAGGATATCCGCGATGTCGCGCAGGCTTCGCTGCGCGCCGCGATCGGCATGGTGCCGCAGGACACCGTGCTGTTCAACGATACCATCCGTTACAACATCCGCTATGGCCGATGGGACGCCGGCGATGGCGAGGTCGAGGAGGCGGCGCGGCTCGCGCAGATCGACGGTTTCATCCGGATGTCGCCGAAAGGATACGAGACCCAGGTCGGCGAGCGCGGCCTGAAATTGTCGGGCGGCGAGAAGCAGCGGGTGGCGATCGCCCGCACCGTGCTGAAGGCACCCCCGATCCTGGTGCTGGACGAGGCGACCTCGGCGCTCGACAGCCATACCGAGCACGAGATCCAGGAGGCGCTGGAGCGGGTCTCGCGCAACCGCACCTCGCTTGTGATCGCACACCGGCTCTCCACCATTGTCGCCGCCGACGAGATCATCGTGCTGGATCAGGGCCGTATCGTCGAGCGCGGCACCCATGGCGAGCTTCTGGCCCAGGGCGGCCTCTACGCCAGCATGTGGAACCGGCAGCGCGAGGCCGAGGCCGCGCGCGAACGGCTGGCGCTGGTCGATGACGACAATGAGGCGCCGAACCGCCTGCCGCCGCCGGTGGACGACACCATTCCCGCCGCCGCGGAGTGAGGTGGGTTTCGCCCTCCGCGTTTCTGGAATAAGGAGATAGGGCGCGGGCTATGGCAGGATGAGTTTTGGTTGAATCGGTCTGGCTGCGGTTTCGGTATCACCTCGCCCCGCTCGCGGGGAGAGGTCGGATCGCATCGTTGGATGCGATCCGGGTGAGGGGGACTCTCCGCGAGTTGAGCTCTCACCGAATTGGTGGAGAGAGCCCCTCTCCCCGTAAGAACGGGGCGAGGGAGCGCGTTTCCGATGCCGCTCCACTTCGATCCGATCTCATCGCGCTTTAGGTACACACGCTGTCTGAACCTCGAAGAGAGCAGTCACCTCAATGTCCATCGCCAATTCCATCCGCGCGCAGATTCCGCCTGTTCACCCCGAGGGCTATCCCTTCATCGGCGGCTTTGCGCTCGCAAGCCTGGTCCTGTTCTGGCTGTGGACGCCGCTGGGCTGGATCGGCACCGTGCTGACCGTCTGGTGCGCCTTGTTCTTCCGCGACCCCGTGCGCGTCACGCCGGTGGGCGACGGCATCGTGGTGTCGCCCGCCGACGGCCGCGTCTCCATGATCGCGCCGGCGATCCCGCCGGCCGAGCTCGGGCTCGGCGACCGGCCGCTGCCGCGGGTCTCGATCTTCATGAGTGTCTTCAACTGCCACGTCAATCGCGCGCCCGTGGCGGGCCGCATCGATCGCATCGCCTACCGGCCGGGCGCCTTCATCAACGCCGAGCTCGACAAGGCGAGCGAGGACAATGAGCGCAATTCGCTGGTCATCTCGACCACGAACGGGCGCATCGGCGTGATCCAGATCGCCGGTCTCGTGGCGCGCCGCATCGTGTGCTTCGTGAAGGAGGGGCAGGCGATCGGCGCCGGCGAGCGCTTCGGGCTCATTCGTTTCGGCTCTCGCCTCGATGTCTACCTGCCTGAAGGCACGAAGGCGCTGGTTGCCGAGGGACAGACGGCGATCGCGGGCGAGACGATTCTGGCCGATTTCGGGCTGCGCGACGAAAACCGCAGCTTCCGCACCCATTAACCAACCGCGCTGCGGCATCCGCGCGCGCCGCGGCGCAATGGCGCGGCGGGGCGGGGCTTGCTATATAGGGGGCATGTCGTTCGAGCCCCGATATCCCCAGGGATACCCCCAAGCCGAAGCGCGCCGCCGCCGGTTTCGTCCGATCCCGGTGCGGATGCTGGTGCCCAACGTCATCACGCTGCTGGCGATCTGCGCAGGGCTGACTGCGATCCGTCTTTCCACGGAAGGGCGGATGGAGCTTGCGGTCGCCGCGATCGTGTTCGCCGCCGTGCTCGACGGCCTCGACGGCCGCGTCGCGCGCATGATCAAGGGCCAGTCGAAATTCGGCGCCGAGCTCGACAGCCTCGCCGACTTCGTCAATTTCGGCGTCGCGCCCGGCCTGATGCTGTATTTCTGGCAGCTCCACGAGCTGCATAACGGTGGCTGGATCGCAGCGATGATCTTCGCGATCTCCGGCGGCCTGCGGCTGGCGCGCTTCAACGCCTCGATGGACGATCCGAACAAGCCGCCGTTCGCCTCGAATTATTTCACCGGCGTGCCGGCGCCCGCGGGCGCGGTGACGGCGCTGCTCCCCGTCTATCTCGCCTTCCTCGGCGTATTCAAGCCGCCGGCGATGCTGACCGCGTTCTACACGCTGCTGGTCGCGTTCCTGATGGTATCGCGGCTTCCGGTCTATTCGGGAAAAAGCATCCGCATGCGCGTGCCGCCGGAATTGGTGCTGCCGCTATTCGTCTGCGTGATCTTCTTCATCGCGCTCCTGGTCGGCTATCCCTGGCACATCCTGTCGGTGGGGTCGGTACTGTATCTGTTGAGCCTGCCAGTGGGGTGGAAGCACTATCGCGACCAGAAGCAAGCCTATGAGGCAGCGAACGCGCCGGCTCCCGCCGCCGCGCCGCCTGCGGCTGCGCCGTCGCCCTCAGTGGCATCACCTGTCCGCGAAGCTTCACAGGACGAACGGCCCGAGCGGCTGCACTAGATCTTATACGCCATCATCGAGGTTGGGCTCTGGCGTTAGTCGGCGCCGATCGCACGCCAGCCTTTTCCAGTAGAGGAAGCACCCGATCGACGAAGAAGCCGAGCTCATTGCCGTAGTTGAGGAAAATCAACGCCGCCCCCTCGAAGCCGGCGCGATGGAGCTCCTTGATCCCGTTGGCCACGTCTTCTGGACTTCCGACCAACGGATAGCCGCCATTTCCTGCCGCCATCCTGGCCCGCAACTCGTTGTACAGAGCCTCGGGAAGCGCAGCTTGCCCTTTCCTCGTCGAGACATAATAGTCCACGCCCGCGTGGTCCGCGTTGTCGACAGCGTAGTACTGGTGGAAAGCTTCGGCCTCCTCTCGCGTTTCACGGCAAACCACATAAGCGACAGCGATGCAACCGGGAGGCCTCTCGCGGCCCGCCTTGATGGAGCGATTGGCAAGATCGGCGATCTCGGCGCTGCCCATCTCGGCACTCTCGACGACAGTTAGGAGATAGTCCGACGTTTTGATCGCGAAATTCCGTCCCGCAGGCGAATAAGCCGCAGAGAATACGATTGGACGCGGCGATTGCAGCGAGCCGGGCATCCCGGTGATGCCCTCCAACGCGGGGAAATGCTTGCCGTCGTAGTCGAACGGCTCGGGCGCTCCGGCCAGCAGGCGCGACCAGATGTCGAACCATTCCTGGCCCTGCACGTAGCGCTCGTCATGGGGCAATTCCGGGATCCCGAACATAACGAAATCGGCCTTGTTCCATCCGCACACAATATTCACGCCAGCGCGACCGCCACTGACGTGATCGATGGTCGCCATGGCTTTCGCTGCGACGATCGGGTGGATGATCGGAGTGTGCACAGTCGAGAACACCCCGATGCGATCCGTAATGGCTGCTGTGGCTGCAGCGAGGGTAAGAGTTTCGAACGACCATAGACGGTTGTTGATTGCTCCCGGAATTCCCCTCCACCGGGCTGCTGGTAGAAGGAAATCGAGCCCGCTACGATCCGCCAGTTGGACTACCTCGCGTATCTCCGGCCAGCGACACGACCAGCGCTCGGGAACGGTCGTGATCGCGTTTCCGCCCTCGTAACTATAGGCGAACACACCGAGCTTGAAGCCGTTGTCCTCGCGCATCGCGTTCAAGCCTTCCTTCATGGGAAAATCCTTTGTGCCTGGTCTTGATCGATCTCAGTCGAGGGGCCGGCCCTTGCTCTCCTGGAGGAGGTACATGGCGACTACCGAAATCGCGTTCGCGAGCATGAGGTAGTAGGCCGGCGAGAGCGGGTCTCCCGTGATTCGGATGAGCCAGGTCAGAACGACCTGCGTAGACCCACCGAATACACAGACGCCGACCGCGTAGATCAGGGCAAAGCCCGTCGTGCGCACGGCGCGCGGCAGAAGTTCCGGTATCAGAACGAGCATCAATCCGCCGCTGAGGGAATGCAGCCCCATGATCACGCAGGTCATCAGGATGAGGGACAGCGCGCTCGGCTGCGCGGTCAAATAGAGGAAGGCCGGATAGGCCGCGAGAATCAGCACGACTCTCGGCCAGATCAGGACGGGCTTGCGGCCGACACGATCCGAGAGCCAGCCGCCCAGGAGGGTCGGGATAACGACGCTGACGCCTGCTGCGAAGGGCACCAATAGGGCGGCGCTTGTCGGCAGGTGCAGGGCCGTGATTGCGTAGCTCGTCATATAGGTGGATACGAAATAGGAGACGGTGCCGCCCAGGATGGTCAGAATGCCCAGGATCACCGTGCGAAGCTGAGAACGGGCGATCTCCTTTAGGACGGCGCCGGTGCTGCCGTGAACTGAAACGCCCTCGATCGTTTCCGGGATGTGCCGGCGCACGTAGATGCCGACCGGGACGATCAAGAGGCCGACCGCGAACGCAACTCGCCAACCCCAGGTCTCCACGTCGGCCTGTGGCAGCAAGGCCGACAGACCGATCGCGACGATACCGGCAAGAACGAGCGCGAGCCCCTGGCCCGCATTGGTCCAGCTACCGAAGTAGCCCCGCTCGGCCGACGGCGCGACCTCGATCATGTAGCTGGCCGCCGATCCGGTCTCGCCTCCAGCCGCGAAGCCCTGAAGAAGACGGCCGAGTACGAGCAGAATCGGGGCAGCGAGGCCGAGTGTGGCGTAACCCGGCGTGAAGGCGATCAAGCCTGTGCCGAGTGCTATCAGGACGATGCTCAGGTTGAGGGCGATCCGGCGGCCGACGCGGTCCGCAAGCGCCCCGATGAAAATCGCCCCGACCGGCCTCGTGAGAAAGCCGACGCCGAATGTGGCTACCGATAGAAGAAGGTTGCTCCAGGGATTTTCGACCGGGAAGAACTGGCGACCGATCATGACCGCGAAGAACGTGTAAACCGTGAAATCGTAATATTCGAGGGTGTTCCCGATCGTGACGGCGAAGATTCCGTGCCTTCGGCCTATGCTCGAACCCAACACGGGAGCGGACACCATCCGATCGGCGGTGAGAGGCTGGTCTGACATATTCGGTCCCCCTGTTAGAATTGCCTGGCCGCTAAGTTCATCTGCACTACGCCTGTTGTTGACCGACCCGTTCTCGAGCAATCTGGACGAACATCGCCGCGCCGACCGCCATCACTTCCTCGTCGAAGTCATAGGAAGGGTGGTGGCATCCGTGACCGTTCTGCCCAACGAAGAAGAATGCACCCGGGCGTTGCTCGAGCAGGAACGAGAAGTCTTCGGACGCCATCAGAGGCGCGCAATTCTGGTCCAGCAGCTCCGGGCCGACCACGCGCCGCGCCGCGGCCTCGACCACGGCCACCTGCACGGGATGGTTGACCGTCGGCGGACAGCCATCTGAGATCTCGCACTCGATGCTGGCGCCGAATGCGGCCGCGAGCCCGGCACAAAGCTCGGCCACGCGCCGCTTGAGCAGCGCCCGGCTCGCCTTGCTCATGGAGCGGATGGTTCCCATCAACACGACCTCGTCGGGGATGACGTTGGCCGCCGTTCCGCCCTGGATCGTGCCGATGGTGACGACCCCGGCTTCGAGCGGGTCCAACGACCGGCTGATGGTGGTCTGCAGCAGGCCGATCACCTCGGCCGCGATCACGATCGGGTCGATTCCGTTATGCGGCTGAGCGCCATGCGCCCCGACGCCGCGAACGATGATCTTGAGGCCGTCAGCCGCGGACAGGATGGAGCCGGATCTGACTCCGACCGAGCCGGGGGTGCGCTGAGGCATGTTATGCAAGGCATAGACCTCGTCCATCGGCGCCGCCGACAGAAGGCCGTCGGCCAGCATGGCGAGAGTGCCCTTCAACGTTTCCTCGGCGGGCTGGAAGATGAAGTGCACCGTCCCCTCGAGCTCGCGTCGATGCGCCAAATAGTTCGCGGCCCCAAGGAGCGTGGCGGCATGGCCATCGTGTCCGCATCCATGGAAGACGCCTTCACGAAGCGAGCGGTGAGGCAGGTTCGTCTTCTCCGTCATGGGCAGCGCGTCCATCTCGGCTCGGAAACCGATCGCGCGCCCCCCGCTCTTGGAGCCTGCGAGCGTCGCGACGACACCCGTCCCGCCCACGCCCGATCGGACGGCCAGGCCCCACCCCGCCAGCAGCTCGGCGATGCGGGCAGCCGTCCGGTGCTCTTCGAATCCCAGCTCGGGGTGGCGGTGGAAATCGCGCCGCCACTCGCTCATGGGAGCGAAGCCTTGTCGGAAATCGTTGAGGACCGTCATCGTAACCCGCGTATAGGATGCCGCCGTCGGGGGTTGCCGCGCGTTCTCCCCATCTGTAGACAGTCAATAACAGATATTCTCAGTTTGCAACAGTCTCAATAAAAAACATTCTGGAGGCGTGCGTTGTACAAGCCCAAGGCCGGACCGGAGCGCTATCTCACCTATCGACTCGACGTGCTCAGCACCGGGGCCATTCGGATGGCGAACGAGGTCTACGTGGCGCGCTGCGGGCTCGAGGTTCGCGAACTGCGCGTCCTTCGGCTCATCGACGACAATCCCGGCATCACTTTCAGCGACCTGATCGAGGAGACGAGATTCGAGCGCAGCCTCGCGTCGCGACTGCTGAACGGGTTGCTCCGCGAAGGCCTGGTCGAGCGTGAAAACAGCGCGGCGGACGCGCGCGTGTTTCATTTGCGGACGACCGCGGCTGGCCGCGCGCGACGCCGCTTGGCGGCGCGAATCGGCGAGAAGCTGGAGACGCAATTGCTCCGACCGCTGAGCGAGCCGCAGCGGGCAGCGCTCTTCGAAACGATCGAACTCCTGACGGATTGGGTGTATGGGGATTTTGCCCGCGACCTGGATGTCCTCGTCGGCATCAAGCCCAAAACCTGACCGCGCCTTGCCGCGATTGCTGCGCTTGACGAACGAGATCATCTCCGGTGCGTCTTGCCCTCGTCCAAATCGTTCAGATGCCGGTAGTTCCCTTTGAAATATACAAGGGGTTGGTCAATATGAGAGGCATCCGGACCTATCGTCAGAACCTTGCCGATGACGATGTAGTGGTCTCCCGCCTGATGTTCGGCGACAATCTCGCAGTCCAGCCACGTAAGCGTGCCGTCGATGGTCGGGTTCTGACCGTCCGACATTTTCCAGGCGATGCCGGCCCATTTGTCCGTGCCCTTCCGCGCGAACTGGTTTGAGATCGACTGCTGCGCCCTGGATAACACATTGACCGAGAACTTCCCGGTCTTTCGGATTCGAGGATAGGTCGACGACGTCACCATGACGCTGAAGGAGATCAGCGGAGGATCGGTGGAGACGCTGTAGAACGACTGGCACGTGAAGCCCAACGGCTCGTCGCCGTCGTGACCGGCGATCACTGTGACGCCTGATGCGTAAAGTCCAAGCGCATCGCGGAATGTTCTCGGATCCGGCGCTGTGCATCCTGTTGGGCTGCGGTATTGTTGCGGTGCGGGCGAGTTGCCGTTGCTCACTTCGAATTTTCCCTATGCCGGCTTGCTGCCTGCGTCCGATAATGCAGCCGCAATTCTGCCGACACGTTGAAAGGCCGAAATGTACTCGTCGGCAGCCGCCTGAACGATCTCGTCGAGACGGTCCATCTGGCTGATGACGAAATAGAAACCTCGTCCCGGCACGATTGCGCCGAGCTCTACCAACAGCGGAGCAAGGTTCACTGTCGGCCCCATCGCATGTGTTTGATCTGCGCCGGTCAGAAGCGGTATGGCCGTCACTCCGGAAAGGCCGTTTGCGGGATAGCGGTCCAGAAACACTTTCAAGAGGCCGGTATACGTCGCCTTATATGTGGGGGAAGCGAAAATGACGATATCACTGCCTGCAACGCGCGCGTTCAGCGCGTCCATCCTTTCGCTTGGCCAAACCAGAATCTCGTCACGATAGTCCGCGAGATCAATAACTTCGACATCTCGTCGCGCAGGGCCGAGAAGCTTCTCGGCCAGGGTTTCAGCGACCTTAAGCGTGCGCGACTTCGGCTTTGGGTTACCTACGACAATAGACAGTTTGAGCGTCATCATTCCTCGCAACCAGGTTGATAGGAGATGAGACCTGGCCGAAGTCTACAAGCAAGGAGTTCATCGGGCCGTTTGAACACGAATCTCGGTGCGATGCAGACATCGACTGTCTCACAACACCAGGATTTTTTGGCCCGGCAAAACCAATGCCAAGTTTTTTTGCCTCGGCATGGCATCCGTGACGAGCGTCACTTCTGGGGCAGTATCACCGGCATGATCCGTGGTCAACCATGGACCTTGTCTCTAGCGCCTGCCGTCATTGCATCCGCTATCCGGTTCGCATCGCAGGCCTCGCGTGCCACGCGCCGATGCGAGATCTCACGCCGGTGCAATAGCTTGCACTACTTGATTTGCCCGGCGCGCTGATTTTTCCGAATTCGTGCCAAGCCCCACAGCAGCTGCACTGAGCGTTATCAAGCCCAGTTTGAAATCGAAATAGCCGTCGACCGCTGCAATCAGCTCCGCGGCGCCTTGGTCACCATCGGCGGCGAAGGTGCGGCCGCAGGCGGCGCGGGGGATAGCACGAACGTAATCCACGCATTCCAGCCGTCCGGTCTGTTGGCATTTTCGAATTCTTTATAGGCCTTCACATTCACATAGCCCTGCATTCCGCCGACCGGGAACACGTAACCGATCTGCGGACCGATACCCAGGACGCGGGATTTGAAGGGACACAATTGCGGGGCGCAGCCTTGATCGGCCGTGAGCTGCTCGTAGGCATAGGCGACAACGCCGACTTGCAATTGCTTGGTCAAGAACTGCGACGCCCCGACATCAAGATGCATATCGATGCCGCTGGTGTAATCGGTCGCCGTGTTCTTGAAATTTCCGGTAAAGCCCAGCGTCGCGGAAATCTCGTGTCCGGTCGCCGGGTTGAAGTAGGTGTAGCCGAAGCCGCCATCGATAGCGCCATGCCCAAGCCCGAGATTTGCGAGATTGGTTCTGTCATAGAGCCCGACCGGGATGTCGCCGGTCAAATAGACCATGTAGTTGTTGACGCCGGCGTTCCAGCGCAGGGCGAATTGCGGCACGAGATCGGCGAATGCGATTGTGGTCTGTTCGAGCGCAAACGATCTCGTAAACGGTATCCCGGCCAGCGTGCCAGCCAATGTGCCGTTCAGTGAGGTGTCGTTGCTGCCATACATGCCGAGCAGGCTGATGGAGGCCTGGCCCCCGAGAACCGGCGTCGCGAAAACGTAGCTCGGTATCAGCATCCCGAGATTGGCTCGTGCCGCAACATTTGCGCTGAGGCTGGTATTTAGCGCGGGATTGAATTGGCCGATGGTGATTTCGCGAGACACGGCAACATTGCCGCTGGCTGAAACGTCGGTGTGGTAATAGACCGATGCCAGCGACCAGCCAGACTGCTGAGGCGTCGCAGCGAGGCTGCCGAAGAAACCTGGAATCCAGAAGCTGATGCCGTTCTCGTCGGCCCGAGATATTTCCGTAGCCGAGAGCAGCATGAAAAGGCCAAGGGCCGTCGCAGAGATAATGCGTGGAAGAGTCGTGCGATCAAAGAAGCAAGGAAGGTCTGTGATCAGTCCCGATCTGCGATTTCGTTTCACGGTCACCTCCTGTTTGAAGTAGACCTCCATCAGTTTCGTCAGTTTCGATCCGCCGCTTGCCGAAGATTAGCTTGTTGTGGACTGCATCGCCGCAAATAGGGCCGCGCACTGCGCAGGCGCATTGTTTTTTTATTGGGCGTGGCGCAGCGAGCACATTGAGGGGCAGGGCAGCGTCACGTTGTCACAACGGAGATTGCGAGACCCTTTAAGGTAGTATCGCTGTCATTTCCGATGGCGCCTCGATCTGCTAACATGATGCGTGCCGCTGCAGGAGGCACAATCAGAAATTCGAAACGCTCGAAATTGCTTTGGGTTTGGCGAAACGATGAAACTCGTTCGCTCCGAGATCGCCCATGCGCGACGTTGGCGTTGCAGCACGCGTACCCTTGTCGGATGATCCGGGCCATCCTGGCATGGCCTGGATTCCGGGCGGCACATTCGGCATGGGCTCCGACAAACACTATCCGGAAGAGGCGCCAGTCCATCGCGTCACGGTCAGCGGGTTCTGGATGGACCGGACGCCGATCACCAATCGCGACTTTCGGAAGTTCGTCAACGCAACAGGCTATGTGACATTCGCGGAGACTGCGCCCGACGCGAAGGACTATCCGGACGCGTTGCCGCATATGCTCAAGGCCGGCTCGCTGGTTTTCACGCCACCAAGGCATCCGGTCGATTTGCGCGACTGGTCGCAATGGTGGGATTTCAAGTTTGGCGCAAACTGGCGCAGACCATATGGGCCTCGCAGCTCGATCAGCGGCCTCGATGATCATCCCGTCGTCCACATCGCCTATCGCGATGCCGAGGCCTACGCCAAGTGGTCGGGCAAGGATCTGCCGACTGAAGCCGAATGGGAGTTTGCCGCACGCGGCGGCCTCGAGGGCGCCGAATTCGCCTGGGGCGGGGAGCTCATGCCCGGCGGCAGGCCAATGGCGAATACCTGGCAGGGTGCTTTTCCGTATGAAAATCTCAATAGCGACGGTCATGCCCGCACCTCGCCGGTAACGGCATTCCCGCCGAACGGCTACGGCCTGTACGACATGATCGGCAATGTCTGGGAGTGGACCACGGATTGGTGGTCGACCAAGCATCCCGCCGACGCGGCAAAGGCGTGCTGCATCCCTGAAAATCCCCGTGGCGGGCGCGAGCAAGACAGCTACGATCCATGCCTGCCCAAGATCAAGGTTCCCCGCAAAGTCCTCAAAGGCGGCTCGCATCTTTGCGCGCCGAACTACTGCCGCCGGTACCGTCCGGCTGCGCGCCACGCCGAAGCGGTGGATACGTCGACGAGCCATGTTGGTTTTCGATGCGTCACAAGGAACGGAGGCAACTATGAGCGATGGGAAGAAGGATGACACCACGCACGACATGAGCCGTCGCAACGTTCTGCTCGCGACGACGAGCATAGCCGCCGCGTCGGCATTGGGCGCCGCCGCATCAGTAGAACAAGCGCTGGCGCAGGCGCAACAGGCGCCGTCCGGCCAGCGGCCCAACATCGTATTCATCATGGGCGACGATGTCGGCTGGTTCAATATCGGTGCGTATCATCACGGCGTCATGGCCGGCCGCACGCCGAACCTCGATCGGCTCGCCAGCGAAGGCATGTTGTTCACCGACTACTACGCCGAGGCGAGCTGTACGGCCGGGCGCGCCAACTTCATCACCGGCGAGTTGCCGATCCGCACCGGTCTGACCACTGTCGGTCAAGCCGGCGCGACCACCGGCATGCCGGCGCAGGCGCCGACGATCGCAACGGTGTTGAAGTCGATGGGCTATGCGACCGGCCAGTTCGGCAAGAATCATCTGGGCGATCTCAACCAGTTTCTGCCAACCCTGCATGGCTTCGACGAGTATTTTGGCTACCTCTATCACCTCGATGCGATGGAAGACCCAGCCCACCCGAATTACCCGCCCGCGCTGAAAGAGACGATCGGGCCGCGCAACATGGTCCACTCCTGGGCGACCAATACCGACGACCCAACCGTGCAGCCGCGCTGGGGCAAGATCGGCAAGCAGCGCATCGAGGATGCCGGCACGCTCTATCCGAAGCGGATGGAAACGGTCGACGATGAGATCCTGAAATTCACCTTCGAGTTCATCGACAAGGCAAGGAGCGACAACAAGCCATTCTTCGTCTGGCTCAACCCCACGCGCATGCATGTCGTTACGCATCTTTCGGAGAAGTACGAGAAGATGCGGACGCCCGAGAACGGCTGGTCTGTCGAAGAGGCCGGGATGGCGCAGCTCGACGATATCGTCGGCTCGGTCATGCAGAAGCTGAAGGATCTGAACGTCGACGCCAATACGATTGTTGCCTTCTCCACCGACAACGGCGCGGAGAACTTTACCTGGCCGGATGGCGGCCAGACGCCGTTTGCCGGTGGCAAAGGAACGGCGCTCGAGGGCGGCTTCCGCGTGCCCTGCATCATTCGATGGCCAGGCCGCGTGCCGGCCGGCAAGGTCGAGAACGGGATCATTTCCGGGCTCGATTGGTTCCCGACGCTCGTCGCGGCGGCCGGCAATCCGGCCATTACGGAGGAGCTCAAGAAGGGCAAGCAGCTTGGCGACACCACCTACAAGGTGCACCTGGACGGCTACAACCAGACGGACCTAATCACTGGAAAGGGTCCGTCGGCGCGCCACGAAGTTCTGTATTTCACGGAAAGTACGCTAAGCGCGGTGAGGATCGATGACTACAAGTATCGTTTCACTGATCAGCCGACCGGTTGGTTGGGAGGTACCGTGAAGGTCGACTGGCCAATCCTCACGAACATAAGGCTCGATCCCTTCGAGCGCACAGGGATGCCAAACGGCGACAAGGGCTCGCTGGCGTTTTATAACTGGTTTGCGTACGAGTTCTGGCGCTTCGTCAACGTGCAGCGGGAGGTGGCGAAGCTCGCCCAGACGGCAATCGATTTCCCGCCGATGCAAAGAGGCGCCAGCTTCAATCTGGAAGCGGTCAAAGCCCAGATCGAGGTGGCTATGAAGGCGCACGCGGGCAATTAGTTGGAATCCAGCACGACGGGGATTGGCTGAAGAAGTGAATTTTCGCCGGCCCGCGCTCCTGATCGGCACATCCTGTCGACGGGCTCGGTGCTGTATCTGCTCAGCCTGCCGATCGGCTGGAAGCACTATCGCGACCAGAAGCGCGCGTACGAGGCGGCGAATGCGCCGGCTCCCGCCGCCGCGCCGGCTCAGCCGGTGCCGGGCTTTTTGCCCGGTGTTACCGATGCCTCCCGGACTGACCGTCCTGTGCGGCAACTTTCGTTTTTTAGAAGGAAATGCCTATCTCCGCGCGTCCTGCTCCCACGAAGGGGGCTTCGAACGGAAAGCAGTCAATGGCCGTGAAGGTCCAAGGAGAGAACTGGATCAGAGTGGCGTATTGAGTGTGTAGCTGGATTGGCGGAAGCATGATCCGCAAAATTGCGGTGGCAGTGTACTTAATCGTCCCTTGCCACGGGTTAAGTGTCACCGCAATAGAGCGTCATCGCAACACGGGCTTGGGCAACCGGTTGAACCTTCGATTTGACAGGGCCATGCTCTATGGCAAGCTGCGGTTGAGCCTCACGACTGCGCCGGACTCGCAGTCTTTGATGTGACGATGTTTGGCTCACTAAGTCGTCCCGGCGAACCGCGCTCTCGCACGCTCGGCTTCGGAGTTGCGGTGTCACCCGCCGGAAGTCGGCCCGCGGGGCGCGGACGGCTGCGCGGCGGTTGGCGGTGCCGGAGCGGTGGTTTACGCTGACGCTGATCCGCCTACGAGATGCGCCACTGTTGCAAATTCGGCACGACGGGCAAATCAATTCGCTTCTCTTTATCAGAAGTATGTCAAGACCTTCGGCGAAAAATATTTATCTTTCGTTTTTCGGAAAAACGTGATTTGTTTACCGCATCCCGCCTCATGCAAGAGGGGCGTATCGCGATCGTCACGAAACGCGAGGCGGGGATGCGATGGACGCACTCGTGTCGCAAGACGGGCGACTCGGCGGCGGACGAGC
>Ga0070684_100001934_pt1 | contig 15200 bp, 9 predicted proteins | sample KBSC723LmetaG_FD_65653 | JGI IMG/M metagenome (GOLD analysis project Ga0070684, IMG submission 65653) | Corn rhizosphere microbial communities from Kellogg Biological Station, Michigan, USA - KBS C7.2-3L metaG | ecosystem: Host-associated > Plants > Roots > Rhizosphere ...
TCTGTTAATGGAACGCTCACTATCAACAAACTTCCATTGACCATAACTCCGAATGATCAAACGATTACGTACGGCGATGCCGTTACTAATGTCACATTCAAATATAGCCTCGGTTCTGCTAACATAGCGGCGGCTGATGCGAACAACATTCAAAACACACTCGTGCTGGATCACCAGTCGTCGGTGATTAATAACACTGTCGCGCTTGTCGATGGCAAAACCATTTCAAGTGGTTTTTCATTCTCGAATCTCGGTTTCATTGCTAGTGGGAAAACGATAAGCAGCGGGAAAACCATTTCCAGTAATTTCAACGTCATTTCTTTAAGTGGAGATGTGTTCAATAACTATACGCCGACAGGTGGCAGCCTCGTCAATGGCAAAACCATTTCAAGTGGCAAAACAATCAGCAGTGGCTTAACTGTTGTGAACGGCAAAACTATCTCCAGTACCAGCACTATTTTCAATAGTTCTGTTGGAGATCCGGCTTCAGCCGACAACACGATAGTGATCCTTGACGCTGGCGACGTAGATGCAGGTCAGGTTTCGTCATTTACTCCGATAAATCTTATCACTGGCTTATCGGTGGGTCAATCGGATATCATACCGGGGGCGTTCTTCACGGCGGATTTCTTCTCCCGCAATTTTGATATCCATTATGGAAATGGTAAGTTGACCATTAATCCTGCAGCGTTAGTAGTTAAGGCTGATGACAAGCAGATTTTTGCTGGTGATCCTCTGCCCACGCTTACTTCAACGATTACGGGTTTCAAATACCTGGACGACAAATCGACGGTTATAAATTCAGGTCCCTCATATTCAGTTTCACCAACGTATTCCGGAAAAGCCGGTATGTATACGATTACTGTTTCGGGCATCGTGCAAAAGCAGACTCCGAATAATTATACTGTAAGTTATCAAACGGGTACGTTGTATGTAGATCCCAAGGGTAACGGAACCAAGAATGTCAAGCCGTCTCTCGACTGTGTCGAACCATTGACCAACGACCCGGACGGTTATACTTTCGTGGCGCATTATTCTGCTAATAATCCAAATGCTACAACCATCTTCGTCGCATTGGGCGATAGCAATAAGGTTATTCCGGCAACTGGGTTTACTCCTCAACCACCCACCGTTTTCCCTCCTGGCACAATAACCTGGACTATGAAATTCAATGGGATTGGCCATGTGTGGAGTGTGACCACCTTCAATGGAAACCAACAGACGACCGCGACGACGAGCAGCGCGAGCTCTACTTCAGGACGATGTTCGGGTTCGATTACTCGCAGAGCCTCTGATGTACAAGAATTACCAACGAGTTTCAATAAGATGGGAGTTTATCCGAACCCTACGCGGAGCAAGGCAACACTCTTTGTAGGAACGGCCGATGTTTCACCGCAGGACGTGAGGCTTGTTGATCTCAATGGAAAGGTCTTCACTGGAGTTAGTGTGAAGAGATCATCGACCCAAACTATTGAATTAAATCTTGCGCCGCTGCTAAACGGTATTTACTTTGTCAGAGTAAACATCGGGGGAACGACAAAGCTTTTCAAAGTGGAAAAATTCTAACATTACTGATCGATATTTTAGAAAGAGGGAATCCAGGTTCCCTCTTTTACTTTGAAAATCCAGCAGTTACTGATTCAGTCTGGGAAAAAAATTCTAACTTAACGCATGAGTTTGAACGGATCTGCCAGAACAACCTTATTCATTTTGCTCTTCTTCATAACTGGAGTGGCTTTCGGCCAGGATCCAACGATTGACAGTCTTAAAAATGTTCTATCGCGCCTTAAGGATTCGCCCGAAAAAGTACAGGTACAACTAGCACTGAGCCAGAATTATTTAAACTATTCAATTGAAGATGCGGTGAGTAATGCTACGGCAGCAAAGGACCTGGCAAATAAATTGGAATATAACGAAGGCCTGGGCGACGCCTATCGCCTGCTCGGCGTCTATTATAAAAAATGGGGCAAATACCGGGAATCACTGGATGCGTACACCGCTAGCCTTGAAATCTATAAAAATATTAAGGACCTGGGAAGCCAGTCGAGGATCCTTAACAATTTCGGAAGTCTATATGCCGACCAGGGTCAGGAGACAAAAGCTCTCGAATATTATTTCCAGGCTTTGAAATTGGGTGAAGACGCAAAAAATAATTATCGCATCGTCACGGCACTTAGCAATATTGCGGTTATCTATCTGAATAAATCAAACACCTACGATAAAGCGCTTGAATATCTTTACCGTGCTTTGCCGATAGCAGACGGGTTGAAAGATTATCAAATCATCGGCTCTGTCAATGTTAATATCGGGGAGCTATTCATGAACGAAAACAAATACGATTCTGCTATCCATTATTTCAGGCAATCGTTAGCTGCTTTCGAACAAACCGGAGATGTTGCGTATACGCTCAATGATATCGGAAAACTTTATGAAAAACAGCAAAACTATGATTCGGCACTGGTCTATCATCAACGTGCACTATCGATCGCTACGAGTCTAAGTGCAAAGGAAGATATGGCTGGTTCGCTGCTAGGAGTTGCGCAGATCTATTTTCACCTGGGGAAAATAAGAGAAGCGCTCGCTGCTTATAAACAAGCAGAGGAGATCGCAAAAACGCTGGATTCAAAATTTGCTTTGAAAGATTCGTACCAGGGCCTCGCCGCCAGTTATTCGTCGTTGAACGATTACAACAATGCTTTTAAATATCAACAACTCCTTCTCGACATTAAGGATTCAATTTATAATCGCCAGACTGATCAAAAATTAGCGCGGCTTGATTTTACGTTCCAGATGGACAAAAAGCAATCCGAAATAAACTTGCTTACAAAAGACAAGGAACTCCAGGAATCTAATCTACGTCGCCAAAAAATTGCAAGAAACGCGGTCACAGGCGGACTTTTCCTTGTATTCATCATCGCCATTATTCTTTTTAGAGGATACCGAAGAAAGGTAAAGACAAATAAGATCCTCGATCAGCAGAAAGAGCAAATCGAAAACCTGGTTCTAAATATTCTGCCTTCAGAAGTTGCGCAGGAACTGAAAGTACATGGATATGCCAAACCAAAGTATTTTGATCACGTCTCTGTATTGTTCACTGACTTTAAAGGGTTCACTAAAATAGCTGATGAGCTTTCCCCGCATGAAGTGGTAACAGAATTAAATGAATGCTTCATCGCCTTTGATGAGATCATCGGAAGATACGGGCTCGAAAAGATCAAAACGATCGGAGACTCATATATGTGTGCGGGAGGTATTCCAACGCCAAATGATGAACATCCAATTAAAATTGTCCAGGCAAGCCTGGAGATCAGGGAATACATCCGGAAAAGGAACGAAATACGATCATCGATGGGACTTCCTCCGTGGGAACTCAGGATCGGTATTCATGTAGGACCGATCGTTGCCGGAGTGGTAGGTCGTAAAAAATATGCATATGACATCTGGGGAAGCACAGTAAACATTGCAAGCCGGATGGAAAGCAACGGAGAAGTGGGAACTGTCAATGTTTCTGCTGCCACTCATGAATACATCAAAGACAGATACCACTGTACATACCGGGGTAAAATTTACGCCAAGAATATTGGTGAAATAGATATGTACTTCGTCGACAACGAACTTCCCAAGGAAATACCCGCATACGTTGCAACCGACGAATATCCTGCTAATATAGCATCGTCCTGATTGAACTAAATTTGCTGAGTAGTTAAAAAGTTTTTTACCGGAGCGAATTTTCATTCATGGCATTGTACTAACTTTTCAAAAATCTTGCGCATGAACATACCGTCCACCAGTCGCAAAACATTCACCCGCGCGAATCACTTTCCGGAGCCCGGTTCTGCGGATGAAAGAGTTATGTTCAATAAGATCCAGGAGGGAATGAAAAAACAGTATGAAAAAATATTTCCCGATAAACTTGCTGAACGTACTGTCGTGATCGTGCCTTCGCTGACGCTGGATGCCGAGATCCTTTCTAAAGTTAAAGGAGCTGTGCACTATGAAGAGCGGCTGCTATGCATGCTGATGCTGTTACGCATGCCCCTTACAAAACTGATCTATGTCACAAGTGTTCCGGTGCCAGAAGTGATCGTGGATTATTATTTGAACCTGCTGCCAGGTATCACCGGTCACCATGCAAGAAAGCGATTAACGCTGATCAGTTGTTTCGATTCATCTGTAAAACCTTTGACGCAAAAAATACTTGAAAGGCCAAGACTTGTAGAAGTTATAAAACAAAATATAACCGACTTCGAAACTGCACACCTGACTTGTTTTAACATCACACCGCTGGAGAAGACCCTTGCTGTGCAACTTGGAATACCATTGTTCGGAACTGATCCTGATAAATTTTATGAAGGGTCCAAATCAGGTGGAAGAAAAACGTTTCGCGAAAGCGGTGTAAATCTTCCGGATGGATACGAGGATCTGCGCACAAAGGATGACGTTGTCACGGCCCTTGCCGCATTAAAAAGAAAGGACCCGGCGCTACGAAAAGCAGTGGTAAAAATGAATGAAGGATTTAGCGGAGATGGCAATGCTATTTATCACTATCGCGATATTCCTGTTAATGATAAACTTGAACAGAATATTGTCGCGGGCCTGTCGCAGAATTTTAAAACCGTAGCAAAGGATTTAAGTGAGTCTCTGTTTTTTGAAAAGTTCGAGCTGATGGGTGGCATTGTTGAAGTATTTCTTGAGGGCGACATAAAAATGTCTCCATCGGCGCAATGCGTGATTAACCCTGATAAACGAATTGACATTGTAAGCACGCATGACCAGTTACTTGGCGGAGATGATGGGCAGATCTTTATTGGCGCCATTTTTCCGGCCGATAAAGCTTACAATATTTCCCTTTCAGCTGAAGCAAGGAAGATCTCGCAAACACTTGCAGAAAAAGGAGCATTGGGGAGATTTGCTGTAGATTTTATTTCGGTAAAACAGGATGATGGATCATGGAAGCATTTCGCCATCGAAATCAATTTAAGAAAAGGTGGCACGACACATCCATTCCTGATGCTACAATTTTTAACTGACGGAAAGTATCATGAAGATACTGGCGAATTTATCACTGCGAGCGGCAATAAGCGTTGTTATTTTGCTTCCGACAATGTGATCAGCAATGACTATAAAGGGCTTACTCCCGTTGACCTGATAGATATTGCGATGTTCCATTCACTCATGTTTGACGGTGCAACACAGGAAGGAGTTATGTTTCATTTAGTGGGCGCTTTGTCGGAGTTTGGAAAACTGGGGGTCGTGTGTATCGGCAGCACTCATGAGCGGGCCAAAGCATACTATGATCGCGTCGTTGAAGTGTTGAATTTGGAAAGCGCGAACTGATTTTGACACATGCGGAGATTTTTATCAAATTCGTTCACCTCTAACCATACACAATCAAAGTCGAATTACACGGGCTGGTCATTTTGATTGATGGCACCTGTGATTTGAAAGGAATCATTCCACGATAATCGTTATTTTCAAGTTTTGATTTGTAATCTAATTTCCTGAACTAAACTGTCTGTGATGAAAAAGATAATCCTTATTCTGCTAGTGAATTTGTTTTGCCTGATGGCCTTTGCACAAAACGCCGTAACTATTAAAGTAGTTGACGCGAAAACCGGCGAACCCATCACCAATGCCAGTGTTAAAATAAAAAGTACAGGGAAAGGTGGCATCACCAATGCAACCGGCACCTACCAGATCCAGGCCGCGGCAAATACCGCGATCGAGATAAGCAGCATTGGTTACTCAACGTCCAATGTTACCCTGGGTAATCAATCAGAAATTACTGTGCAATTGCAGGCAGTAACTGTCGACCTTAGTGATATAGTCATTACCGGAACACGCGGTGCACCCCGGGCAAAAATTGAAACACCGGTTCCTGTTGATGTAATAAAAATAAACCAGGCCGGCCTGCCCACTGCAAAAATGGATATTTCCTCTGTTTTAAATATCACAGCTCCTTCCTTCAATTATAACAAGCAAACCGGAGCCGATGGTGCAGACCATATTGACCTTGGAACATTACGTGGTCTTGGTCCTGACCAGACATTGGTTCTTATTAATGGCAAAAGGCGCCATCAAACCGCATTTGTAACATTGTTTGGTACAAGAGGAAGAGGTAACTCAGGTGTGGATCTAAACGCTTTCCCCGAAGCGGCTGTTGACAGGGTTGAAATTCTTCGGGATGGAGCAAGTGCGCAATATGGTTCCGACGCCATGGCCGGAGTTATTAATCTTATACTCAAGAGAGATGTGAATCACCTCTCGGTTAATGCAGGTTGGAGTGGATATTATGATCATAAATTCAATAGCAGGAATTTTAATGAAGGCAATCAATATTATTCGGGCAATGCGATTGATGGAGGAAGTTTCACTGTAGCTGTTAACAACGGAATGTCCCTTGGTAAGCATGGTGGATTCCTCGATATTTCCGCGGATGTTCTAACGCAATCTAAGACCTATCGCCAAACTGACACCACGAACTGGCAAACAGAAAAAGACAATTTACCGTACATAAATTCTTCCCGAAGGGCATTCGGGGATGCCTCGCTGACTTCGGCCGGCATCATGTATAATATGGAGATACCTCCGGCCGTGAATGGTGGAATTACTTTCTATTCATTCGGTGGTTATAATTATAAAAGTTCAGATGCGTTTGCCTATACACGTAACTATAGTGCACGACCTGATCGGTTTCCTGCTAATGCTGACGGAAGTTTGATCAATGCCCCCACGATTTATCGCCATTCCAATGACGGCGAAACTTATTTTAACCCACATATTCAAACGCATGTACAGGATGCATCGCTTGCGCTTGGAATAAAGCGGACTACACGATCAGCATGGAATTGGGATCTGAGCAACACGATCGGAAGAAACGATTTCCATTTTTTTGGCGACAAGACTTTCAATGCCTCCAGGATAGGCCAGGGAATTCCTAATCACTATGACGACGGTGGTTTTAATTTTTTACAAAATACATTGAACCTCGATCTGAGTAAGTCTTTCAAAACTGTTGCACACGGTCTGAATCTTGCCTTTGGTGCAGAGTACAGGTACGAGAGATATGAAATTTATCAAGGCGAAGAAGGCTCGTACCACAATTACCACCCAACTAAAATTTATTATCCAAACATTGCAGATTCTGCTGCGCCGGCTTCAGGTTCGCAAGGATTCCCGGGGTTTAGTCCGTCCGATGTTGTCACGGCTAACAGGTCAAATGTTGGCGTCTACGTAGATGCAGAACTAAATGCCACGAAAGACTGGTTACTGGATGGCGCCGTTCGCTTTGAAGACTATTCGGATTTCGGCTCTGTTGCTACTTTTAAATTCGCGACACGCTACAGACTTGCGCCGAACTTTAATGTGAGAGGTTCGGTGAGTACCGGTTACCGCGCACCTTCTTTACAACAAATAAATTTCAGCAATACTCTTACCTCGTTTAGCGGAGGGAATTTGGTGCAATCCCGTATTGCAAGTAATAAAGATCCAATTACAAGGGCCGCGGGTATTCCCGAACTCAAGGAGGAAACATCTGTTAATAGCAGCCTTGGGTTTAGTTGGAAGCCGATCAGTAATTTGACAGTGACGGTGGATGGCTACATGGTGAAAGTTAAAGACAGGATCGTTCTGTCTGGTTTGTTTAGCAGGGATGATCCCACTTTACCGCCATCGTTCACCTCGCAAATTCCTTCTGATGTCACAACTGTGCAATTCTTTGCTAATGCGGTCAACACAACCAACTATGGATTGGATCTAATTGTAGATTATTTCAAAAGATGGGGAAATAAAAGTTTTAAGGCTTTGCTGGCTGGAAACATACAAAGCATGACCATTGATGCTATTCATGTTCCTCCTGCATTAAGTGGTACCAAACTTAATCAAAAAACTTTCTTCAGTGACCGCGAAGAAGCATTCTTGCTGGCATCTGCACCAAAACAAAAATTTGCTTTGAGTCTCGATTACAATTTTGACAAATTTGGTATCGGCACGCACCTGACCTATTATGGAAAGATTGTCTTATTAGGCTTTGGAGATGCCACTGCTGATAACCCCAATCAAACCGGTATCAATCCAATGGTTCCCACTGATGCCGATCCGAATGTTTACGTCCCCGAACAATTTGATTTTAATGGCAAGCTGGTAATGGACCTGTATGGTTCCTATAAGTTTTCAAAACAAGTCACTCTATTTGTAGGTGCAGATAATTTATTTAATGTTCATCCCAATGTGGGTGTAAATCAATTGGCAAAGGGCTGGGCCGGAGATAACGAATCGGGTGGGCCCTGGGATTCTGTTCAAATGGGTTTTAACGGAATGCGATTGTTTGCAAAAGTTTATTGGGAACTTGGTAAATAAATTCTGGTTGAAAAAACTTCATTGAAAGTTTACCATGGAGGCACAGAGAGCATGGAGAATCACTGAGACCTCTCCGTGTAGGCAGGCGTGGTAATTCAAATGATCCACTCGAGTACTGGCTAATTCTCACAGACATGAAAAGATATTTTCTGTTCTTATGTTGCACGTTCTTGTTAATTGCAACAACAATACTTTCCTTCGCACAGAATAATATAGTTGTTTTTCAGACAGACTACGGATTGAAAGACGGAGCTGTAGCGGCGATGAAAGGAGTAGCCATGGGCGTTTCACCTGATCTGAAAATATTTGACCTCACACATGAGATTCCTGCATTCAATATATGGGAAGCGGCTTATCGCCTGGAACAGACTGTTGAATACTGGCCTGCGGGAACGGTCTTTGTTTCTGTTGTCGATCCGGGCGTAGGCACAAGCAGGAAGTCGGTCGTCCTGAAAACAAATTCAGGGCATTTCATTGTGACCCCGGATAACGGCACGCTCACATTAGTTGCTCAATCATTGGGCATTGCCGGGTTGAGAGAAATTGACGAAGCACTGAACCGCAGAAAAGGCTCTGAAAAGTCTTACACATTTCATGGCAGGGATGTATATGCGTATACGGCGGCAAGGTTGGCCGCCGGCATTATTACTTTTGAGCAAGTCGGACCTGTTTTGCCAAATCAAGTCGTAACCATTCCCTTTCAAAAAGCAAAATTGGAAGGGGGAAAGATCAAAGGTACAATTGCTATCCTCGACATACAATTTGGTAATATATGGACAAACATTTCCGGTGACATGTTTAAACAGCTAAATGTCAAAACAGGTGATACAGTCAAAGTTTCCATCTATCATAACAAGATAAAAAAATATGAGGGCAGAATTCCTTATGTGGAAACATTTGGAAGTGTAGCGAAAAACAAACCACTACTTTATTTAAATAGCCTGATGCAGGTTTCGTTTGCCCTGAACATGGGAAATTTTTCGGAAGTGTATCACATTTACAGCGGGAATGATTGGACGGTAGAGATTAGTAAATTGCGGTAGCGAATTTTCAAAAATTGTCTTAACACGAAATAAGTTGAGGTATGAAACACCAAGTAACAAAAGAACAGATCGAATCCTACCAATCTTCAGGATTCATTGTTATAGAAAATTTCTTGTCGCCGGAAGAACTGGAACACTGGCGTGAAACAGTTACTGCAGCGGTGAAAGAAAGGGCTGGAGTAAAAATTCCAGGGAAGGAAATAAGAATTGGTGAAGCCGACGGTATTAATGAAGACGCTGATTATTTCGGAAAAGTGTTTGACCAGTTGCTCAATCTATGGCAGACCAATAAAGGTGTAAAAGAAATGATGTTTGATGAGCGGCTCGGGAGAATGGCGGCACAGTTAGCCGGTATTGACGGCATCAGGATCTGGCATGACCAGGCCTTGATCAAACGTCCCTGGGCAAATCCAACTGCCTGGCACCTGGATACGCCATTCTGGTCTTTTTCCGATCGCAATGCAATCTCAATATGGGTTGCGCTGGATAACGCAACATTGGAAAATGGATGTCTTTTCTTCATTCCCGGCTCACATAAAAAGACAAACTTTGATAAGATAACTATCGGCAAAAATATGGACGGCATTTTTGATGTCTATCCCCAATTAAAAAATGCAATGCCGGTCGCTGCGCCTATGAAGGCGGGAAGTTGTTCTTTTCATAATGGTCTCACCATCCATGGTGCAAATGCGAATATGACAAGTGGATTTCGTCGTGCCATGACATGCGCTTATATGCCGGATGGCAATCTATTTAATGGTGAGCCGAATATTTTACCTGACGCTTACCTGCAAAAATTAAGGGTCGGCGACCCATTGAACAACGATGAACAAAATCCACTTATTTACCATGCGCAGATCAAAGTGGATCATTGATCCTTTCTCTATTCATTTTAAACATACCGTGTCTAAGAAAATTATAGAACGGCCGTAGAGACAGGGCATGCCTGTCTCTACGGCATATCACGTTTGCACTCTTAAATGGCTTTACTAAACAATGGCTTTGTCTCCTGCCTGTTTCGTTGTAAATGCAAATCGAAGGCGGCGCTTATATTCCTTAGAAAGTGACGACCCAGAGATGTAACGATCAGTTCTTTTTCATTCCATTCAATCAATCCGTCCGATTTTAATCTTTCCAGTTCACCAAAAGACAGATCATTTATAATGGGAAGATCGGCGGAGTCTATTTTGGTAACGCCCTGGCAGATGATGTTGAGAATATATTGTCTGAACGAGATATCTTCCTCGTTTAAAAAATATCCCTTGAATACTGCGAGCTCATTTCTTTTGACGGTCTCATAATATTCGTGAAGAGTTTTCTTGTTTTGTGCGAATGCAGTACCAACGTCACTTATGCTTGAAACGCCAAGTCCCAGTAGAAAAGATGTGCACCGCGTAGTGTAGCCCATAAAACTTCTATGCAAGGTTCCATCTATCCACGCTTCATAAAGATCGTCTTCGGGTAACGCAAAATGATCCATTCCAATGTCAACATAACCAGCTGCAGTGAGAAGTTCCTTTCCCTTTAAATAGAGTTGAAGTTTCTCCTCAGCTGAGGGAAGATCATTTTCATCAAATAAGCGTTGACCCCGACTGGTCCAGGGTAGATGAGCATAACTGTAAAAAGCGATCCGGTCGGGTTTTAGTTCAATCGTTTGCTGAAACGTTTTTTCGATGCTTGATAGAGTCTGTTTCGGCAAACCATAGATCAGGTCGAAGTTCACTGACTTAAATCCCACTTCTCTTGCTTCTTCAGTTGCCCTCCTGACATTTTCCACCGGCTGGATTCGATTGATCACCCTTTGGACTTTGGGATCATGGTCCTGTACACCGTAGCTGATCCGTCGGAATCCAAGACTATACAGCATTCTGAGATGCCCCCTTGTGGTATTGTTGGGATGGCCTTCGATGCTAAATTCGCGATGAGGATGAACAATTGCCCTGTTTACTATTGAGTTAATTAATAATTCCAGGTTGAGGGGAGAGAAGAATGTTGGTGTACCACCTCCCACATGAATTTCACGAATAATAGGAGGTTCACTCATTAACTGCCTGTATAATTTCCATTCTTTGGTTACCATTTCAATATATTCATCTTCAACGCTATGATTGGTGGTGATCTTTTTATTGCATCCGCAGTAAGTGCAAAGTGATTCGCAAAATGGCAAATGAATATATAAACTCGTGCCGTGCTGAAGATTGTTCTTCGAAAATTCCTCACGAAAGGTCTGCTTCCACCTGGCCATGTCGATTCCTTCCTTCCAAAATGGTACAGTGGGATAACTCGTATATCTTGGTACGGGAACGTTATACTTACTTAACAAAGTTTGATCAATATTCATCCGCATGAAATTTATATTGTTTCTTATTTAAAATGCTAGTATGTTACCTGTTCCAGGCTTCCACTGGCTATCGGATGAATGTTTACCCTCACGACAAATTCTTTTACGAATTGTCTTACGGCATTCCAGTCAGTATACTCATAATCCCTGGAAGTGTCGGTGGTACGCCCCTCCTTCTTTGCGATCCTTTTCATGAGAAGCCTGGTAAAGAAATCGTATTGAGTATATTTGAGTGCTCCCGCGACCTGGGTTACCATCAAAGGCCTCCAACCAATGTGTTCAAGAAAATCGTTTGTTATTTTTCTTGCCTCCTTGTGCTCTTCTTCATGGTCAGAAGCTATGGCAAGGCACACAGAAAAAAATGCGCTCGGTATTTCATTCAAAGCATCAACATATCGGTTGATATAATGCAATACGCCGGACTGGTATTTGTGTATGTGTATCGAAGCCCCAATGATCACGGCATCATACGAAGACGGAGAAGGTGGTGTGTCTGACGCATCGACAACCGTCACCTCATGACCGCCATCTTTCAAAATGGTTTCCATGAAATGGGATACTTTTCGTGTCTGTCCTTCAGTGGTTCCGTAAACTATCAGGATTTTCATAACTGTCAATTTTATACAATTATACTCGCTGTCAAATCGGATACAGATGAGGACCATCAGGCGTTTTGCTGTTTCTTGTCAGCGCCCGGAGCAGGCGTCACCGCTAAAATAAGACTGCCCCTGGAAAACCAGGGGCAATTACAATTTAAACGTAAGAACCCAAGAATGGATCAATTATCAACAAAACGTTACAATAAAGATAATCTCACGACTATGCCTCATTTCTGATCTTTGACAAGATGAGATATGATCTTTGTCAGGACTCATAATATGTAGCTAACGTGGATATTAATACCGGGCATTGCCTGTATATGCCCCATTGCAAGGTTCTGCCGGATCGGCTTGCTATAAAATATGCCTGCCGCTATCTTACTGTTATTCACATCGAGACCCAGTGTTGCCTGTACATTGTAGCCGCCGGTATGATCAACATTGACGTTGTTTACCTTATCTTCTTCCATCTTTTCGGCGAGGATGCCCACGTTTGGGATCAAGGAAATTCTGCGGGTGTCCTTTACATATTTGAACTGCACGACGGTTAACAGCCGGTTTCCAAATTGATAGTCTTCTTTATTTGCAGTATTTATTTTGTAAGTGATGCCGGTGCTCAACGCAAATTTTTTGTAACGAACGGCATAGTACCCATTGAGTAAAAAATCCGTACTTCCCGTTCCAGCCTGGAAATTTGCGTTGTCAACCGTTTTCTCATCGCCTTCCTCGAACTGATAAGCTCCGGTTGGCAGTTTGATCCCGACACCCGCAACTAAAGTATGGCGGATTTGACTGGTGGTAATTTGATCAAGAAGCCGGTAATCGGCCATGATAATGGCATCGCCGAATTCGTTCAATGATTTGTTCCCTTCCGGGCCTTTTTGCGTGTTGCTCTGGAATGGAAGATATCCCATCAATTGAATTCTCTTCGCAATCGTAAATTGACCAGCTACCGAAATGCTGTTGTAATATTCCCTGTTTTGCATTTCATTGCCCAGGTCATCATGCGCCAGGGTTTTGTAAGACCTGTAATTGTACCCAACGCTAACAAATTTTTGAGAAAGATGCGGGAACATATATGGATTAAAATTGCCAACGCCACATCCGCAAATATCACAGGCTTCCGCCAGGTTAAAACTCAGAAGTATCAATAAAGCAATCAAACTTTTTTTCATAGTAGTCTTTTTCTTATTACCGATTCAATTTCGGACACAAATGTATTTTTTTGAAGTTTCGTTAAAGACTGTCCTTCTCAGGGTGGTATATGATTCTAATCAGTATATACCAGCTATTCGACCTTACAAAAAAATCATGTCACATGGCAACATGATTATTTTTGTAAAAGACATCCGGAGTTTAGAAGCCTGGCATTTTTGTTACCTGGTAACAAAGCACTAGCAATCTTGTCCTGGTTCAGCAAGCTTAATCGCACGCGGAAAAAGAATATTGTTTTCCAGGTGGATGTGCTGATGCAGATCCGCTTCAAATGCGGCAAGAGCCGCAAAACTTAACCTGTATGTCGTGCAGGCATCAGCCGGCGGTGTATAATTATTAGTGAGAACCCGGATCTCTTTTAGAAGATTACCCGCATGCTCGTGTTCATCCTCCATGACCATTATCGGGATCTGTACGCTTAGGCCACTTTGTTGATTATTTGGGCCGACACTTTCTAATTCTTTTATTTTTGGAAAGAGAACGAGCTCTTCCTTTTTCATGTGCGTTTCCATTTCATCTTTCAGTTCACAAAAATTTTCGAAGATCTTGTACAATTCATTGTGCCGGTCTCCGTGCTTAGACGAAACTTTGTGCAGGTAATGAAAGATCTGAGGCAATTCTCTCTTCGTATAATCATGATGCGTCGAGACAATATAGTCCGCTAACGCAGCGAGTGAAAGCGTGTTAAAATCAACCGGAGGCATTTGACTTTGATCCATAGCGAGACTCAGTTCTTCAACAATGGTCTCAGCAGGCAGATCCTTTTCTTCACATGCTACCTGCAATGGACGCTTGCCTTTACAACAAAAGTCAAGATCGTATTTTTCGAAAATGGTAGCCGCCTTGTGGTTTTCATTGACAATTTGCGCCAGTGTTTTTGAAAATAATTCATTTTTCATGAGTGTAGTTTATTTAAGTTAGTAATCATAGATCTTTTTTATTGAACGTTCGAGTCGCACCAAACAAAGGAATGATCACCCACAACAGCATGATCACCGTGGTAAATAGCATCCCTCTAAAGCTTCCAAAGAAATCCTGGTACAAAGCACCGGTATAACCCATTAGTGCACTTACATCCATCTTCAACATGATAAAAATGCGTCCAAGATCGACCGGGTTTAGCGCAGATAAAACAAGTGTCAGTTTTTCGAGCGGATAATCACTGAATGTAAAAAGTATCAAGAGTATCAGTCCATCGTATATCAGCGCGAAGTAGAACCAAAGTAGCAGGGCAAATCCAATTCCCCTCGCTTTATCTCTTGCTTTTACTGATGCCCAGAAAGCAATGGATGTAAACACAAGTGTCAATGCACAGCCCGTAAATATCATCGCAAGCCCTGTAGAATCCGGGGAGAAAATAAGTACAGGAACCCCAACACCGATAAAAAATGCGCTTATTAATGACAAGGCAACTCCACTGTATTCGCTTAAGATGATCCTGGTGCGGCTCAACGGTTGCGCCAGCATTAGCTCAATAAACTCGTACGAGTTATAATAGTGTATGGTGGAAAAAACCATGCTTATCAATGGCACTACGATCAATATAATATTTAACAGGCTTAGCATTGCCTTGCCATTATTTTCCTCCATTCTAAATAAACTGATGGAAATAACAAAAAGGAAAAGCGTGTAGGCAAGTACAAC
>Ga0070684_100001937_pt1 | contig 15198 bp, 11 predicted proteins | sample KBSC723LmetaG_FD_65653 | JGI IMG/M metagenome (GOLD analysis project Ga0070684, IMG submission 65653) | Corn rhizosphere microbial communities from Kellogg Biological Station, Michigan, USA - KBS C7.2-3L metaG | ecosystem: Host-associated > Plants > Roots > Rhizosphere ...
CGCGTTTGGCCACCAGCGCTTGCGGGAGAAAAAGTATACGGCTGGACAGATCGATGCGAGGTGGTCACCGGAGATCGAAGCAGATTTCCATCAGTGGCTGAAAGAGAACGAGGATCATCTACCGGCGCCAAAGTCGACGATCGAAGAAATCCTGAACGAGAAAAAATCGCCGCAGTAAGGCCGCAACGGGCCCCGCTGCGTGGCGCGTTGCGCGGCAGGCCAAGCCACGTCGTGGCTCATCAATTAACTCATTCGATACCCAGACTCGCTCTTGCGTCCCTCGCGGGGCAATTGGGGAATCGTATGCAGCCAGTCCCTAAAAAGACTGCATCAGCAGTGGAGGTCAGGTCCCCCATGGCAGTAAAAACATTCAAAGATGCATCGATTGGGAGGCGTCCAGCATCGTCTCTCTGCCCTAATTCGCTGTTCCTGGCTGCATCGCGCTTGCGAGCCCGGTGTCGAACCCCGTTCAGCGCATCAGCTTTACTCGGGCGGAGTCGTTCCCTAGCCGCTTATTGTCTGCTCGCCATCATCCTGGTCATCGCATCGGCGGTTTCGCTCTCTGCGCAGACCGCCGGACAGATCTCCGGCCACGTGGTCGACGCGACGGGGGCGGTGATTCCCGGAGCGACCATTAAGTTGACGAACGTGGGAACCGGCGCGGTGCGAAGCACTGCGTCCACCGGTTCCGGCGATTACATGTTCCCTGACGTGCGCCCCGGAACCTACAACATCCAGGCTTCACACGATGGATTCAAGATCGCGGCGAGCCAGAATGTAGCGGTCCAGGTGCAGCAATCGTTGCGTCAGGACTTTCAACTGCAAATTGGCGACGTGACGCAATCCGTCACCGTTTCCGCAACAGGCGAACTGCTTCAGGTGGATAATGGCACGCTTGGCACAGTGATTGAGAACGAAGCTGTAACCCAGCTTCCATTGAACGGTCGTAACTACCTCGGCCTGGTGGCTCTTTCCTCCAACGTAAATACCCTTTCGCCGATGGCCGGACAGGCAGGCGCGCGCCTGGGCGGAGCACGGTCTACCGAGTCCATCTCCGCCGGCGGTCAGCGCATCATGTTCGACTACTACACGCTCGATGGCGTGAATAACACAGACGTGGACTTCAACACGTTTGTGGTGCAGCCTTCCATCGATGCCGTTCAGGAATTCAAGGTGCAGACCGGTATCTATCCGGCGGAATTCGGGCATGAGGCCACGCAGATCAACGTGGTCACCAAGAGCGGCACGAAACAGTACCACGGGTCGCTGTTCGAGTTCATCCGCAACAACGTTGCCGACGCGACGCCGTATGCCTTCACCGCCGACAAGCCGACCGTTTCGCCTTTCAAGTGGAACGACTTCGGATACGAAATCGATGGGCCCATCCGCATTCCGAAGGTCTTCAACGGGAAAGATCGCCTCTTCTTCATGGCGAACAACGAGTGGTTCGCCCAGCGCCAAACCACGCAGGCTACCGCTACTCTGCCAACAGCCGCCATGGAAAGCGGCGATTTCAGCAACTTCGGCGCCACCATCTACGATCCCGCCACTGCAGACAGCAGCGGCGTGAAGCAGCCGTTCCCCGGAAACAAAATCCCGCAAAATCGGCTGGATCCGATTTCACAAAAGTTTTTGAAGTACTATGCGGCTGCCACGCTGCCTACCTCGAGCGACAACTACACCTATTCCAGGAGCGCGCCGAGCGATCGCTACATGTTCACAGTCCGCGCAGACTACAACCAGTCTGCGAAACTGCAGTGGACGTTCCGCTACAGCGAAGGCAACGAAGATCAGTCCTCCACCGGACTGGGCGGGGCCGGCAGCAAGATTCTCAGCAACTACTCGCAGTACCTGGGCTCCAACACCTGGACCGTTTCGCCGAGCATCGTAAATGAAGCGCGCTTCGGCTATGTCAACTTCCAGAATTCCCTCGGCCTGTTGTCGGCCTACAGCAACAACGTAGTCGGCGACATCGGCATTCCTGGCCTCAATCCAGGTCCGCCCTCCACGTGGGGCATTCCCAATGTGTCCTTCTCCGGAGACGGGTTCACCGCAATCGGCGACGGAAACGATGGTCCATACGTGGTCAACGATCCCACATGGCAGCTGGTGGATAACCTCTCCTGGGTAAAGGGCAAGCACGCCCTTCGCCTTGGCTTCGAATACAACCACCAGACCTTCAATCAGCTCGGCAACCAGTTCTCGCGCGGCGTATTCAATTTCCAGGCCAATGCCACCGCCGACTATCCGGGAGGCAAGCCGCAGGGCGGCGACGCGTTCGCCGACTTCCTTCTGGGCGACCTCTACACAACAACCGTCGCCGTGCAGATCGCGAAAGCGAATTTCGTCCGCAACGTCGAAGCCGCCTACGTGGACGACACCTACAAGCTGACGCCGAAGCTTACCCTGGCATTCGGGCTTCGCTATGAATTGACGCCGCCGTGGGACGACACGATGGGCAACCTGTTCAACATTGTCGTTCCGCAGATGTACGCCCAACCGCAGGCGCCGCTCTCGCAGTATCCCTACTTTGTTCGCCAGGGCCACTGCTCCGATCCTTATCAGGGCGTGAACCTTCGCTGGGTCGATACCAGCGGCAACCCCACGACTCCCGCGCCGACTTGCAGCAACGGCCAATTCCCCCATCAACTGCTGAAGACGCAGTACAACAACTGGGCGCCGCGTTTGAGCGTCTCGTACTCTCCCACGAACAGTACGGTTGTCCGCGCTGGCTTCGGTGTGTTCTACAACCAGGACATCGGCAACGCCTACTTTGACATGGCGCGCAACCTTGGCGCGCGCGTCACAATCTACTCCGACCAGAACGGCGAAGTAGCGCAGGGAGTGCCTGACCTCTTCTGGAAAAACGCGGTGCCCGGCGGAGGCAGTGGCGCCATCGCCGACATTCCGCCGCCCTACGGTCTGGCCATGGCGATGAGCCATAAGACCTCCTACACCGAGGAGTACCTGCTCAACCTTCAGCAGCAGGTCGGGCAGGACTGGGCATTCGAGCTCGGATACCTCGGTGCGGTGAGCCGCCATCTCTATGGGTTCCAGAACGTGAATCAGACCATTCCATACGGATACCTGGGCGATGGCTCGAACACTCCGATCGTCGATCGCACCCCGTTCAGCAACTTCGGCGTCATCCAGATGGTGCATGACGTGGGCATCAGCAATTACAACGCGTTCAGCCTGAAGGCGACGCGGCGCTTCAGGAACGGCTTCAACCTGATTAGCTCGTACACGTTCTCAAAGTCGCTCGATGACACGAGCGGCATTCGCACGCAGCAGTCGGCACTGTTTCCGCAGAACAGTGATTGCATCCGCTGCGACTACGCGCCGTCGGACTTCGATGTGCGGCATCGGGTAGTGGCTTCGGTTCTCTACGATCTGCCCGTGGGCCCTGGCAAGCTCTGGGCTCCTCACGGCGTTGTCAATGCGGTTCTGGGCGGCTGGCAGGTCGGAACCATCGCCACCTTCCAGACCGGTTTCCCGGGAACGGTCAACCTGGGCGGCGTGAACAGGGCCAGCACGAACAACCCCTACGACCGGCCGGACCGCGTGGTGGGTCAAAGCCCCTACTCAAAGGACCGCTCGGTGCAGCAGTGGTTCAATCCGAGTGCCTTCGTGGAGCAGCCCGCCGGGTTCTTCGGGACCGCGTCGCGCAATTCCGTCGAAGGTCCCGGAGTTGTGAACTTTGATGCGGAAGTGCACAAGGAATTCGGAATGTTCTACAACGAACATCACCGGCTGCAGTTCCGGCTGGAGGCTTTCAACGTCCTGAATCATCCCAACTGGGCCATGCCGAATCTGAACATCCTCAGCAACTTCGGCGTGATAAACGGCGCCGGAACCATGCGCCAGTTGCAGCTCGGCGCAAAGTACGTTTTCTAAACCGCATCGAAAACCTTGCGCCGCGGCGGTTCAGGCATAGCCCTTCTTGTTGGGGGCTGCGCCTGAACCGCCGCGGCGTCAGGTTGTGAGGACGCCGCCGGTGGCGACAGACAATTGGGACATTCATGGCAAGTCGTAAGTTCGGATTCAATGCGATTCGAGCCGAGGGATCGACCCGATCGTGCACACATTGGAGAGATGGACGCGCTCTCAGTTGCGCTCAATGCAATTGATACTGCAAGCAACGCATGGGGTTGTGAGCGGCCACAGTTGTTGAACCGTGAGGAAAGCAGTATCTATTCTGATCTGCACTGGGGTTTTGGACAGGCGGGAAATCGGATGTAAATAGATGATTTGAATGGTCGGGGAGAGAGGATTTGAACCTCCGACCCCCTGGTCCCGAACCAGGTGCAAGCAAATTTTGAAACTTGTTGATATCTGAGATTTGCAACTGCTTTGAACTGAACCGTTTGGGGACGCCAATCGGGAATCGTTTGATCTGGGTGGATTCTGGAAGCTTTGACCGCTACAATTTTGACTACAGCGAACGTTCGGCAATAGTAGGGCAAATGGCGGAACCTCATATCGATTCAGAGAGGCAGCAAGCCCATTTCCTGCTTGACGCGTTACCGGACGAAAAGATCCGGACCGTCCGCGGATTGCTCGAAGTGATGATTGAACCGCTCTCCAAATCATTGGCCAAGGCTCCGGTCGAGCAGAAGACCTGAACGAGGAAACTGTCGCCGCCCTGGATCGCCTTCAATCCCTATACAATTCGACGTCATCTTTGGTGGTGCGTAATAAGCATTCGGACGATTATAGAAATAATGAATACCCCCCAAGCGAGGCAAATAGCACCAACAACTCTCAATCCTCCGATCGATGATCGTAATGACGTGACATATCTCTTTGCAGAATTACTGTCTACATTAACATGTAACAGGATCCTAAATAGTGTCTCCGGCTTTCGGAGCAATAAGTATCCTATAAGACTCATAATCACCGCTACGCCGCCGGCACCTACAACTACGAACATGAGCTTCAAAAGCGGCAGATACACAGCGCAACTACCTAACATTGATACACCCCGAGTAACTCACGCTGAAGGACGCGCCTGGAATGCCTACTAGCGGTCCACCTGCTGGCTTAGTATTAGGATCTGCCGTGAATTGGACTTGCGCGCCAACAAACCAAGGAGTGATTGCGGATAGGTTGAATCCCAAGCCGTCCGCAATCTTGGTCATCTCGCCCTTGGAAGAAACCAACATGCCAACTGATACCTGTTTCAAAGCCTCAAGACCTACCTGAGGGCCAAAACATAGACGGTGAGCCTTGGGGATATATGTCACTTGGCCGCCTACTGCGATTCCTGCCAAACCGGGTTCTGGCCAAAGCGGTATCAAAAATCCACCATTGTATGCGACGTCTGAAGGGCCCTCGTAAGTGTACGTCCCCACGCCATTCCCCTGAAGCGAAAAACTCGGAAGATCGATAGAATTACCACTCGGGTCAAACGTTTGGCTTCCAATGCCATAACCTTGCAAATCGCCATTTTCATCGAACCATGCGCCCGTAACCCCACTTGCGTCGATATAGGTGCCTTGTGCCTGCGTCGGATCTTGATTATCACAATCGCCTGGGAAGATAGTTACGCTTCCATCATCGTTCTGAACAGCACAGTCCAAGCCTATCGGATCCGTGTACAATACGGGGTTGTTTCGAGCATAGGCGTACCGATTCCAGGTTTGCGGCTTATCGAGAGAAACCGCGCCCATTCCCAACGGGTCAGCGCTAAGCCAGCGACCGAGATTCGAGGAATACTGGCGGAAGATCGTTCTGTACAGCTCTCTGCTCGAGTCCAGTTCCATGCCCGCGAATTTGTAGTTCTGGGCGCAAGTGTTCGAGAACGCTAGCTCTCCACCAAAGGGATAGAAGTCTGCGTCGTAACAAACGCTGCCAGTCGCCGTGGTGATAGCTGCTGACCGCAGAGCGTCCCCGAAATAGTAATACACATTGCCGCCCGAATCTCGCCGTGCGACCCGCATGCCGCCGAAATAGATGTATTCATTCACTGGGTTTCCTGATGTGTCAGTCTCAGCCAATACGGACCCATCGGCGCCGTACCAGAATAGCTCGGGCGAAGAGTCCTTCACGCGTTCACCACTCCCGTCGAAAGTATAGGTTACGCCTGCGCCGGATTTCATCCTCCCCTCCGCATCCCATGCGTAAGTAGATGAGCCGTCCGCAGTCTCGTCGCCGGACGAGTCGTAGGTGAACCCAGTATTCGTAATGTGGTTGGTAGCAGTGTCGATCCCCAAGCTCAGCGCTGGAGCAGTGCACTTACTGACGGTGATGGTTTTCAGGTTTCCAAACTGATCGTAACCGCTGCTCGGTACCGACTGTCCCCAGCAATCCACACCGCTGGTCGCCTGGCTGGAAGCACTGTTAATCCGATTGAGCGCATCGTAACCGTATGTCACCGTCCTTCCAGTGTCTCGATTGTTCGTAATCGTCTCTATATTTGCATTCGACAAGTAGCCATAGGCAAGATTCAATGCCGTGCCGGCCGTAGATGAAGCAGAAATCGAGGATGGAAGAAGCCTGTTGTTGTAGCCGATGTTGTATGTGACTCCGCCGAAGGTGGCCGTTTTGCCATTGATCATGCTTGCGAGAGCATTCTGCGGAGCATAGCAGACTCCTCCGGCACAGCTACCTGTGACGTAATTGACACCGTTTGCTGTGTCCTCAGCAGTGGCGGGTCGCCCCGATGAGTCCACACCGTAAGTAATGACCCGCCCACTCGGGTACGTGATCCCCGCCACCGATCCGTCATAGTTGTAGCTGTACGCGAGTGTTTTGGTAATCCCAGAAATGGTCTTTTTCTGGCTCACAATTCGGCCGGTCGGATCGAAGCTCCATGCCGTCTCGCCTGAGCCATCGCTCATTCCGGTCTGCCGGCCCTTGCCGTTGGCGATCGTAAGCCCGTTGTAGCTCGATTGATCGTAGTAATAATTTGCCGTCGGAGTGGTGTCGGAGTAGGTGTTCGAGGCTAGCCGGTGTAGAGAATCGTAGGCGTAGCAGGTGCGAATGCTTCGTGCGTCCACTCGCTTCACAAGATCGCCCTTCGACGTTCCGCAGGTCGCATCCGTGTCATAGGTATAGGTTACTGTACCAGACTCCGGACTGATAGCCTCTTTCATCCGACTTAGGGCATCGTATTGGAAACAACGGGAATGCCACACAGAGCCAATCTGGCATGTCTGCTGCGCGCCCTGGATCACGCCGATCAGATCGTTGAGGCCGTCGTATGCGTAGGTCGTAGAATAATTGAGGCTCGATGGGTCTTCAACAACCGAACTCGTACGTCCCAAGCCATCGATGCACACCTTACGAACCTTATTCGACTCGTCCGTGGCAGTCACGCAATTATTGCTATAGCCCAGTTGGCTGTACGTGGTGTCCGCGTGAGTGATTCTTGTTGTTCGGCTTAGCGCGTCGTAGGTATACGTGTCTTGCTGCCCGCCGGAGTTCTTAACGCTGACTGTTGACAAACGCCCGAGTGAATCGTAGGTCGAGTCTGTCTCGGCACCGGCGGACGTTTGACTCGAAACCCGTCCGAACTCTTCAAGATCTGTGGTATCGGTGCGTGACACGGTTGATGTGACTTTCGTGGTCGTGTAAATCTGATTGGGGCTATAGGTGGTAGTGACCGAACCGCCGTCCGGGTAGTTTGTACGCGCCAACCGGTTCAGGCTGTCGTAACCGAAGGTGGTCTGTTTGCTATTAGGATCCGTGAGCACAGTTGCCACTCCGGCATAGCAATCCCACTGAAGCGAAACCATCAGACCTGAGGGAGCGGGCCCCGTAATGCTTGTCGGATAGGCATCACTGCAGCCGTTCGTCCCATTGTAGGCGAAAGTCGTAATTTGGCTGTTCACGTCCGTGGACTGTGCGATGGTTCCGTTTGAATTGTACGTAGCACTTGCGGTTAGGCCGCCGGAGGTCGTGGAAAGCAGGTTTCCGTTCGCATCGTACGAGTTCGATGTGCTCGATAAAGCCGTCGTCCAGACCCCTTGGTTATTGTTCCCATTGACTTGCACGGTACACGCCCTGTTCACGATCGCAGTGTTGGTAACGCCACAGGACGTATTGTAGTTGTATGCAATTTTCGTCTCGCGCAGATGTGTACCGGGAGTGCCGGATGTCCCCCAGTCATATTGCGTCGTGTCTGTGGGCAAGCCATAGCCATTTGTGTCATATTGCGTGTCCACTTCAGACGTCTCGGTTCCGATGGTGCTCTTGACCGTCCTTCGCGTGACTGGGAATGAAAGCGAAGTGGTATCCGAGGCGTTGGTACACGGCGAAGGCGTTCCGTTATAGCAGGTGAGAACCGTTTCAGCCCCACCCGGCAAATCGCGCTCTGTTTCGTAGGCCAGCGGGGCGATCGCGCCCGACGGAGTGGCAAACTGGAAGATCATGGTCGTGAGGTTGCTGTTTGGGTCAGAAAGTACGGTTTTCCATTCCGAGCCACTTACGTGAGTACGGGTATAGGTCCATGCACCCCCGGGGAAAAGCGTTCGCGTTAAACCGGCTGTGCTGCCGTCGGAACATTCGATGCCGTGGCTGCCACCCGAGTAACTATACTGAATGGTTCCTCCGGTCGGTAGCGTGACCTTCAGTAGACGGCCGGTATAGGTGGTACTTGAGCCCGGCGTGAACTCGTACTGAAATAAGTATTTGTCACTCGGGTTGGTAGCCACGTCTGCCATGTCAATTTCGGTTATGAGGTCCGCGGTGCCCGTAAACTCGGCCACATAGGGACTTGTACACCCAAAGCTCGTTTGAATCGGCTTTTGGGAAGACTTGACGATGACGTGCTCCTGAACGTCATTCATGGCTGAATATGTATACGTCACTTGGGTAACCGGTGATCCCGTCGTTGTCGCCGTCAAGGCTGTCATCCCGAGCGCATCGGTGTATGAAGTTGTCCCTCCAGATACATTTGACGAGATCTGGTCGCCATTTGGATTGGTTTCGGAAGCTGAAGAAGAAGATGGCGCAGTGTTCGTAAAGGGAACTGTGAATTTGATTCCTTGCGGGCTCGTAACAGATGACGCGCTCGTGTTGATGATAAAACCTGAGTTGTCGGTGGCAACGCCGATGGCATAATGAGGATTCGAATCGCTGCCACATGGTGCAGGGCTGCTAAACGTGGTTGTAGCTACGTTGAATGGATGGGAACCGCCAGCCGAGTCGTGGTACACATAATTCCAATAGTCCCACCAGTAGTAGTACTGAGTCCCATAGATCAAGCAGGAATACTGCATTTCGCTATAGCTGACGTACCCTCCAGTCCCTACGTTCTCGGCCAAGCCGCTCCACCCCAAGTACTGCACGTTCAAAGGCGTCCAAGTCGTCGTTCCACTCGCGCTGCTGGGATACCATATAGAGCTGTTATAGCCAAGCGAGAACGTAAACGGGAGAGTCGCCCCAGCTTTTCTGAGAATCGGAATTGAAAACTGTACGTTCAGGTTCGCATTATTAACTTGGTCGAAGGGTCCGCCGCTGAAGCTTCCGAACGGATAAGCGCCAACAGCGACAGTTGGTTGTCCATGCGCCGAGATAGCCAACATGAGCACTACAATGGTAAGTCCAGATTTCAGACGAAAGTATGTCATTGGCCGCCTCCAGACAAAATTGGGATATTAAACACCGACACCGAGAGACCGCTATTGACGACCGCGCTTGAAACGGTGAAATCGTCCATTAATCCGCCATTAAAGAACTTCTGAATATGGAACGGCATTAAAACGCCCGACGATCTCTGCCAATTTGAGTATTCGACGTGAACAGGGATGTTCGTTCCGGGATCGGAATCTGGGTGCAGGTTGAAATCCAACGACACTGGTAGACTCGTTGTCATGTCGAAGTAGGCGTCTACGGCAGAAAGGTTTTGAATCGTTCCGAGGGTCGCTGCGGTCCCGGAGGCGGATGGCAAAACCCGCCAAAAGCGCAAATGCTCCAGTTGCAGTCCTCCGACAGCTACCGCGCCGAGATCTCCGATTGCCCATTCCGGATCATTCAAGGCTTGTTCCATCACCAGCGTGGGCGCAAACCATGCGGCCGGCGTCCACGTGTTGTGAAGCACAATAGGGTGCCACGTACCATCTGCGCTCATCCAAGCACCTCGAGGAGCCGCAGACGTGTTGATGATTTCGCCGCGCTGCCCATCGGCAAATGAGTAAGTCAAGCTGGCATCGCCGTTACTGGCCGCTTCTAATGTTGCCGCACCAGAAACGATAGTTGGACTGGTAGCACGACTGACCTGGGTTGAAAGGGTCAGGTCATTTACCAATATGCCAGTTGTCATTGCATTGAGCGCATTTGTAACCACAGTCACGGCATGGGAGTCCTTCGTGGCTGTTGAGGTGGTCTGCGAATAGGCAAACCCTGAAATGCCAATCGACAGTACAAACAGGAAACTCACTGTGCGGGTCATAACACGACCTCCCATGGTGCTTCATGACGAGCGGCGAGCCGTAGTCAGGTGTAGTAAGGGCCGAGGCTCGCGTGTCGGAGACGGGAGGAGGCCCAGTGAAAATGCGGGTGGAGGTCAGAGTCTCTCTCACATGACACCTTGTCAATATTACCAAAGTGGTACTGGTAGTGGTTACTCAGCTTTCTGCGCCTCTGTTGAGGGTGGAAGTCATATAGGTCAGGGCACGTCCTTGGTGCTCATCCGGTCAAACTGTGAACAGCGCCGTTTAGCTCGCCCGAGATTGTATTGGCCAAGGCTGTGTGGCTCTAAGGTGCTTGCCATCTTAGCGCGAGCTTGTCTCTCAGGGCCGGTCAAAACCGGTTAGATTATCCCCCTCATGCTAGCGATCCCCGGGTGCCTCAGACCTGCGCATATCGTGGGCCACTTAAGGCCAGAAGTGAGACATTAAGACGTGTTCCCGGATCTCTCGTCAAATAGTTTCGGTATTCGTTCTGATGAGAGCAGTTAGGGAGATATACTCAATTTTCCGACCTGCCGACGCTCCCTGATCCGAGACGACCCGCGGAGCCGCTCAGGATTCAAGACGGAATACGGCGGCGATCCATGGATCCCTTCTGGAGGAAGAGGGGCGGAAATGGACCACCTTGACGGCGCCGCAAACAGTTATCCTGTGCAAATGCTGAGCGTCGGGCCTTTCTTCAGTTGTGGAAGAATGGCGCAAGGACATTTTGCGATTTAGCTTGACGATGGCACCGGTTACATGAGACAGGGGCTACCACGTCGATCAGTTCCCACCGCCCAGCCATGTTTATCCCAGGGCCGTCTTGAGCAGGTGCAGTCTGGCAGAATTCGGCCCAAGAAATGTTTATGACGTGGGTTCTAATGCATTTGCTCAGCGAAAAACAGGGTTGTCCCGTCTGGGTAGGTCAGGATGAGGACAGAATGCCACCGCCGCGCCACCCATTCTTCAAAGCCCTTCTCGCCCAGAAGGTGAAGCGAATACGACGCGTCCCGAAGCGGAATGATTCGGTCCCAGGATTGGCCGCCCTCCGAATCCGAAAGCTCAATCCTGATTCGATGGCTTTCGCGCTCTATCGCGGTGATGACGGCGCTGCAGGCCGCCTCTTCGCCGCCGATCCTGCCGCCGACATGCAGTCGGATCGAGCGGTCGTGATAGTAGCCGAATAACCAGTATGCCTTGTCCGCAGAGATTTCCATGGATCTCAAGAGAATTTTCGGATGGCGAAACGAAGCTCATCCTTGGGTTTTCATGTAGCTGAGGATGCGGAGATTGTACCTGATTCTCCTCTCATCGTGTGATCAGCGTCACATCTCGCGGGCTGAGTATTAATTTGGCGCGCAGAGAAGTCGCGAAATGGGAAAGGCCGGCTCCGCATTTACGGGCGCCAGCGGCCATCCTGCGGGCGAGATGGGCTGTTTCCTTTTTGCTCATTTTTGCTCCGGTATCATCGCAGCCACTTCGTCACCGATCCTCGCTTACACCTCGGTGCGCCACGATCATTGCGCCATGGGTTCCGAGATCGCAGAGTCGCTTTAGGCGCGCCATTCATCCCCAACTTTCTCTATACGTGAGCACCTGCCAAAGGTATAGTGGCTACAGATTAAGGCCCATTGAACTTCTTTTTCCCTGGATGTCTGCGCTGTCCGATAATGTCCGCATCCTCGTGGTCGATGACGAGCGTGTCATTTCCGACACCCTCGCTACAATTTTGCGCGCGCGAGGGTATCGAACTCGCGTGGCTTACTGCGCCGACGAAGCCATTGCGCTGGCATCCGAATTCCGGCCCCACGCACTCATTGCCGATGTGGTGATGCCTGGCATGGACGGTCGCCAGTTGGCAGGGTATTTCGGCGAACACCATCCAGAGTGCAAGGTGATGCTTATCTCCGATGGCTTGGCTGCTGGCCCACAGTTGCTCAAATCCGCCCAGCGCATTCTGGATTTTCTCGCTTCATGCACGCTCGAAGAACCGGGCGCGGATGAGGGGTGAGAGCGAGTTTTTGCGGCTCGGGTCGGCCGAGTGGCTTCCGCAGGAGATTGTCATCGACCGATTCTGCCGACACTCTCTTCCAAACCCTGCTGACGTGCAAGCGAACGTCGCTCCTAGGGAGCACCGTCTCATCCAACAATATCGTTCATTCAGAGCGCACGCTTGCGCAAATCGGCGCAGATCAGTCGTTGCACCTTCCAATATGGAACGAGCGCCTTCGCAGGCAGTCGTGCGCCGGATGGGGCCAAGTCATCTCGTCCGTTCGCCCCTCCAAGCGGAAGGGCACCCGTTTCAATGCGAAGTGCCGCCTGGCGGCGATCTCACTGAGGGATTTGACCTGAACTCATCAAGTCAGAAACAGATTGACATTAGTTTCCTTAGAAACCATAATGATGTCTATGGAAACCAACGCTACTCAACCCAAGATCTCTTGCCTTGAAGCTCACCTTGGGTATTGGCTCCGTAGAGTTTCGAATTCTGTCTCAGCAGGATTTGCCCAATCTCTCCAGGCAAGGCATACATCGGTCGCCGAGTGGGTTCTGCTCCGTCATCTCTGGGACGGGTCTCAGGCTACACCAGGAGAAATGGCCGAAGCTCTAACCATGACCCGCAGCGCAATTTCCAAGATTATCGACAAGCTCGAGTCGAAGGGCTGGATCAGGAGCAAGATCAATCCAGACGACCATCGAGGCCAATTGCTCTCATTAACGAGTGCGGGGCGTCGCGTCGTACCCGAACTTGCGGAGATTGCCGATCGCAACGATCAGAGGTTCTTTTCCTGTCTTGAATCGGAAGAGAGGACTGCGCTCCATCATTTGCTTGGCAAGCTCGCAGCACATCTTCACCTCCACGATGTTCCTATCGAATGAGCATGCCGGTCTTCATTCAACGCATTACAAAAGGAGAAATGTCATGAGCACAGCTATCGACAATCTGAACGCGGCAATGCGGAGAGAAGCGGCCATTCGGCCGAAGGTGGGTGGATTTCCCTACCTGGCCGAGAGTCTTCGACAGGCCGGCGTCACTCACAACATTTGGTATCTCCCAGGATGCCAAAGCTTGTTCCTGACCAGGGAGGGGCCCGTCCTCATGCAGGGCGCACCTCTCGTGTCGGGAACCGTGGACGTACCCGCGTTCGATCGGGATGCCCTGATTCGAGCTCTACGAATTGATCAGGCCGGTGAAAGCACATTTCCAGAGTTCCTGGCGGCGAGTTGGTGCGCAGGAGTGGTGCGCTATGAGGTAGATTTTGCAGCTCGCAAAGTTGCCTACCAGGGCTCGAATGGCGAGGAGTACGTCGAAGTCTATCCAGCAATCGAGCTTAATTAGGCCATAAGGCGGTAGCCACAACATTGGGAAGATGAGCAATGTTGATGAGAAAGGAAGGGTTCGCATGGACAGCGCAGCAGCTGCGCGAAGCGTTTCTCTACGATTCCGCGCCCAAATTCCTGATCTTCGATCGAGGATCGAACTTCAACTCTGACGTTATTGATACGATCAATAACTTGGGAATTGAACCCAAACGTACGAGCTTCCAGAGTCCGTGGCAGAACCGCGTGGCTGAGCGGTTCGTAGGCAACTGCCGCCGTGACCTTTTTGATCATGCGATTGCCCTGAACGAACGCCATGTTAAACGCCTCATGGCCGAGTACATCGCCTATTACCACGACGACCGCACGCATCTCGGGCTTCGGAAGGATACGCCGACGGGCCGCCGATCCGAACGTAGCCCAGCTGCGAAAGGCGAGGTCACTTCCATACCTCGATTGGGTGGGCTTCATCATCGATACCGTCTTGCGGCCTGAGCCCTTGCCAGTCATTCATCCAGCATGATCGAAGATCGCAGAAGGCGTGTGCCTGTCAAGCCGCAGCGCTGGCGGAGCACCTGCTAGCAGCAGGCCGGATCAGCCGGCCCCCTCCAAATGCACATTGAATCCCAATCCACTATTCCCGAATCGAGGCTACCTTGACGTAATATACGTTGCGTTCGGGTCTTGGATCGCATTTTGGCGAACTACAGGAGGAATTTATTTGATTGCCCTGGCCACGTGTGCGTGGTACCCTTCGGGCCAACGCTTTCCCCTTCCCCTGCGAGCAATATCAACAGCTTATGGAATAACAGGTAATCGGCTTGACCTCTCACCTGCTCCTCAATTTGCGTCCCTCGTCTCTTGCCATCGCCCTGGGGATCGCCGCCATCCTTACGCCTTCGGCGCATTCCTTCAGCGCCTCGCAGACGGCGGCTTCGCCTGCGGTTGGCGATGGCATTCCGGTCATCGAGAACTACACGACCAAGGACTACAACAGCTCTGGGCAGGTGTGGGCGATCGCCCAGGACAAGCAGGGGGTGATGTACTTCGGCGTGTCCGCTGGCCAGGTGATCCAATTCGATGGAGTGTCGTGGCGCAAGATTCCATTGGGTTCAAGCGTGGTGCGGTCATTTTCGATGGATGATAGCGGCCGGATGTGGCTGGGAGGCAACGCAACCCTGGGTTATCTGGCGCCTGACGGCACGGGCACCCTTGAGTTCAAGTCATTGCTTGACCAGGTTCCGACAACCCGGCGCAGGCTGCCATCGTGGTTGAGGATCACCACCCCGCGACGCTGGACTTCTTTGGTAGACCTCGTCGGAGTGAGAATCGAACCGGGTTTGCCCAGTATTCGTTAGAGTTTCTGTATGGTGACTCCGAACTCCTCTCCATGTCACTTTTCTCGAACCCATAGATTCCTCAGTGTTTAACTGCGAAACGCGCATTTGTAAAAGCAAAAAAACTCACATCCCGGTAAGGG
>Ga0070684_100001943_pt1 | contig 15167 bp, 14 predicted proteins | sample KBSC723LmetaG_FD_65653 | JGI IMG/M metagenome (GOLD analysis project Ga0070684, IMG submission 65653) | Corn rhizosphere microbial communities from Kellogg Biological Station, Michigan, USA - KBS C7.2-3L metaG | ecosystem: Host-associated > Plants > Roots > Rhizosphere ...
CGGCTGACGGGCGTGCCGATCCTGCTCAACACCTCGTTCAACGAGAACGAGCCGGTCGTGATGACGCCGCAGCAGGCGGTCGAGACGTTCCAGAAGACCAGGATGGACCTGCTCGTGCTCGGGAACTCGGTGGTTCGCCGCTCAGGCGGAGGCGCCGACCATGCGGCGGAGCCGGCGGCGCTCGGCGGGCAGGTAGAAGCCCAGGGGTAGCAGCACGACGGGGTAGGCGAGCGCGATCAGGATCGCGACCGCGAGCGGCACGTCCGGGACGCTGCCCGCGACGGTCAGCGCGACCGCGACGCCGGCCAGGGTCAGCACGCGCCGCCACTGGTAGTCGACCGGGTAGACGCGGGTCGAGTTGAGGACCATCCCGACGAAGAGTGTGAGGTAGGCGGCCAGCGTCGAGATCGCGGCGCCGATCATCCCGTACGGCGGGATCAGCGCGACGTTGAGGCCGATGTTGACGGCGGCCGCGATGCCGCTGACCACCCAGTTGAACTGGGTCTGCCGCGCGCGGCCGATGCCGATCGCGACCACGGTGTAGCCGGCGTAGGCGGTGGCGCCGAAGCAGAGCAGCGCGACCGCGTCCGCGGCGCGCGCGAACCCCGGGCCGCGGGCGAGCAGGTGGACGAGCCACGGCGCGAGCACGCCGAGCGCGAGCGAGATCCACGAGCAGAGGAACAGCAGATAGGTGAGCACGTAGGAGTACGTCCGCTTCGCCTCGCGGTCGTCGTCGAGGGAGTAGGCGAAGGCCGGCCAGGCGAGGCGGAACGCGATCATCAGGAAGACGACCGCCGAGGAGATCCGCACGGCGACGGAGTAGACGCCGACCTCGGCCTGGCCCTTGTAGTGCGCGATGAAGATCCGGTCGATGAAGTTGATCGCCCAGAGAGCCAGGGCAGAAGGGACGAGCGGCATCCCGAAGCGGTTCATCTCCCGAAGCAGCTCGCGCGAGAACTGCAGACCGAGCTGGTAGCGCCGGTAGGCGAGCAGGACGGCCCACACGCAGAGCGTCCCGACGAAGTTGCCGACGACGGCGCCCGTCGCGCCCTTGTGCAGGCCGACGACGAGCAGCACGGTCATCCCGACGGTGATCAGCACGTTCGCGACGCTCGCGAGCACGAACTGGGTCGAGCGCTCCTCGACCCGGAAGAGCGAGGTCAGCTGCTCGTAGTTCATCTGCGCCCACAGCCCGACGAAGGCAGCGCGGACGAGCCACGGGTCGTCCCCGAGCTTCAGCGCGTGGGCGATCGGCTCGGCGAGGACGAAGCCGACGATCAGCCCGGCGGTCGCCATCGTCATCGTGAACCAGAAGGAGGTGCGCACGACGAGCGTCCGGTGTGCCTCGTCCTTCGTATCGAAGTAGAAGCGGAAGAACGCGCTCGAGATCCCCATCCGCAGGACGATCACGAGCACCGTCGTCAGCGCGACGATCGTCTCGATCTTCCCGAAGCCCTGCGGGCCGAGGTAGTGCGTGTAGAGCGGGAGGAGGAGGACCGCGAGGATCCGGGAGACGAGCCCGCCGAGCCCGTACACGGCCGTGTGCTTGCCGAGCCGCTTGACCTCCGTGCCGAGGGGCATTGCTACAGGCGAGCGTAGATGTCGAGGAGGCGGTCGGCCATGTTGTCGACGTCGTGGACGCGCTCGACGTACTCGCGGCTCGCCTGTCCCACGCGGCGGCGGTGGTCGGCGTCCTCGACCAGTGGTCGGAGGTGCGCCGCGAGCGTCTCGGCCGTGGCGGAGACGATCGGCACGGTGGTTCCGAAGGCGTCCTCGGTGCGGGCGACCGCCTCCTCGTGGAGGAAGGTGACGACCGGCTTGCCGAGCGCCATCGCCTCGATCGCGAACAGGCCGTACCAGCCGGCGTTCAGCTGGTCGACGACGATGTCGGCCTGCTCGTAGCGGCGGCGCGCCTCGTCGTGGTGGAGTCCCTCGACGATCTCGAGGTCGACCGGCAGCTCGGCGCAGGCAGCGATCACGTGCTCGGTGCCCTTGCGGCGGCGGCTCGACGGGGCATGGACGACGACGGGTCGCCCTCGGTCTGCCGGCGGTCGCACGGTGTACTCGCGCAGTTCGATCCCCGGAGGGACGACCTCGGCGTCGGGCACCCAGCGGATCGCGTCGTAGGAGCCGACGATCCGCGCGTCGGCTTTCTGCGCCCAGGCCAGCTGAGCGGGCGGCTTGCCACGGATGTCGGAGCCGAGGAAGTGCATCACCGAGCGCTTGCGCTTTGCCCGCAAGAGCGGGAATTGCAGGGATTTCGGCACGAGCGTGAGCCCGAAGTAGAAGTGGAAGACGTCGGTGTGGGGGAGGAGCCGGGTGAATGCGCGCCACTGGGTCAGCTGCTGCCGGGCCAGCCCGCCGTGCCGGTCGAGCGACTCGTCGGCCTCCGGGTGGAGCTTGTAGCGCTCGAAGACGACGAGCCGGGCGTCGAGTCCCTTGCGCCGCAGGGCGAGCACGTTCTGCCACGGCACGCCCGCGGTGTTGACCGGGCAGTGGGTGACCCGCAGCCCGCCATGGGGACTGTCTCCGAAGGGGACTGTCCCCGACGAAACGGGTGCGGCACCGGTCGGCAGGGTCAGACCCCTTCGGGGTCGGACCCTACGTCCCATTCGACCTGGTCGAAGAATCGCAGCGCTCTCCGCGTCGGCCGGATCCGCGACGCCAGCGCGCCGAGCTCGTCCTCGGAGATCTCCCCGAGCGCGTGCTTCACGCCGAGGTACGGGAGGTCGAGGTCCTCCTGGTAGACGATCGTCGAGATCCGCGGGTTGATCTCGATCACGTGCTCGCCGACCAGCTGGATGTTGAAGAAGTGGTCGAGGCGGAGCTCGCCGACGATCTTGCGCGCCGTCTCCATCAGCGCGGGGTCGTCGAGCGTCTCGAAGTACATGGCCAGGCCGGCGCGCATCGCCTCGCGCGTCTTCGGATGGCCGAGCGCGATCCGTCCCTCGACCGCGATCCCGTCGATCGTCCGCTCCTTGCCGGTCGCGAGCTCCATGACGAGCAGCTCGGTCGAGTCGTCGCCGAGCAGCTCGAGCAAATCCTCCAACCGCAGTGCCTCCGCCACGCCCGGCCGGTTGGAGAGGAGCTGCTCGTGCCGGTCGGCCGAGCCCGAGAGGACGCGGAAGCCGCGCGACCCGGACGAGAACACCGGCTTCATGCAGACGTCGACCTCCGGGTAGCCGAGCTCGTGCGCGGCGGCCGCGACGGCTTCGCCGCCCGACACCCGCCGCCACGCCGGCCCGCGGACGCCGATCCGGTCGAGCAGCGCGTACGTCTGCGCCTTGTCGTTCGAGCGGTGGATCGCCTCCGGCGTGGAGACGAGCACCGCGATCCCGTCGAAGCGGTCCTTCGCCTCGGCGAGGCCGAGCAGGTCGAACGACGACTGCGGCAGCACTGCGTCGACACCCTCCGAACGGCAGACCTCGAGCATCGCGTCGGCGAAGGCGGGATCCGAGCCGGCCGGAACGTGATGGAACGCGTCCGCCAGGTGGCGCCCGATCGCCAGTTCGCCCATGTCGGTGCCGACGATCCGCACCTCGCGCTCCCCGTTCTCGCGCAGCGCGCGCATCAGCGCCGCCGTACCGGGCGCGCCGCAGGCGGAGACGAGCACCGTGATCGGAGGCGTTCCCAAGACCCTCACGCCAGGTCGATTCGGTCGGCGGCCAGCTGCTCGAGGCGGCGCTCTCGCTCGGCCTCGAGCATGGACAGCATCGTCTCCCCCATCGTCTCGCCTCCGTACACCCAGATCTCCGGATGGGTGAGCAGCTGCAGCCGCTCGAACGCGCCGGCGGCGAGCTCCTCGTGCGGGCACCCCTGGCGCCAGTGCTGGTTCGAGTCCGACCGGTAGACGTCCGCCCACGGCGCCTCCATCACGTTCAAGAACCCCTCGACCGGCTCCCGCATGTACTCGGGATCCGGGTTGTGCCAGGCCAGCACCGGGTCGAAGCGCTCGTCGCGGTCGACGTGCGGCCAGACCGCGTGGAGGCCCACTCGATGGCCCAGCCCGCGCAGCCGCTCGATCGCCGCCGTGCCCGACGGCGAATCGAGGTTGTAGAACTCGCTCCGCGTCATCAGGAAGTACGTCGCGACCGCGCCCGCCTCCGCCTCCAGCTCGGCCGTCGCCAGGGCGGCGTCGAGCGACAGGTCGACGTCGTGGCGGAGCAGCACCGTCCCCGGCTCGGGCGGCCGGTCGAAGAAGGCGAACCGGTAGCCGCCCGCCTTCGCCGCCTGAAGCAGCTCGCGGTAGTGCGCGAGTTCGAAGGCGCAAGTCATTCCGTCTCCACGTACAGCTTCAGCGCGGCGGACTCGGCCAGCTCCAGCGCCTGGACGTTGGTGTCGCCGGTGGCGATCACGTAACCGCGCCGGTCGCCGTCCAGGCGCACGGGGCGGATTTCCTCGCCGACCTGGAGGAAGACGTCGGCCTGGACGACGCCGGGCGCGGCGAGGACGCGGTCGAGGCTGCCGATCCGCCGCACCTTGCCGAGCGGCAGCGGCCCGGGGTGTGCGGTCAGGAAGCGGATCGCCGTCGGCCTCGAGATGCGCGGGACGACGAGGTCGTCGGGCGTCTCCTCGCCGAGGGCCTGCCGCAGGGCGATCCGGACGAGGTCGACGCCGAGGGCGTGGAAGGCGAGGTCGGCCATCTGTCCGCCCGGGATCCGCGCAGCGACCTCGACGACGAGCGCCCTGCCGTCGTCGGTGACGATCAGCTGCGGGAATGCGATCCCGTCCCGCAGGCCCAGCGTGCGCACAGCCCGCAGCGCGACGCGCTCCGCCTCCTCGAGTGCGTCGCCGAAGAGTCGGGAGGGGTAGGAGTGGATCCATCCGACGCCGAACCCGACGCCGTCGGGGCGCAGGCGGTCGGAGAGCAACAGCGGATACGGCTCGCCTTCGCGCGCGACGACGAGCCCGTTCAGCTCCAGCCCGTCGGTGAACTCCTCGAGGATCGTCTCGCCGGAGGGAGACTCGGCCAGCGCCGCGTGGAAGTGACGCTCGAGGTCGGCGAAGGAGCGCAGCAGGAAGACGCCGCGCTGGCCTCCCGAGTCGGCGGGCTTGAGCACGGCGGGAAAGCCGACCGTGTCGGCGGCCGCCGCTGCCTCGCGCCAGGCGCGGATGGCCGCGAACTGGGGCTGTGGGACTCCCCCCTCGGCGAGACGGCGGCGCATCGCCACCTTGTGCGTCATCAGGTGTGCGGTCTCGCGGCCGATCCCGGGCAGTCCGAGCTCCCCGGCGACCGCGGCCACGACCGGAACGGCGCGGTCGGCCGAGACGGTCAGCGCCCCGTCGACGCCGTGCCGCCGCGCGACCTCGATCACCGCGGCGAGGTCGACGAAGTCGACGACCTCCGCGGCGTCCGCCTCGGCCAGCCCGGCCGCCTCCGGGTTCCGGTCGACGGCGACCACCCGCAGGCCGAGCTCCCGCGCGCGCAGGATCGCGCGTCGCTGGTGGCGACCGGCGCCGACGAAGAGGACGGTCTTCACGTCGCGCGCGATGCTACAGCCGCGGCCCTCGCGACTAGACTCGCTCGCGATGGCGCTCACCGGCAAGCGGATCCTGATCACGGGCGGCGCGGGCTTCATCGGCACGACGCTGGCGCGGCGGCTGGTCGACGAGAACGAGATCGTCGCATTCGACAACCTGCACCGCGACGCGCTCGGCGGCACCGACCTCGCCGACCACGCCAACTTCTCGTTCGTCCAGGGCGACGTGCTCGACGCCGAGGCCGTCACGGAGGTTGCGCGCGGGGTGACGCACATCGTCCACGCCGCTGCGATCGCGGGGGTCGACACCGTGCTGGAGAGCCCGGTGCGGACGATGCGCGTGAACCTGATCGGCACCTACAACGCGCTCGAGGCCGCGCTCGCGACGAGAGAGACGGTCGAGCGGCTGATCGAGTTCTCGACCAGCGAGGTCTTCGGCACCTACGCCTTCCGGGTGGACGAGACGAGCGCGACCACGCAGGGTTCCGTCGGCGAGGCGCGCTGGACGTACGCGGTCTCGAAGCTCGCCGGCGAGCACATGGCGCACGCCTATCATCAGGAGTTCGGGCTCCCGACGGCCTCGGTGCGCCCGTTCAACGTCTACGGGCCGGGCCAGATCGGCGGCGGCGCGATCCGCGCGTTCATCGAGGCGGCGCTCGCCGGCCGCGACCTGGTCGTCCACGGCGACGGCTCGCAGATCCGCGCGTGGTGCTACGTGGACGACATGGTCGAGGGCCTGCTGCTCGCACTCGAGCACCCGAACGCGGTCGGCGAGAGCTTCAACATCGGCAACGCGCGCTCGGCGGTGACGATCTTCGACCTGGCTCGGCGGATCAAGTCGCTCTCCGGCTGCCCGGGCGAGCTCGTGTTCCAGCCGATTCACTACCTCGACGTCGAGCTGCGGATCCCGAACGTCGACAAGGCGCGCGCGCTGCTCGGCTTCGAGGCGAAGGTCGAGCTGGACGAAGGCCTCGAGCGGACGATCGCGTGGTACCGGGCGAAGACGCCGTCATCCGTCTAGCCAGGCCGGACACCGGCGAGGAGGAGCTCGCCGAGGTCGCGGCCGTGCTCGAGAGCGGGATGCTGACCATGGGCGATAAGGTCGCCGAGCTCGAGGGAGGGCTCGCGCGCGCCTGCGAGGTCGAGCATGCGATCGCGGTCTCGTCCGGGACGGCGGCGATCCATCTCGCGGTGCTGGCGCTCGGCATCGCGCCGGGTGACGAGGTGATCGTCCCGGCCTACACGTTCCCCGCGACGGCCAATGTGGTCGCGCTCGCAGGGGCGACGCCGGTGCTGGTCGACGTCGACGCCGACACCTTCAACATCGATCCGGCCCAGGTGCGCCTGACGCCGCGGACAAAGGCGATCATGCCGGTGCACCTGTTCGGCCGGCCGGCGCGGCTGGAGGAGCTTCCGGACGGCGTTCCGGTGATCGAGGACGCCGCCGGCGCGCTGGGAGCGCGCCGCGGCGGCCGCGCCTGCGGCGGGCTCGGCCTCGCCGGCTGCCTCTCGTTCCACCCGCGCAAGATCGTCACCACCGGCGAGGGCGGCGCGGTGACGACGAACGACGCCGACCTGGCCGAGCGCGTGCGCTCGCTCCGCCACCACGGCTGGAGCCCGTCGGACCGCTACGACGACATGCCCGCCGGGGCCTACAACTACCGGCTGTCCGACATCCTCTGCGCGGTCGGGATCCCGCAGGTGCGGCGACTCGGGGAGCTCCTCGCCGCGCGCGAGCGGGTCGCGGCCGGGTACGCGGAGCGCCTCCGCGACCTGCCGCTCACGCTGCCCTCCGCCGACGAGGGCGATCGCCACGGCTGGCAGGCCTACGTGATCCAGCTCGACCGCCGCGACGAGGCGATGGCCGCGCTCCGCGCCCAGGGCATCCAGTGCCAGATCGGCACGTACGCCCTGCACCGGCTCGGCGCGTACCGCGACCAGGGCGCGTTCCCCGGCGCCGACGCCTGCTTCGAGCGGGCGCTGGCGCTGCCGTTCCACACGCAGCTGACCGAGGCCGAGCTGGACCGGGTCGCAGGGGCCTTGACGGCTCTTGTAAGTGAGTGATAACTTACTAGACGTGAACCGCGCCACGACCGCCCGCAAGAGCGCCGAGGAACGCCGAGAGGATGTCCTTCAGGCGGCCCGCGAGGTGTTCGCGCAGCACGGTCTGTCCGGAGCCTCGACCGACGAGATCGCCCGGCGCGCCGGCATCTCCCAGCCCTACCTGTTCCGGCTCTTCCGCACCAAGAAGGAGCTCTTTCTCGCGGCGGTCGAGCGCTGCTTCTCGGAGACGCGCGACACGTTCGAGCAGGCGGCCGAGGGCAAGACCGGAGACGAAGCACTGACGGCGATGGGCAAGGCGTACGGTGAGCTGATCCGCTCGAACCCGAACCGGCTGCGTGCCCAGATGCAGACCTACGCGGCCTGCGAGGATCCGGACGTGCGCCGGGTCGCGCGGCGTGGGTTCGGCGAGCTGGTCGACGTCGTCGAGCGCACATCGGGTGCGGACGCCGAGACCGTGTCGCGCTTCTTCGCCAAGGGGATGCTGATCAACGTCGTGGCGTCGATGGACCTGCTCGACGCGGACGAGCCATGGGCGCGGAAGCTGCTGTCGTCGATCGCCGCCGCGCAGGCGTGAAGCCTTTTTTTCGGCACTGAAGTGAGTAAGCAATCACTACTCAAGGAGGAACGGAGATGAAGGGAGGAACGTCGCGGAGCCGGACGCTGTGGACGTTCGCGATCACGTCGCTCGCGCTCGTGATGGTCACGCTCGACAACCTGGTGGTCACCACGGCGCTGCCGGTGATCCGCACGGACCTGCACGCGAGCCTCGAGGGTCTCGAGTGGACGGTCAACGCCTACACGCTCACGTTCGCGGTCCTCCTCCTGACCGGAGCCGCCCTGGGCGACCGCTTCGGGCGGCGGCGCATGTTCGCCGTCGGACTCGGGATCTTCACGGTCGCCTCGGCGGTCGCGGCACTTGCGCCTTCGATGGGCGTGCTCGTCGCCGCCCGGGCGGTCCAGGGAGCCGGCGGCGCGATCGTGATGCCGCTGACCCTCACGATCCTCTCCGCTGCGGTTCCGGCCGAGCGGCGAGGCGTCGCCCTGGGGGCGTGGGGTGGGATCGGCGGCCTCGCGGTCGCGCTCGGCCCGCTCGTCGGCGGCGCGGTCGTCTCCGGCCTCTCCTGGCAGTGGATCTTCTGGATCAACGTGCCGGTCGGCCTCGTGCTGATCCCGCTCGCGCTGCGCCGCCTCGACGAGACGCGCGGACCCTCAGACCGGCTCGACCTCCCGGGCGTCGGCCTCGTCAGCGCCGGCCTGCTGGGGATCGTGTGGGGGCTCGTCCGCGGGAACGGCCAGGGCTGGACGAGCCCTGAGATCGTGATCGCGCTCGCGGGCGGCGCGATCGTCCTCGCCGGGTTCGTGCTCTGGGAGCTCCGCACGGCATCGCCGATGCTGCCCATGCGCTTCTTCCGGAACCGCACCTTCGCGATGACGAACCTCGCGTCGCTCCTGATGTTCTTCGGGATGTTCGGCTCGATCTTCCTCCTGGCCCAGTTCTTCCAGACGGTCCAGGGCTACTCGCCGTTCGGCTCCGGCCTGCGGATCCTGCCGTGGACGGCGATGCCGATCTTCGTCGCGCCGATCGCCGGTGCGCTGTCCGACCGGATCGGCGGGCGGCAACTCATCGCCACCGGTCTCGCGCTCCAGGCGGTCGGGCTCGGCTGGATCGCGGCGGTCAGCACGCCGACGACGCCGTACGCCGAGCTGGTCGCGCCGTTCGTGATCTCCGGCGTCGGCATGGGGCTCTTCTTCGCGCCGGTCGCGAACGTGGTCCTCTCCGCGGTGAAGCCGCAGGAAGAGGGCCAGGCGTCGGGCGCGAACAATGCGATCCGCGAGCTGGGCGGCGTCTTCGGCGTCGCGGTGCTCGCCTCGATCTTCGCCCACTACGGCGGCTACGGCAGCGGGCCGTCCTTCGTCGACGGGCTGACGCCGGCGATCTGGGTCGGCGCGGTCGTCGTCGCGGTCGGCGCGCTCGCAGCGCTGCTCATCCCGCGGCGCAGGCGGCCGGCCGAGGTCGAGGCGCTCCGGCCCGTTCTGGACGAGGCCGCGTGAGCCTTCGACCGTTTCGGTAGGGACAGACCCTCCGTGGTCTGTCCCTGACGGCTGCCCGGCGGTAGGGTCCTTCGCAAGATGGCCAGGCCCGTTCCGGTCGACCAGGCGATCCCGCAGCCGGAGGTCTCGGTCGTCGTCACCGTGTTCGACGAGGCGGGCTCGCTCGACGAGCTCTACCGCCGGACCACCGCCGCGCTCGAGGGCCGCGACTACGAGCTGATCTTCGTCGACGACGGGTCGAGCGATGGGTCGTTCGCGGCGATCGAGCGGTTCCACGCCGCCGACGACCGTGTCCGCGGCGTGCGCCTGAAGCGCAACTTCGGCCAGCACCCGGCCATGCACGCCGGGCTCGTCCGCGCGGGCGGGGAGATCGTCGTGACCATGGACAGCGATCTCCAGAACCCGCCGGAGGACCTGCCGAAGCTGGTCGCGGCGGTCGAGTCGGGCTACGACGTCGCCAGCGGCCGCCGCGTCGCTCGCCGGGACTCGTGGGGACGCACCCTGCCCTCGCGGCTGATCAACGGGATGCTCCGGCGCTTCACGCGCGTCGACATCTCCGACTTCGGCTGCGCGTTCAACGCCTACCGGCGGGATGCCGTCGAGCCCGTGCTCGGCGCGATCGGCAAGCAGAAGTTCACCAAGGCGCTCGTGCTCTCGACCGGGGCGAGCGTCGTCGAGGTCGACGTCGGGCACGCGGCCCGCGCAGACTCGTCGCGGTACTCGCCGCTCAGGCTCGTGCGCACCGCACTCAGCGTCCTCGCCGGCTTCTGGCCGCAGCCGATCCAGTGGATCGGCCTGGCGCTCGGCGCCGTCTGCACGCTCGGCGCGTTCGCCCTCGGCTGCTGGGGGGTCTTCTACTGGATCGACCGCTCGAACTTTCCCGGCCCGCTGTTCGGCGGGGTCGCGATCCTGTTCGTCCTCGGCGTCCAGGGGTTCATCCTCGCGCTGGTCGGCGAGTACCTGGGCAGGATCCAGCGCGACGTCTCCGGCCGCCCGCTGTACACGATCGACCGCGAGCTCGGCTGAGCTAGCGCTCGGCGCGCACGTACTCGTACCACTGGTTCTCCGAGCCGGCACGGTGGCCGGTGAGGAGAAGGCACGACTGGACCTGCTCGTGCACCAGCTCCAGGCCGAGCTCGCCGAGGTCGGGCGCAGACGATCGGCGCTTCGAGCCCCGGCCGTTCCCGACGAGCAGCCGCCCTCCCGGACGGAGGACGGCCGCCGCGTTCCGGAACAACGTGGCCGCCGCGTCCTTCGGCAGGTGCAGCGAGGTGGCGAAGTCGACCGCCCAGTCGAACTCCGTCCGGAAGTGGGCGAAGGCGAGCTCGTCGTCCCAGAGGAGCCTCGGCTGCTTGTGCTCGAGCCCGTGCAGCGGCAGCTCGTACGTGACCGCGGCCTCGAGGCTCTTCAGGTGCGCGTCGACGCCGAAGTAGGTGCCGCGGTCGAGATAGGCGATCGCCGGCAGGCCGAGGCGCAGCGCCCCGCAGCCGATGTCCAGCAGCCGGTCGCCCGGCCGGAGCCCACGCTCGACCAGGAAGTCGAAGAGGTACTTCCCCAGCGCCCACGGCCGGCCGTACTGCCGGTGGTGCACCTCGTCGAGGATCTGCGGGTCGACGGTCGCGCCCTCCGCCCGGACGCGGGCCGCGGCCGCGTCTGGTCTGGTCGTGTCCCGCCAGTCGTAGCTCGCCAGATCCTCGAGCGGCCTGCCGGAGACGGTCTCGATCTGGACCGCCGCCTTGCCCAGCCGGTCGAGCAGCGCGCGGTCGTCGTCGGGGCTGGACGGCACCGCGAGAGGGTAACGCGACCGGTCGGCGCGGTTCGCCCTCCGGAATCTGGGCAGAATGCGGCACATGCCGAAACGGGTCCTCGTCACCGGCGGCGCCGGGTTCATCTCCTCGACCTTCGTCCGTCACCTGCTGGCGGCGACGCCGTACGAGGTCGTCTCGCTCGATGCACTCACCTACGCGGGGAACCTGGAGAACCTGGCCGACGTGATGGCGCACGAGCGGCTCTCCTTCGTCCACGGCGACATCCGCGACGGCGACCTCGTCCGCGAGATCGTCGCGGGGGTCGACGTGATCGTCAACGCGGCGGCCGAGTCGCACGTCGAGAAGTCGATCGAGGAGGGCGCCTCCGAGTTCGTGACCACGAACGTCGAGGGGACGCAGATCCTGCTCGACGCGATCCGCGACACGCCGGTCGAGCGCTTCATCCTGATCTCGTCCAGCGAGGTGTACGGGACGGCCGAGTACGCGCCGATGGACGAGGAGCACCCGCTCAACCCGCGCAGCCCCTATGCGGCGACGAAGGCGGGCGCCGACCGGCTCGCGTACAGCTACCACGTCACCTACGGCCTGCCGATCGTGATCGTGCGGCCGTTCAACAACTACGGCCCCCGGCAGCATCCGGAGAAGGTGATCCCGCGGTTCATCACACAGGCGCTCTCGGACGAGCCGCTGACGGTGCACGGCGACGGCCACGCGAGCCGCGACTGGCTCTACGTCGAGGACGACGCCGAGGCGATCGAGGCGATCATCGAGGCCGACGTCGACGTGGTCGCCGGCGAGGTGCTCAACGTCGCCACCGGCGTCGACATCTCCGTCTCGGAGATCGCCGACGCCGTGCTCGACGTGCTCGGCAGGCCGGCGTCGCTGAAGGAGCACGTGGACGAGAGGCCCGGGCAGGTCGACCGCCACATCGGCTCGACCGGCAAGGCGGAGCAGCTGACCGGCTGGCGCGCGCGCACCTCCTTCGAGGACGGCCTCGAGCGCACCGTCGAGTGGTATCGCGAGAATGACGGCTGGTGGCGGGGACTCAGGCAGCCGGACGCAAGCGTCTTCTCGTCCTAGGCGCGGGCGCGGGGCAGCTCGGTCTCCTCGAAGCCGCCCGCGAGCGCGGCCTGTTCGTCGTCGCCGTCGACCGCAACCCTGCGGCGCCCGGATTCCGCTTCGCCGACCGCCGCGCGATCATCTCGGTCGAGGACGAGCCGCAGATCGACCGGCTCGCCGCAGCCGAGCGGGTGGACGGCGTGATCGCGCCCGGCATCGACTGGCCGGTGGCGATCGCGGCCCGCATCGCCGAACGGCACGTGCTGCCCCACCCGATCGACCCGGCCACGGCGGTGCTGGCCACCTCGAAGCTCCGTCAGCGGGAGCGGTTCGCCGAGACGGGCGTCCCGCACCCGCGCCACGTGGTCTGCGCCTCGCTCGAGGAGGCGGCGGTCGCGGCTGCCGACTTCGGGTATCCCTGCGTGGTCAAGGCGCCCGACCGCCAGGGCCAGAAGGGGCTCGTGCTCGTCCGCGACGAGAGCTTGCTGGCGGACGGCTTCTCGCTCGCGCTCCGCGAGTCGCGGTCGAACGTGGTGCTGGTCGAGGAGCTGATCGCGGGCCAGGAGATCACCGTCAACGCCTTCTCTGTCGACGGCCGATTCACGCCGCTGACGATCACGGATCGTTGGGTGGCCGAGCCTCCTGCCTTCGGCGTCGCGCTCTCGCACATGTGGCCGAGCTCGCTCGCGCCCGGGCAGGTCGGGGCGGCAGTCGACGCCGCGCGCGCGGCCGCCGCAGCCGTCGGAGTGCAGATGGGGCCGAGCTATACGCAGGTCGTCGTCGGGAAGCGGGGTGCGTATGTCGTGGAGCTCGCGGCGCGCCTCGGAGGTGGCCACGACGCCGAGCTCTGCGAGGCTGTGCTCGGCGTCGACCTGAACGGACTGGCGATCGCGACCGCGCTGGGCGAACCGGTCGAAGACGAGCAGCTGAGGCCCGTCGAGCGTCATGCCGCGGGGTGTGTGTGGTTCCTCGTTTCGCAGCCCGGAGAGGTGGTCGCCGTGCACGGCGTCGAGGAGGCGACCGCGGCGGAAGGAGTTGAATGGGTCCGCCTCTACATCGAGCCGGGTGCGGTCGTCGGTCCGCTTCGCCGCGGGAGCGACCGCGTCGGAGCCGCGCTGGTCGTGGCTCCGTCGCGCAAGGAGGTCGAAGCGAGGGCGGACTCCGTGGACGCGCTCGTAGTCTTCGAGACCACCGATGTCGAAGCTGTCGTCTAGGCGCGAGACCTTCCTCGGCTTCCAGCCGCCCGCGGTCGGCGACGAGGAGGTCGCCGCCGTCGCGGAGGCGATCCGCTCCGGCTGGCTGACCACCGGCCCGCGCGCGGCCGAGCTCGAGGAACGCTTCGCGGCCTACGCCGGCGCGAAGCACGCGCTGGCGGTGTCGTCGGGAACGGCGGCGATGCACCTGGCGCTGGTCGCACTCGGGATCCGTCCCGGCGACGAGGTGATCACCACTCCGATCACGTGGCCGGCGACCGCAAACGTGATCGTCCACACCGGCGCCACGCCCGTCTTCGCCGACGTGCGCGACTCCGACCTGAACGTCGACCCGGAGCGGGTGGCGGAGCTGGTCACGCCGCGCACGAAGGCGATCATGCCCGTGCACCTGTACGGCCAGCCGGCCGACCTCGACCCGATCCACGCTCTCGGCGTGCCTGTGGTCGAGGACGCCGCGCACGCGGCCGAGAGCGAGTACCGCGGGCGCAAGATCGGCGGCCTCTCCGAGGCCACGTGCTTCTCGCTGTACGCGACGAAGTCGATCGCCGCCGGCGAGGGCGGGATCGTGACCACGAACGACGACGAGCTGGCCGAGTCGATCCGCGCGCTGACGATCATGCGCCGTGGCCACGGCTCGCTCTACGACATCGCCGTGCCCGGCTACAAGGCGAACCTCTCCGACGTGCTCGCCTCGATCGCCCTGTGCCAGCTGGACAAGGTCGAGCACCACAGGGCGCTGAGGATGCGGCAGGTCGAGCTCTACGACGCCGCCGTCGCCGAGCTGGACGGGATCGAGCCGGTCGCCCGCGACCCGCGCGACACACACGCGCACCACCTGTATCCGGTCCGTGTCGGCCAGGAGGCCGGCGGGACCCGCGACGCCTACCGTACGGCGCTGGCGGAGGAGAACATCGGCACCAGTGTCCACTTCCTGTCGGTCCACGAGCTGACCGCCTACCGAGAGCGGTTCCCGGACCAGCCGCCGCTCCCGGTCGCCGAGCGGGCCGGCGCCGAGCTCCTCTCGCTGCCGCTGTCGCCCGCGCACTCCGAGGCGGACATCGAGGACGCGATCGAGGCGCTCCGCCGCGTGCACGCCTCGTTCACAGCGGGATGAAGCGCCGCTCGGTCCGGGTCGGCGCGACGCTCGTCGTCACCGGCCTCTGCACGGCGTACATCGTCTGGAAGATCGACATCGGCAAGACGATCGACGTCCTCCGCAACGCGCAGCTCGAGTACTTCTTCGGGGCGATCGCGATCATGGTCGTCACCGTCTGGCCGATGGCCTGGCGCTGGCAGAAGCTGCTCGCCGGCCGCGGCATCCACGACCGGCTGCGCTGGCTCCTGCGGGCGTACTTCACCGCGTACACGGCCGGACAGGTGCTGCCGACGTCGGTCGGAGGCGACGCGATGCGGATCTTCGAGACGTCACGCCGTCACCCCGGCCACGGCGGACCGATCGCCGGCTCCGTGCTGCTCGAGCGCGCGCTCGGCGGCGCGGCGACGCTGACGCTGGCCGCCGTCGGCTTCGT
>Ga0070684_100001944_pt1 | contig 15159 bp, 11 predicted proteins | sample KBSC723LmetaG_FD_65653 | JGI IMG/M metagenome (GOLD analysis project Ga0070684, IMG submission 65653) | Corn rhizosphere microbial communities from Kellogg Biological Station, Michigan, USA - KBS C7.2-3L metaG | ecosystem: Host-associated > Plants > Roots > Rhizosphere ...
GCCGCGCTGAAAGGCTCCGAGCAGATCGGCTTTACCATCATCTCGCTGACGGTGTCGCTGATCGCGGTGCTGATCCCGCTATTGTTCATGGGCGACGTGGTCGGCCGGCTGTTCCGCGAGTTCGCGATCACGCTTTCGGTGACCATCCTGATCTCGGCCGTGGTGTCGCTGACGCTGGTGCCGATGGCCTGCGCCAAGCTGCTCAAGGCCGAGAGCGAAGAGCACGAGAACGCGTTCCAGCGCTGGAGCCGCGAAGGCTTCGACAAGGTCGTCGAAATCTACGGCCACATGCTCAACTGGGTACTCGATCGGCAGACCTTCGTGCTGCTGATCGCGCTCGCGACCTTCGGGTTCACCGCCTATCTCTATGTCGCGATCCCCAAGGGCTTCTTCCCGTTGCAGGATAGCGGCGTGATCCAGGCTATTTCGGAGGCGCCGCAATCGGTCTCATTTGCGGCGATGGCGGAGCGGCAGCAGCAGCTTGCCAGCATCATCCTCAGGGATCCCGAGGTCGACAGCCTGTCCTCCTTCATCGGCATCGACGGCACCAACACGACCTTGAACAGCGGCCGCATCCTGATCAACCTGAAACCGCATGACGAGCGCAAGTCTGACATCTCCGCCATTATGCGCCGGATCAAGAACGCCACCAGCGACCTGACCGGCATCTCGCTCTACATGCAGCCGGTGCAGGACCTGACCATCGAAGGCACCGTCTCCAAGACGCAATACCAGTTCATCTTGCAGGACGCCGATCCCGTCCAGCTCGCGGAATGGACGCCGAAACTGGTCGACAAGCTCCGGACGCTGCCGGAGTTCAGCGATGTCGCAACCGACATCTCGGCGCAGGGGCTGTCGGTCTTTGTCGAGATCGACCGTGACCAGGCGGCGCGCTTCGGCATCACGCCGGCCACGGTCGACAATGCGCTCTACGATTCCTACGGCCAGCGCATCGTTTCGACCATCTTCACCAACTCCAACCAGAAGCGCGTGATCCTGGAGGCCGATCCGGCGCTGCAGAACTCGCTGGAGTCGCTGAGGGACATCTATCTGCCCTCCTCGGTCGGCTCGACGCCGGTGCCGCTCGCGGTCCTGTCCCGGATGCGGGAGGAAACCGCGCCGCTGCAGGTCTCCCATCTCGGACAATTTCCGTCGGCAACGGTCTCGTTCAACCTCGCGCCGGGCGCGGCACTCGGCGACGCGGTTGCAGCGATCAAGCAGACGCAGGTCGATCTCGGCCAGCCGCTCGGGGTGATCACGAGCTTCCAGGGCGCGGCACTGGCGTTCCAGTCCTCGCTGTCGAACCAGCTCTTCTTGATTTTGGCCGCGATCGTCACCGTCTACATCGTGCTCGGCGTGCTCTATGAGAGCTTCATCCACCCCCTCACCATCCTCTCGACCCTGCCGTCGGCCGGCATCGGTGCGCTGCTCGCGCTGATGGCGGCGGGCCAGGACCTGACGATCGTCGCGATCATCGGCATCATTCTCCTGATCGGCATCGTCAAGAAGAACGCGATCATGATGATCGACTTCGCGCTCGACGCCGAACGCAACGAAGGCAAGCCGCCGCGTGAAGCAATCTACCAGGCCTGCCTGCTCCGCTTCCGGCCGATCATCATGACCACCATGGCCGCCGTGCTCGGCGCGCTGCCGCTGATGGTGGGTACCGGCGCCGGCTCGGAATTGCGCCACCCGCTCGGCATCTCCATCGTCGGCGGCCTTTTGGTCAGCCAGATGCTGACGCTGTTCACGACGCCCGTGATCTATCTCTGGTTCGATCGCCTCGCCATCCGATTTGCCGGACGGCCCGCAAGCGCGCACCCGGCGAGCGGGGCGCACTGAGCCATGGAGCCGTCAACCCCCTTCATTCGAAGGCCGGTCGCAACCACGCTGCTGACGTTCGGCCTTGCGGCGGCCGGTGCGGTGGCGTTCTTCAAGCTGCCGGTGTCGCCGCTGCCGCAGGTCGACTTTCCGACCATCTCGGTGCAGGCGAGACTGCCCGGCGCCAGCCCGCAGGATGTCGCAACTACCGTGGCGAGCCCGCTCGAACGCCATCTCGGCCAGATCGCCGATGTGACGGAGATGACCTCCACGAGCACGGTCGGCACGACGCGCATCACGCTGCAGTTCGGGCTCAACCGCGATATCAATGGCGCGGCGCGCGACGTGCAGGCCGCGATCAACGCGGCGCGCGCCGATCTTCCAACCAGCCTGCGCAGCAATCCGACCTATCGCAAGGTCAATCCGGCCGATGCACCGATCCTGATCCTGACACTCACTTCCGATACCGCCACCCGCGGCGACGTCTACGACGCGGCCTCCACCGTGCTGGCGCAAAAACTGTCCCAGGTCGAGGGCATCGGCGAGGTCGTGGTCGGCGGCAGTTCGCTGCCCGCGGTGCGCGTCGAACTCATTCCACAGGCGCTGTTCAAATATGGCATCGGGCTCGAAGACGTGCGCGCGGCGCTATCCAGCGCCAATGCACATAGCCCCAAGGGCGGCATCGATGTCGGCGACAAGCGCTACCAGATCTACGCCAATGACCAGGCCAACAAGGCCGACGACTACAAATCCCTGATCGTCGCCTACCGCAACGGCGCGGCGGTGCATCTCACCGATCTCGGCGAGATCATCGACAGCGTCGAAAGCCTGCGCAATGCCGGGCTCGCCAACGGCAAGCCCGCCGTGCTGATCATCCTGTACCGGCAGCCCGGCGCCAATATCATCTCGACCGTCGACGCGGTGAAGGCGCTGATGCCGGCGCTGCGGGCATCGATCTCGCCCGCGATCGACATATCCCTTGGCGTGGACCGCTCGACCACCATTCGCACCTCGCTCCACGACGTCGAGCGGACGTTGGTGCTTGCCGTGCTGCTCGTCATCATCGTGGTGTTCGCGTTCCTCCGGAATTTGCGTGCGACCCTCATCCCCGTTGTCGCGGTCTCAGTGTCGCTGGTTGCGACGTTTGGTGCGATGTATCTGATCGGCTACAGTCTCGACAATCTCTCGCTGATGGCGCTCACGGTGGCGACCGGTTTCGTCGTCGACGACGCCATCGTCGTGCTCGAAAACGTCACCCGCTACATCGAGGAAGGCATGTCGCCGCTGAACGCGGCACTGAAGGGCGCCAACGAAGTCGGCTTCACCGTGCTCTCCATGAGCATCTCGCTGATCGCGGTATTCATCCCGATCCTGCTGATGGGCGGCATCATCGGCCGCCTGTTCCGCGAATTCGCCATGGTGATCTCGATCTCGATCCTGATCTCGCTCGCGGTTTCGCTGGCGACGACGCCGATGATGTGTGCGGTGCTGCTGAGCCGGAACAGCGGCGAACACGGCCGGCTCTACCGGATGAGCGAACGCTTCTTCGAGGCGATGCTCAGCTTCTATCGCCGGACGTTGACGAGCGCGCTCGAGCATCCATTGGTCATCGTATTGGTCTTCTTCGCCGCCATCGGTCTCAATGTCTATTTGTACATCGTCATCCCAAAGGGCTTCTTTCCGCAGCAGGACACCGGACGGTTCATCGGCATCATCACGGCCGACCAGAGCATCTCGTTCCAGCTGATGCAGCAGAAGCTCGCGCAGTTCGGCACCATCATCAAGAAGGACCCGGCGGTGGAGACCGTAGTCGGCTTCACTGGCGGCGGCCAGACCAACTCGGGCTTCATGTTCGGGTCGCTGTTGCCGCTGAACGAGCGCCGTGCGAGCGTTGACGAGGTGATCGGAAGGCTGCGACGGGAGCTGGCCATTGTGCCAGGTGCGACCCTGTTCCTGCAGGCGGTGCAGGACATCCGCGCCGGCGGCCGCGCCAGCAACGCGCAATATCAGTACACGCTGCAGGGCGCCTCCCTCGAAGAGCTGAACGACTGGTCGCCGAAGATCACCGCCGCCCTGCAGCGCGAGACGGCGACGCTCGCCGACGTCAACAGCGACCAGCAGAACAAGGGGCTCGAATCCAACGTCATCATCGACCGCGACGCCGCGGCGCGGCTCGGCGTCACCGTCAGCCAGATCGACAACACGCTCTACGACGCCTTCGGCCAGCGCCAGGTCTCGACCATCTATGTCGCGCGCAACCAGTACCACGTCATCATGGAGGTGGCGCCGCGCTACTGGCAGAATCCGGAGACGCTGAAGGACGTCTATGTCTCGACCTCGGGCGGCTCGGTCGGCGGCTCGCAGGCGACCAACGCGGTCGCGGGCACCGTCGTGTCAAAGAGCACATCCTCGGCCGCGGCCGCCGCCAACGCGCAGGCCGCTCGCAATCTCGCGACCAATTCGATCGGCGCCACCGGCAAGGGCGCGGCATCGACCGGCTCGGCGGTTTCGACCAGGCAGGAGACGATGATCCCGCTGTCGGCGGTCGCCGGATTCAGCCAGGGCGCAACGCCGCTCGCGGTCAATCACCAGGGCCTGCTCGTCGCCACCACCATCTCGTTCAACCTGCCGCCCGGCGTTTCGCTGAGCAAGGGGATCGCGACCATCGAAGCCACCATGAACCGGCTCGGCGTGCCTGCGACCATTCGCGGCACTTTTCAGGGCACGGCAAAAGTGTTTCAGGACTCGCTCGCCAACCAGCCGTTCCTGATTCTTGCGGCCCTTGTGACCATCTACATCGTTCTCGGCGTGCTCTATGAGAGCTACATCCATCCGCTCACCATCCTCTCCACGCTGCCGTCCGGCGGCGTCGGCGCACTGCTGGCATTGATGGCGTTCGGGACCGAATTCTCGATCATGGCGCTGATCGGCGTCATCCTGCTGATCGGGATCGTCAAGAAAAATGCGATCATGATGATCGACTTTGCACTGGACGCGGAGCGCAGGCGCGGCCTGAGTCCGTTCGATGCGATTCGCGAGGCGTGCCTGCTCCGCTTTCGCCCGATCATGATGACGACCATGGCCGCGATGCTCGGCGCGGTTCCGCTGGCGCTCGGCATCGGCGAAGGCGGCGAGTTGCGCCGGCCGCTGGGAATCGCCATCGTCGGCGGCTTGATCTTGAGTCAAGCCCTGACGCTTTATTCCACACCTGTGATCTATTTGTATCTGGACAGGTTTCGCCTGCGGAGCCAACGTCCTGGGGACGGCGTGGCACCACATACACCCGGGCCTTCACTGCAGCCGGGCGAATAGATGCTGGGGGTTCTATCAAGCGTGATCTTGAGGCGCGCCCGGAAGCCTTTCCGGATCGAGGCGCTGCTCGCGCTTGCGCTCAGCCCTGCGCTCTCCGGCTGCATCCTCGGCACCGAAAGGCCCGAGCTCAATCTCGAAGTCCCCGGGGCCTATCGCGCCGCACCCGGAGGCAACGCGGACGCCGCCGTTCCCATCGTGGATTGGTGGCGAGGTTTCCGTTCCCGCGAGCTGACCTCGCTGATGGATGCGGCACAGGTCTACAATCTCGACATCGCGGTCGCGATCGCGCAGATCGTGCAGGCCGACGCCCAGGTCGGCGTGACCGGAGCGCCGCTGTTGCCCACGCTGAGCGGAAATGCCAGCGCCGAGCGGCAGAAACAGAGCAGCGCCAATACGATCACCAGCGGCCAGGGCTTCGGCGGCACGACCTTCAACCAGTTCGCGACCGGCCTGACCGCGAGCTACATGGTCGACTTCTGGGGCAAGAACCGCGCGACGCTCCATGCGGCGGAAGAGAGTGCCACCGTCGCGCGCTATAACCGCGAGGTGGTGACGCTCTCGACCATCGTCACCGTCGCCAACACCTATTTCCAGGTGCTGACGGCGCAGGACCAGCTTCGCGTCACCCGCCAGAACCTCGAGGCTGCCGATCGCATCCTCGCGCTGATCAAGAAGCAGTTCAACGGCGGCACCGCCTCGCAGCTCGACGTGTCGCAGCAGGAAGCGCTGGCCGCGACCCAGCGCGCCGCAATCCCGCCGCTGGAAGTCACGGTCGGACAGAATATCGCGGCGCTGGCGGTGCTGGTCGGGCGCGCGCCCGCGAACTTCACCGTCCATGGCGGCTCGACGCGCCAGATCGTGGTGCCGCGTGTCACGCCGGGGCTGCCGTCCGAACTGCTCTATCAGCGGCCCGATATCAGGCAGGCCGAGGCCCAGCTTGCGGCGTCCAACTTCAGCGTCGAGTCCGCGCGCGCGGCCTTCTTCCCGCAAATCCAGTTGACCGGCACCACCGGCTTCCAGAGCGCGGCCTTGGCCTCGCTGTTCACGCCGGGTGCGTGGTTCTACACCCTGACCGCAAGCCTGACCCAGCCGATCTTCGACGGCTTCCTGCTCGAAAGCCAGTTGAAGCAGGCCAAGGGCGTACAGCTGCAGAACCTGAACGCCTATCGCAAGGCCGTGCTGTCGGCGTTCGCCGATGTCGAAAAGGCGCTGATCGCGCTACAGAAGTTCACGCTGCAGGAGCGCTTGCAGGCGCAGGTCGTCGCCGCCTCGCGCCAGGCCTTTGACATCGCGGAAAAGCAGTTGAACGGCGGCACCGTCAATCTCATCACCGTGCTGCAGGTTGAACAGACGCTGTTCACCGCGGAGAACACGTTGATCCAGGTCCGGCTGAACAAGCTCCTGGCGGCAACCAGCCTGTTTCAGGCGCTCGGCGGCGGCTGGACTCCGGGCGGCACGCTGGTGGCGGTGGAGTGACGCGCATGCGCAGCGATCGAAAGCTCTGGATGGCCGCAGCACTTGTCGCAGTAACCTGCCTGGCGTGGCCGCCGGCGAAGGCGCAGCAACTGACTCCGCCGAACATTCCCCTGACGTTCGGCATGACGCCGGACCAGGCCGCGCAGGCGCTCGGCGTGCAGCTCTATTACGTCCGCGGCCGCCCCGGCGACGAGTTGCTCGCCGCTTTGCCCAATGTCAAAGGCGCGACCTTGGCGAGCCGCAGCGACGGGCTTTATCTGCAGTTCCGGCACGGTCATCTGTCGGGCTGGAAAGGCGATTGGGGAACGATCCGGCCATGACGCAAGGGAATGCGCCAATGATCAAGTTGCGAAACACGATCGCAGTCGCGGGCATCGCGCTATCGCTGGCCTCGATCGCAGCCCAGGCACAGGACCTCGGCCTCCGCCCGCTGCGCTATGGCAACACTTCACGCTGGCATTACGACAACCGCGACGACGATCGCGACTATCCGACCAACGGCTTTTTTCCCGGCAATTTTTCCGCCGATCCCTCGACGTCGTGGCTCGGCATATCGGGCGCGCTCGCCGGCAATTCCGAGCGCTCGGTGCTGCCCTATCCTTCGCAGGTCGTGATCGGTGCGACGCCGCATGGCTGCCTGCGCCTGCGCTCGTATGACTCCGCGAGCGGCACCTATCTCGGCCGCGACGGGCGGCGCCATCGCTGTTGATGTGCGAAATTGGCGCAATCAAATAACTACCTTTTGGGACCTTCTTCTTTTTTGAGTTTGTGTTCGACCCTCCTTCACGATCTGCTCTATGGCTCTCTCAAGAGCGCGGCCATACGTCGGGTACCAATTCGATCTCTCGCTTCTCTGTAGGTGGCTTAGCCATGTCAGAAGACATCCTAGTCAAGCATGCCGCTGCGCAAGCACTTGGCCTGATCACGCCGCCATCGAATGATAAAACACACTACGAAGCATTGGGGCGCTTCTTGGCGTCTTTCGCCAGCGCTGAAGGCGCTATCCACATCATAGCCCGTAAACTCACCGGCTTAAACGACGATAGAGCGAGAATTATATTCGCCGGCTTCAGATTGGCCGACTTAATGGAAAAGATTCGAGGATTGATCCAACTAGAGAGGAACAACCAATCCAAAGACGAAACACTAACAGATATTGAAGAGTGCATCGAGCAACTCTCACGCATTTCAAACCGCCGTCACAATCTGGTTCACCGAGGGGTCACCTATTTTGCCGGGACCTTTATCAGCGGAAACGCCCTCATCGCAAAATCCCTCGCAGGTATTGAAACGGAGGCGATCTCAGAAGAAACGCTCACCGATATGCAACTTGATTGTGGCGCAATCTTTCTTCGTCTCAGTTATGCTGCTGACTTTAGGACCGCTGATCAGGAATGGGTTCGCGCTCTGCGACTTCGACCGTGGCGTTATATACCTCCTCCGCCAAATAGTAAGAATCCTTCACGCCGCGAAGGTTCTCAATCACAAAAGGCCCAACCGCGCACATCTCGCGCGTCACGCCGCCGAGAGGCGATGGGGAAACGCGAGAAGTCTTAACTGGCGCACCGGCATCCGCCGACAACTCAGCGGATGCGTAGGCACAAATAGAATGAGCCGTTTGGTATAATTCTCTTCCAGGGGACGGTGAGGTCGAGCCACTCAATTTAACCAAATCACGCCGAGCTAGCCATTCCCCGCAAGCCGCTCGGCATATTCGATCGCCTCGATCATGCTGCGCTCGTTGGCAATCCCCTTGCCCGCGATGTCGAACGCCGTGCCGTGATCGACGGAAGTGCGGATGATCGGCAAACCGAGCGTGATGTTGACGCCGGAGAGTTCCTGCCATTTGCCGGTCACTGGGTCGACCTCGAAGCCGAGCAGTTTGACCGGGATATGGCCCTGGTCGTGATACATCGCGACCACGGCATCATATTGCCCCGCGCGCAGCTTCACGAATACGGTGTCGCCGGGGACCGGCCCGACCACGTCGAGGCCGTCGGCGACGGCCTTGGCGATCGTCGGCGCGGAAACGTCGATGTCCTGCCGGCCGAACAGGCCGCCCTCACCGGCATGCGGGTTGAGCGCGGCGACCGCGATCTTCGGCCGTGCGATTCCCATCGCGGCGAGCGCCTTGTGCGTGAGGTCGATGACGAGCCGCAGCCGTTCGGGCGTCAGGCGCGACGGCACGTCCTGCAGCGCCACATGCGTCGACACATGGCTGACGCGCATGTTGCCGTGGGCGAGCAGCATCACCGAGCCGCGCACGCCGGTCAGCGCCGCGAGCATTTCGGTATGACCGGGATATTGATAGCCGGCCTTGTTGAGCGCTTCCTTGTTCAGCGGCGCGGTCACGATGCCGCCGACGCGTCCCGAAAGCGAAAGCTTCACGCCATGCTCCACGGCCTTGTAGGCGAAGCGGCCGCCATCGGCCGAGAGCACGCCCGGCGCGATCGCGGTGCTTTCGTCGTCCGCTTGCAGAAAAGCGAGATTGGGCCAGTCATTGTCGTCGGCCCCGACCTGCGCGACATCGAGGCCCGCGGCGATCTGCCGGTTGGCCCGATCGAGCGCCCGATGGCTGCCGATGATCAAGAGCTTCAGGTCGGACGCGTCGAGACGGTGGCGCAGCTTTGCGCAGGCCTTCAAGATGATCTCGGGACCAATGCCGGCAGGGTCGCCCATCGTGATAGCGAGATGTCGCTTGGCCATGATATTCCCCTCTCAAATCAGGCCGTTCCGCCCGAGCAGCTTCGACCACAAATCCGGCGGCCCAAAAGCACCGGACTTCGATATCACGTCAACCCCCGACCAGGGCCCACCCTGTATCACGGATTTGGGAAGGCCGGGTTCCAGCCGTCCAAGAACCTGCAAGGCACGCGCCTCAATGGCGGCCATCTGGGCCTTGAGGGTTTCGCCGCCGGCAATCAGCAAGGTCTTGGGCACATCGATCGATTGAACGAGCTCGGCTATTCCGCGTGAAAAGTGCCCGGCCGCCTCCGCCCTGGACAATGTGCCCGGCGTTTCCAGCTTGACCAACGCGACCCCGCTCGCCAGCGTCTGCCTGATCCGATCGATGCTTGTGACGATATCGGCGCTCGGTATCGTCACGGTCTTGCACATCGACAATTGCGCCGCCGTGGTGGGATGATCTGATCCGAACACGCCAAGTACCGGCGTCTTCAATTTTCCGGAAATTTCGACATCCGTGCCGGGGGCCAACGCGCCTGCCAACCCTCCGCTCCCGCACCACAAGAGCCTACGGGGAAAACTCCAGCCCGTCTGCGCGACGCGGGCAAGATCGTCGTCGGCCTCCGCGTCGAAAACGCTGATTCCGCCCTGAAGGGCGCTGGCCGTATTGCCTGTCCTCGCTTCCAGCCCTCTGTTGCGGAATTGGTGGATGATGTTGTCGCCAACCGCACGCCACCTCCCATCCGCCGTGCGCGCGACTTGCTGGCCACCGCGCGTCAGCCTTCCCTGATACGGAAACGCCGGTGCCACAATGCAGGCATCCCAAAGCCCGGTTCGAAGACAGGCGTCGAGCTCCGCGACCCACGGTCCGCGCAGGAGACTGTCGATCTTCTTGTAGGCGATGGTGGCGCCCGCAAGCCGCGGTGCGATCTCGCGCACGATCGCGAAGGCCTGCTCCTGCTCAAGCTCGCGCGTGCCGCTGTCGATCGCAAAACTCTGCTGGCCTGCGGGGAGCGAGCTCACGGACCAGGCCACATCCAGCGGGCCGAACGCGCCCACGAACTCCGCCGACGTATCCAGTGCGCCGGTGAGGTCGTCGGCCAGGAGCTTCAGGGTCGGCATGCGAGCAGCGCGAGACGGACGCTCACCGAAGATAGCCGCGGGCAGCCAGATTCTTCATCGTCGCGCCGATGCCGAAGGTCCAGGCCTCGCATTCGTTGCTGGTGCGCATCCGGTTGATGAGCTTGCCGAGCTTGGCCGCGCAAATGGTGACGATATCGTTGCGCTTGTGGGTGAAGCCCTGCCCCGGCGTGTCGCGGTCCTTCACCGGCGCGAACATCGTGCCGAGGAACAGCGCAAATCCGTCCGGATATTGATGCTCCGGACCGATGGTCTGCGACACCAGATCTTCCGGGTCGCGGCTGATCTTGCCGATCGAGGAATGGCCGTCGAGCACAAAACCGTCCTCGCCTTCGACCGTCATGGTGAGGTCCATCTTCCTGACGTCGTCGAGCGAGAAGCTGGTATCGAACAACCGTACGAACGGCCCGACCGCGCAGGAGGCGTTGTTGTCCTTGGCCTTCGACAAAAGCAGCGCGGAGCGTCCTTCGAAGTCGCGCAGGTTCACGTCGTTGCCGAGCGTCGCGCCGACGATGCGGCCCTTGCTCGAGACCACCAGCACCACTTCCGGCTCGGGATTGTTCCAGGTCGATTTCGGATGCAGGCCGGCATCCATGCCGGTGCCGACCGAGGACAGCACGGGGGCCTTGGTGAAGACCTCGGCATCCGGGCCGATCCCGACCTCGAGGTATTGGCTCCAGGCCTGCTGCGAGATCAGCACCTCCTTCAGCCGCATGGCTTCCGCCGAGCCCGGCTTCAGCTTGGAGAGATCGTCGCCGACCAGCCGCTCCACCTCTTTGCGAATGGCCGCCGCTGACGACGGATTGCCGCGCGCCCGCTCCTCGATCACGCGCTCCAGCATCGAGACGACGAAGGTGACGCCCGCCGCCTTCAACACCTGAAGATCGAGCGGCGCGAGCAGCCACGGCTTGCTCACATCGCGCTTGTCGGGAACGGTATTGGCGGCGATATCGTCGAGGCTGCCGATTTTGGCGCCCGCGACATCGCGCGCGGCGCTTGCCGGGTTCGCCGCCTCGGCCAGCGCGCTCACGGTCGGAAAGGCCGGGGTAATGTCGTACACGCCGTCGGCACGCACCGCGACCACGGAAGGCCCATCGGCCCGTGGCAGCCAGATGCGGCCGACCAGGGTCCCGGCGGTCCCGTCCTCGGGCAAGATCGTTGCGGCATTGAGCGGCTTCATTCCACGTCCTCCCTGATTTTCCCGCTGTCTTAGCAGGTGTCGGCCGGAGGTGGGATAGTCCGCAAAAGGAATTAAAAAGCTGAAACCGCACCGGCGCCCCGGCGCTCGTGCGGTTCAAAAATCAACGTCAGGCAACCGCCATCACGCAGACATGCGCGCCGGAGTGCGAGTGCTGCACCAAGCAAAAGGCCCCCTTTTGCGGGGGCCTTTCTTTCCTAGACGGCGTCCTTGGCGGCTTTGACCGGCCTTGCTCGAACGATCTTGCGGGCCGGCTTGGCCTTGAACATCATCTCCTCGCCGGTGAAGGGGTTGGTGCCCTTCCGCGCCTTGGTCGCCGGCTTCTTGACGACAACGAACTTGGCGAAGCCCGGAACGAGGAAGATTCCGTTCTTCTTGAGTTCCTTGTGACCGACATCGACCAGCGACTCCATGACGTTCTTCACGTCGCGCTTGGACAGTTCGGTGGCGGTGGCAATGCGCTCAACCAGCTGAGACTTGGAAAGTTGTGTGGCCATTGAAGCTCCTTTGATTCGGACCGCAGTGACAATAACCGAAGGGAAAAATAAGTGAGGGTGTTCTGCACGTTTTTTTGCGGTTTTCGGCCGAATTTTTGCTGATTCCAGGCAACTTATCCACCGGATAAGCCAAAAAACAGGGGTTTTTGGCTTCCATCGCCGAGCCGCATCCTCGCTTTCACCCGCTGACACCCCAAAACGCCTGCAAAACAGGCCATTTTCCGATCAGCGGATCTCTGCCCGATCGTGCTGCGGAGACGCCTGAACGCCGGAAGGCGCGGATCTTCCGACCAGGTAAAGGCCGGTCAGGATCGCAACCACGCCGGCCAGGTGGTACCAGGCGATCTCTTCGCCGAGCCAGCCGATGGCGAGGCCCGCGGAGAACAGCGGGCTCAGATAGAGAAAGATCGCGGCCCGGGCGGGGCCATTGGTCGCGACCCCGAAGAGATAGAACAGGTTTCCAACCATGGTGGGGATCAGGCCCGGTATAGCCCACCGCGGCCAGTGCAAACGGGATATCGGCGTCATGCCAGGCGAGCCAGGGGCCGCCATACAGGATCCAGACGAGATAGACCGGCAGCATCACAAGCAGCACCCCCCGACCATCCCGTGATCACCATCAGCGGCAATGGCGGAATGACCCGCACCCAATCGCGCACCCGGATCGAGAACCATGCAAAGGTGATCGCGGCGAGCAGCGACCACAGATTGCCGAGGTTGAGATGCAGGCCGGTGACGGCCTCGACCCGGCCCTTGCTAATGATCAGGAGCGTGCCGGCGAAGGCGAGCGCCAGACCGGCAATCATCAGGGGCGTCACCGCTTCGTCCTTGCGGCGCCCGGTCAGCCGCAGCGCCGGCCACGCGATGACCGTGAGCGCCGGCGCAGCCATATCTTCACTCCGGTTTGGTCGCGTTCATTTCGTCTTTCGTGTCCCTCGAGGACGTTGGGTCAGATAGCTCAGCACCATCTCGACGACATGGTCGCGCCGCTTCGAGACACGCTGGCGCGAGGCAAGGTCCCGGTCGAGCAGCCACGACAGCGTGTGCTGGTTCGAGAGGAAGAAGTAGGCGAGCCCCGAGATCGAAAGATACAGGTCGATCGGATCGACGCCGTTCCTGAACACGCCTTCGTCCTGTCCGCGCTTCAGCAGGATACGGATGGTGTCGAGCAGGCCGTGATAGAGCGGCTTGGTCGTTTGCGAGGTCTTCAGATGCTCGCCGTAGTGAATATTCTCCACGCTCATCAGGCGGATCAGGTCGGGCGTCGCCACGAAATGATCGAAGGTGTTGCGCACCAACTGCTTCATGCCCTCGATCGGCGGTAGCTGGCGCAGATCCTGGTCCTGCTGGCGCGCGCGCAGATCGCCATAGATGCCTTCAAGGACGGCAAGGTAGAGCGCGTCCTTGGAGCCGAAATAGTGATAGATCAGGTTCTTGTTGACGCCCGACCGCTCCGCGATGCGATCGACCCGCGCGCCGTTGAGGCCGTGGGAGACGAATTCGACCCGCGCCGCATCGAGGATCTTGACGCGGCTGCCTTCCGGATTGCGCGTGACCTTCCGGTCTCCGGATGCCGTCTTTCTGGAGCGAGCTGCCACGTCAAGCTCCATCGCGACCACCTGCGGATGAAACAGCGGCACGCTCGGAACGCAACTTCGCGGTCGCGCCGGTGTCCAGCACGCCATGTGGACCGAAAACCACGCCATGGTGATCGAGCGCGTAAGCGGTGGTGATCTTGCCGTCGATCAGGTCCTCGCGCACCTCGTCCGGATCGCGCAACAGGGGATCGCCGAAACCACCGGCGCCGGCCTGCTCGTGGATGATCAGCGTTCCCCTGGCGATGCGGGTCGTGATCTTGCCAGGCAGTACGGTGCGCTCGTTGCCGATCTCCATGAAATTACGCGACCGTCCGCCGGGCGCGCCGCCGGAGAGCCCATAGGGCTGAAACCTCACGCGGTCGGTCCGCATCTGCAACAGCGCCTCGTCGGCAAGGATGCGATAGCTGCGGCGAATGCCAACGCCGCCGCGATGCTGGCCGGCGCCGCAGCTATCAGGCACGAAGGAGTAATCCTCGATGCGGACCGGATGCTCGGCCTCCATCACCTCGACCGGCATGTTGGAGAGATTTTGCGACGCGTTCGTCACCGCCTCGATGCCATCCTTGTCGGGCCGGCCGCCCCAGGCGCCGCAGATCATGTCGACGATGATAAAGGGCTGCCGGTTCGGCCTGAGCCCGCTGATGCAGATGACACTGTTGCCGCCTTCGCCGGCCGCCGGCACCTTGTCCGGAACGATCTGGGCGAGCGCGCCCAGCATCGCATCGAACACGCGGTAGCCGGTGAGCGCCCGCGCCGCGCAGGGTGCGGGCATCACCGGATTGAGCACGGAAGCCTCCGGCGCCTTCACCTTGATGCATCGGAACAGCCCGACATTATTGGGGACGTCTTTTGCAAGCACGCAGCGCACGCTGAGATAGGTCAGCGAATGCGTGAAGCTCAGCGTCGAATTGAGCGCGCCGCGCACCTGCGGAGACGAACCGCTATAATCCACGAACAGCGTGCCGTCGTCATTGACCGTGATTGCGACCTTGATCGGGATCGGGGCGTCCGAAAATCCGTCATCATCGATGTGATCGACGAAGCTATAGGTGCCGCGCGGCCAGGTCTTGATCTCCTGGCACGTCAGCCGCTCGGCATAATCGAGCAGCTCCTGCATATAGGCGTCGACCTCGTCGGCGCCGTAGCGCTGCATCAGCTTTTCGAGGCCGCGCTTGCCGACCTGGGCGGCGGCAAACTGCGCCGACAGGTCGCCCCACACGCGATCCGGCACCCGGACATTGATCTTGATCAGTGTCTCCAGCGTGGTGTTGAGCACGCCGCGCTCATAGAGCTTGAGCGGGGGAATTCGCAGCCCCTCCTGATAGATTTCGGTGGAGTCCGAGGCGTTCGATCCCGGCACGCGGCCGCCAACATCGGTGTGATGACAGATCACCACTGCAAAGGCGCGGCGCCGGCCGCCATGGAAGATCGG
>Ga0070684_100001945_pt1 | contig 15156 bp, 36 predicted proteins | sample KBSC723LmetaG_FD_65653 | JGI IMG/M metagenome (GOLD analysis project Ga0070684, IMG submission 65653) | Corn rhizosphere microbial communities from Kellogg Biological Station, Michigan, USA - KBS C7.2-3L metaG | ecosystem: Host-associated > Plants > Roots > Rhizosphere ...
GACAAAGAGATGCTCACCACTGAGACGCCAGTACAGCACTCGCCAGGACCGTGGACGTGCTTCTACAAGCACAAATACAACGAATGGCATGTAGGCGTGCCCGTAAGCAGTGGCAGCATGAAGCTTACCCTATTCCCCGATGGTTGCCCGACAGAGAACCCGGAGGCTGACTGTCACCTGATCGCCGCCGCGCCGGATCTGCTGGCCTCGCTGAAGACAGTACGCGAGTGGATGGATAACCCGGCGATCAATCCGGAATGTCCGCTCAGCGTATCGGCCGCGAGTGCTATCCGTATCGCTATCGCCAAAGCGGAGGGGAAATGAGCACATTCGAAAAAGACTCTTTCCCTTCCACTGAGCGCCTATACGCCAATTGCCTCAAGGGCTTTGGATTGCGGGCTATCAGCGATCGCAAGACTTTCATCGAGTGGCTGAGGTCACTGCCTCGGGACACGGAGTTCGGTCGAGGGATCACTGAGTGCCCGTTGGCACGCTTCTCAGGCCACGAGGTCGGCTACGTGACTTACGGCAACGGCTCGTTGCCGGACTGGGCGGCTGCCTTCGTGCTGAAGTTCATACCTCCAGAGAGCTACCCAGAACTGACAGTTGATCGAGCGCTCGCTGTCATGCGGAGAATCAAGTGAGTGAGACGCGCACTGCAGAGACTGACCTATCGAAGTCCATCGTCGTCACGAAGGACTTCATAACGGCACTCGTTGAGCTGATCCAGGCAACGCGCGTTACCGCTTCGGAATGGCAGAAGCTGCCGGAATCCAAGGCGGACAACGGCGTTGGCCGGATCATGCGTGCTCGAATAGAAGCGGCCCGGCAATCGGCCGACCTTGTCACGGGCTGGGTAAAGCGTAATGCCTTGGAAGCTGGAGTGAATCCGGATGACTTCGACATCTGAGACGCGGACATCGGAGGAGCATCTCGCCGCGCTGTTCGTCGCCACGAACGGCCCGTACTTCGGCCTCGAGGGTGTCGATCCATGGGATATCCACCGCGACGCGCGCCGATACAGCGGCCCTCACCGAGTGATCGCACACCCGCCCTGTGAGCGCTGGGGAAGGTATTGGGGCGGCGGTCCATCCGCCAGCTACAAACGTATCAAAGGCGCTGATGACGGCTGTTTCTTGTCCGCTCTGACCGCTGTGCGGCTTTGGGGAGGCGTGCTTGAGCATCCCGAGGCCTCGCATGCCTGGCATCATTTCGGCATCAACGCGCCGCCGAAGGAAGGCAAATGGATCGCCGCGGACTTCGAGGGCGGGTGGACCTGTTGTGTCGAACAGGGCCACTACGGCCACCGAGCTCGCAAGGCGACCTGGCTCTATGCCTGCGGTGTCGAACTCCCTGAGCTCATATGGGGCCCCTCAGTCGGCGAGCGGTTGGACGAGGGATTCCACTCCAAGGAGGAACGTCAGCGGCTCAGAGCTGCCGGCCAGAAGCCGCGGAAGCGCCTCTCAAGGCGGGAGTGCGTTGAGACTCCGCCGGCCTTTCGGGATCTGTTGCTATCGATTGCTCGGGGTCGGAGCGAATCGCTTTCGAAGGCAGCATGACCACATCGGAGGAATACGCCCATGCGTGAACGGCAACGCAAGCACGACGATGCTCATAGACCGGCATTTGTCAGGACCGGCGGCATGCCATCTGCTGGCCGATTCGTACCGACCAAGGTATGCCCCGAGTGCCATGGCTTAGGCGACGGGCCGGTTGACCCGGAGAGTGACAATAGCGGCGCATGCACCAGATGCGCAGGCAGCGGAGAGGTGCCGCAATGACCGACCAACTTCCAAACCGCCAGCCCCCCTCAAAGAATGTAGCCTTGCATGAGGCTGTGCGCGTGCTAAATCTGTGTTGGGAGGCCGCAATTGGAGCTTCGTCCCAACCCGAATTCACTGCGGACGATGCTCTACGCTTGAAGGAGGCGCATGCGGCCGTTTTGCAGGCAATGCAACCGTCCGAGACGTCCCCGCCTCAATCGTCCGAACAGCAGCGCAAAGCAGCGTGCGATGACTACATCCGCGAGTTTGACCGCATCGAGCTTCCGAGCCCGCGAGAGGCGTTCCAAGCCGGTTGGGATGCGTGCATGCGCAGACCACGAGCAACGTCGGAAACAAGCGCTGAACTAGAGCAGCTCCGACGCATCGACAAGACTGCACGGGAACTCATAGAGCACTTGCCCGACTCAGACTACTACCAAGATGAGAAAGCCGCCCTGGTCGAAGCGCTGGGAGACGAATCGCCACCACAGAAAGCCACCGAGATACCCTACGTACACGCCGGCCCAGACGGTCACAGCATCCACGAGGGGCCGCGCGGTAGCTGCAGTGTCTGCCCCACGGTCTGCGCCGATCCGGGCGGATGTGCGTATGGCGATGCCTGCGCGCAGGGCTGCCGATATCGCGAGCTCGGGATTGGGGGCGCGAAAGCCGACGAACGACGTCCGTGGGAATGCCCTCACTGCGGCACGCTAGATCCATACGAGCACGCCGAAACGTGCGGCATAGTAAATCGATGAACGGGGAAGTGCAATCATGACACAAGTGTTAATTCGCGCTTCCTGCGTTCCGCCAGATCATCTAGCGAAACAGGGCGCACTCCCCGAGACAATGCGAAAGTTCGTGGGAATAGGCGATGCGCACTATGCGGCCAAGGAATTCGTCGAGGCGTGCATCAACACCGGCATCCTATCGCTCCACGGGCGCGTCGTAATCTCGATAGAGCCGCTGGACGAAAGAGCTTCGCTGAGCGAGCTTATCGAGTCATGAGTGACCCAGTGAAACAGTCGTATTCCCAAGAACAACTGATCACCGCAGCCACTGGTTACATGGGTGAATTCTTCGGGCCGATCCCGAAGGATGAGCCAGAGCGTACCGGTTGGTACGAGCACTACGGCATGCTCATCAACTTCACCGGCTACTTATGGGCTGGCATGCCTGGACTACATACGGGCAAGAGCGATGCTCCACGGTAACGTCCACATGCGCCGGTCGATGACGACAGTGTCTAGTCGATCGCGCCGTCGATGCCATTGCGGCTGTAGGAAGCGCGCAACGCATCTGGGCCTCGGTGGCAACGTAGCACTCGTTTGCGGCTGCGAACTCTACATACGCCGCTGGGTGCGCGATGGCGCTAAGGCACGTCGAGCACATCCACAGCACGAAGGTGGTCATGGGCGCTAACACTGCAATCGAGTGGTGCGATGCCACCTTCAACCCCTGGTGGGGCTGCACTCGCGTATCCCCAGCCTGCGATCACTGCTATGCCGCAGCCTGGGCGCACCGGCTCGGGATGGACGAGCTCTGGGACAGCACGAAACGGCGTACGTTCGGCGCTGAGCACTGGGCCCTACCCATCCGCTGGAATCGATCCGCAGAGCGGCAGGGGAAACGCCTCCGTGTGTTCTGTGCGTCAATGGCGGACGTATTCGACAAGGATGCGCCCAGCCACGAGCGTGAGAACCTTTGGGACATCATCGAGGACACGCCACACCTCGATTGGCTGCTTCTGACAAAGCGCATCGCCAACGCGGAGCGGATGCTCCCGGCAGGGTGGCTCCAGGATCCGCGGCCCAACGTCTGGCTGGGTGCCACCGTGGTTACCCAGGAAGAAGCTGATCGCGATGTCCCCAAGCTGCTGAGGATTCCGGCAGCCTTCCGCTTCCTGTCCTGTGAGCCACTGCTCGAGCTGATTTCGCTGGATCATGAGTGGCTCGTCGGCGAGTACTTCGGGCACTCCGAAGACTGCCATGATGATCTGTGCGCGCTGAATGGCGATTTCTATTCGTGTGCCGGTCAGCTGTTCGAAACGCCTGCTGTTCACTGGGTCATCGTGGGCGGCGAGAGTGGCCGCGAGGCGCGCGAGATGAATCCAGACTGGGCGCGCTATCTTCGCGAACAGTGTCAGTCCACTGGCGCGGCATTCTTCATGAAACAGATGACGAAGAAGGCCGAGATTCCCGCCGACCTATTAGTCCGGGAATTTCCGAACGCTCCTACATCCGGAGGAAGTCATGGCACGTAGACCAAAACAGGAACGGCACAGCCTGGACGTTGTGAAGGCTGAGGACTGCTACGACCCTCGAGATTACATCCTCGTCCATCGGAATTATTTTGACGGCCTGCGCGAGGCCGTGAAGAAGGCTCACGGTGATTGCATCTGCATCTACTGTCGTCACAAAGACAAGGCGAACGAAAACAATGGAGGCGATAGTCGCTAATGCCGCGCCACACTGACGAGAGTCAATTCGACTACGTTCGCCGTCGCGCACAGGTACATAACCGGGACGGGTTTCTCGATGACGAGGTAATGCCAGCCATCAATAAGCTGCTGGATAGCCTCGCGGACCTGAAACGGGATCGCGACGAGTGGAAGGCGCAGCACGAAAACCTGCTGGCCATGTACCAAGCTCAAACCAGAGAGTTGTCGCAGCTACGAGCTGCACACAGCGCGGGTGACAACAATGGAAACGCGCCATGAAACAGAACCCGCCTAACGGCCCTCGCGCCGTGCGCGTGCTCCAAGTCGTCGAGATCGAAACTTGCCGTGGCGAAGGAGTCAAGGGGAATCCATTCCGCCCCCTGAAGACATACTGGACACTCGACGGCGAGTTTCTTGCCGAGTACGACGTTCAGGACTACATGCCAACGGACAGCGCATCCGAGGTGCAGAAGTGAATCGCGAAGTGATCGACGTTCTGGAATTGACTCCCGTCCGCGAGGTCGTGGAGCTGAAAGAAGCATTCGAGCTGCGCGAGGATCGCCCAGCCATCTGGCTGCAGAAGCTTTGCCTGTGGGTGCTGCGGAAGCTTGGATGCTTCGCCTGCAAGGAAACCGTCCGTATTGAGCGTCACAATATCGGCCTACATGGCGACACGTTCATGAAGCGCCTGTGGGCGCGCAGAGAGGCTCTATATGGTGACTTCAATCGTAAGCCCACTCGCCTGCTGCTAGGCGCCAAGGACTATCAGGAACTGATGGGGGAAGTCTGCACACAGGGGTTTTCATTCGATGCCCGCTACTTCATGGGCCGCAATGAAGTGATGGGCCTGAAGGTTGAAGTTATCCCGCATATGAGCGGGATGCTTCTGCTCTGAGCACATCCAACCGTGGACGGTGGCGCATGACCGAAGAACATATCGTGCTAACTGAATTGCCAGAAGTACCGTTTGGCTGGACCAAGCGCATGGAATGTCATTTCAACTACGGTCGAGATGGCGGGGCTGCGACCTATAGCATATTCGATGACAAGGGACGCCGGACAAACATCGGATATGCCTACGACACACGCGGCGAAGGCGAATCGGGGTTTTACGTCCATGGGAGCAGATTGATGCCTTGGAAGGAACTTCGAGAGCGCTACGCGGAGCTGACGAAGCCTAGAGACGCTCAACCACAGTGCGATAGTCCCAAATGAGAAATGCCGTCGCGCCGGCCCATCGGAATCACGCGGCGGGAACCGCCTGGCATGCCCAGGTGAAGCGCGCTGGCAGACCGCGAGGTTGTCTGCCGATCCAAACCACAGGAAGCGAGTACGCCTAAATAAGCGTAATACGATAATGCTTGACTCCCGTGAATATCCGTATTACGCTATATCCACGGTCGAGATGTCCTCGACGGGAGAGCGAAGTGGAAATCGAAGGCAAGCTGATACAGGTGGATGCGAGCGGCCAGGGCCATGCTTGGCAGGTGGCGGATGAGGATAGCTGCCCCGCCAATGTCCAGCAGGAAATCGCCGCCGAGATTCTCGACGGCAAGCAGGACGAGTGCAGCAAATTCGTGGCCACCAACGGGCTGCACTACCGGTGGTAAAGCGCAAGGCCAAAGCTAAGCGCAGGGGACGTCCAGCGCTGCCGAAGGGTACTCAGCGGCAGGTGTACTCGGTGCGCCTGCTATCTGAGCAGGTCGATCAGGCCAAGGCACTGGCCGTGGACGGTAGCCTGACGACGGCGGTCGAGCATGCGCTGGGGCTGTGGATCGACGAATATCGGAGGACTACTAAATGATGCTCTACGATGTGATGTATCGATTTCCCAATGGCGAGTTGCTGGCAAGCTTTGATCCAGCGGTGCCCGGCTCATATGTTGATCGATTCCTCGGTCGCGAGAGCGATTGTTATGTTTGCGCGCGCAACATCAATGCAGATGGGCATTACCGCTACATAGATATACACGGCCGAGAGGTGGCAGAACATCAACTACCGTGGGTGATTGCGGAACACGAAGCCGCGCGGGAGCGTGAGCATGCGCGCAATATCGCGCTCATCCAGGAGGGTGAGCAACTGTTGCGGGCCAAGCGCGTGCAGATCCTGGAGGTCACGGAGGAGGCCGCGCGAATCCATATCGAGGATCGGCCTGCCGAATGGGTCACTCATGATGCGATCGACGCGGCGGCTCGACAACAAGATACAAGAGATAAATTAGTGCCGTTCTATCGCGCTCTGCGGAACCGCATTCGATCGATGGGTCGGCGCTGAATCGGCTGGTAACGTAGAGCGCCTAACGGAAGCGGAGAACTGAGAAATGACACCGGAAGAGCAAGGCAAGCGGGTGGCTGAAGCCATTATCGCCATCATGCAGGGCCGAGCTAAGCCGGCGCCCCTGGAGCGGCTGTCAGAGCATCAGGCCGAGGAACGCCACCGCATGGTGCAGGCTCAGAAGCTGAAACGCTGACAACCAATTACCGAGTCAGAAATGAAAACCAGCACGCATCGCCTCATTCAGCTCAGCCAGTTGGCGGAGCGTGCCTGGAACAGCGCCGGCCAGTGTCGTCGTGCCGCCTGTAATGCGGCTGATGCAAACATGAAGGGCGCCGCGATCATGCTCATGCGGAAAGCGGGTCAATTCCATAGCATCTATCTTGAAGCCACGCGCAGGATTGCGACCGCTTCCCAACTAGACGTACAACCATGAGCGACAACTTCAACAACGCGGTTCGCGATGGCTGGGGCCACCTAGTCGGATTCCGTTGCTTCGAGTGCGGTGGGGTATTCCAATCAATGTGGGGATGCACGTGCAACGGCTGCAGAGAGAAGGAACGCCGCCATCAGGAAATGCTTGAGGCGATCCGTCGCACGTCTCAACCAGTATGAAGTCTATGTTGCAGTCGTCTAAAGTGGCTGAGGACACCGCGGGAGCACGTGACCGCGGAGATGCTGGGCGCCACCCAGCCTGCAACGCCATGATCTGGCGCGGTCTAAACCTGAAGCCCTTCGTGATTCGCTGCCCTGACTGCGAGCGGCGATACTCGACGTTTGCTGAACTCGAATTGCACTGGAGGAAGGCGTGGAACGGCAACTTCCACCAGGAGCCAAGCAAACACCCGAAGCCTGGACTATCGGATAACTCAGTATGAAGTACACGCTCGCTCTGTTGCTCCTCCTCGCCGGTTGCGCTCATGCGCCGCAATCGACCTCAGCCGAGCCAGATTGCCGCCACGAACTCTGCCCTGCCGTCATCGATTGCCATGCATTCCCGGCGGCGAAGTCCACAGACGACTGTATGCGGAGCAGGCTATAACATGACAAAGAATGTGCTCTTCGAGGGGATCAAGATCGCTTACCGTGCGCTGGCTAACGATCCTCCGAACGGAATTACTTTGATGGGCGCTCTCGCAGCCATGGATAAGGCTATCGACGAGATAGAGCGCCTGCAGGCCGAGATTCGCGCGCTGGATCAGGCCAATGGGCAGGCAGTGCGGGAGAACGCGCGACTCGTGTCCGGTATCCAAGCCCACATAGACGGCTATGACGGTTACGACAGTTGCGACGTAGGGCAATTACGTGATTTGCTTACCGATCAGTCCCGCCGTCCCGGAGAACCCGAAACCGCAGAGCATCAGGGGCCACCGACTTCAGACAGGCGAAGCGCTGCCGCCCTACTCGTGCAACGGCAGATTGACGCGACGGCGGGACCATCGGCCGAACAGGCAGTGCGGGAGAACGAGCGGCTGCGCGCGGCGCTGGAGGATACGTATTGCGGAGCTCACCACGAGGTACGACCCGTTTCAGACTGCGTGTCTGGTGGCCATTGCAACTGTGGTAACCGCGACGTCCTCAACGGAGCACCGGCCGAACCGGAAGCGGCTCCGTTCCCTTATCGGCCTGAGTTTGCTGACCCTGAGTGCACTCTGGACCTTCACCATGGAGGCACACGGGAAGGTGAGCGCGAGCCCTGTGACTGCAAGGCGCCATATAACGTCATTCCGCAAGGCATGTACCGCGTGTTCAACAGTGATTGGTCGATTGCTTCTGAGGGCAAGGCGATCGGTACTGGCAACGGATATAGGTGTGAGCCACCTCCACCGGTTGGGCCTAACCAGCGCCTTGTTGCCTACGCGGGACCCGCTGTGAAATCGTCTCCAGCCGACCTCGTGGACGCACTACAGGATGTGGTGCATACCGATCCGGGGCCGGTGAGAGCTGGGCATGCTGTGAAATCGGACGATGGTCCGCCAAAGTATCTAGTCCCGCCCACTGAAGATCCCAGAGGCTGGAAATGAGGAGCCCGCTAATCCCATGGCTGTACTCGCAGACACGCGCCGGTGGCGGCCATACGATCGGGCTGCATGTGAGCCGATTCTACGATGGCACACATCGAATCGAACTGGGGTTCTGGTGGTACTCACTTGTTTGGCTGACAAGCGAGCCTGAAGAATCTGAGGCGCGGTGAGAACCAACGAGCAACGATCATGAAGTCTTACCCAAGTGCGCCCGAGCGCAGCGATAGGAACGAGGGCCGGCACTCCTCCTGTTGCGTAATTGACCGGTATCCCGAGGCCTTGAGCACGGGTGACAGCTCCGGAATAGACGGGGAACTGGAAGCCGCCGGCAAGATGTCGGCGCCGGAGATGGGTAACCGGAGGTCCTCGGTGCACGACTCGGGAAGCGTGCGCCGGGGCAAAGAGGAAGTTGAGTGCTATCAGTGTGGCCCGCGAGAGATGGCGCTGGGTCTGTGTGAGTGCTTACGAGCTGCTCTGCGTCGATGAGCTGCTCACATTTATTTGTTGAACCTGTCGAGATGATCGCGACCGATGCGAATGGCCGTAGATATCGCGATGGATCCGCCTATAGCTGCCCTGCCTGCAAAGGCATCTGGCGCTACGTAGAGCCCGAGGAGCTACCGCACTGGCTCTATGAGAAACTCAAAGCAGCCGGATCATTGCCGATGCCTGCCCTGACGTCTTCGATCATGGAGGCGCTCCAACGAGCTTCGTCTAGCGGAGGCGATGCTCCATGAGTGATTGGCTGAAAAACATGATCCGCTATGCCCAGGAATCTGGAATCGCCCTCGCCGGCGAGGAATTGCCGTCCCCTCGAAATAAGCGCGTGATGCTCGTCTTCAGCACGTCTTTTAACCCAAACTTCAACGGTCGGTTCATCCTATACGTCTCGCTGCCGAAGTGGTTCACGCGCTTCATGATGTGGCGGATGAAGCGTAAGCCGACGTCAGCGAAGATTGAATGACCCGCCGTCCACCTGTCCGAGCAGCCACAGCAGAATGATCACGCCCACGATCACATATACGATCACCTTGACCGGCTGTGGGATTCCAGGAATTGCCTGTACTCCCCAGAGGATGAGGCCAATGATGGCCAAGAGGATCAACAGCACGAGCAGAGTGTGGATCATGGCTCACCTCCTGCGGATCAACGCGTAGCCGTGGGCGAGGTTCCAGCTTGAGCCCCGAAGGCTTGACAGCCTTTCTCTTGGGTCTATGTCTAGGCTATGCGATCGCGCGCTGGGCGCGGCGGCGGTAGAAGACGTCCCTGTCTCTGCGTCCCTTGCTTGTATAGACGGTTGCGGCAGGGAAATGGGTGAGTCGGAACGCGAAGATTATTGGAACCCGATCGCATCTAGCTCCCAACTGTCGGCTGAATCCGTGTGTGTCGCGAGCACGACCTTGTAAAGAGTACTGTCCCCGTAGACGCCGAGGTCCTTGAGCGGAATCACATACGAGCCCCACTGTCCGGCGACGGCCGCGGGCCCATAGTTCATCAACTCAATCGACGGCAATCCCTGATCGCCGACGCGCTCCGCGTGAATGCCGAAGGTGTCGCCCGTGATTGTGGGCTTGAGGCTCACTAGGAGCTTCGTGTAGCCGGGGTTGGGTAGCTTGTAGCTCGATGCCCAGTATGGGATGAAATAGCCCCAGGGAACCGTGGAGGTCACGAGGATGTCTCTCGTGGCGCCATTCAACCCGAAGCTGGTGGCGTGCTGGTAGTCCACCTTTTCGCCAGAGCCGGTGAAGTCTCCGGCCAGAGTCTTGGCGCCCCCGATATACATCCAGACCACGCCCGTGGGCGGACTCGAGCTCGAGGAACTCGAGGAGCTGCTTGAGCTGCCGGAACCGGGAAGCGCCACGGAAACGCCCTGGCAGGTCACCACGGCCGTGCATTTCTGCGCCGGGATCTGGAGTGTCTGCGCTTGAACGCTGCCGATCAGGAGCGCCAGGAGGGCAAAGATTCTCATGGCTATTTTCCCTGCGCTTTGGCGTTCGCGATCGCGGCAATGAGCGCAGCGCCTGCGGAGTCATCGGCGGACACAATGCTGGCCCACTGTTCGGCAGTGAGCGTGGTCTGCCCATTGGCCTGGGCGGTCTGGATCAGCTGGCTGATCTGACTGGCATTCTTCAGCAATTCCACCAGCAGATCGACAGCAACGGCAACAGCGGTTCCCATGTCATTTACTCCCGTGGGCATTGAGATACGTCTGGAGGGCCTGCAGAGCGCTCATGGCGAGGGCCAGGTTCTTCTGGGCTCCGGCAGCGTCCCCGGCAGTCTCTGCCGTCTTGGCGCTGTCCAGAAGCGTTCTGGAGGTACTGGCGATGCTCTGCACGTGCTCGGCATCGGCGCTCGAGATGGAGCCAGCATTCAAAGCCGTAGTGGTGGCGGACATCACCGCCGTATGAATACCGTAAGCATTGGCGAGCTGCTGATCGAAGCCCTTGGGCGTCGTCAGCCCGAAGGAGGAGCAGCTACAAAGGAGAATGAGGATCAGGGACAGAGGGAGGCGGCGGCGCATTGGAAGCTCCAGTGGTGGCGTTGATTTGATCTGCTTGAGTTTTGGTCAGAGTGACGACTGGCGGGATCGGAACTGTGGAGGCAACCCTGGCATGGGTCGCCCAATAGACCCCGCCGGCACTGATCGCATCCATGAGCCAGTTGACGATATCCGTCACGCTCATGCCCATGAAGTCGATGTGAAATTGAGCCTGAGCTCGGGCTACTAGCTGACTCACTACGATGGTGAGGAGTCCTTGCAAGATACGTGATTTATACCAGGGTAATGCAACATCGCTCATTGTCGCGCTGCCTCATAAATAGTGAATAACCGACGCATCCAGCCGCGGCCGAATCTTGAGAATGTGGAAAGTTGGGCATAACGAAGGGCACGTTCGGCCTGGAAGTCAATCAACGTCTTTGCAAGCCCCTGAATCCGCAATGCGGTAGAGACGCCCTGATTCACCGCACAATCGAACACAGCGAGCGCAAGATCAGGCGTTAGCTCATCGCACTTGCATAGATGCCAATAATCACGCAGATAAATCGCCTTGGCCTGATCCAGGGTCAGGGAGGCGATATCGATCTGCGGATACGCACGCTTGCTGATGCCGTACTTCGTTTGGCCTCCTGGATCGGCGGGATCATCGGCGTAGCCAGCCTCGATACCCACCACAATCGCAAATGCTTGATCAAAAGTCATTTGCGTCTCAATTCCCGCAGTGTCAGCTCGTGCTCTTGAACCATCTGGGCCGTCTGATGAATCTCGCCGCGCATGCCTGTCCCATGGGTTCCAATATCGACTTTCATGCGTTCTACATCCGCTTCAAGCCGGGCTAGCTCTGCACTAACATGGGCGCACTTTTCAACATGCGCCCACAGTTTGGCGCTCAGGAATCCAATCACGCCGGTTTGCAGTGTGACCAGAATGCCGATCGCCCATTGGATTGACTCCATTCAAGGCGTAGGCGCGCCCTGATAGGGCTCAAATAGTGATCGCCCCTGATCGTTGAGAAAGTCCAGATCTGCCGGCGAGAGTCGCTCCTTCGCGAAGGTCGCGCAGATCTTGGCGCCATTCGGACCCCATGCGAGCGGGTTATAGATGCTCGGCACGGTGTAGGCCCGTCGGATCTGCTCTTCCATCTGCGCCTGCTGATGCGGATCCGTCGGCACGTCCGCGAAACGAACAATGGCTTTCCAGGGTACCTCGCATGCTGTGCACATCTTCAATGCTCCTTCAGTTAACGCTTGGGATGAAAGTTGGGATTGACCGCTTTAGCGGCATTCTCCGCGTCTTCGACACGGACGCGATATTCCTGCACCTGACGATATTCGCGATCGACATCAATGCGCATGCGGCTTTCCGACTGACTCTGATTGACGACGCTCATGAGCGCAACAACAAGGCCTGAGATACCGAAGACCGCGCCGAGAATTGCTAATGTGCGCTCCGAAATTTCTACCGTAGTACGGTTGACGTTGCCGCCGCCGCGAGCATCGATGGCGTCGCTTACGTCACGTGTAGTATTCAGTGTCTGCGACCCCATAGCTCCCGCTTGATTTCTTCGACCTGCGCATCGGTCGCTTTCAGATGTTGATCCTGTGCGTCCAGCCTCTGGACTATCACCTTGTTGTCGCCCCTCAGATCGGAGAGGTTGGAATTGATCGTCCAGAGCGTCGCTAGAATCGCGGGTATCCCGATCACGATCAGCGGCGCTACGATCTTCCCCAGAAGTGAGTTCTGCCATGACGGGTCCCTCGAGGGCGGATAAAACCGCTCGGTACTGTCGCCGTAATTCACTGTAATCCGCGGCTGTTCGTAATCCGGCGGCCCCCGATTCTCCATCCTCGTAATCAACGCGGCTATACGTTTCGCGGCCATCACAGAACGATCGAGGAGGCCAGACACGCGGAATTCTAGTTTCCCCCATGCCGTTTGCTGTTCATCGACCGCCCCGTCCGTCATGACCTCCCCCTTCACCGGCCGATCGCAAACCAACTGCTGGGATTACCAGCGAGACCTTGATCCACAGTTACTGTAGCGCCCGTCGTCGTAATGTTGCTCGCATAGTTAGATCCATCAACTGCCTGACCATTTTGTGCAACATTCCGATTGCTACACACAAATACTCCAAAACAGGCCGTCGGAAATACCTTGGGAAAGATGATATTTAAATCGACCGGATTGGGAACGACCGGAGTCGTTATGCCTCCCCACTGAAGAATCGTACCTCCTGGCAGGATCTCATAACCGGGAGATGACAGGCTATGTCCACCGGACCAACTAGTCGGCTGTCCAGGCCCGTTGGAAACAAGCGATTGTCCTGGTGCGCCAAAGCCACCTCGATTCAGGGACGGAGCAGATGCTAACGGATATAGGAAAAATGAGCCGTCGGAATACTCGTCCCACGTGAATATAGAATTCCAGCGATGACGGATGACGCCCGCGATTCCGTTGATGATCTTTGCGAGTAGCTGAACATTGCCTCCGCCCGTGGGCGCCTCGCCAGCCTCGAGATACGCATCTCCAGCAATCGAGGTGGGTCCTGTGCCATTACCACCGCGGGTAATGCCTGGGCCGGCCTGTCCATTGACCGATGTTCCGCCCTGAATCCGGTTCGTACCACCCAAGCCGTTCGTAGATGCGCCGGCGAAATCGAATAGATCGCCGCCACCTGAGGTGTTATCGCCCGCGTCACCCGCTGTCCGTATGCGTGTAATGCCCTGGAGGCCTGGAATCTGTGCGTCCGTGACTTCGACGACCTGCGTTTTGCCGGCTCCTCCTATCAATGTTCCGGATGAAGGAATGCCCGAAGCATTCGGTAATAGAAATCCCCACTGAAAATCACCAAAGCCAACAGGTATCCCATCAGGTCCAGCAACCTGTACAGAACCTGATTGAAATGTCGCGTTATAGGTCCCACCTTGTGTCGGTTTAGGTGTTGCCACTGATACAGTGGCGCCATTGCTGATGATGAGAGTTCGGCCTGCCGCCAGTGTTATGGAGTTACCAGCTGCGATAGAGAACGCAAGGGTGAATGCGCCGGTCGTCGCATTGTTAATGCTCCAGAGACCGCCGACGCCAGTCGGAATCTGGTACGCCAGATTGGCACCCAAGATTCCTGTGAACTCGATGTTGGGAGGGCGGTACTGGGTCAGAGTCAGCGTGGTTGTGGGCGCAGAAATGCCCGTGACGGAAATCGAGGTTGTTCCGCCGAGGGCGGCATCTATTGCCGTCCAATTCGCATTGACAGGCGCCGCCCATGCGTTGACGTAATCGCCTGATGCCGGTTCTTCGAGTCCTTTGTTTGTTGAAAAAGTAGACGTCATAGAGTCTGACTCCGCCCTGCAATATCCAACGCTTTAATGATTGATGCATCTGGCGCTTTCAAAAGTGTTTCTGTACCTGCATCGTTCATCTTCTTCGCGGCTTTCCATCTCGCGAGCAATTTCTGAAGCAACGCCTCATGATCGACCTTGCCGCCCGAGGCGCGCTCGATACGGCCGCCAGTGGCTCGATTCAGATTGTCACGCAGGGTCTTACTCACAATCGCGGCATGCTTTGCTTCACGCGATGCCTTGGTCAATCCTGACACTTTGGCGCCCACCTTTTCACCGACCAACGCGGCGCCCGGAATTCCCGTTTTTGCGCCCAAGAGTATCCCTGCCTTGGGCGCATAGTTCTCAACAAACCCCGGCTCACTGCCCATGCGTGCCGTCTGTGCTCCGGCACCCTCATAGGGATGAGTGCCTGGCATGATATGTCCCGCTGCATTCAACACCTGAAACTTTCGAATCTCATCAGGCGGAAGTGCATCGAGTATTTTTTGACCGACGCGACCATTCAGCGCCTTATTGGCCGAATTCGCATTCCAACCTCCAGCATTGCCGGCGCCTTGCGAATAGACCTCGCGTGCGAGGGCGCCTTCCATCTCCGCCTTGCCACGGGCGGCGGCTTGTCGCAATTCTGGCGGCACTGGGTCCATGCCGTCCGGCGCACCCCGCAAATTTCCTCGTGATAGCGTATCCAACGTGTCGTGGATATGGCGCCATTGATCGAGCGGCATGTTGTTGAGAATACCGGGTATGCGCTCGAAATCCTTTGCCGTCTGGATACCATTGGGATCGACCTCGCCAAATACGTCGCTGATCCCTT
>Ga0070684_100001947_pt1 | contig 15150 bp, 12 predicted proteins | sample KBSC723LmetaG_FD_65653 | JGI IMG/M metagenome (GOLD analysis project Ga0070684, IMG submission 65653) | Corn rhizosphere microbial communities from Kellogg Biological Station, Michigan, USA - KBS C7.2-3L metaG | ecosystem: Host-associated > Plants > Roots > Rhizosphere ...
ATGCACGACTCGCCCATCCCGATGAACACCTCATTGGGATCGGATTCCGCCACCGCGACCGCGCCGACCGAGGCGCTCTTGATCTGTCCATCGGTGACGGGCGCCCAGGTCTCGCCACCGTCAGTCGTCTTCCAGAGGCCGCCGCCGGTCGCGCCGAAATAGCCCACCTTGGGCTGGCCCTTTACGCCGCTCGTCGCGATCGAACGGCCGCCGCGATCGGGGCCGACACTCCGCCAGCGATAGGCTTTCGACAAGACTGTATCGACCGGCGGAACGAAGCGCGCTGAGCTTTGCTCTGCCCCGCGCGTGAGATTGAAGAGGGACGGCACGCCGGCGACCGCCAGCGATACCGTGATTGCAGCTCGAGCGAACTGACGAGGCATTGACCAGCTCTCCATGAGGAAGGAGGGAGGGGAACCAAGTAATCTTGTGTCCCCAACCCTCCGTTCGCCATGCCGCCGACCGATGCCAAGCTCGGCGCGGGATCAGTTCGATCCGGGTGCGTGCAGTTGGCCGCGGATCTCGCCGCCAGGCAGATCCCCGGGCGTGTTCGTCACGGGAGCGACGCCGTCATTCGTGTGCACGTTGACGTACGCGCCGCCGTTGCGCATTGCCGCGATGAGTTCCGCGAGGGGATGCCCTTTGAGTGGACCGACGAGATCGGCCGCCGAGAAGTGTCCTTGCGCCAGCACGCCGTCGTGACGGCCGGTTCCCAGTGGTCCCTGGACTGGCGCGGTGCTCGGGAAGAGCCATTCGACAATCGGCCCGTTCACGCCAGCCGCCGCGAGATGGATGTGCGCCATGAACGCGTTGTCGATGTTGGACGCGATCAACTGGTAGTCGACCGACGTGCCGTCGCCACTCACGCGGAAGATGGCTTGCCCTTGGGCGAGGCTGGCGTTCGGCGGATTCTCGTCGGCTCCGTCGAGATGCGTGCCGAGATTGTTCGCCGCGGACCGCGCGAACAGCGGCGTTCGAATCTCAATGCCTGTTGGTGCCGGACGATCCGAGCCGCAGGCCGCGAGGAAGCAAACGGCTGCGCCGAAGGAGAGGGTTCGGTTCAATCGCGTCATTGGCGGTTCCTCCGCTATCAACGGTTGTCGTGCGTGCGATCCGGAACGGTGGTTCCCGACGGACCGATGGATCAACGCGGCGCGGTCGTGAGAGGTTCCTCTGCTCGAGGCCGCGACAGTCGACGCAATCCCTGCACCGTGCTGGGCGAGCCGGCCATTCGGGCTTGAGCGGTCGAAAAAACACGCATAGTCGAGTTCGGTACTTTCGTCCCTTGTGAACATGTGTTTTCGGCACTAACGTCGGCTACCCACCACGCCCTTCCACCGCGCCCGGACTGCTGCACCTGCCGTGGCGTCCACGATTTCGCCCGGCCACCTGGCTGAGCGCGACCACTTCTGCTGGAGATTCGCCAGATGTCGAGCACTCCCCTTGGGATTCGTCGGAGCACGTATGCTTTGGCCGCCGCGGCGGCGTTTACTCTGACCGCGTGTTCCGACACCGCGACGACGTCGCCGTCAAAAGCGATTGCGCCCGGATCGGCGGCGCTCGATCAGTCACCGGAGTTCAATGATCCGAGCGGTCATGGACACGTTCTGCATACCAAGCAGTGGTTCGCCAACCAGGCGCCGAGTGACAATGCGAAGCCCGGCGGCGGTGGGTCGAATACGGGAATCTTCTATCATGGCGGTCAGGTGCTACGGAGCGGGACGAACGTCGCCGCCATCTACTGGGCAGCCGCGCCTATTTACAACGGCGGCCCTTCGGCCGGCACGTCCGGAGCTGGTTCCGCCGACGCCTCTGTGGTCGGTTATTTCCTCAACCATCTCGGCGGGTCGTCCTACTTCAACATCAATTCAACGTACACGGACGCAAGCGGCGCGCATATCGTGAACGCCGTGAGCTACACTCAGTATTGGGCCAACAACTCGGGTGTCCCAACGGATGGCCAAAGCGTCAGCGATGCGCAAATGGTCGCGATGCTGCAAACCGGCTTCACGTCTGGAGCGCTGACGTACGACCCGAACACACTGTACGCGATCTTCACCGCCGGCACGGTAAACTTGGGTGGCGGGTTCGGTACGCAGTATTGCGCGTATCATACGCATGGTACAGTAACCGTGAACGGCGTGAGCAAGACCGTCCTGTATGCTGCGATGCCGTACGACGCGGCGTATCCGGGGGCCTGCTCGAACGGTACGGCATCGCCCAATGGCGACGTCGGCGCGGACGCGGAAGTGAACACGCTCGCCCACGAGACCGAAGAGACGACGACCGATATGATGGGAACGGCGTGGTTCGACCGTCGCGGGTATGAGAATGCCGATAAATGCGCGTGGAACTTCGGTTCGACTTCCACGGCATCGAACGGCGGCGTGTACAACATTCAGGTCGGCACCAAGAACTTCCTGGTGCAGCAAAACTGGCTGAACTCAGGCACCGGCGGCTGCGCCCTCAAGTATCCCTGAACCTGAACTCCAAGAAGAAACGCCCGGCCCAACGGCCGGGCGTTTCTTCTTCTGTGGGAATCGGATTAGAACACCACAGGCAGCGACGCGTCGATCGTCTTTAATCCCTTCGACCGCAACAGCGCATTCAACTTTGCCAAATCATTTTGAATGAGGAGCTGCAGCGCCGCGCGGGTGTCTCGAGTTTCCTTCGCCAGCGTTTGATCCACCTCACGCTGCTGCGCCGTCGGCGTGAAGTCCGACGCCGAGATGCCGCCGGCCAGATAGTTGAGCTGTCCGCCGAGCTTGACGGGGTACCGCACTTCGTCTTGCCCGTGCCCGGTCATGCGCAGGTCGACGATGTTTCCTTCGACCGTCATGAATTTCTTCTCGACCGAATCCGCCGAGCTTCGGACGTCGGCCGGTGCGGCGAGGGTCTCGATCTGCGCGCGGACGTTCTCGATCGTGTTGAGCATGTCGGCCGTCGCGTTCATGTCACTCTGCATGCTCGTGAGCAGTGCGCTCGAGGCTCGAATGTCCGCGTCCGTGACGGTCGAGTTGGGATCCTTGAGGACGTCGAGCGGCTGCGTGAACGTCTGACCGTCGACGGCCAGCTTGACGGTGTAGCGTCCCGGCGGCATCAGGACCGCGAGTGAGCCGAACCCCGGCGCCGGTCGCGTGCCGTCGGCGTCCATCGTGAATTCCGCGTCGAACATTGGCTTGGTGCGCATGCGCGGCATCTTCGTCGACTCGTTGCGCAGATCCCAATACACGCGATTGAGCCCGGCGACCCTCGTCCCGTCGATCTTGCGAATGGTCTTCCCGGCGGCGTCGGTGATCGTGATCGTCGGTGCGCTGCCGGTCGCCGATTTGAGCCAGTAGTTGATCGGCGCGCCGTACTGCGGATTGGTTCCCGCCGTCGGATCGTCGTTCGTTGCGACGTTACCGTTGATGTCGCGGAAGCGATACGTCGGCCGCGGGGCGAACAAGTGCGCGTTCGACGCCGTGACCGTGGCGTTCATTCGCTGAAGCGGCGAAAGATCATCCAGGATCCAGAAGCCACGTCCGTACGTCGCGACGACCAAGTCGTTGAAGTGTTCTTGCACGATCAGACCGTAGACCGGCGCGTGCGGCATGCCGAGCTGCATCGGTTGCCAATGGTCGCCGTCGTCGAACGAGACGTACAAGCCGCCTTCGGTGCCCAGGTACAGGAGGCCGCGGCGAACAGGGTCTTCCCGAATGATGTGCGCGTAGCTGACAGGGCTCTTCGGCACGCCGGTCACGATCAGCTTCCAGGTTTTGCCGAAGTCCTTCGTTCGGTAGACCCACGGATCGCGGTTGTTCTCCTGATGCGCGTCGACGATGATGTACGCGCTCCCGGCATCGTAGCGCGACGGCTCGACGTGTCGCACGGATCCCCACGTCGGAATCCCGGGGATGTTGGCCGTCACGTTCGTCCATGTTTTGCCGCCGTCGCGCGTGAGTTGCACGAGCCCGTCGTTGCTTCCGGTCCAGATCAAACCTTTCTGCGCGCGCGACTCGGCGATCGCATACACGACGTCCGCGTACTCGACGCCGATGTTGTCGGGCGTGAGCCCGCCGGAGCTCTGCTGCTTCGTCTTGTCGTTGCGCGTGAGATCGGGGCTGATCACGCGCCAGCTGCGGCCGCCGTCGCTCGACATGTGGACGAACTGGCTGCCGGTGTACACCGTGTTGTGGTCGTGCGGCGAGATCGCGAACGGCGCGTCCCACACGAAGCGATACTTCACGTCGTCGGCCGCGTGACCGCCGGTGCTGAGCGGAAACACTTCGACGTTCTGGCCTTGGCGCGTGCGCTCGTCGAATCGAATGACGATGCCGCCGCGGCTCCCCGACCCCGACGCCGTCGACCAGATGATGTTGGGATCGACTGGATCGGGCGTGGCCCATCCGCTCTCGCCGCCGTCGACGCCGTGCCACTCGCTGCGCGCGATCTGGCCGCCAGTGCGACTGTTGCTCGGTCCGCGATACGACGGACCATCCTGCTTGTTGCCGTACACAAAATAGGGAATTCGCGTATCAACCGTCACGTGATAAATTTGCGCGATCGGCAAATTGACGCGGTTCCAGAAGCGTCCGCGCGTCGTCGAGATCGACACGCCGGCATCGTTGGCCACCGCCATGTGGTCGGCGTTCGTGGGATCGATCCACATGTCGTGGTTGTCGCCGCCGGGCGTCGTCATCGGCGGACCGGCATTGGGATTCGCCGCGCCGCGTCCGCCAGCCGGTGCGGCGCCGCCTCGCCCGCCGCGGCCACCGGCGCCGCGGCCGCCTTCGGCGACGGTCACTCCGCCGTCCATCGACCGGCTGAACGACGCGCAGAGGAAGTACGTCTCGTCCGGATTGTCCGTCGAGACGGCCATGCGCGTGTAGTACGGTTGGCGGCACGCCAGGTTGCGATCGAAGCTGATGACTTTCCACGTGCTTCCGCCGTCTTCGGACCGCCACAGCTCACCATTGTCGGTCGGCTGGCCGTGCAGCGGATTGCCATCGCCGGTTTCGATGAGCGCGTACACACGGTTGGGATTCGAATGCGCGATCGCCAATCCCACTTTTCCAATCGTATGCGTGGGCAGGCCGTTGCCTTGGAGCTTCGTCCAGGTCGATCCACCGTCACGTGACATGTAGATCGCGCTTCCCGGTCCGCCGCTCTCGCGTCCCCACGTGTGCATCTCGAGCTGCCACGTCGCGGCGAACAGGATCTGCGAATTGGTCGGATGCATCACGACGTCGATGCCGCCGGTGTTCGGGTCGACGAACAAGACGCGCTGCCACGTCTTGCCTCCGTCGGTCGTGCGGAAAATGCCCCGCTCCTGTTGCGGACCGTAGCTGTGTCCTTGTGCGGCGACGAAGACGATGTCGGGATTTGTCGGATCGATCGCGATGCGGGCGATGCGGCCGGTCGAGTCGAGGCCCATGTGCGTCCACGTGCGTCCGGCGTCGGTCGACTTGTAGATGCCGTTGCCGATCGAGATATGGCTGCGAATGAACGACTCGCCCGTGCCCGCCCAGACGATGTTCGCGTTCGACGGTGTGACTGCGAGCGCGCCGATCGACGAGACTGGCTGGTCGTCGAACACCGGTGCCCAATGGATGCCGCCGTCGGTCGTCTTCCACACGCCGCCCGACGCCGCGCCCGCATAATACGTATTCGGGTCGCCGGGCACGCCCGCGACCGCGTCCGTTCGATTGCCGACGGGCCCGATGTACCGGAAGTGGAGCGACGACGCCATCTGAGCGGCATCGAACGCGGGCGCTCCCTGTTGCGCGGTGGCCGGCGCGCCGGCGAGGGCGCCAACGAACGCGAGCGATCCGGCGGACATGAGCGTCGTCAAAGCGGCGCGAATGGAGCACGAGCGAACGGACATGAAAGCTCCCGGGAGTATCAGGTGGGAAGTGAATCGATCATCATTCTGCCTGGTCGACCGCGCGCGTCAAGTCCGGCGACGTCCTTGACGTCGAACTCAGGCGCTCGTCGCTTATCCACCGGAAGTCCAACTCGAGGAACGGGCACGGCATGACGAACGAAGCGGTTCACCCGACGGTTCGCCTGGAGTATCCCGATTGGGTCGACCGCGTCGTCGATTGGGAGCGGCGGTTCGAGTCCGATCACGAGCGGATGCGTCTCGCCATCGCCGTGTCGCGCGAGAACGTGGTGCGTCGCACCGGCGGCCCCTTTGGCGCGGCCGTCTTCGAGCGCGACACGGGACGCGTGGTCGCGGTCGGCATGAACAGCGTTGTGCGACTCGCCAATTGCACGTTGCACGGAGAGATGGTCGCGTTCATGATGGCGCAGCAACGGCTCGGTTCATTCACGTTGAACGCCCCGAACCTTCCGGCGCACGAGCTGTTCACCTCCTGCGAGCCGTGCGCCATGTGTCTCGGCGCGACGCTGTGGAGCGGCGTCCGTCGCGTGGTTTGCGGCGCAGCGCGTGACGACGCCTCGCGTCTCAACTTCGAGGAGGGACCTGTCTTTCCGGAATCGTATCGCTACCTCGAGGAGCGTGGCATCGCGATCGAGCGGAACGTGTTGCGCGACGAAGCACGGGCGGTGCTCGAGCTCTATCGCGCAACCAGCGGCCCGATCTACAACGGATGACGATTCCCGGCAGCGCCATCGAGCTGGCCGATCTCGTCACGCGCTGGGTGCACGTGATCGCGGGCATCATGTGGATCGGTAATTCGATGTTGTTCAACTGGCTCGACCGCAGCCTGCGCCCGTCGTCGCGCGCGGCAGGCAACGCCGGCCCGCTCGGCGAGATCTGGCTGCTGCACAGCGGCGGATTCTACTTCGTTGAGAAAACACTCCTGGCCGGCCAACCGCTTCCACGCCCGCTGCATTGGTTCAAGTGGCAGGCGTACACGACCTGGCTGAGCGGAATGGCCTTGCTCGTCGTCGTGTATTACTGGGGCGGCCGCGCGGTGCTCGCCGATCCAACCGTCGCGCCGCTGAGTCACGCGCAAGCAGTTCTCATTGGACTGGGCGCGATCGCCGGCGGGTGGGCGATCTATGAAGGAATGCAGCGCCTCGTCGCGCCGCGTGCTCCTGCTCCGGCCGCCGTGATTTGGATCGCAGCCTTGATCGCAATCGCCATCGCACTCACCCGATTGCTGAACGGACGCGCGGCATTCTTGCACGTGGGCGCGATGCTCGGGACGATCATGGCGGCCAACGTCTTCTTCACCATCATCCCATCGCAGCGCGAGCTCGTGGCGACGGTGTCACAGGGCCGCGGTGGAGATCCGAAGGTGTCGGCGCGCGCCAAGCGCGTCTCGATTCACAACAACTACTTCACGTTTCCCGTGATCGTGCTGATGGTGAGCAGTCATTTCCCGTCGCTGTACGGCAACGCGCGAAGTTGGTTGCTCCTGCTGGTGTTGATTGCCGCGGGCGCGGCGGTGCGCCACGTCCTCAACATTCGTTTCACGTACACGTCGTGGAAACCGGTGCTCGGCGGAACGCTGGTCGCCAGCGTCGGAGTGCTTTATGTCTTGCTCGTGCTGATACCGGGACCGGAAACGGGCACGCGTGCGTCGCTGTCGACGGCGATTCCAACCAACGTGTCGTTCGCCGATGCGCGTCATGTCATCGACCGCCGATGCGCGGTCTGTCATTCGACGCAGCCGGCAGATCTGACATTCGGCGTCGCGCCGGCTGGAGTCACGTTCGACACACCCGAACAAATTGCGGCGCGCGTGCTGCGGATTCGGGAGCGCGCGATCGTGACGCGCACGATGCCGCCGGCCAACAAGACCAACATCACCGACGCCGAGCGCGGGATCCTGGCGCGCTGGATCGACCAAGGCGCGCGCATTCCGTAAGCGCCGGGTGGGGCGCAGGAACAATCGTCGGAAACTAGAGAACTGCGGGAACTACTCACCGCAGAGACGCAGAGGCGCAGAGGGCCTCCGTGAGTGGCGATGAATCGGTTCGCCACGAGCCCGGATTTCTTCTTTTAGGACAGCCGCTCGGGAGGCCTCTCGCGGCGTCCAGAGCGGCTGTGTCAAAAACAAGTTCGTCCCGGCGTGTTGGGCGACGCTTTGTCGCGGCTCACGGAGCCCTCTGCGTCTCTGCGGTGAGTAGTTCCCGTAGTTCCGCCGTTCACCGTCCATATCGATAAAGAACAGAAATCCTAACAGCCTCTAGCTCCCGCGATACGTCGAATACCCGAACGGACTGAGGAGCAGTGGCACGTGATAGTGCTCGTCGCTGCCGACGCGAAACTCGATCAGAATCTCTGAATAGAACGATTCGCGGCGCGTCGTTGCGAAGTAGTCGCCGACCGCGAACCGTAGGCGGTATTCGCCTTCAGCCAGCCCGACGGCACCCGAGAACTCTCGCACTCGACCATCGGCATCGGTCACGCCCTCGCCAAGACGTTGACCGTCGCTCGCCCGCTCGAGCGTCACGGCGACTCCCGCCGCCGGCTTTCCGAGCGCCGTATCCAGCACGTGCGTGCTCAGCGAGCTCACGACCGATCCTCGTCGGCGAGTAACTTCTCGAGTCGAAGACGCGTGATCTTGCGCTGCTCTTCCGCCGCGACGCGCAGCTCCACTTTGGGCGAGTTGTGCAACCGTCCGCGCGCCAGCGCCAGCATCTCGTCGGCGCTCTTGCCCGTCGCGCAAACGATGTAGATGTACCCGAACCGCCGCTCGTACTTCCGGTTGGCTTCGACGAGTGCGTCGCGGACCGCGTCCTGCGCGGTAGCGACGCTCGCCTGTTCGCCCGACGCCCAGCGCCGCTCGTGTTCATTGTCGGGCGGCGCGCTCTCGGCTTCGCCGATCCGCGGATGCCGCGCGAAGGCTTCGCGCCAGTCGTGCTGATCGAGCGACCACCACACGTCGTCGGCGGCAACGAGGAGCTCGTCGAGCGACTCGAACGGTCGTCGCGCCACCATGGACGATACCCATCGCGGCGCGCCGCAGCACGCGGCGAGCAGTTCGGCGGCTCGATTAGCAGGGAGGGCGTTCAGTTCGCGCACGGTGAGCGTCACGTCGCCCCGGCTCGGCCGAATGCGCGCAGGCGAGCGACGCCTCCGTCCGGGTAGATGTTGAGACGAACATGCGTCGCGGGCACACCGACCACGGTGTCGAACCTGTGTCGCGCGTGCGGTTGGAGCGGCATTTCGGGCACGAGGACGCGCCACGTCGCCGATGCGGCGTCGGAACCGGGGGGATGACCGACGTCGCAATACTCGATCATCGCCGCACCCGGCGCGTTGCCCTTGAAGTGATCCGTGTCGATCTCGATGTGGTCGACGATGCCGCGGCGTCCGAGTCGAACGATCGACCAGTCGTGGCCCGGCCCGCGGCGCCGCTTCGTCTCCCAGCCATCGCCCATGTGCGTCGAGCGGCCAGGCATGATGAGATTCTGGCGATGTCCGTAGTGCATGTCGCTGCACAAGACAACGAACCCGCCGTTCTCGATCGATGCGAGATCGGCCTCTCGTCCAGGACTGAACACACTCTCGTCGGGAACGACGTCGCCGTGAACACGCAATCGAGCTACGCCACCGTCGGGGAAAATGTTGAGCCGGACGTGTGTGACGCGCTGCTTTCCGACGTCGCTCGCTATGGCGAACTGATTCTCCGTGTTGCCGAGGAGCGCGGATTCCGCGAGGATCGGCCGCCACGGCGCGTCGGCGCTCGTGAGCCACACGACGGACGGCACGCCGCCAGCGGCGCACGCGTCGATGCTCGCCTGCTCGGGGAAGTTTCCAGTGAAGAAGCTGGTGTCGATCACGACGCCGCGAACGACGCCCGGAAGCCCGAGTCGAATGATCGCCCAGTCGTGACCCGGCGTCCGCCGGCGGCGAGTCTCCCAGCCGTCCATCCATTTCCCGCGCTCGGTGTAGACGCCTTCGCGCCATTCCGGCGCCGAGGCTTTGATGAGCGAGTCCTTGGGCGCGAAGAATTCATCATTCGCGGCGACCACCGCACCGCCGAACCGCTCGGCCGCGAGGTCGGGGAGATCGATGAACACGTAGATGCGGGAGGGAGAAACCGGAGGGAACGACGTTAGTGCCTTCGACGACCTATCATACTCTTTCAAAGGCCAATTGGCCACCGACGTATGTAGCGGTCACTTGGCCAAGAAGTTCGCGGCCGGCATACGGCGTGACGGCGTGGCGATGCTCGAGGCGGGTGGGATCGACGACCCAACTTCGCTCGGGATCCCAAACGGTGATGTCGGCATCGTACCCGGGCGCGAGGCGCCCTTTGCGGTGGTCGAGGTGGACGAGCCGCGCGGTGTTGGCCGACATCCAGTCGGCAACTCGCTCGGGTGTCGAACTTCGGGCTCGCGCACCCGTCCACACCGCGGATAACGACAGTTGTAAGGAAGCAATCCCGCCCCATGCCGCGAAGAAATCTCCCGCCGACGCCTTCATGGCCGGCGGACACGGAGAGTGATCGGACGCCACCAGGTCGATCTCGCCACGCATCAGCGCGGCCCATAGCGCGTCGCGTTCGGCGTGCCCGCGAATGGGAGGCGCGCACTTGAATTCCGTCGCGCCGTCTGGGATTTCCTCGGCGGCGAACGTGAGGTAGTGGGGACACGTCTCGACGGTGAGTGGCAGCCCGCTGGCGCGGGCGCGACGAATCACATCCAGCGACGTGGCCGACGAGAGGTGCACGATGTGAACCGGCGTCGGACATGCTTCCATGACTCGAATGAGCAGCGCGATCGCGTCCCGCTCGGCCTCCGGTGGTCGCGACGCGAGGTACGTTTGGTAATGCGTCGAGCCGCCGATCGGCGCCTCGAGCAGGCGCGCGGGATCTTCGGCGTGAACCATGAGCGGGAGGCCGAGCGTCGCGAGCACCGGAAGTGCGTCGCGTAGGTTCTGCTCCGACACAGCGGGAAACTCGTCGACGCCGGATGGCGACAGGAAGCACTTGAAGGCTCGAACACCGGCGTCTCGAAGCCCGACGAGTTGATCGATGTTGTCCGGTACGAGCCCGCCGATGAATTCGACGTTGACGAGGCCTTGATCGCCGAGTGCGGCGCGCTTCGCCGCGAGTGCGGCGGCGGATGTCGTGGGCGGAAGGGAGTTGAGCGGCATGTCGACGATCGTCGTGATGCCGCCCGCCGCCGCGGCGCGTGTCGCGGTAGCGAAACCTTCCCATTCCGTCCGACCCGGCTCGTTGACGTGGACGTGCGTGTCGACCAAGCCCGGCATGATTACGAGATTCTCATAGTCCACGGCACGTGTATCCGTCGGCCAATCGTCCCACGCCGAAATGCGGGCGATGGTTCCGCCGGCGATGTGAACTGACGCCGGTCGAACGCCGGACGGTGTGACGACGCGTCGCGACCGCATCACCAAGCTCGCGTCGGGTTTCGGAGAGGAAGCCGTCAGCTGGTCTCGCTCCAGAAGCGGTGTAACAATCGCTCGGCGACGTGCAGCCTGTATTCGGCCGACGAGCGCACGTCGTCGATCGGTGCGATCTCGCGCCGCAAGGTGAGGGCCGCTTGTTCGATCGGTGCGCCACCGGCCAGTGCGCGCTCGGTCGCGAAGGCGCGGACGACCGTTGGGGCAACGCTGCCGAGGGCCAACCGCGGCGCCGGTCCGCGGACGCCGGCAACGACGATCTTGGAGATCGCTTGCGCGGCGCGCGTCCCGACTTTTCGGAACCACTGGCGTCCGTCGACACGCGGGACTTCGACCGCGACGATCAATTCGTCGGCGCGCATGAGCGAGGTGCGATACCCGGTGTAGAACTGCGTGATCGGGACACGTCGTTCGTGATTGGTGCTCTTGAGGACGATCACCGCATCGGCGGCGGCGAACACCGGTACCGAATCGGCAGCCGGAGAGCCATTCGCGACGTTGCCGGCGATCGTGCCACGATTCTGAATCTGTGGTCCACCGATCTGCCGCGCTGCCTCGATCAGCATCGGCAGCCGCTCGGCCACGATTGGCGAGCGAATGATCGTGGTGTAGGTGGTCAATGCGCCCAGGACGAGCACGTCGTCGCGCACGGAGATGCCGCGCAACTCGTCAATGCCCCAGAGGTCGACGAACCGGCGCGGAGCGAGTGTTCCAAAATTGAGAGACACGTACAGGTCGGTGGCGCCGGCGATCGGCGTTCTCGCTTCGTCGCACAGCAGGCGAAGTGCGTCGTCGAGTGACGTCGCGCGCCGGAGGTCGAGACCCGAGACGGCGGTTCTCACGCGCGGCGCGCCTGCATGACGGCCCGATAGATTGCCGCGTAGCCGGTGCAGCGACACAGGTTGCCGGCGAGCGCGACCTTCACGTCGTCGAGCGTGGCGTCCGCGGCGAGTGGCACCGCGGCCATGATCATGCCGGGCGTGCAGATGCCGCATTGCGCGCCGACCTCATTCATGAACGCGTGCTGCAGCGGATGATCGTCGCCCAATCCCTCGATGGTGACAACGTTGGCGCCGTCAACTTGCGCGAACGGCACGAGGCACGAGCACACCGGGTCGCCGTCGACGAGCACCGTGCACGCGCCGCATTCACCTTCGCCGCAGCCTTCCTTCGTGCCGGTCAATTGGCACTGCTCGCGAACGACATCGAGCAGACGCGCCATCGGATGCGCGTCGACGTCGACGGCCGCTCCGTTCAGCGTGAATCGCACGCGACGAGTCGTTCGGGAATCGCGGGGATCTCGCGAAGATCGAAGCCGAGATGGCGGATCGCGTTCACGACGGCAGGTGCCGGTCCATCGACGGGCAGCTCGCCCAGACCTTTGGCGCCGAACGGGCCGCCGGCATACGGATTCTCCAACATCACGACCTCGAGCTCTGGTGTGTCGAGCGTGGTCGGAATGATGTAGTTCGTGAGCTGCGCGTTCGCCATGCCGCCGTTGCGCATGACGACGTGCTCGAGCAATGCGTAGCCGAGTCCTTGGGCGGTTCCACCTTCGATCTGTCCGCGGGCCAGCGCGGGGTGGATGGGTCGTCCGAACTCCTGGACCGCGGTGAGCTTGATCGGTTTGACTTCGCAGGTGTCTGGGTCGATCTCGATCTCGACGACGTCGCATCCCCAGGCGTACGTCGCGTATGCGTCGCGGCGATAGGTGTGATCGTCCCACTCGATCCATGCGGGCGGCTCGTACTTTCTCAGGACGGAGAACGCACCGTTGCGCGCGTAGTAGGCGGCCGGCGAGAGGCCGGAGAGCCGCTGCTTCATCTCGATTGCACACTCCTCGAGGATCTTCCCCACGACCATGCAGGTGCGCGACGCGACCGTGGGACCGCTGTCGGCGACGAGCGTCGTATCGGGCTGGGCGACCTCGACGTCCTCGTACGGAATGCCCAACGCGTCGGCGACAATTTGCGCGTGCATCGTTCGCGTTCCTTGCCCGATCTCCGTACTGCCGACAGCAATGCGGACGCCGCGCTCGGTCAGATCGAGCCGCGCCTTTGAATTCAAATGGCGTTCGCCGCTTCCAGTGAATCCGGCACCGTGGAAGAACAACGAGAGCCCGATCGATCGGTTGGTGCCGCGGAACTGGTCGCGCTTGGCGCGGAAGTCTGTCCGGCGCACGGCCTCGTCGAGCACCATGTGGGCGCTGCAGTCCGTGCCCATGACCTGACCCGTCGCGGTCGTGTCACCCGGACGCAGCGCATTGAGCTCGCGCAGCGTGACGGAATCCATCCCTAATTCTTCAGCGATACGCTCGACGTGTACTTCGACCGCGAACTCCGTCTGCGGCGCGCCGAACCCGCGAAACGCGCCGTTGGGCGGCGTGTTGGTCGCCATCGCGCGACCGCGAATGCGAGTATTCTCACAGCGGTACGGGCCGGCGGCATGAATGCAGCCGCGCGACAAGACGACCGGGCTGAGCGTCGAGTACGCGCCGCCGTCGAGGAGCACGTCGACGTCCATGGCAACGATGCGGCCGTCGCGCATCACGCCGGTCCGATGGCGCACGATCGAGGGATGCCGCTTCGTCGTCGCAATCATGTCTTCCACGCGATCATACAAGATCTTGACAGGCCGCCCGGACTTGAGCGCCAACAGCGCCGCGTGGCCGGCGATCATCGACGGGTATTCTTCCTTTCCGCCGAATCCGCCGCCCGTCTCGGTTTGAACGACACGAATATGCGCGCTCGCGCCAAGGAGACTCTTGAGCGCTTTGAGAACGTAGAACGGACATTGAAGTGAGCCGAGCACCGCGACGCCGCCGTCTTCCGGCATCGCGACGACGACATTCGGCTCGATGTAGACATGTTCTTGATGTCCGGTCCTGTACGTTCCCTCGACGATGAAATCCGCGTCGGCTAGGGCCGCATCGACGTCGCCTTTGACGATGTCGATGGCCTTGAGCACGCCGTCCGACTTCTCGGGATCGAACACGGGCTCGAGCTCGTCGTACTCGATCTCGACGCGAACGGCGTTCAGCACTTCGCGATCTTCGTGCGCGAGCAGCACGATCGGCTCGGCGAGATGTCGGACGTCGCGCTCCACGAGGAACGGCTGGTCCTGCTCGATGAGATCGACGACGTTGCGACCGGGAATGTCGCGATGGTCGACGACGATGAGCCCTGGCGTATCCCCGAACACCCGCACGGATCGGATTCGTCCGTGCGGAATCGTCGAGCGAACCGTGCGGCCGTGCAGCATTCCAGGAAATACGAGGTCGTCCGCATACATCGCGCGACCCGTTGCCTTGCCGATGCCGTCCTTACGCGGAACGCTGCTGCCGACTGCTGGCATGTGCGAGGATTGGAGTTGTCGACGAATGAAACGGTCTAACAATGAGCTGACGAAGCGTTGTCGATCACGCCATAGAATCCCGTCTCATCCATACAATCCCGTCTGATCCCGTTCAAGATTGTTCCAGGTCGATTCGCCCAGACGCCAGAGTGTCGCGCCACCAACAGTTGGAACAGGTTTGAAACAGGATCGGACGGGATTGTACGGGATCGTACGGGATCGTACGAGAATGAACTGAACCTGCCGAGACGAAATGGGTCGAGTCTATCTTGTCACGCTTCGCTTATCTCAAAACAGTCCCACTTTCCCGCGCACTGAGGCGATCAACTTGGCCGGGTCGTAGCCGACGCCTTGCTTGAACACCAAACTCACGTGCCGAATGTCCTCGATGCGCGACGACGGGTCGCCATCGATCACGACGAGATCGGCCTGCTTGCCTGACGCAAGCGAACCCACCCGGGCGGACC
>Ga0070684_100001952_pt1 | contig 15127 bp, 13 predicted proteins | sample KBSC723LmetaG_FD_65653 | JGI IMG/M metagenome (GOLD analysis project Ga0070684, IMG submission 65653) | Corn rhizosphere microbial communities from Kellogg Biological Station, Michigan, USA - KBS C7.2-3L metaG | ecosystem: Host-associated > Plants > Roots > Rhizosphere ...
CGCATCTTCCGCGGCGAAGGCTACGGCCACCCAGGCGAATGTCAGGGCGAAGTAGTTTTCAACACTTCCCTAACCGGCTATCAGGAAATCGCTACCGATCCCTCCTATGCTGGTCAAATCGTCGTTCTTACAAATCCTCAGATCGGCAACTACGGCACCAACCAGGCCGACAACGAGGCAGCGAAGCCTTATATCGAAGGCCTCATCGTCCGCGAGTTCTCTGCGATCAGCTCGAACTGGCGTTCTGAACAGGTTACGGACGAGTACATGGAGCGTTATGCAGTCCCGGTACTGGCCGAAATCGACACTCGGGCTCTGGTCAGGCACCTGCGCACTCACGGCGTGATGCGCGGCGTAATTTCGACGACTGAAACAGATACCGACAAGCTCGTAAAGCGCGCGAAATCCATTCGCAAGATGGATGGAACCGACTTGGCGAAAGTGGTGTCGACGAAGTCCGTTTACGGATTCAATGCGGACGACAGCCGCAACCAGACAGACGATCCGCTGTTGCCCGGGTGCGAAGAAAAGCCTCAACTCCACGTTGTCGCATATGACTTCGGCATCAAGCAGAACATTCTGCGCATGCTGACGCGACAATGCTGCAATGTCACAGTGGTGCCCGCGGAGACGTCGGCCGCCGATGTGATGGCACTGAAGCCCGACGGTGTGTTTCTGTCAAATGGCCCGGGCGATCCAGAACCAGTTGATTACGCAGCAAAAGCAATCCGCGACATGCTTGGCCGTGTTCCCGTCTTCGGCATCTGCCTCGGGCACCAGCTTTGCGGTCTCGCTCTCGGCGGCAAGACCTACAAGCTCAAGTTCGGTCATCATGGCGGTAATCACCCCGTTCGCAACAATGCCACCGGCAAAATTGAAATCACCGCGCACAATCACAATTTCGCCGTGGACCCGGATTCCATCAACGCCAACGATGTTGAGCTGACCCACGTTGACCTGAACGACAACACGCTCGAGGGGCTCCGCCACAAGTCGCTCCCCCTGTTCAGCGTGCAGTATCATCCCGAAGCTGCTCCAGGCCCGCACGACTCGCACTACCTGTTTCGCGACTTCCGCAACCTGATGGAGGAGTGGAAGGGATGAGATCACTGAGGAGCAGACATTTCGGTATTTACAAACGGCGGGGCTTTTGGCTCCGCTGTTTTTTGAATGTAGCGATTCTGATCCTGCTCGCAACGAGTACTTGTTTTGCGCAACTCGACATTCCCAAGCCTGAGCGCTTGACGCATGTTGAGGGAATTATCGTGAGTCCCGAGGGTCACCCTATGCCGGACATCCTGGTGAGCCTGTTCCGCGACGAGAAGGTTTCAGCCGAGACACGGACGGACAAGTCAGGTGAGTTTGAATTCGAGAAAGTTCGTTCCGGCTCATATGTTTTTCGCGTGCCCCGAACGCAGTATGCGCCGGCAGCGCGTGACATCGTTGTCACCGACGAGATCGTGACACATCTGGCACGGAAGAAGCTCTATGTCGTCCTTGGACCCGGCGCATGCCAGGATGAATGCTCGGCCGTGTTAACGAGCAAGAAAGACTTTGATAAGGCTCTTCGCCGCAACCGGCGGGAGCATTGAACATTGTTTTGAAAGGGCACGACTTTAGCCGTGCCGGAAAGACTGCAACGAAAGCCGCGGCTTTAGCCGCTGAGGGAAGGTTTTGAAACCTGCGCGAGAGCACGCGACCAACAACTCGCAAACCTACTTCGTCACATCGAAGACATGGGAGAGCCGTTCGCTTTTCCGAGCTGAACCATGGGCGCGTCTGTTCTTCAAAGTCCTTTTCTCGCACCGAGGAAAAGCCTATCTCCTTCACGAGTTTGTCTTGATGCCCGATCATTTTCATTTATTGATCACGCCAATGGTGAATTTGGAGCGCGCACTGCAACTCATCAAGGGCGGGTTCTCATTCAGGGCAAAGAAAGAGTTAGGATCCAACGCGGAGATCTGGCAGAGAGGATTCGCAGATCATCGGATCAGGGATGCTGAAGATTACGACAAACATCTCCATTACATTCATCTGAATCCGCTCAAAAAGCGCTTGTGTAATGATGCAGCGGAGTACAGATATTCATCGGCGTATCCAGGGTGGAAGTTGAACGCCGTCCCTCAGGGGCTAAAGCCCACCATCTCTCTGCAAGCCTTCGGCACGGCTGAAGCCGTGCCCTTTCAAAACGCTTCGAAATATTCCGACGCTAAATTCGAAAAAGCTGTACGTGCAAATCAAGGTTACTGAAGAAAACAATGCCACGCAGAAATGACATCCAGAAGATTCTCGTGATCGGCTCCGGCCCGATCGTCATCGGCCAATCCGCCGAGTTCGACTACTCAGGCACTCAGGCCTGCAAAGCCCTCAAACAGGAAGGCTACGAAGTGGTGCTGGTGAACTCGAACCCCGCCACCATCATGACGGACCCCGAACTCGCGGATCGAACCTACATCGAACCGCTCACTCGCCAGTATGTCGAAGAGATCATTCGAATCGAGACCGAGATGCTCACCGCCGGTTCTGGCAAATTCGCCCTGCTGCCCACCGTAGGTGGACAGACGGCATTGAACCTGGCGGTTGACCTCGCCGATGCCGGAATTCTCGATCGCTACAACGTTGAACTTATTGGCGCAAAGCTCGAGCCAATCAAGAAGGCAGAAGACCGCCTTCTCTTCAAAGACGCGATGATCCGCATCGGCCTTGACGTCCCGAAGTCGGCGCTGGTGAATAATCTTCGCGACGGTTTGGATTTCGCAGCCAAGATTGGTTTCCCAGTCCTCATTCGTCCCAGCTTCACCCTGGGCGGTTCCGGCGGCGGCGTTGCCTACAACCGCGAAGAGCTGATGGAGATCCTTGCGCGCGGTCTCGATCTTTCACCCGTACATGAATGCCTCATCGAAGAGAGCGTTCTCGGATGGAAGGAATACGAACTGGAGGTCATGCGCGACCTTGCCGACAACGTCATCATTATCTGTTCCATTGAGAACTTCGACCCGATGGGCGTGCACACAGGCGATTCAATCACTGTTGCGCCCGCCCAGACGTTGACCGATCGCGAATACCAGAAAATGCGCGACGCAGCGATAGCGGTCATGCGCGAAATCGGCGTGGAGACTGGCGGATCGAATGTGCAGTTCGCCATCAACCCTGCCAACGGCCGGATGATCGTTATCGAGATGAATCCGCGTGTGTCGCGTTCGTCAGCCTTGGCGTCGAAGGCAACCGGTTTTCCGATTGCAAAGATCGCTGCCAAACTCGCCGTCGGCTACACTCTTGACGAGGTTCCGAACGACATCACCCGCAAGACGCCAGCCTGTTTCGAGCCCACCATCGATTACGTCGTCGTCAAGATTCCAAAGTGGCAGTTTGAGAAGTTCCCCGGCGCCGATGACACGCTTGGTCCGCAGATGAAATCGGTCGGCGAGGTCATGGCCATGGGGCGCACCTTCAAGGAAGCATTGATGAAAGCGTGGCGCGCTCTCGAAACCGGCAAGAAGACCGGCACAGAAGTGCTGGAGCCTCGGCGCCTCACGCAGATGCTTGTCACTCCAAGACCGGAACGGCTCGGTTACATACGTTTTGCCTTCGAGCGCGGCATGAGCGTCCGAGAAGTTGCGCGACTCACAGGTATGGACCCCTGGTTTCTCCATCAGCTGCGGGAAGTGACCCTCGCGCAACAATCTCTGCACGACGTTTCACCCGAGGCGATTTCAGCTGAACAGTTACGGAAACTGAAACGATACGGCCTAAGCGACGAGCGCATCGCGACCGAATGGAATCTCGAGGGGCACGATGGCGTTAAGAAGGTGAGGGAACTGCGCGAACAGAAAGGCATCCGCCCCGTCTTCAAACTCGTCGACACCTGTGCTGCCGAATTCGAATCGATGACGCCGTATCTCTACTCGACCTACGACGAAGAAGACGAAGCACCGCCGACGGATAAACCCAAGATCATCATCCTCGGCTCCGGTCCAAACCGCATCGGGCAGGGAATCGAGTTCGATTACTGCTGCTGCCATGCGGCCTTTGCCCTGAGAGACGATGGCTACGAGACCATCATGGTCAACTGCAATCCCGAGACTGTTTCGACCGACTACGACACTAGCGATCGTCTGTACTTCGAGCCCCTGGTTCTTGAGGACGTGCTCGCCGTCTACAATCACGAGGCGCAATCAGGCGCGAAGATCGGCATGATTGTTCAGTTCGGCGGACAGACGCCGCTGAACCTCGCGCAGCGCCTCCTTGCCGCGGGCGTGCCCATCATTGGTACCTCTCCGGATTCCATCGACCTCGCCGAAGATCGCAAGCGCTTCGGAAAGCTGCTCGAAGACCTCAACATCCCGCAACCTGCCGGCGGCACCGCCACGAGCGTTGAACAGGCGCTCGCGGTCGGCGAACGCATCGGGTACCCGGTTCTCGTTCGCCCAAGCTACGTGCTCGGAGGCCGCGCAATGGTCATCGCTTACGACGCTCAGGCAGTCGCGGAGTACATGAAGCAGGCAGTCGAGTATTCGCAGGAGCGCCCGGTCCTCGTAGATCACTTCCTGGAGAATGCCGTGGAAGTTGATGTCGACGCCTTATGCGATTCAGAGGACGTCATCATCGCAGGAATCATGCAGCACATTGAGGAGGCTGGCATTCATTCCGGCGACTCCTCCTGCGTCCTGCCCGCCGTGAGCATTCGCGAAGAGACGCTGAACACCATCCGCAAATATACGCGAGAATTGGCGCTGGCGCTGAAAGTTGTCGGCCTCGTGAACCTTCAGTTTGCGATTCAACGCGATGGCGACGGAGAAGATCACGTCTATGTGATCGAGGTCAATCCGCGCGCATCCAGGACAGTTCCGTACGTATCGAAAGCTACCGGCATCCCACTGGCAAAGATCGGATCGCGGCTGATGACCGGCCGCAAACTCCGGGAACTGCTGCCCGAGCAACTGAACTCCGGCAAAGACCTTGAAGTGGGAGCTTATTACTACGTGAAATCGCCCGTTTTCCCTTGGAGCAAATTCGCTGGAGTCGACACGGTGCTCGGACCGGAGATGAAGTCGACCGGAGAGGTGATGGGTGTTGCGGAGACTTTTGGCGAGGCGTTCGCGAAAGCACAGCTATCCGCGGGTCAGATTCTGCCCGCGAAAGGAACCGTCTTCTTCACGGTGAACGATCACGACAAGCCGGCGGCAATTGAACTCGCACGCCGCTTCGTCCATCTCGGCTTCCAGATCATCGCCACCGAAGGCACAGCCAACGCTCTGGAGCGTGCAGGGCTTTCAGTTGAGCGTGTCTTCAAGGTCAAGGAAGGCCGCCCCAACGTCGTCGATCTTATTAAAGGCGATCGCATTCAGCTGATCGTCAACACGCCTCGGGGCCAGGACACCTTCTTCGATGAAAAGGCCATTCGACGAGCTGCCGTCCTGGCTCGCGTTCCGACGATTACCACAATCGCCGCCGCGCAGGCAGCCGCAGATGGAATTGCGGCAATGCAGACGCAAGACATCACGGTCTACGCACTGCAAAACCTGCACGCCGCTCGAAGAGAAGACCAGGCTCCGGAAAGGGAAGTCAGTCGCCTCGCCTAAAATAGAACCATGCTGATAGAAGGCGTTTTCGCCGCAGTTACCACGCCGTTCTACCCCGACGAGCGTGTCTACTATCGCAAGCTGGAAGCGAATGTAGCGCGATATTCGCGCAGCCAGCTTGCCGGGATGGTTGTGCTCGGTTCCACAGGCGAAGCGCCGGCGCTCGATGATGCGGAGACTAAAGAGGTGCTCCGCGTCGCAGCAGAAGCCGCATCCGCGGAAAAGGTCCTTATCGCGGGGTTGAATCGCGAGAGCTTGTGTTCCGTTTTGGAGCTAGCAGAAACAGCAGCCAAAAGCCAGTACGACGCCGTGCTTGTACGGACCCCGACCTACTATTCGACTCAAATGACCCCCGAAGTCGTAGCGAACTACTTCCGCGCCGTGGCGGATCGTTCGCCACTACCAGTCGTCCTCTACAACATTCCGCGCTGCGTTCCTTACCAGATTCCCGTGGAGATGGTCGCTGAGCTGGCCCATCATCCCAATATCATTGCCATCAAAGACTCGAGTGGCAGCCTCGAGCGGATCAAGGGAATCGTCAGTGCGACACGCGATACGCCCAAGCGGACGGTGACCGTCACGCCCGTTTTCGAAGCCGTAACTGGCCGGATGCTGAAGCAGGTGCTCGCCCAGCCGGCCACGTTTGTTCCCGCGATTGATCTGTCTGGAGGGCAGGCCGTTGCAGTTGCGCCTCCCGCGTCGCCGATCAAGACTCGGACCAGGGAAATCGGATTCCAGGTCCTGACCGGCTCGGCGTCGATCATTCTGCCGTCCCTCGAGGCCGGTGCATCAGGCGCAATCCTCGGTTTCGGCGCCTGCGCGCCGGAAGCCTGCTATGAGGTCTATTTCGCCTGGAAAGATCGCGATCCAAAGCTGGCAGCAGAGAAGCAGGATCAGATCGCAAAAGTGAGCCAGCACATCACAGCGGAACTCGGAATCGCGGGCGTTAAGTATGCCTGCGACTTCAACGGTTACTACGGCGGATATCCTCGCCAGCCACTCCTTCCGCTAACGGCTGACCAGAAGACCCACGTCGAGGAACTGCTGTCGGAGATCCGAAACTAACCCATCCAAGGTCGGGGTTGCTGAGCCAAAGCATGATGTTCCAAGGCTACTTTGATCGCGGCTTCGAAGCGACCGAGACTGAAGTCGCCCGCCTTACTAAGCTTCTGGGCCACGCGCCACGCAGCTACGAAGCCTTGGCAACTCAAACCGCAGCAATTTGGAAGGCGTAATCTGCCTGCCTGGGTAATTCCAAGAAAGGGAGAAATCACATGTCTGATGCAGAATCTGAGTCCGCTCCACTTCCAGCCGACGATCTTAGCCGTGGCCTTGCACTCGCCCAGGGGAATGGTCCGGCAGCCCAGCATATTGGTCTTGCAGGAGATACATATACCATCACCGTCGCCGGCAAAGACACTGATAATCGCTTCTGCGTGATCGACATGCACGTGCCTCCCGGCGGCGGTCCGGGCCCGCATCGTCACGACTTCGAAGAAACCTTCATCCTGCTCGAAGGCGAGTTGCAAGTGACCTTCCGTGGTCAGAAATCCATCGTGCGCGCTGGCGACACAGTCAATATTCCGTCCAACGCCCCGCACCAGTTTCACAACTCAGCCTCGCGCCCAGTCCGGATGATCTGCATCTGCTCACCGGCTGGCAATGACAAGTTCTTCCAAGAGCTCGGGGTTCCAGTCGCGACCCGCACAACGCCTCCACCCAAATTGGATGAAAAGCAGGTGGCCGAATTTCTGGAGAAGGCGAAGGCGATTGCGCCGAAATATCACACGCAAATCCTGGAGACAGCCTAGGACACGTAGAGGGTAAAGGGGGAAACCCCGTTGAGTTCTTCGTCGGCGACCCTCCAGACCCAATCACCTATCAAGCTTGCATCGCTCGGTGAATTTCAGATAAGACCCCGAAAGCGGGCATCGCGTCCCGTTTTTTCCAGAACCGTTCGCGGCCAAATCGCAGGACACTCGCCGACTTGCCGTTCCCGATCCTGCCTCGATGAGCGACTCGGAGAGTATGCTTTGATTGACGTCAATGAAAATGCAGGAGCCGAAATCTGCACGACGAGCATGGCAATCTGTCGCAGACCGACGACTTCCTTGATATCGTTGAACCACAGATTCGATTCCGTCAAGAGTGGATTCCAAAGAGCGCTGCGAAGCGGTACAGACCCCAGGCAAGTACGGCGGCGCCGGGAATGGTGAAAACCCAGGCCCATGCAATGCTGAATGCCGTATTCCAGCGCACAGCGGAGACGCGGCTCACTGCCCGGGTGCCCGAGATGGCACCGGTGATTACGTGTGTCGTGCTGACCGGGATGCCGAGCAAGGTGGAAAGAAAGATGCTGGCAGCGCTCGCAAGTTCGGCGCAAAAACCATCCAGCGACCGAAGTTTTGCAATGCCATGGCCCATGGTCTTCATGATCCTCCATCCCCCGAAAAGCGTCCCCAAGCCCATCGCGCCGTAAGCCGAAAGAACAACCCACAAGGGAATGCGGAATGCGGGAATAAGCTTTGCGGAAAAGAGAAGACCAGTGATAATGCCCATCGTCTTCTGCGCGTCATTTCCGCCGTGTCCAAGGCTGTAAGCTGCGGCGGAAAGCAGGCGAACACGCTTCAGCCAAGGGGCGACGCGCGATGGCGATGACTTCCCCCATTCAAGAATCCAACTCGTGACGACGAGCAGAAGGCCGCCAAGAAAGAACCCGATGAGCGGCGCAAGGACGATGAACAGAAGGGTCTTCGTCCATCCTCCGGGGAGTAGAACGCCGAACCCGGCTTTGGCGACCGCCGCCCCGGCGTACGCACCAATGATGGCATGCGACGAACTGGTCGGGATTCCGAGCGAGAGTGTAACAATATTCCACCCGATTGCTCCCAGAAGCCCCGTAAGCACCACTAACGGAGTCACAGTATGAACGTCGATCATGCCGCTGCCGATGGTCTTCGCCACTTCCGTCCCAAACAGCCAGAATGCGGCGATGTTCCAGAACGCCGCCCAGATGACCGCCTGTATCGGCGTGAGCACCCGCGTGGCGACAATCGTTGCGACGGAGTTCGCGCTGTCATGCATCCCGTTCGTGAAGTCGAAGCCGAGCGCGACGGCCACGATGATACCCACAAGCAGTGTCTGATGGCCCATCCGTCAGTTCCATTTAATGGCGATGCCCTCGATTCGGTTCGCCGCCACCTGAAAGGCGTCGACGATCTTCTCGAGATTAGTTATGAAGCGATTCGTTGCAAGGACCTTCAGCGTGATCACAGAATCGGAATCATCTCGAAACAGAGCACGGAGACGTTCCCGATCGCTCGTGAAGAGATCATGAACGCTTTCCTTATAGAGAACGTCCGCTTGATGTTCGATGCCGCGAATCTTCTCCACTGCGTGCGCGAGTTCCGCAACGTACTTGCGCCGCTCGAAGACCGTGAGCAGCTGCTCTAGCTCTCCTGCAGCTCCTTGCATCAGCGAGACAAATGCGTCCATGATCGCTGGCTTTTCCGTGATCCCGTATAGATACGTATCCTGGACGGCTCGGTTGATCAGGTTCACGATTCTGTCGAGATCCAGCATGAGAGGATGGATATCCTCCCGGTCGAGCGGAGTATTGAACGCCTCCGCCAGCTCATAAGTTAGTTTCCGGACAAGAGCGTCCCCGTCCCGCTCGAGGGCTTTCGAACGGGCACTAAACGATTCAAAATCGCCGAACCTGTTCGCAAACTCCGCGAATAGTTCCGTGGCTTTCTTGATCACCGTTCCCTGAGCCCTGAAAAGCTCAAAGAATGTGCTCTTCCTGGGCAACAAAGAAACCATAGGACCTCCTGGTGCTCATTTGAGATTCAAGCGTCCTGAGACGTTCTGGTACGCAATTCGCATGAGCTAAGGTTAATCCAAGCAGTGACGAGGGAACCGAGTCCATGCTCTGAGGGCGAGTCCAGAGCGGACCCATACGCGCGTTAACTGCGCGCTGGGACAAATCGCCCGAGTCGTGATCAGGATTTACGCAGCGGAGCAGATCTACCCAACCTGGCAGGAGGGCTGGTGGTACTCGGGCGTTATTGGGATCGCTTTCACTTCGTGGCAGACGTTGCCGGCAATGATCAGGTGCCCAAAGTGTCCGTGAGTTGCCTTGAGCGTTTTAGCCGCTATGTGAGGTTTCGCGGATATGTCGGTCAAAGAATTGCTTCCGAATATCGAAACTGCAATCTCTTAGGTCAGTAAACTGTAGAGGGTCTCGCCGAATACGGCCAGGTACAGCAACGCGAGAACTATTCGAAATTCGATTTTGAGTTTTTGTTTCGTGAGTGCAGTAGTCTCGCCCAATCCGATCGATGCAACCCATCCGCGCGCCATCAGCCAAAAAATACCGGCTATCATTGGAGGCGCGCTGAGATCGAACACGATCTGCTTCGAAATCTGATACGTCCCAAAATTCATCAGGATTCTCCGCTCGGAAACAGTGGCCGAAGCCTAACACCGAGAGTGACTAGATCTGGCTCCATAGATTAAGCGATGCGATTGATTGCTGCGCGTCGGACCAGGGGTATCTGGCGAACCGAAGTAATACTCCCCCAGCAAGTTGGAGGACGCGGAACTCGTGGCGGCCATTCAGCCTGTCTCTGGCTTCCAGCATCGTTGGGTTCATTTTGGACATCGCGAGAGGATTGTCGCTAGCCGGAAAGTTCCAAATGGCTAAACGATCATAAGGGTCGTCGGTTTGGAGACTTAAAGAGGAAGTTGACCACCCCAGACCAATCTTTAAGGGAAAAGGTAAAGAGCTGCCCAAAGACTTCCCGATATGAATGCGGTCGATGATGGATTCACCACATCGACCGTTGAATTCCCTGTGCAACTGAATTGAAAGCAAGCTTATCCCCAGCAGCAGTAAGGTGCTGCAACTGAAACAGGTTCAGTGACCTATGTACCAGTGACTTGCAAATGAGTATCGGCAAACGCCCCAGCGTCATGGAGCGCTCTGCGACTTTCACTCGACGGCAGGTCATGAGATTGCAGTCGCGATGCCGACATTTCGATGCTTATATGTGCCTCGGTGAGTGACTCGGCGAATGGAAACAAGTGATCATGAACCGGCCATACGATGGAACAGAGGATTGTGAAGCGGCATGCGCTCCGGCCGGTATCGAGAGCGATCCTACTTCTGCTCCAGCGTTAGCGCGTAAATGTCGTTGCTGCCCGTGTCGCGCATGACGAGCGGAGCGTCGCCTGGGTCCAATCCCATCCAACCCCACCACCCTCCAATGTCAATACTTTTCAGGTTGGCAACGCGCTCCGGGTCGCCGCCGATGGTGCGGATGCGAAAAATGCCCTTGTCGCCGTTTGCCGGGATGCGAGTGAAGTAAATGTATTTTCCATCCCTCGACCAGGACGGAAATGCTACCGTCCCCTGCGTATCCTTCCGAACCAGCTCCGACCAATGCTGGGACTTGAAGTCGAAGATCCTCAGACTCGTCGCGCCCACTGGCATCCCGGCGATGTACCGGCCGTCGGGTGACCAGCGGGGCGAGTAGATGGCATCCGATCCGGGCACGACAGCGATCTGATGAGTGGCAAGGTCCAGAATGCGTACGTTCCCCTTTGGATTGAAGGGGCCCGTTGTCGTAAAAATAACCTTCCTTCCGTCGCCCGACCAGCTCGGATCTCCTAGTGCGTCGTGTTCTCCGAGAAGCCTTTGCGGGCTCCCGCCGCTGGCAGCGACAACGAAGGCGTTCATCTGGCCCGCTGAGAAGTCCGAGAAGAGGATCTGGGAACCATCAGGCGACCAGTGAGGCAATAAGGCATTGATCGGAGGGTCGGTCAGTTGCACTGGGTGGGTTCCATCGCGGTTAGCTCTCCAAAGGATGCCCTCGGGGTACCGCACATACGCGACAAACTGTCCGTCTTTGGAGAAGGAGACGAAATGGGCGGAGATGCCGTCAAGGAAAGGCTCGAACTGTCCCGTTTTCCGGTCATATCGAGAGAGCGAGCCGCGGAGCGTATTGCCGGTAGCGAAGATCGTCTTTCCATCTCTGCCGGGAGTGGGCTGACCCCATGCAATCGGACCGGTGGTCAATTGAACCGGCTGGGCGGGGGAACGCGGAATCAGGCCGCGCCGCTCAGAGAGCGCCCAAATCTCCGGGTGCGCGATGGGTCCCCTGCTTATGTCCAGGAATACAAAGAACCGGCCATCGGATGTCCAGCTGCCGCAACATTGGCTTGAGGAAGGGTGCCAGCCGGGAATTACCTCGTGAAGATTGGCGCCGCTTGAAGATACTTCCCAGAGCCGGTCGCGACTCCCGAACCGGAGCCGGCTTCCGTCGGGCGACCATGCAACGCGACCGGAGAAGAATCGAGTCGACCCGTCGGCCGACGATACGACGAAACGACTGGGGAAGGATTGTCCCCAGAGTAACTTCTGAGCTCCGGATCCGTCGCTGCGGGCGGCCCATACCTCGCCTTTCTCTGTCTGAAAGGCGACCGAGTTCCCGTCTGGCGAAAAGGCCGCCCCTCCTCCGTCGGGCAGCCGGTGGAGCGATCCTCCCGACACGCGAACATTCCATTGCGGGCGGTCGAGGACGAATCCTTTTTCGTTGGTAGCGATCAGGAAACTGGATCCATCCTGAGAGACGTCTTCAGGAAAAGCAAAGTACGGGATGGGAACGGGAATGGTTGAGATCGCTCCGCCGGTAACGGCGACTTGACTGATGGAATCCGACCACGTGCTTTCGAAATAGAGCCGGCTGCCGTCCGTTCCGACAAGGGCCTTCGGGGCGCCGTCATAAGTGATCTTGGTATACGTGCTGACGCCCAGGCCAACAGGTGGGGCCCGGAAGATATGCAGCAGCCATCCCAAAAAGAAAGTAAGCAAACACGCCGCCGCCACCACAGCCCACCAGGCGGAAAGATGCCCTCGATTCTGAGCAGGTTCCCGGTTGACTTCCTGAGCCGGCGACTCTCTCGTGGGGATGTGCAACGCGGCAGTTGCCGCCTCAGGCAGTTCAGAGATTCTTTCTACGGGCGCCACAAACCGAAAACCCTGTTTCGGAATGGTTTCGATGTAACGCGGTGTCCCTGCATCGTCGCCTAGCGCCTGCCGGAGCTTCCTGAGAGAAGCGCCCAGCCCCTGGTCAAAATCGACGAAAGTGTCGGGCGGCCAAAGCTTGCTGCGGATTTCCTCTCGTCTCACCACTTCTCCCGCGCGATCCAGCAGCATGAGAAGAAATTGAGCGGGCTGCTCCTGCAGCCGGATGCGCAAACCTCGCTTGCGCAACTCCCCGGTTGCGGCGTCCACCTCAAAGACTCCGAAACGGAAGACTCGCGCCGATTTTTCCGTCTCCTGCATAGCTTGATCCTGAGAAAGTCCAAATATAGCACTCGCGATATTGGAAAGAAATCGACGCAAAGCGGATCGGCGTGTTGGCCGAGCAGGATCACCCGATCATCTAACCGCTTCGGCTTCAGTAAATTACAGGATCATGCGCAAATCATCCACGGTAAATGCGCAGTCCATAGACGCGCTTGCTGTCCTACGCCAGACTCCGCATGCACAACGAATTGTTTTGGGAACCGTTCTCCGCATGCCCCGAGATATGGGGACTTCAAAGTTCGGAAGGATCAACGGCCATGGAGGTCAAAACGCGATGAAAGCCACTATTACTATCCTGGTGCTTGCCGCCACATTCTCGAGTTTACCTGCGCAGCGAGGCAGTTCTGACTCGAGTGAAAAGAACAGGCGCCTGTTCACAAATGAAACCTTCGGCGGGAACGGCCGTACGTGCCGGACGTGCCATAGCTCGGACACTGGAACCATTTCGCCTCAATCCGCCCAGAAGCGGTATCAGCGGAACGCATCCGATCCCCTATTTTTGTTCGACGGAAGCGACGATGGGCAGGGTCACGGCGTCAACCGCATGTTGACCGACGCGACCGTCCTGGTCGAAATTCCCTTGCCGGCGAATGTCAGCGTGGGGAATGATTCCAGGGTCAGGTCCGTGGTCTTTCGGCGAGGCATACCGACGACGCTGAACACCCCCGCCCTCGACCCGGTTCTGATGCTCGATGGAAGAGATCCGAATCTTCCCACCCAGGCACTGCATGCGATACAAAGGCATGATCAGGCGACTAGGACACCGACACAAGCAGAGTTGCTCGGCATCTCCCAATTTGAACAGAGCGAGTCATTTTTCAGTTCGTACAAGCTGCTGGCTTATGCAGGAGGAGGCCCACAGCCGGCCCTGCCGCAGGGAACTACGGCTTCTGAGAAACGAGGCCGGACCTTCTTTGTCACTGCGCCATTTGTTCCAGGAGGGAACACGGGTGCTTGCGCCCTCTGCCATAGCGGCCCGATGCTTAATCGGACCGACTCATCTTTCGTTGCCGCCACCTTCGGACTGGTCCCGGCAGGATCACGTTTTCAGAGCGTCGGCGTCTCGGAATTGAACGAGGCTGGGAATCCCGTCCAGCAGTTCAATTGGACGAACCCTGATGGCACGAAGATAGTTGTGTGGAGCCCAGACCCAGGGCGCGCTCTCATCACTGGCAGAATCGACCAACCTGGACCTGCATCGGACTTGAACTCATTCAAGATACCGTCCTTGTGGGGCGTCAAAAACACTGCACCGTATTTCCACGACAATTCCGCGAAAACGCTGGAGGATGTGGTCGCTCACTACGCGCGGTTCTTTTTGACGCTTCCGAACCCCGTAGTCCTCACGGAGCAGGATCAAGCGGACATAGTCGCTTACATGAAGCTCCTGAATTGACGAACGTAGCCCGGGCGCTCTCCCCAGATCGCCCGGGCAATCTGTCCTTACATTGAGTATGTGAACGCCGGAATCAGAGCTGAACCGGATAAAGAACTCCTATCCCGTGGTTGATTTCAGGCCCAAAACGCACCGACCTGGATTGGCTTCCGCCAGTAAAAATCAGGATAGGTATCCAGAAACGCCCAAGGGGGCGATAGACGAAATTGCGAACAGGGTCATGCTTTTGCCACGGCGAATGGAGGCCGTTCCGATGGCAAAAGGCAAGGAAAGGCGCAAGCGGATACCGAAGCATGTTTTGAAGCTTCCAGACCTTGAGCAATCGAAGTCAGCCGTATTGAACAGCCTGACGTCTCGAAGCTCACAACGGACCTACGATCACGCAATCCGAGAATTCATCGAGTGGTACTGTTCGGAGCCCAGGCTCGCATTCAACAAGACTGTGGTATATCCCTTGAACAGAGGCACTACGCGTCGACCACTATAAACCTGCGTTTGGCTGCAGTCCGGAGACTGGCCTACGAGGCTGCTGATTGCGGCTTGCTCAGCGCAGACCTGGCGGCTGGAATTCGCCGGGTAAAGGGTGCAAAACGATTGGGAGTTCCCATTGGTAATTGGCTCAGTGCCGAACAAGGCAAGCGCTTATTGTTGACGCCAGACGTTACAAGCCTTCGAGGTAAGCGAGACTATGCCACGTTGGCCATTCTGCTGGGTTGCGGTCTCCGCCGCGCGGAGTTGACTGCACTGCGCGTTGAAGACATACAGCAGAGAGAGGAG
>Ga0070684_100001957_pt1 | contig 15119 bp, 11 predicted proteins | sample KBSC723LmetaG_FD_65653 | JGI IMG/M metagenome (GOLD analysis project Ga0070684, IMG submission 65653) | Corn rhizosphere microbial communities from Kellogg Biological Station, Michigan, USA - KBS C7.2-3L metaG | ecosystem: Host-associated > Plants > Roots > Rhizosphere ...
ATTTTTGTCGGATGGGTCTTTTTCTATCTTGGCTTCGAGATTAGCTTTGTATATTTTGAGTATGGTAGTTTCTGTGTCATTGGGATGCTTACCGCCTTCGATACCTGAAATAAGTCCATTGATGTCATATCCTTTCTTTATCTCATTTTCCGCTTTGTCATAAAGTTCTTCGTCTGTTTTTCTTTTTTTCTCATATTCATTTCCCAATCCAAATTCTTCTCTTGTTCTTTGTGTCTCTTCATGGGTAATACCAGTAAGTTTTCCTTCTCCAGCTTCACTTGGTTCAATTGGTGTAATTGGCTCTCTTGGCTGTGCGACTTCTAATTGCTCCGCCGTTACTCTAACTTTAGGCTTAGTTTCATTAACTGTTTCTTTGGGAGTGGTAGCTACTGGTTCTTCTTTGGGATTTAGTTGTAATGCTATGTCTGATATTTTATCCCCAAAAGTTTTCATTGTTGTTTCTGCGCTCTTTGGGTCATGGAGTTGCTCTGATATTTCTTTGAGACTTTGTTCTGGATTATCAAGGAATGGTTGGCGGTACATTTCGGGAACTTCATTGGCTGCACTCTTGGCTTGCTCTACTAGGGATGGTTGTTCTTCTTTTGCATTTTCCGGTTCCGGTTGAGGTATTTCCTCTGGTTTTGTTTTTCCCCTAAATAATTCTCCCGCACCCGAAATAACTCCAGGAATTATATTAGCTACTGCCATTTGCTTCATTACATCACCGACTTCAGTATCCTTATGAAATCCTTTCAATCCTAATGCCTCATCAACTTTATCATTCAATGCGGTTACTCCACCCATTTCCCCTATACCTTTTATGTATTGTTTTGTTCCTTCGTGGATGGCATCTACTATTTTATTTCTCACTTCTTGAGCGGTGGCATTTTCTCCTACATCTTCTATGGCTTTACCTGTTTCTGATTTTATTTTATCGAAGACACTTTTTATTTTATTTGCGGGAACAATGTCTGGGAGCATAGTATAAGCAAGCATATTGATACCTGCGCTTAATGTCGCCTTGTCTTTGTCATTGGGGAACTTAACATTGGCTTCTCTCGTTAAGTCGTCAAGGAATGCAGCACCCGTAGATACTTTACTTGCTGTTCCTGCCGCCATCCCCGCACCTTCTAAAATATTACTTCCTGCGATGATTGGAAGAATGACGCCAGTGAAGTGCCCCATCTGTCCTATTGATTGCTTCCATCCTTTTTCACCACTATTAACTGCGGTTGCTTGTTCGTTGAGCGAATCACGAATGGCATCTTCGGTTGATGTTTGTCCGGTAAGAGCCTTAACCGTTCCAGCCATCCCACTTAGAGTATGTTCTTCGCCTTCGGCAAGCCTGTTAAAAAATCCGCCTGTATCTATTTGTTGAGTAACCGCTTCTTTATCCTTATCCCATAATTCTTTGAGATTCTTTGGAAGTTTTTCGGCTATCTCGTCATTGTGTTTTCTAAAAGTTTCAGTATTGAAATTGGCAATGGCACTATTGTATTTTCTTTTCTCTCTTTCTTGTGAAATAAAATTAGCTATAACAGTCCTACCATACTCTGGGAACTTCTTCTCAATATTATCTCTCACATCCTCATAGTCTGTTCCAATAGACCTATCATTTTTGGATATGTCCTCTAAATCATTTTTATGTTTCAGGATATAGTTAGCGGTTATACTTCCAAGAAGTGCTGGCGGCAGATTGCCTTTTAGGGCTTTGAATTGTTCTGCTAGATGAGGGTCTTGCTCAATGGCTTCATTTACGGCACTTCCTACTATGCTATGAGTTTTCTGGTAGTCGTCGTAAACTTTATTGTACTCATCAACCCTTTCTTTAGCAATCCTATTTGTTTCATTTGATAAATCTACCTGACCGTATTTCGATTGCTTATGTTTGAGATAATCTTCGGCAACTGTTTTTGATTTGAATGCGTTGCTTTTAATAGCATCGTGCGTTTGAACGAGATTATTGGCGGCTGCATTAAATTCTTGTTTCGGTGTAGTAACTGGTTTTTTAAGTTGTTTGGCTTCTTCTATTGTCTGTGGGATAGGCGCACGAAGCCCATGCTGTTCTGATACCTGCGGTTGATTGAAGAAGACAGAACCTTTTAATTTTACCTGTTCTCTCTGTGGCTCAAGAATAGTTTTAACTGGATCTTCTTCGTCCAATGGGAGAACGGAAGTACCAACTTGACCACCAACTTTTGAAGGAATTGTACCAACTTTTTTTTTAATTGGCTCTTCGGTGATTAATGTAGCACCTTTTGGCAACTTTATTGTTGGCTGCTCTTGGTCTTCGATTAACGTAGCTCCTTTTGGTAACTTTATGCTATCTGGGTTATACATTTATTCTATCTTTTTTCCTTTGGCATCATACCAATTAATTCCATCTGTTGAAGTAATAATAGTCCCATCGGCCATTTTAGCTTTGTGCACCTTTCCTTGTTTATTTGACATTTCAACGTTTGTTTGTTTAGTCCCCGCACTTGTCTTTCCCAATGCTAACTTAACTTGGTCTTTTGCAATTGGGACACTCCTGATGTTATCTACTGCTGCCACATCCCCAGTTTTCTGTACTACTCCATTCTTATCTCTTTCAAACCATACTGGTCTAAAATTACCATCTACTGTTACTCTTAATTGGTCGGGTTGAATACCATCTTTCGCAAGAGCTTTAGCTAGTGTTGCGTCTAAGGGAATAATATGTTCTTGTGTTATATCTCCCTTTGCTGTTTTATAAGTAACAGCGGGAGTATTTACAGCCTTATCCGCTAATCCATCAATGTAATCGTCAATCCATAAATTTGCGGTTTGTTTATCTGCTTGAGTGAGGGCGTGAGCAAATTCTTGTCTTCCTCTTGCGTAAGCATCGCCAAGAGCCGCTAATTGAAGCCTATGTCTTTGTCTTACATTTTCTCTCGCATACCATTCTTGAGGGTCAGTCCATTTCTGCACCTTAGTTGATGTTGCTCCCTCTGCGTTAATAGCTGCTTCGGCTGCTGCCATTTGTGTTGGAGTTTGTATATCCCCCACTTCTGGGAAATATTTCTTGAATACCTCATTATACTTATGGTAGGTGGCTTCGTCGTGCATTAATCTTTCGTAGGAATTTGTAAATTTTCTATTTTGCGCTACATTATTGGCGTAGTTTGTAGCAATACTTTTTACATCTTCTGGGCGATATGCACTTGTCATTGTAATAAGTCCTCTTGCTTTGTCTGGCTCTCCAGCTACGGTAGCTGGTTCTATCTTTCCTACAGCCCCTTTCATCATTTGATTTTTCTCTGTTGGGGTTACATCTGGAATGTTTAATGATAAATAACTTACATCGGGGTCACGTTCTACCTGCATCCCCGTTGAGGGGTCGGTATCTACAATTTTTCTTGAGGGATCATATATTGATTTAGATATTTGATGAGCTTCATTGACATCGCTATCTGTAGGGAACCACTTACCTGAAATCCTATGTTCATTTATTAATTTTTCTTTTCCTAATTCTTGGGTTGATTTTCTGGCATCAGCAATTAAATCTTGGTGCATCATATTGAACTTATTAACCTTCTCATATCCGTACTTAGAGGGATTAAGAATTGCCTTCCTGTTTTGGGGATTCATATAGAATGATTGCCAATCATTGAACTTCTGTCCCCATCCCTGTTCAATATCACTTGTACGCATTTGGTTTTCTCTACCTTCCGTATCACTCATTAGCTTACTGTAATATTGGTCTAGTGCGTCACGTTTGGCCTGTTGTCTGGCCATTAGTTGAGCATAGAAATTTACAGAGGGAGTAGAATCAAATTTTACTGCCCCTGCGGTGTATAGTGAAGGTGGGTTAATTAGTGCCATCTTGTTAATGAATTACTCCGTTTGATTGGTTATAACCGCCCATTGACCTAATATAATCCGAATACGAAGGCGAATAAACTCCACCACTATTCCCATTGCTTCCCCCCGTACCGTCATTGTTGCCATACGCTTTATTTATCATTTGGTAATCATTTATATTTTGAAGCCCCCCAAATATATTCGACATTCCGGCATTGGCTATTTGATTCCCTCCTCCTGCTTTTGCTGCAAGTAAGTTATACTTTCTTTCAAATGGCTGTATCTGGTTGTAGTCAAAGGCGGTTCTTTCTTCTCCTGCTTTCATTCCTGCCGCTTGTCCTAGTTGTCCGAATCTTTGATTCTGCTGTTGCTCGGCTTGAACACCCGCTTGAAGCGAAGCATCATTATTTAATGCTGCAAGCCTTGATATTCCACCTACAGCACTTGCTCTACTGTTTAATGCTCCAATACCTGCTGCCATGTTCCTATCTGCTCTTTGAGTTGCATATTGGTATTGTTGGCTTTGATATGGATTAGTATTATAGCGTTCAAGTGCTTTGTTATAATAATCCATTATTGACTTATTGGGGGTATAAGTGGGGCTTTGCAATTTCTCAAGTTGCTTCTGCGCTCTGTGCGCTTGTATTCCCCCGCCTATTGCTTGGGCAATTCCACCAATACCTTGAGCGATTGCACCCCACGGTGTCCCTCCTCCTAAAGCATCTAATATTCCTGGCATATTCTTTTTATTTATTAGTTAGGGGAGAATCTTTGAAAAAGACACTCACTCCGTTTAAATACACTAATTCGTTTGCATTCCTCTTCATGAACTTGACTACCAGATAGTTACCTTTTAAAAACGACCCATTTATCCATCCGCCTATTGAGTTAATATCTCTCAAAAAACTTGCATGGTAATCTCCCTCAAGTAATCTAAAGTTCTGTCTTAATAATTTGCTTTCTTGGTTCTGTGAATTTTGAGAAATGACATTACTTGATATTGATGGACACTCCCAAATGTCATCGGCTAATTCAGCAACCGATAACCATGATTTCTTTTGGAGAGAATTATCATTAAATACAACTGTTATGAAAGCATCATATTGCACTCCATAGAAATTACATCTTGTAGCAAATGTTCCATGTTTCCAAAATACTCCATCCTTGAAAGAAATAAAAGTTGTATCTAAGCATGTCATACTTTCTGGCAGATATGAAAGAGGACTTTCAAATCCCTCCATAGGATTCCTTACTTCATTAAAACTAAGTGTCGCTGCTGCCTGATTAAATATCAAACCACCGTCTTCGTCATATCTATTTATTTCTTCAAGAGCGATGATATATTTATTTGTATTGGCATCGAAAGCTCCATACACTGTTGGATCGCCTGTATAAACACCACCGCTTGGGGGATTTCCGTTGTTAAGAGATTTCCTATAATTTGGAAGCCTTGTTACAAAAAATGAATTACATTCATACAGTACAGATAATATAGTAAACCCATCTTGAGATAATCTCCATACCACTCCTTTATAATCATCTGCGCCATACATGGCATCTTTGTCGCTTGCGAAACTTTCTGGTATATCCCCTATTCCGACATCTTCATTATAGGGATAGTTTATTTTATTAAGAAGAATATCGCTGTTGGCTTCTAGTGGGTTTCCTTCAGTATCCCTTACTATTTGAAGTAATATCGGGACAACTCCTACCTTAAATTTTTGGTAAACATACATATACCTGTTCCTTATATATAGTTTACGAATGTCTCCCCATCCTCTATCTGCTTCTTGGAAATCTTCGAAGTAAAATTTATTTATCTCATTTATTGTTGTTCCCGATTGATATGAGCCACCGAATCTTATTAATACGGGATTGTAAACTTGTTGAGCATTTACTTCAATTACCTGCGCTCTGCCATTGTCATTAACTGCACTATCGAAAAAGTCAGACCAATTAGCATCCATTACCGGAACCGTCTCTGTGGAATACGGAGGAGAGCCTATTAATCCATCATACATTGACCTGTCATGGAAATAAACATCTCCTTCTTCCCATGTAAATGTTGCTGGTTGGAAAGAAGTTTGGTCTTGATCCATACCCCTATGATATAATGCACCACTACTAATAGAATCTAATGTAGCCGTTGCACCGCTTGTTCCTCCTGTTATCGTTTCTCCATTCTGGAAAGTTCCCGTTAAATCAGAGATACCAAGTTGTCCCGAATCGTCTCCAACAACAATTCCTGTTGCCCCACTTATACCGCCAGTTATCGTTTCCCCTATTTCAAATGTCAGTGTTAAACCTGAATAAGCTATTGTATATCCAGTATAAGTCCCGTATGCTTCCCCCCATTCCCAATATACACTTTCACCTGCTGATGTTGGATTGGCAAGAGGTGTATAGACCATTACGAGCATGTGATTGGTATATGCTGGCGAAATACTTGTTGTCGGTTTCGTTACCTTTATGAATGTTCTGTCATCATCTGGCGATACCCCCCCCGATAATGTCTTTATTACCGTACCTAAAATCTGGTAATCATTATTAGTTGACCACACATCACCATTATAAGCATCGGCAGTAATCCCCGCCATGACTCTTATTCTGCTTTCATTAGTAATGGGTGCTGTGCCGTATATGAATTGAGAATTGTCTGCTTTATACTGTTCTATGCTTGCGAGGCAGAAATACATGAAATCAGTATCTTCCTGAAAATCACAAATCATGTACTGAAGGAAATTTGCGTACGTCTGCCTTCTTCTTACCCAATAATATTTAGTTGACCCTGTTGGTGGGACATGATTTACTTCAGCACTTATAACTGGAGTTTGTGGAGTCCCGCCATCTTCTGAGAATGTTGGTGTTGTTACAGAATAATCGTTATCGGAGTCTGTTGGATTTGTGAATGTGGTAACTCCTGGCATGTCTCTATTTTGTTCATCGACATATACCTGTCCGAATATATAGTTTGCATCCCACATCCATACTTTTTCAGTAGATATTGAGTTACCGCCTCCACTACCCGCTACTGTTTGTATAGAGAAAACATAGCTCCCAGAACTACCAAAGTTTACATTCCATGAATTAGCAAATGGGCCCGATGCAATGATAGACGGATTAGCTGAGAAGCTATTCATGTCATTATACAAGTTGGATGCTACATCATTTACTGTGTCCCCACCTATAGATGTATATTCAGCTACAAGCCTTACTCCGAATGTTTGCCCTAGTGACGGATTACCATTGAAGAAAATGTAAATCTTATAATTAGTTCCGGTGGGAACGCTTCCATTTACTGTAAATGTAAATTCTTGCGCTACCTGAATATAGGTTATGGATGGCGGGTCTGTATCTGGAGGCGAATTTGTTACATTCTCCGCAGTTATGGTTACATCAAGTTCGTTTATTGGGATATTGTTATACCCTTCAGTGATTGCTCCGTAAACTATATTGCTACCATTGGCTAGAGCTTGATTGTATGCTTTCTGCGGAACCCAATCAAATAATGGTATTACCTGAACTCCATCTACATATTGGATACCATCTGTTACCGGAGGATAAATATTATCGTTGTAAAAAAGATAATCATAGTTAGAATTATCTGGAATATTAAGTTGCTCTTTGTTTAGAGAAATGACCTGAACAAAATCGCTCCATGCGTCTCCTATATTATACCTCATCATTATTTCTACTGCAATTACGTTCTGTTCACCAGTTTCTACAGTCAGAGTAATGAAGTTATTATTGGTGTTATCAGTATCATTGTCGCTACCATAATATCCTATTGGTAATGGTATCTTTGAGAATGTAGAGAATGATGTTTTTTCATAGTCATCATATTGGAAACGATAAGCGAACATAAATAGTTTCCTACGTAGAGAATTAGAGTTAAGGGTCGTATCAGTACCATATACGCAAGTGGGCGGCCCAAGAGGGGGTGCTTTGGCTACTTCTATAAAAGACCTTTGAATACTTGTGTAATCTCCATTGATGATGTGTTCTACATTGAATTTTCTTGGGGTATTAAGACCATCGGTATATAGTACCATATCCCCGTTGGTATCGCTGTAAATTATGTCAATATGGTTTATTTTGTATGATGGGTCAAAAGCAAGTACATCATCACCGTCTGTGTCCGTTATATTTTCAATGAGTTTAACTATCGTGTCGCTATCTCCATCATAATACAGCCATAAATCAAAATCATTACTGTTCCATACTGAATAGTAAACCCTGTTTCTTATTTTATCAGGGAATTTACCGATTACTTTATTTGTACCAGATGGCAAAGAATAGGCAACACTTACATTACCAACAATATTAGTCACTACAATATCCTGACCTTCACCTGGAGAATCCCTAGTAATATTCAATGCGTCCACATAGTCCCCTTGAGGAACTCTGTAATTTTGAACATCTAAGTTCAACTTACCATTAAATACTCTGTTTATTATACTCATTGCTCTGTGCCTAATATTGAATCTTCATCAATTATACTATATGTGTTACCACTGTATCTTATCGTTGCTAACCTGCTTGCATTTTTCCAAAGAACCGATTGACCAACTTCAGAATAACTAATTCCATACACTGACACCTGATCTATGAACCCATAAGCATACCCACTTGGCGCAGCTATACCTTGTATCCCTATATTGTAGATACCATATATCGAAACTTCTCCATAGGCAAGATTAATTGGTATCATGCTATACGTGTTTCCATATTTTCCTATTTATAATACTACAAACTGTTCTCCTACCTATACTAAACCGCTTTGATATTTCAAGATGTGTATATTCGTCAGCCATACCCCTAATCGCAATTACGTCTTCTTTAGATATTTTACACATAGGATGATCTTCACCTACTGCCTTAAACATTCTTCCTTTTTTAGCTGCATGAATGGCATTTTCACTATGGGTTACCCATTCTAAGTTTTCTAGTCTATTATCCGCTCGATCACTGTTGATGTGATTTATACACTTCTTATTAAGATTATTTGGCAAGAATGTTATCCCCATTAACCTATGAACTGGATATTTTTTATTTTTAAGATTCTTTGACAAATCGGCTTGGCAATATCCACCACTATTAAACGATAACTTTAGGATAGTTTCGCCCTTTCTCCTGAGAGAACCCCTATTACCACAAACCCATACTTTAGGAAGACTTTTGACTCTTCCAAAATTACTTATCTGGTACGAACCTTCAAATCCAGGTATATCCTTCCAAATTTCTACATTCATATTTATTACGCTTTGACGGTGAGGCGCTGATTCATTAAATTCCATTCGTATAAGTCTGGTATATTAATAGGGTCATATCTGGCTATAGCCAATCTTCTTTCATTGAAATAGTCGTGTCTCCTCATTCCTATATTTGAATTATCCATGTGCGATTTAACTGGAACTGAAATTTTATCTTTCCATCTCAGATATGCTATAACCGCTTCCTTAAATTGTATTGGCACATAATATTCACCACCTTCTATCGGAGAGGCGGTATATTCCAACATAACATATGGGTACGGAAAATTTTCACTCAATACTATAACACCATTAGCTTCATCTATTTTAAAACTTCCTATAAATGGACTTCCACTTGGCAATCCGTAAACAGGCCCGTATGCAAAGCCATTCCAATAGTTATACCACCAGACCCCTAATTGATTAATTTGTGTTGGTATGGTTGCATCTTGCGTTTGCTCTAGTCTGTTTGGTGAAAGGTCAAAAGCAACTGTTAATTTATTGTTCACTCCAAGAGTTATAATTTCCCCTTGTTCATTTAACACGCCAACTTTAGAGTATGAAAGATAGTCGGCGGGAAGTGTTGCAGTAAGGTTAGCGTTAAGTGGTATTCTTATAGACTTAACCAAGTAAAATGCGTCAAGGCCAAGTTCTGTCATAGCACGAAAAGCAAGTTGCCAGCACTTGAAATACTTGTGAACGGACTGTTCACTTTCGTCTAGGTATGCTGTTACACATTCATCTACCGTTATCCATTGTCTGTTTTGTGCTGCCATTGATATTCAAATTTTACCCTACCATTTTCTTTTTTTATTTCTGGAATTGACCTTTTAATTTTCTTTTTTTCTAACTGAGTCGTAGAGTTATCATACTCTATACCATTATCTTCTAATGCTAGTATTGCGGTATCCTCCATCAAAAAGTATTTTATCCCATTTTCTATTATCTCTGTTCCCCAATCCTTAACCCTATATCCTATCATTCCTGCTTTTAATCTCATTGGTTTCCCAGATGTTCCCTCCCCAACTGCAACAATCTCTCCCTTATTAGATATTCCTTTGTATGAATCTGGAACAATAATTCCGCCACTTGAAATAGAATCGGTTTCAAAAGGTTTGAATAATATGTAGTTATTGAATGGCTTCATGTTGTACGGATGGAATCATTACCATCATTATTTACATCAACTGGTTGGTTTCTTTCAAATACAAGCTGTTGTTTAATATATTCTACCATTACCGGAAAATAATCTTCGGGGACATTTAGCGTACTATCCAAATCTGTCGCATCTCCGCCACTTACCATCGTTATGTTAGCGGTGTACTGACTAAGTATTAACTGACTTAATACATAAACAAATTCCCCTTGCTGATACGCCAGTAATTTATTGGGTATTTTTCTCATGCTTTGGAAGTACGTTCTCTGATTTTCAGTTATCCAAATGACGGGTTGGGAAATCTGGGTAGATTCATTATCCCTGAATTGTAATGTTGAGATACCCATGTTAGCGCCTATACCAAAAGGTATTTGCGGCAGTGTTACTTTCCAAAGGAACTGTTCATCTGCTGTAACTGCTATATCCTTAAATGTTGTGTAGAAGCTATTATTTATAAATGAAATCCCGTCTAAGGCTATATTATCTTTGTAATTTTGTTTGGCCGCAATGGCAATCCCATCATTCAACCAAGTATTAACAAGATTATCAGTTATCCAAGAATCATCATTAGGCTGTGTGCCGTAGATTTGTCTTAGGGTGCGTTCTATGAAAAAACGTCTAGTCAAGTGGTGGTTGGTGGTTTATCAAAATTAAAAAATATATTCCGTTTCTACCTGTTTTTTAAGTCTGTGCCATCCTTTCTTGGTTTTATCTGCCGCACTCTCATAGACTTGGTGCAAGTCAGAAAACCACTTTTCAAACTCACATTTCACATTATCCATCAAGAATCTCTCTCCGTATTTCCTTACTTTAAAGTGGTCAACTTCCTGTGCCTTAACTGCCGCATCAACGAAATCCTGTAAAGTATTACACCTGAATCCTACTTTACCGTTAATGTGGTCGGGGATAGTTCCTGGAAATACACCGAAATTTGTCGTTATTGGGGGCGTTCCGTGAAGCATACTTTCTATATGCGTCCCCGCAAAGCATTCAAGATATTCGGTAGGAGTGAATGTGGCTATGGCTTTACTCATGTACTTTTTCCTTTTCTCCACATCGCAATAACCTACATATTCCCAAGTTCCAGGTTCTAGCTCAAAATCTGGATCTTCATTGGGAACTAGATAACCCCTTGAATCTACGTGCGCTCCCTGACCTGCAATTATTAATTTCTTACCGAGAGCATTGCAAGCGAGTGCGGCTGTGAGTATTCCCTTCCTTTTAATCATTCTACCTATGAAGAAATAGTAATCTTCTTTGTCGTCGGAAAATTCAACATCATTTTCATCAAAGTAGTTGGCAATAACCCTATCATAATATGAACCATTTATACACTGGAAAGGGGCTTCGCTGCCATAGGTAAAGTTTTGAATGTAGGAACTTTCAAACGCCCTAAACCTACTTTTAACCGAACCCCTATACCCAATCCCAGGTTCACAAGTAAGAAACAATTTTACTGCATCAGCTATTGGAGATTGATACACTCCTTGAGTACATAGAAGAAAATCATCCTCCAGTTTTGTCCTATTTATTTCCTCTATACACTTTTGATAATACTTTAGAGTAACTGGTTTTTTGGAAGTGTTGAAGTCGTGTCTAAAATCAGAATTTTCCCAATCATAGAAAATTTCGAACCTATTATCTCCATCCCCCCATGCTTGTCCAATTTCTTTAAGGGTATGCGTTTGTATAAATTTGGTGCAAGGAACAGTTGATCCTTCAGCCCCATAATAAAATACTTCATGTCCTAGAGATAGCAGCATCTTAGCTAACTTGTAATTTTTTTGCGTAAAAGCGCATGACATATATTCCTTGCTACAAGGCAAGTGGACTAACCCGAGCAGATGAAATCTTTTACTCATAATATTCCCCTTTAAATATTCCGCAGTAGTATTGACCAATACATGGGTATTGATTAAGGTTGCCAACTTTCCCATATCCATCAAACCATTCGTTTAATTTTTCTTCTGTAAGATTATGGATATGTCCCTCACTTATACCTTCGTTTATCCACTCGAATACATGAATCACCTTACAGTATCTTTTAATTTTGTTTACAATAATACTTGGGTGTTCAGTATGTTGAAGACAGTTGTAAATTATTCCTATATCGAATGGCTCATTAAACCGTATATCTTCAGCTTTAATATTTTGGAATTTTATTCCCGCTTCCTTATACCTCATCCGTATCCATCCAACATAATTTAATGGGTCAACGACTACTCTTTTTGATGCCCTTGACTTCAGTAACATTGATATTTCTCCCCCTCCAATATCTAACACCGATTGATTTCCAAAATCCCAACCTCTTATTCCGTAATAATTAGTAGCATACCGATTAAGCCCCATCAATGAAGCATATATGTACTGTTTAGTTTCTTCATTGTAAGTATTGAATTGTTGATTATCGTGCCAGTTTTTCTCCCATATTTGGGCTTCACTCCAAGATTGGATAATATTTTTTTCTTCTACTTGCATTATTAAGAATAAATATCAATTACCACTGAACCATCAGCACCGTTCGTGATCCTAACAGTAAGCTATAATTGTAATTGCCCCTGGCGCACCATCACCACCATTATTAGTTGTATTACCCCCACCACCACCACCGCCCCCTGGTTGTGCCCCATTGCCACCAGTCTGAGTTGTTTGCGCTCCGCCTGCCCCGCCACTTCCGCCAAGCCACCATTGGCCCGTTTCGGTCGCTGATCCACCCTGAGAACTTCCACCTGCCTGTCCTGCCCCACCTATGCCTCCGGCTCCCGCTGTTCCCGTTGATGCACCACCACCGCCTCCGCCGCCGCCATATTCAGATGAACCTCCTGCACCCGCACCGGTGGCATTCTTACCGCCGCCGCCAGCGCCTCCACCCATATCGCCTTTTGCTCCGGCATTACCGCTTGTACCTCCTGTGGTCGTCCCTCCGCCCTGATGGCCGAGCCCGGTAGCATTAGCCGCAGCAGCGGCTAAATTGAAGGATGAACCGCCCGCCCCTCCATTGCCACCGCTGTTAGAGGTTGCATTGGCTCCAATATTACCACCATTTGCTTGGGAAAGTGTATTTCCAGAACCGTTATTGTCTATAATTTTTGAATTACCTGCTGCGCTTTTTGTCGCTCCACCTATACCGCCCTTACCTACAACAACCCTCAATGCAGTGCCAGTTAATTGCTGTACTACCAGCGATGTTTTTACAAAGCAGCCACCCCCGCCCCCTCCGCCTCCAGCAGCAGTAGATGCAATTCCCTGTCCTCCAGCGCCACCAGCGCCTATTACTGTCGCATCGAGAAGGCTTGCCCAGCTTGGCCAGATGAAAGTATCATTCCCATTGTCTCCCGTTAGATAAAAGTAAGTTTCAATGGGAGCCACTGCTGAATTAGATGGCACCATTGCTACTGAAAGGAAAACCTCAACTGAAGTATTCGCTAATGTCGCTGTCCATGCACCATAAGTCCCTGGTGTTGCTTTTATCCCACTGAATACCCCAAGACCACCGCCAACTCCATCAGTACTTGCGCCATCAAATTGCTCAGTAACAGATGTTAAATCAGCATTTGCAATAGAGGAATATTGACCGCTTGCACTATTTACACCATTAGAAACAAAAGCAAGTAATAGATTATTGTCAATAGTTGTAATACCACCAGCAATACTCATGCTTGTACTAGTGGTCTTTTTAATATTGTTACCCTTCCATTGGAAGGGAGTTCCCGTTGTAACACATCCAGATATTGCAAGCATTACACAATAAGCCCTGTTCCCTGGGTCTGTAACTGTTGGCGCAGATTCACCACCACCCGTACTTCTTTTCCAATAAACCGCAAGCCTTGTTGCGCCACTTGCTGCTGCTGTTCCAAGTCCGTTCTGTGGCCCCATTTGCTGATAACCTGCTGTAACTGCTATTGATTCATTTGCTGATTCTACTACTAAAAGTAAAATATCATCTGCTTGTTGACCGGAAGGTAAATTAGCAGTCACATTCCCCGTTCCGCTTGCCGCAGCACTCACCGATCTTACTGATGGAGCAGTAAATGTTGGCGCAACTCCCGTATCACCCTGAATACCAGTATCTCCTTTTGTCCCTACACCAGTATCGCCTTTTGCACCAGTTGTTCCAGTATCTCCCTTTGCTCCGGCTGTTCCGGTATCACCTTTCGCTCCAGATGTTCCCGTATCTCCTTTTGTACCTTGAGTTCCTGTATCGCCACGTATCCCTGTATCACCTTGAGTGCCTTGCGAGCCAGTGTCACCTTTTGCTCCAGTATCACCCTGTATTCCCGTTCCAGTATCACCCTGTGCTCCCGCAGTTCCCGTATCGCCTTTTGCCCCTGACGAACCAGTATCGCCTTGTGCTCCCGATGCACCCGTATCACCCTGAGTACCGATTCCAGAATCTCCCTGTATTCCTGTATCCCCCTTTGTGCCAGCCACTCCCGTATCACCCTGTACTCCAACACCAGTATCACCTTGCACCCCAGTATCTCCCTGTGGCCCAGATGGGCCATCACCTGTATCGCCTTTTGGCCCTTGCGCTCCCTCCCTTATGATTAATTTTATTACTTCTGGGGTATTGCTAACAATTAATTTATTGCCCCCTGAAGATTGCGGGATGACCTTAACATTCGTAACGTATTGGCGTATTATTAATTTCATTCATCAACAAATTCATAAAGTCCAATCATATAAGGGTCATCGACAGCATCACTTTTAGTTACGAGTAGTCTTAAACTATACAATCCTAAAAGACTAGCTAAATCGGCAACTGTTTTTGTAAATGTTATTACCCCAGTTGATGGTCTTGAGAAATCACCATTCAGTACATCCCATACCACATTCCCATCAGAATCCGATACTATGTAATGGAAAGACCAACTTGAAATATCAATAGG
>Ga0070684_100001967_pt1 | contig 15097 bp, 10 predicted proteins | sample KBSC723LmetaG_FD_65653 | JGI IMG/M metagenome (GOLD analysis project Ga0070684, IMG submission 65653) | Corn rhizosphere microbial communities from Kellogg Biological Station, Michigan, USA - KBS C7.2-3L metaG | ecosystem: Host-associated > Plants > Roots > Rhizosphere ...
ACAACGACGGTCACGATGACCGCGACGCTCACCCAAGCTGCGATGCCGGCGCCCAACACCTCGACCAAGACGGTAACGTTTACAGTGACACCTTAGCGCTGAACGCCCACGACGTTGTTGTTGGCCTCTACGCCAAGTCTCACATCATGATGTCGACACCCGACACCATGGCCACCCGGCTCGATCTCTTCCAGGGTATGCCGGACCTCCTCGTCCTGCGCACTCTCGTGGGCGAGCCGCGGCACGGATGGGCCATCTCCGAACGCATTCAGGAGATTTCGCGCGACGTCCTTCGAGCGTCAACAGTTTGATATCGGCTCCCTCCCTTGAGTCCGCTCAGTGGAGCATGGAGAGGCAGTGGCAAGCCGGCCTGTGCGAAGCAGATTCGGGCATCCCGATGTCGAAGGCGAGCCGCTATAAGCGTTGAGCGTTTAGCGTGGAGCGATGAGCCTGTTCCGTGGACCATTCCGGCTCAAGGCTCCGTGCTAAACGCTCACGGCTTATAGCTGGGGCTCGCGATGGAATTCGCGATGGTCGCGAGCCATCGCGTGGCCCGGGTCCGCAAGCTCAAAGCTCGAGGCTCGAAGCTCAAGGCTCAGAACCGCGATGGAATTCGCGATGCTGGCGAGCCGCACCGATCATCGAATCGCCGCGCAGACTAGCCGGCATCGACAATGAGATCAGCCTGTCACAGAATCGCGTCTGACCTTGTCTCACCTCTGACCGCCAGTCCATGTGATGTCGCGAAACAAACACGCCACCATCGTATAGCTCGGAGGAAGGCGTATAGCTCGGAGGAAGGAATGTTCGTCGAGAAATCGCACAGGCAGGGCGCAGCAACCACAGTGAATAGGCCTCGTCGCCTCGAGCCCGATCCGTTCGGCCACGGCTCGACGGCCGCCATCGCCCGGACGCGCATCGCACGGAGGTTTTACTGCGATGTCCTGCGAGGCCACGAAGCGTGGGACGCGGAGCGCTCCGTCAATGGCACCGTCTCGTTCATCGTCGAGGGAACTCGCATCGACGTGACGCAGAATCGTTCAGCCGACATCGAGCCGGTCGTTCTGTGCGTGAGCGATCCACACGCGCTGGCCGAACGGTGTTGGGATGCCGGATTCAGTGTGCAAGTGGAACAGGACGCGACTGGCCTTCCAGCGCTGTCCGTGATCGATCCGTTCGGTCGGCGCGTCGAGCTGGTCCGATGACCGCGATGGAGACACGCTCGAACGTCTTCGAGTCGACGCGGCCGCTGCTCTTTTCGATCGCGTATCGCATGCTGGGTAGCGTCGCCGATGCGGAGGACCTCGTTCAGGACGCCTGTCTGCGGTGGCTCGAGGCGCCGGAGACGGAAGTCCGTGCGCCACGAGCCTACCTCGCGACGATCGTCACTCGGCTCGCCATCAATCAACTGCAGTCGGCGCGCAGCCGACGCGAAAGCTACGTGGGCCCCTGGCTACCGGAGCCGCTCGTGACCGAACATGCCCCCGATCCATCGGAACCGGTCGAGTTGGCCGAGTCGCTCTCGATGGCGTTTCTGATGATGCTGGAGCGGTTGTCGCCGACCGAGCGCGCCGTGCTCCTGCTGCACGACGTGTTCGAGTTCGACTACTCGGAGATCGCGAGCATTCTCGAAAAGTCCGAGGTGAATTGTCGGCAGTTGCTCACGCGCGCGAAGAAGCGCATCGGCGAACCTCGTGTGCGTTTCGACGCCGATCCCGCGCAAGCGGATCGGTTGATGAAACAATTCATCGAGGCCACTCGCGCCGGGGACGTCGACGGCTTGGTGGGTCTCCTGTCGGAGGACATCACCCCTGTGGGCCGATGGTGGAGGCAAAGTGCCGGGCGCTGCGCTGCAACCGATCCACGGCGCGGAATCCGTCGCGCGATTCGTGGCGCAACGGGCAGGCGGCAAAGGCCGCGGCGGCAATCTGCGCTTGACCCGAATCAATGGGCAGCCGGCCTTCATCGTCGACGCAAAGGGCACGCTGCGGGCGGCGCTGATTCTCGGAATTCGCGACGGCCGAATCCACGATATCTACGCGATCGCGAACCCCGACAAGCTCCGGTCGCTACCGCAGCCGGCCTGATACGACTATTCCGCTATTGGAGGGCGCTCATTCATGTATTCGATATCGCTGTTTCAAGCGCCGTTACGCCCGCGGTGCCTCGGTCGACTCTTGGGAATCAATCCGTCAAGCACGCAGTTCGTCGTCACTTGCCGAATAGCGGCCTCGACGTCAGAATATGGCCTCCCGCCGGCGCCGTACAGGATTCCATAGTACAGGATTCGATATAGGATAGGAGAAAGACGAAATGCAGCGGAGCACCTCCGTCTTCTGCGGCGCAACTGTCGCGCGCGTGATCGCCTGTCTGGTGGCGGCAGGCGCGTTCTCCGCATGTGGTGGGGGCGATGGTTCTTCGGGGGTTGGACCCGACGGCAAGGTCCACCAGGGAGTCGGCGTTTCCGGCACGCTCTCCGTCTCACCGACGGACGTCACGATCGTTCAAGGAAAAACTGCTACCGTCACGTTGACGCTTTCGCTCAAAGGTCCATCACCGGGCACGATCACATTCGCCAGCGCGCTCACGCCGGGCGTCAGCGCGAGCTACGATCCGCCGTCGCTCTCCGGGAGCGGCTCGACGACGGTGACGCTGACCGCCGCGAGCAACGCCGACATTCTGAGCGGGGCAACGCCCTTTTTCGTTGGTTTCGTCGGCAAAGACACACTGATTCTCGACGGGTTTCTTCCCCACATCAACCTCACCGTGCGAAATGGGCGACCGTCCATCACGGTGATCAAGGCCGGGAGTGGGGCGGGGACCGTGACGTCGACTCCAGCCGGCATCAACTGCGGCGGCTCGTGCTCAGGTGTGTTCGACCTTGGACCGATCACGCTGACCGCTGCCCCCGCGGCCGGTAGCGTGCTCACGAGCTGGTCGGGCGTGTGTGTCGGCACCGCGCTGACGTGCACATTCACCCCGAACGATTTCGGGAACATCGTGACGGCAACGTTCACGTCGACGGCGCCGGCGATGTCGCTCGCCGCATCGCCGTCTCCGGTGAGCGTCCAGGCCGGCGGCAGCGCGACGTCGACCCTAACGCTGACGAGAGTCAACGGGTTCGCCGACGCCGCCACCCTCGCGATCAGCGCCCCGGCGGGAATCACCGTATCTGCAAATCCAGCGAGCGTCACGGGAACGACGTCGACGCTCACGATCAATGCGGCTGCGTCGCTCCCGGCGGGCAACTATCCGGTGACGATCACGGCGACTGGAACGGGTGTGGCACAGCAATCCATCGCGCTTCCGGTGCAGGTCCCGGTAACGGCTGGCGGTGGCTCGATCGCATTCAACTACGCGAGCTGCGACGCGACACAGATTCCCATTTGGTTCGCGGTGCAAAATGGCGCTGGTGCGTGGACGAGAGTGAGTCCCTCGAACAACACGTTCACGTTCACACTTGGTCCGACCGGCGCGTACGCGATGGTCACGAGAAGCGGCGCTGACACCGTCACGTCGGTGACCTACGCGACTGCGACGGAAATCGCGTCGATCGCGGCCGCGAGCCCGTGTGGCTCAGACGCGGCGACGGGGACGAAACGAATCAACGGAACGATGCTGAACGCATCGACCGCCAATCAGACCGTATCCCCGACGATCATCATTGGGGGAGCGCAGTACACGAAGACGAGCGATTCGACGAACGCGTTCTCGCTGACGGGAATCCCGAGCGGGAGTCGCGATCTCATCGTGGCGAGCATCCACAGCGCGGCGAACATTAGTCGGATGCTCATCCGCCGGAGCACGAACTACGCGAACAATCAGAACATCCCGACACTCGACTTGAACAGCGCCGAGTCGTTCACTCCGCCGCTTTCAGTGCTCACGCCGCTCAATTTGGGCGGAGACCAATTCTCGCTCGAGGCATCGCTGATCACCGCGACCGGTGCATCAGTTCCGTACTACTCGACGACCTTCCTTGGGGCGGGCGGCAACACTGCATTTGCGGCTGTGCCCGACTCGCTCCTTCGATCCGGCGACTATCATGATATTTTCATTTCGGCGGCGCCCGCGACGGGCAATGACTATCGAGCAGTCGAGCTCCTGATTCACTCGGCAAATATCACTTCGCCGACATCGGTCTCGTTCGGGCCGCGCGTCTCGGGAATTGCGGTCACCACCATTTCAACCACGCCATACCTGCGGCTGCGGGGGCAGGCAGCATCGCAGGGGACCTACACCGCCGGCGCGCTTGCGCGTTCCGAGCAGGGGAATCGGGTCGTCTCCGTCGAGGTGACGGCTGGGTATGCCGGCACCGCCCCCGCGACGTGGACCCTCGACATTCCTGATCTGACGACCGCCGGATATGATCCGTCTTGGGCGCTGAAGAGCGGTCAAAGCATCGCGTGGGAAGTCGACGAAGCCGGTGGCGACGTGTTGCCCTTCATTGGTGGCAACCCGACGAACAATGCTCAGATCACGATCGCTGGCGCCCGACAGACCAGCGCTACGTTCTCCGTGTCGCCGTTGCGAACGTTGCGTCGATCGCGTGGGTCGAAAACGCAGTTGAGAGCGGCTGCGCCGTTCAGTCTTATCGGATCTCCCTGGCGATAGCGTTAGAACGGTGAGCGGAATTGTGCGCGGAACCGGCTCATCGGTCCAGGCTTGTCGCTCAAAGCGTCACGCTGGGGCTCTCGGTCGAATTCGCGATGCCAGCGAGCGGCACCGATCAGAATCGCCGTGCGGGCTTTCCCGCTTTACGCGACAGCGCTCGCGCTGGCCTCGGTCGACATGCCCATCGACTGTAGCTGCGCCGTTCGATAAGTTTTGAGACGATCACGGAGGCAAGCCTTTGCGCGCTGGTGTTTCACTGATCGTCGCGGTCGCGACACTCACGGCGTCTCGGGCAAGCGGCCCAACGGCGACGAATCATCCCGATCGAGCTCGGAGAAGTCCCGCGGCGACAGTCGCCGCGAACGACAATCGCACGCCCGCGGGAGCGTATGTCGGCGACACGCTCGTCCTTCGACTCACCGTCGCAACCGTCGCGTGGCATTTCGTGGGTGACAGCAATCCGCCGCTCACCGTTGCCGCGTTCGCCGAAGAAGGAAAGACGCCGACCATCCCCGCGCCGCTCATCCGCGTTCGCACGGGAACGCCGATTCACGTCACGGTTCGCAATTCCTTCGATGATACGCTGATCGTCCGTGGCCTGAGCGATCGCAGCCCCGCGGTCGATTCACTCATTCTACTGCCGCGGACGACGCGCGAGGTCACCTTCTCGCGCACGCACGCGGGCACCTACGAATACTGGGCGACACTCGCCGAGTGGCAGCGCAACGTGCCGCTGCCGCCGCAAGCGCATCGACACGGGCTGATGCGACCACGATTCGACTCGCAACTCGTTGGAGCGCTCGTCGTCGATCCGCCGGGCGTGGTTCCCAACGACCGGATCTTCGTGATCACCGAGACCGTCGATCAGGCGCCGCCGATTCGAAACGATCCGCGCGGCATGCCGGGCCGTGAGTTCACGGCGATCAACGGACACTCATGGCCCTACACGGAGCGCCTGCACTACAGCGTGGGCGATACGGTCCATTGGCGGATCATCAACGCCACGTTTCAGTCGCATCCGATGCATCTCCACGGGTTCTACTTTCGCGTCGACGCACAGGGCAACGCGGACGCGAATGTCGATTCCATCTACGCGCCTGCGGAACGACGCATGGCGGTGACCGAAACGTTGAAATTCGGAGGTGACACGAGAGCGATCACGTGGTCGCCGGATCGACCGGGCGACTGGGTGTTTCATTGTCATCTGGCGAGCCATGTTACGAGGCTGCCGCGCGTGGATCAGCCCGACGATCTGATCTATCCGGACAACCACGATCACGGCGACCCGGATCATCACGCACTCACGGGCATGAATGGACTCGTGCTCGGCATCACCGTAGACGGCGCCGACAAAGCGCAAACGACTTGGCGTCCCGCGAAACAGCTCCGCCTGTTCGTCCAATCCGACTCCGCACCAGGCGACTCGGCGCGACGCTGGGGTTACGTGCTCCAGCGCGGCGCCGAGCCGCGACGCGACTCGATCGAAAGCCCCGGGCCAATGCTGCTGCTCACGCGCGGTGAGCCGACGAGCATCGCGGTGGTGAATCACACGCCGCAGCCGACCTCGGTGCACTGGCACGGCATTGAATTAGAGAGTTATTACGACGGCGTCGCCGGCTGGAGCGGCAGCCCCGGCCACACCGAACCGGCCATTCGGCCGGAGTCGACGTTCGAGGTGCACATCACGCCCAAGCGCGCCGGCACCTTCATGTATCACACGCACTTCAACGACATGCGCCAGCAATACGGCGGTCTCGTTGGCCCGCTGATCGTCCTCGAGCCCGGCCAGACATGGGACGCTGAGCGCGAGGTGTTGGTCGTCGTCTCCGATGGCCCTCATGCGAGCCTCCGTGTGAATGGTACGGCGGTGCCGCCGCCGCGAACGTTGCATGTGGGTACGACGTATCGTATTCGCGTTGCCGACATCGCGATCTACCAGCAAAACCTGCTGGTGAGTGTGGTCCATGACTCGGCGCTGCAGACGTGGCGCGCTGTCGCGAAAGACGGATTCACACTTCCACGACGACAGGCAACGCTGCAGCCGAGCAACGCGAGAGTCTCGAGCGGCGAGACGGCCGACTTCGAGTTCACTCCCGACACGCCGGGAGACCTCAAGCTCGAGATCGACCGATCGGGCAACTTTGCGTTTCATGCCGCGATCATGCTTCACGTGCTTCCGAGGGAGTGACACGGCGAAACCACGGAACGGGCGGCGTTCCGTGGCTCGATTGGGCGGTGAATTTCGCATCCAGGAGTGCCGGCTTCAGCGGGGTGCTGTGGCGGCGACGGTGCCAATCACTTCGATCGTTCCCTCCTGGAGGCAGTTCCCATGTCCCGAGCCCGTCCTTGGTCCTTTGCCCGGCTGACGTGTGCGCTGGCCATGCCGGCGATCGTCGGCCTCGCCAGCGCGTGCCAAGAGGCGTTTCGCCTCGCTACTAACGGCGCGAGATCCCAAACGGCGCGAGATCCCTAACAGCGCGAAGGCCCTAACAGCGCGAGGTCCCTCACAACGCGAGGTCCCTAACAACGAGGGACGGCGTGGAGCGGGCGAAGTCAATTGTTCAGCAAGGAATTCAGCATCTTCACGATCACGACCAGCAAGTGGTGCAGGGGCCAGTAGTCGTGCGGCTCGACCCGGTTGCTGCGGAAATTAGCACCAAGATGCTGAATGGTTTCTTCCGCTTCCCCACGCGCGATCTCCAACGGCCGCGCGCGATCCCGCCCAGTGCCTCGACCGAAGCTTCGCTGATATTGGCAACAATCGACTGCGATGAATCGCGCATCTGACGGACGTGCAAAAGACGCTGCGGCGCACGATCGATGAGCCGATTGATTCCATCTACCGCGCGCTGAGCGGCGTCAAGGACAGCGAGATTTCGATGGGGCACACCGCCAAAGTAGGACGGCAGCAGCTCCCGATCCTCACCAAATGAGCGCCGTCGGAGCCGTTTCTCTTCGCCTGCCTCCTTCCCTCGGCCCAGAATTTCGCGCTGTTAGGAAGTCAGCGCAGTAAGGAATTCGGCGCTGTTAGGAATTCAGCGCTGTTAGGAATTTCGCGCCGTTAGGAATTTCGCGCTGTTGGGGACTTCGCGCCGCTAGGGACTTCGCGCCGTTAGCGAGTTACAGCGTCAAGAAGGCGGCGAGGCGTCACCATGCCTCGCCGCTCTCGGGATCAGCTTACGCGCCGCACTCCCCCGCAAGCGTCAGCGACTGCGCTTTGCTCTTGTGCCCCGCCGCCTTGAGCATCGGCGGCACTTCGGGATCGGAAACGAAATTCTTCCACCCTTCGGTGGTATTGAACACCACTTCAGCGCCGCTCGCGACGATGCGCTCGACTGTTGTCCGATAGTCGGTGTGGTCGAGAGGGAAGTACTCCTCGCCGACGATCTCGCCGCCCCGGGCGGTGACGATCTCCCGAACTTTGCGGTTCATCGTGCGCGGCCAGATGTAATCGGCCGACGGCAGGTAGTACTTCTTCGCGCCAGTCTCCTGCATCAGCCACGGAATGAACGGATCGACCTGCTGCGCCGGGACCGGACCCGTGCAGAAGATGAGCGGATCGCTTTCCTCGCCCTCGTACTGTTCGGGATAGATGTAGAGCTTTCGAGCCTGTTGCACCGCGACGCTCTTGATCGCTTGGCGGTTGCATCGATCTGACTCCGGAGCAAACCGAAAAGATCAAAGTGGAAACCGGCAAGACCGCCACGAGCATCGAGATCGACGTCCAGGAATTGGAGACGCGTATCACGCCGTTCTTTAGGCTCGCTTTGAACCACAACGAGACGATGCTCATCGAGTGAGTTACGACCTCGGAGCTTGCGGCTCATAGAGCGTCGGTAGCTGTCGCTGGACGATCCGATGTCGAACGACCTGCCCGACGTACCAGTGCACGGTTCCGAGGCAGTGGAGATCCAATCTCGGAGACATCTCCGCCTCCCGGGTGCGCACCTCGATTCATCCCGGCGCCGGACCATCCCGTCGACCCGTCGCCTCTTGACGGCAGTCCGGCGCTGGTACAACTCAGAGGCCGGGGTCTTGTCCTCGCCGCCAGCCTTCGAGCGCATTCGAGAACCGTGCTTCTTCCGCTGATCATTGCTTTGACTCTGGCCCCCGACGCCCCGTCGCCGCGCGCCTACGCATGGCGGGTTGCCCGCGACGCGCAGCGCGCGGTGGAATCAGGAACGGACGCACGGTTCGAGCGACGGTGGCGGCTCGCTGTGGCCGCACATCCGAACGACCGTCGCGCTCTCCTCGCGCTCGCGACGCTGGCTCGCCTGCGGTATCGCTACACGTTGGCCGATTCGCTCTATCGGCGCGCGTCGGACACGCAGCCGATCGACTCAGCCTACGTCGCGGCGGCGGATCTTGGCATGGCGCTCTCACGTGCGCTCGGGAGCGATCAGGATAGCGCGATCTCTCTGTTCGACCGTGCCCGCAGCGCGGCCCAGGCTGTCGGTGACTCCGAGATCGTCGTCCAGTCGCTGATCGGACTCGCGCAGCTCCGCGCGAGGAAGGACGGACCGCGGACCGCGCTCCAACTGGTGCGCTCTGCCCGCGCTTGGCTCGGGCGTCTAACCTTCGACGTCGCGGCGCAGCTCGACTGCACCGAGGGTGCGTTCGCCGACCGTACCGGCGACTCGACGGGACGGTCGCGTGCGATTCAGGGACGCCAATCCGCCGCGGAGCTCGGTGCCATCGGCGTTTGGGCGAACTGCGACATGTTCGTCGCACAGGTCGAGGAACGCGCCGCCTCACTCGACCATGCGGAGCACTATGCGAAGGAAGCGCTCGCGCTGTTCCAGCGGGCGCACGACCTGGTCGGCGTCGCTCAGGCCAGTCAATGGCTCGGCTATCTGCTCGCGGAACGCGGCTATTTCGCCGAGGGCGAGGCGAATCTCCAGCGTGCGCTGCGAGCTGCCGAGGCCACACATTACACGCGCGTCGAAGCGTGGGCTCGATTCGACCTCGCCGCCTATGTCTACCTGCCGCTCGGCGACGTGGAGCGCGCACACGCCGAGGCGGCTCGTGCGGTGGTGCTTCACGCTCGGCAGGGCGACTCGTGGGGCGTGGCGAACGACAAGAAGCTCGAGGGCTTGCTGCTCCAGTCCGAGGGCCACTTGGACGACGCATCCACGCAATTTGCGGCCGCGGTCGTAGCGTTCAGGAACGCCGGCATCATGTTCAATTCGGTCGAACCGCTGCGCCTGCTCGCCGTCGCGAACATGCGCATAGGTCGGCTGGACAGCGCGGAGCGCGCGCTCGATGACGCGACTCGGTTGGCCGCGACATCGGGCGTGCGCGGCTGGAGCGACGAGCTCCCGATTCATCGTGCCCGGCTTGCTCTGCTGCGAGGCGACCCCGCTGCCGCGGATTCGTTGCTGCGGGCCAGTCGCTCCGTCAGTGCGTGGCGCCGCGGTGACGGAGCGGATCTCTGGACGTTGCCTGCGGCCGTCCTCGAGGCGCAGCTCGCGCTTCGCTTGCACCGCGTTGCGACGGCTGATAGCGCGGTGGCATTCGTGTCGGCGGAGATCGCCAGACGAAGGACCGGCGAGACGAACCGCGACCTTCGCGCCGGCCTCGCGCAGCTCAACGGCGATTGGGGCGTCGAGTTGAGCGATGCCTATTCCGAGTTGGTGGCGGGGCTGGCGAGCTCGGGCCGCCTCGCGTCGGCGTTTCGATTCATCGAGAGCGTGCGTGCGCGCGAGATCGCCGATGTGGCGCTGAGGACGATCGGCCGAATGTCTGATTCGGCGGCGGCGTTGGCGGGGTTTCGCCGGCTCTCGGCCACGGCGTCGACAGTCAGCCTCGCCGATGCGAGGGCGGCCCTTGCTCCCGACAAGGCGCTCATCGTACTGACGCTCGGGCTGAATGAAGCGCCAACCACGGCGATGATCGTGATGAGAGATTCGGCATTCGCGATCTCTCTTCCCGGGCGCGCGGCCCTGACGCCGCTCATCGATCGCTACCTGCGCGTGGCGGCGGGCGGCGCGGAACCAATTGCCGTCGGACGGCAGCTCGGCGCGATGCTCCTCGATCCGATCGCGCGAGCCGTGCCGGCGCGGGTGACGCGACTCGAGATCTCTCCCGACGGCGATCTGTTCCGGGTGCCGTTCGACGCTCTGCGGTTGGCCGGCGATCGCTTTGCCGTGGACCGATTCGCGATCTCGCTTGTGCCCTCGGCAACGGTGGCACAGGCTCTCCGCGCGCTGCCGGCGACGGGTTCGGCCACACGACTCATTGCGATTGGCGACCCGGCGTTTGCGCCGGATATGTCGCTTGCAAGGTTGCCGCGATCGGCCGACGAGGCGAGGCGCGTGGCCGCGTACGGGCGCTCGAGTACGGTGCTCATCGGCGACATGGCCACCGAAACCGCGGTGCGCTCGGCGAATCTCCAATCTGCTGGCGTGCTCCATTTCGCCACGCACGCCCTCGTGGACGCGCGGGGCCAATCGCGCACCGCGCTCGCGCTCACTCCCGGCGCGTCCGACGATGGTCTTCTGACAACCTCGGAGATCGCCTCGCTACACTTGAATGGCGCGCTCGTCGTTCTCTCGGCGTGCCAATCGCTCGGCGGTCAGATCTTGGGCGGCGAGGGCCTGCGCGGATTGAGCGAGCCGTTTCTCGAGGCCGGCGCGCGCGCCGTGGTGGTGACGCAGTGGTCGATCGGTGACAAGAGCGTTCTTCCGTTTGTCGATCGGTTCTACGCGAGCATGGCCGCCGGCGCGAGCGCCGGCGACGCACTGCGTGCGACGAAGATGGCGGCGATCCGCGACGGGGCGAGCATCGCGGATTGGGCGGCGTTCACCATTATCGGAGATGCGTCGATCCATCCGCCGCTCCGCCTCCGGCGATTGTCGCCGATGGAGTGGCTGCAGGACTTGGTGCAGCCGAGACGAGACACCAGCGCCGCTCGCTCTCGCGAAAACGATCGATGAACGTTCTCATCATCGCGCTCTCTGGTTCCGCGCCGCCGGGTCGCATGTGACTTGTCGCCCCGCGTCGCCACTGCTAGCTTGGTCGCGCGCCCGTATCAGAGTTTGTGCTCAGCGGGTTGGCCCCCATCCGGAGCGATGCCAATGCCGGCTCGCAAATTCCTTCCCGCGCTCGCGCTCTTCGGCGGAGTCCTCTTCGCGACAGCGCCCGCGCCGCACCGCGCGCTGCCGACTGTCGACCCGAACCCGAACGTCGCGCGCGCCGGCGTCCTGCACGATGGCGTTCTAACCATCACGCTCGAAGCCAAAGAGAGCACCTGGTGGCTCAACGGCCCCAAACGTCCGCCGATGGCCATCGCGGCGTTCTCTGAACCAGGCAAAGCTCCGCTCATTCCGGGCCCGCTCATCCGCGTTCCTCTCGGCACCGACATCCGGCTCTCGGTCCGCAACTCGCTCCAAACGCCGATCACGTTCTTCGTACCTTCAGCTGTCCACGGTGAACCGGACCGAACCGGCGCCCTGGACTCGATCGTCGTCGCACCGGGCATGGTCGGCGAGGTCAATGAGCGCGTGACAACCGCGGGGAACTATGTCTACCGGGCCACGACCCCAGGCCGTGCGAACAAGGCGCTCGGAGTCGCGGGCCTGCTTGCGGGCGCGTTGGTCATCGACACGACGGGCGCACCGGTCGTTCCACGAGACCGCGCCCTCGTGATCATGCAGACGCCGGACGCCTCGCTCATCTCGTGTGCCGACACCACGAGAGGCAATCCACTCGCTTGCCCGGTTGGCCGTTTCATTTTCACAATAAACGGACGCTCATGGCCGAACACTGATCCCATTCATGCCACGGTCGGCGATTCCATGCACTGGAGAGTGCTGAACGCGACGAGTGACGTGCACCCGATGCACCTCCACGGTTTCTATTACCGGGTCGATGCGTTCAACGGACCCGCCGCCGAGTATCAGGGACGGCCCGCACCGGGGCAGATGGTCGTGACGCAGTTGATGTCGCCGTTCTCCGGGATGTCGATGTCCTGGTCTCCCGACCGCCCGGGCAACTGGCTCTTCCACTGCCATTTCGCGCTCCATCTTCAGCCCGATTCGATATCCGCCGCGCCCGATGACCCACATATGCGCGACATGGTGGGTCTCATCCTTGGCATCAAGGTCGCCGAGCGCGGGGGCGTGCGGTTGGCCGGCGCGCCGACACCGGTCCGGCACATTCGTCTCGTCGCCGTTGCCAGTCGACCGACGAACATGGACGGCGCCGGAGATACCACGTCCTCCATGCACTTCATTCTCGAGGAGCGCGGCAAACGCACCGACACCGGGACGGACTTTAGCCCTGAGCTCGACCTCGTGCGCGGCGAGCCCGTATCCATCACCGTCGTGAACCAACTCGCCGAGCCAACGAGCGTCCATTGGCACGGCATCGAGGTCGAGGACAGTTACGTCGACGGTGTGCCGGGCTTCAGCGGTGCCGGCAAGCGCCTCGCGCCCGCGATCGCGCCAGGCGACTCATTCGTCGCGCGCTTCACGCCGCGGCGCGCGGGCACATTCATGTATCACGCGCACATGGATGAGGTGCGCCAGGAATTCGCGGGGATGGAGGGACCGATCATTGTGCGCGAACCGGGCGCGGTCGCGTCGCGCGACGATCATGTGTTCTTCTTCAAGGGGCGCGGCGTTGGTGATCCGGTACATCCGCTCGAGATCAACGGCCAAGCCAACCCCGACACATTGGTACTCCATGTCGGCGAACCCGCTCGGTTTCGCTTGATCAACCTGTCCACCGCGAATCCGGCGGTGGCGATGTGGCTTACGCCGCGCCCCGATAGTCAAGCAACGTTCGTCACGGACACGATGGCGGTTCGCTGGCGTCCAGTCGCCAAGGATGGCTTCGACCTTCCTGCGTCCGAGCAGACGCCGCGTCTCGCCCGACAGGCATTCAGCCTTGGTGAGACGTACGACTTCGAGTACACGCCAACTCGCGCGGGAACACTTCGCCTGGAGGTCCGCACGGGCGGCATCAACGCAGCCGCGCTCCACCGACTTCTCTCGAGAGTGCCGATTCGCGTGGAGCAGTAGAGGCAGGCACGCTGGTGCGCGTCGCCATCCGGATCCGCAAAATCGGCCGGCGACCTGGAAACACCGGCATCGCGGCCGCGGAAGGCTCCTCGGAATGCTCTTGATGCGCACCGGTGAGTATGCCGGTGCGGACTCTCTCCTTCGGCGTTCGATTCTCAAATCTCGCGATCGTGCACGTGTTGCGGGGACAGCTCAAGCTGTATCTGTGCGAAGACTGGCACGAAGCCGCTCAGGACCTCGAGCGCGGACTCGCTCTCGATCCGAGCGAGCCGCTGGCGCACGCGTACGTCGTGATCTCGAGCCGCTGCTCGATCATCCGCGCCTCGGACCTCTCACGCGCAAACTCACATGGTGGGCAACGCGCCCACAGCGTGCGAAGGCCTTTGACCATGCGCATCTGTCGCGCCGATGACTCTTCGACGCTCGATTCGGAGCCCAGCGATTGTGACAAGCGAGGATTCCCTCACCGAAGCACCGTGATCGGATCAACCCGGCTGGCCCGCTGCACCGGCACGAGCAACGCGACTCCTGCGCAAGCGATCAGCGCGAGCACCGCGCCGCCGATCGCCAGCGGATCGAACGGCGCGACGCCAAAGAGCTGCGTGCGCACGAGCCGCGCCGCCATCATCACGCCGAATGCACCGACGCCCAACCCGAGCACCATCCACCCGCCGCCCTGCCGCAGCACGAGTCGCACGATCGCGCCTCGGCTCGAGCCCAGCGCGACACGCACGCCGAACTCGCGTTCGCGCGCGGCCGCCATGTTCGCGAACATCGCGTAGACGCCGACCGACGCGAGCAGAAGCGCGAGTGCACCGAACGCGGTCATGAGCACGACGGGCAGGCGTCGCGGCGCGAATGCATCGCCGAGCACCGACTCCATCGTCGCGACCTTGTAGACCGGAATGGTCGGGTCGAACGACGAGATCGTGCGACGCACGCTGGTCAACAATGACAAAGGGTCGATGCTCCCCGCTGCGCGCACGACGAACGCGTCGGCCGACGGTGATTGGCGAAGCGACAGATACATCGTCGGCTCTGGAGTCAGATGCGTTGGATCGTTGCGCACGTTGCCGACGACACCCACGACGGTGATCCACGGCTCGGTGGGATCCGGCGGACCAATGTGAATCTGCGCGCCGACCGCGTTGCCGTTGGGCCAGTAGCGGTGCGCCATTGCTTCATTGATGATGATCGTCGGCGGCGCCGAGTCACGGTCGGCGGTGGTGAATGTGCGTCCTTGGTCGAGCGGAATCCCGAGCGTCGCGAACAGGTTGTCGGAGACGCGCGAGGTAAGGATGAACGGCACCGGCTCGTTCGGCGCCCAGGGTTTGTCGCGGATGAACAGGCCGTTGCTGTTAGTGATTTGTGTCGGCAGCTGCGATATGTTCGCGGCCGCTGCGACGCCGGGCAGGGCAGCAATGCGTTGCGCGAGCTCGTCGTACGCCTGCACTCGCGCG
>Ga0070684_100001972_pt1 | contig 15081 bp, 15 predicted proteins | sample KBSC723LmetaG_FD_65653 | JGI IMG/M metagenome (GOLD analysis project Ga0070684, IMG submission 65653) | Corn rhizosphere microbial communities from Kellogg Biological Station, Michigan, USA - KBS C7.2-3L metaG | ecosystem: Host-associated > Plants > Roots > Rhizosphere ...
GCCCGACTGCCCTCGTTACGGCGGGACACTCCTTGCGGGCGCGATCAAGGGTACGCGCCCATTCGCAATCGAGTTCCGGGATGCCCCTAGCCGGCCGCCTTCGGCGCAATATTCGGCGCCGCGGCCGCTTGCTGAAGCGCCGCACGCATCTCTTCGGCCGAGAGCACGCGCAACAGGCGGTTGCTCCGTAGGTGGCCCAAGGCAATATCCGCGATCTCAACCGCTGCAGCCGCCGCGTCGCTAGGCGCCTCGAAAAGCGCGAAACCGTCGTACTCCGCGCCCGGGGTGTAATACAGGCCAATCAGGCGGCCGCCGAAGTGCCGCAGCAATGTGTCAGAAGCCGCCGCGCGGTCCTGCGGCGTCTGGATGAGTGTGGCCCACGCCTGCGGTGTATACGCAAACTGCGCCATGAACATTGGCATCCTGATCTCCTCTCGTCGCATCGCTTTCGCGTGTGCCGGTTCAAGTTCGAATGTTTTGGAAAATCGCCGCACAAGATTATTCCAACCGGCCAGCCGCCACAATCGATCGTGACGGATCCACCGGTTGTGAAGGTGACGGCTTCGCGTGCAGCGAGTGGGCCTCGACGCATGTGGCTCGGGTGCTTGATTCGTCTACGCCTATCTGCCGTATGATTCGGCGACGGAACGTCGGCCGCAGCGGTCGACGCCCGAGCGGCCAATAACGCGTTCCAGCGTCGCCAGGTGCGATGCTGGATCGTGAAGAAAGGAGCCAGCCATGAGAGTCTTCCTCACCGCCATCGCCGTCGTCCTCGCCATCACCGCGTTCTCTCCCGCCACCGCCCAGACGGTCGTCGGCGTCTCCTGGTCGAACTTCCAGGAAGAGCGCTGGAAGACGGACGAGGCGGCGATCAAGGCGCAACTCGAAAAACTCGGCGCCAAGTACATCAGTGCCGACGCGGGGGGATCCCCAGAGAAGCAACTCGCCGATGTCGACGGTCTGATGGCCAAGGGCGCGAAGGCGCTGATCGTGCTCGCGATGGACAAGGACGCGATCCTGCCGGCAGTCAACAAGGCGATCCGTCAGAAGATCCCTGTCGTCGCCTATGATCGGCTGATCGAGGTGCCTGGCATCTTCTACATCACGTTCGACAACGTCGAGGTCGGCCGCATGCAGGCGCGGGAGGTGTTCAAGCTCGTGCCGAAGGGCAACTACGTGTTCATCAAGGGCTCGCCTACCGACCCCAACGCTAACTTCCTGCGCGCCGGCGCGCAGGAGATCGTCGATGGAGCGGTGAAGAAGGGCGACATCAAAATCGTCGGAGACGAATACACCGATGGCTGGAAGCCCGACGTCGCGCAGAAGAACATGGAGCAGATTCTCACCAAGAACGCGAACAAGGTCGACGCGGTGGTCGCTGCGAATGATGGCACCGCGGGCGGCGTTGTCGCGGCTTTGACGGCGAAGGGCCTGCGCGGCATTCCGGTGTCCGGGCAGGACGCTGATCATGCTGCGCTCAACCGCATCGCGCTCGGCACGCAGACCGTGTCGGTGTGGAAGGATTCGCGCGAGCTCGGCAAGGAAGCTGCGAGTGCTGCCGTGGCACTCGCCTCGGGCAAGCCGGTCGACAAGGCGGCGAAGTGGAGCGGCGGCGAGAAGAAGGTCGAGCTTCAGTCGCGGCTTCTCGCGCCGGTGCCGATCACCCGCAGCAACCTCGACGTCGTCATCAAGGCCGGCTGGATCAGCAAGGCCGAAGTGTGCAAGGGCGTGAGTGGCGACAAGGCGCCGGCCGCTTGTAAGTGACGATGCGGACTTGAGCACCGCTCGCCGGGCCGCTGCTGCCGAGAGCGGCGCCGCACCGGGCGATCGTCCGGGTGGGACCGTGTGGCGTCGTACCGGCCTCGATCTGCGCCTCCTGCTGATGTCGGCGCTGCTCGTCGTCATGGGCATCGCATTTCACGCGCTCTCCGGCGGCGTGTTCCTGTCGCCCGAGAATCTCTACAATATCGCGCAGCAGACTGCGGTCGTCGGTATCGTGTCGACAGTGATGGTGCTCGTGATCGTCGCGCGCCACATCGACCTGTCAGTGGGCTCGGTGATGGGCTTCGTCGGCGTGCTGATCGCCTATCTCATGTACACGTCGGGGTGGCCGTGGGAGCTCGCGTCCCTGGCCGGACTCGCGGTCGCGTTGCTCGTCTCGATGTACCAGGGTTGGCTGACGGCGGTGCTCGGCGTGCCGTCGTTCGTCGTCACGCTCGGCGGCCTGATGTCGTTCCGCGGCGCCGCGTTCCTCGTCGCGGACGGCAAGACGCAGCCCGTGAACGACGAGTTCTTTCAGCGTCTGGGCGGTGGTTACGACGGCGGCATCGGCGTCGTTGCGACGTGGGCGTTGACCGCGCTCGTGATCGCAGGCCTGTTCATGCGGCTGGCGCACGAGCGGCACTCGCGGCGCCGTCATGAAATGGCGCTCGAGCCGCTGTGGCTCGACGTCGCAGTGACGGCATTGCCGAGCGTCGTGCTGATCGCGTTCGCATGGACGATGAACAGCTACCAGATCTCGGGGAAGGGCGAGCCGCAGGGAATTCCGATCCCCGTCCTGATCTGGGCCGTCGTCGCGTGCGTGCTCTCGTTCCTCGTGCATCGGACACGCTTCGGGCGCTACGTGTACGCGATGGGAGGCAATCCCGATGCGGCCGCGCTGGTCGGCATTCCGGTGCGCCGCGTGACATTGCTCCTGTTCGCGCTGCTCGGGTTACTCGTCACGGTCGCGGCGGTCGTCTCGATCGCGCGGCTGAATGCGGGCACCAATTCGCTCGGCACCGGGATGGAGCTCTATGTAATCGCGGCTGCCGTGATCGGCGGCACGGCCCTCTCCGGCGGCAGCGGCTCGATCCTCGGGTCGGCGCTCGGGGCGCTCATCATGCAGTCGCTCGACAGCGGGATGTTGTTGCTCGACGTTGCGATCGGCAGGCGGATGGTGATCATCGGGCAGGTACTGATCGTTGCGGTCGTGTTCGACGTGTTGTACCGACGGCGCTTCGGAGAGAAGTGATGGCGTCCAAGCCCGATTCTGCGGCGCCGCTTGTCGAGTTGCACGACATCCGCAAAGCGTTTGGCGGCGTGCACGCCGTCGACGGCGTCAGCGTCAACCTCTACGCGGGCGAAGTCGTCGCGCTCCTCGGGCACAACGGCGCTGGCAAGTCGACGCTGATGAAGATGCTGGCGGGCGCGTATCCGGTGGATTCAGGCGATATGGTGATCGCCGGCGACTTGGTTCACATTCGCACGCCCGCGGACGCGCAACACCTGGGCATCGAGACGATCTACCAGACGCTGGCGCTCGCCGACAACCTGGACGCGGTGGCGAATCTGTTCCTCGGTCGCGAAAAGCTGACGCCGTGGCGAACGCTCGACGATCACTTCATGGAAGGCCAGGCGCGCAAGGTGTTCCAGCGCCTCAACAAGAACTTCACGAACATCCGCGTGCCGGTGCGTGCGCTGTCTGGCGGACAGCGTCAGGTCGTCGCAATCTCGCGAGCGCTCTACTTCAACGCGCGGATCCTGATCATGGACGAGCCGACCGCAGCACTCGGCCCCGAGGAAGCGGCGATGGTCGGACGGCTGATCAGGCAGCTCAAGGCCGACGGCGTCGGCATTTTCCTGATCACGCACGACATGCCCGACGTGTTCGCACTGTCCGATCGGCTCGTCGTAATGAAGAACGGCAAGCTCGTCGGCACTTACCTTACTGCGGACGTAACGGAGGAGGAGGTGCTCGGCATGATCATCGCGGGCAGGCGCCCGGAACGGAAGGCGCAGGCGGAGCGCTTCGCCTCGTAGCGAATGCGATCATGGCCAGTAAAGACCCGTCCCGCCCCAACGTCCTTTTCATCCTGAGCGATGACCAGGGGCCCTGGGCAATGCGTTGCGCGGGCAACACGGACATCATTACGCCTGCGCTCGACGAAATCGCAGCGGCCGGCATCCGCTTCACCGACTTCTTCTGCGTCTCGCCGGTCTGCTCGCCGGCGCGTGCGTCCCTCATGACCGGCGACATTCCGTCGCGCCACGGTGTGCACGACTGGATCCGCGCGGGTAACGTGGGCGACCAGCGCGTCGACTTCCTCGCCGGTCAGACGCTCCTGACCGACCGCGTTGCCGCCGCCGGCTACCGCTGCGGGCTCATCGGCAAGTGGCATCTTGGGGCGAGCGACATGCCGCGCGCCGGCTACGTCACCTGGTTCGCGCATCCGTCGGGAATGAGTCCTTACTACAACGTGCCGATGCAGGACGGAAACCGCACCGTCACCATCGAACGCTATCTCACGGATGAGATCAGTGACCGCGCGCTCACATTCGTGCGTGATGAATCGCGACGCGCCGAACCGTTCTGGCTGAGTCTCAACTACACTGCGCCGCATTATCCGTGGATCGATGCGCATCCACGCGAGTACACCGATCTCTATGCCGGTTGCGCGTTCGAGTCGTGCCCGCAGGAACGCCCGCATCCGTGGACTGCTTATGGCAACCCGGCAACTGACGAAGGCTTCCGCCGGCCGCGCGAAAGCCTCATCGGTTACTTCGCGGCCACCACCGCGATGGACGCCGGCATCGCTCGCGTGCTGCGCGAGCTCGACAAGCTCGAGCTCACGCAAAGCACGCTCGTGATCTTGATGAGCGACAACGGCATGAATTGCGGCCAGCACGGCATCTGGGGCAAAGGCAACGGCACCCGACCGCAGAACATGTACGACACGTCGGTCAAGGTGCCCTGCCTCATCGCACAGCCCGGCCGTATCGCGCCCGGCGTAAGCGATGCGCTGCTGTCCGGATACGATCTTTTTCCGACGCTGCTCGCGTACCTCGGCCTTGCCGATTCACCCGCGCGCCCGCGGCCGGGCCGGAGCTTTTCCGCACTGCTGGAGGGCAGGGCGTTGCGACGCGACGACGCCGTCGTGGTCTACGACGAATACGGGCCCGTGCGGATGGTGCGCACGCGCGAGTGGAAGTACGTGCACCGCTACCCCGACGGTCCGCACGAGCTGTACGACTTGCGCAACGATGCAGGCGAACGGCGCAACGTCGTGGACGACGCCACGTATCGAGCGACCGTGGCGATGTTGCGCGCGCGGCTCGCGGAATGGTTTGCTTGCTATGTCGATCCCGCGCTCGACGGCGCGGACAAGCGCGTAACCGGCTGCGGGCAATTGGGGCTGACGCCGGCGGAAGGGGATGGGTCGGACGTTTTTCCGGCCGACCCTGTTGCCCCGCTCGTCGTGCCTAGAGCAGGTCGGTGACGATCGCCTTCGACAGGTCGGGGGCCGACTTCATCGCCCCCTGCTCCATGAAGAACTTGACCTGGTATTCCATGCCGCCGCGGAAGTCGGGGGTGGTCATCAGCTGCTTCGCCTGCTTTGCGTCGTAGAAGCCGCTGTCATCCATGATGCGGCCCATGATGGCTGCGTCGGTCGGGTTCTTCTGCTCGGCGTTGACGTAGTCGGTCACGATGCGCAGCGCCTCTGCCCGCGTCGCCGGGCTGAGCAAGAACGGCACGCCTTTATTGTGGTACGCCGCGAGAAAGCCTTGCAGCGCCTTGCGCTTGGTCGCGAGCACCGCCTCGGTGGTGACGAAGAGGTCGAAGTTCTGGAACGGCAGCGTAGAGCCCGGCGGCTTGACGAAGTCGGCGTATCCGAAGAGCTCGCGCGTGTCCTTCTTGACCTGCATGATGTAGAAGCGGCCATTCACCGACGGTACGATCGCTTCGACGCGGCCGGCCACGAATGCCGCCTGTCCGTCCGCCGCCGGCAGATTGACGAACTCGATGTCCTTTTGCGTCATGCCGTACTTGGCAAGGATGCGTGCGAGGTAGTACTGCAGCCCCGTGCCCGCCGTGCACGCGATTTTCTTGCCGGCGAGTTTGGGCACGCTGTCGAACTCCGGCTGCGCGAGCAGAGCGAAGAGTTTCGACGGGTCGGTGCAGATCGAGATGAAGCGCAGCGGGATCGCGCCACCGGCCATTCCGAGCAGCGATGCCGTCGTGTTGACGAAGCTCAGGTCGATCGCGCCGCCGCCGAGCGCCTGCACGAGCTTCGGCCCCGCGGCCGAGGCGAAGAGCTCGGTCTTGAGCTCCACGCCTGCCTCCTTGAACCATCCGCGCTTGTCTGCGAGGTCGATCACTGCCGACGCTGGTGCGCGCAGCACGCCGATCGTGAGCTGCGACGACTGTGCGAGCGCGGTCGTCCACGAACCCGCCAGCGCGAGCGCACTGCCACCCGCTGCGTAGCGTAGCAACCGCCGTCGATCCATGTTGCTCTCGGTCATGCGTTGCCACCTCCTCGAATTGTTTGCGCACTCGCTTGTCGCGCCGCCTGCAGCGATGACCATACGGCGCGCTTCACCGTTGTAAAGGCATCGCTGACGCGCGACGCCTCCACGCGGGGACGCAGCAGCGGATTCGCCACGATCTCGTGCACGCGGCCCGGACGGCTCGCCAGCACCACGATGCGGTCGGCCAGGAACACCGCCTCCTCGAGGTCGTGCGTGACGAATACCACCGTCTTGCCCGTGCTCTGCCACAGCTCGAGCACCGACTCCTGCATCGCCGCCTTGGTCTGCACGTCGAGCGCTGCGAACGGCTCGTCCATCAGCAGCACGTCCGGCGAGTTGGCGTACGCGCGCGCGAGATCGACCCGTTTGCGCATGCCGCCCGAAAGCTGCTTCGGATACGCCTTCTTGAACGCGGTCAGCCCGACTGCCTCCGCCCACTGATCGACGAGCTTCTGCCGCTCGGACTTCGGCAATCCACGCGACTTCGGGCCGTACTCGATGTTGCCCTCGACGGTGAGCCACGGGAATACCGCGTCCTGCTGGAACACGAAGCCCAGCGCGTGATTGACGCCGCGCACCGCCGCGCCGTCGTGCAGCACCCGTCCCTCGCTCGGTATCAGGAGGCCCGCCATCATGCGCAGCAGCGTGGACTTGCCGCATCCCGACTCGCCGATGATGCACACGAACTCGCCGCGGTGGATATCGAGGTCGATGTCACGCAGGACCGTCAGCGGGTCCGGTGATCCGCCGATGGTAAAGCGATGCGTCAGCCGCCGGACGCCGAGCTTGGCCGCAGGTGCGGGAACGGTGTAGGCCTCGGGCTTCATGGATCGCGCCGGACTTCGCTCCAGGATGTGAGGGCGCGCCCGGCACGGTTCGCTATCTGGTCCAGCAGCGCACCCAGGAGCCCGATCACGATGATTCCGACGATCGTGATGTCAGTGCGGAAGTACTGGCCCGCGTTCTGGATCATGAAGCCCAGGCCCGACGGCGCGGCGATGAGCTCCGCCGCCACGAGCGCCAGGAAGCCGGTGGACACGCCGGTGCGCATGCCTGCGATGAAGTAGGGAACCGCGCTCGGCAGCGCGACGGTGCGGAAGACGCGCCAGCGCGACGCGCCGAGCGTGCGCGCGGCGTCGACGTAGATCTGCGCGATCTGCTGCATCCCCGCGCGCGCGTTGACGACGATCGGCTTGAATACCGCGAGCGCGATGATGATGATGCGCGACGGCTCGCCAATGCCCACCCACACGATGACGAGCGGGATGTAGGCGAGCGCCGGGATGGGACGCAGCGCGTCGATGATGGGGTTGAGCACATAGCCCCAGTAGCGGAACCAGCCCGCGAGCGCGCCCAGGATCAACGCGGCCGCGGCGCCGATCGCGTAGCCGATCAGCACGCGCTTCAGGCTGGCGAGCGTGTTGATCCAGAGGTCCCCGCTCCTGAGCTCTTCGCCAAAGCTTGCGACAATCGTCGGGGGCGAGGGGACGAGCGCCGGGTTGACGCCCGGCCGCGTGGCCATGTACCAGTAGCAGCCGATCACGGCGGCGAGGGACAGCGTGCCGACTATCAACGACGGCCGGAAGATCCGCTTCATCGCTGCGCGCGCGCCTTTGTCTCGTGTCCGGAGCGTTCGAGCAGGTTGTGCTTGGCCTTCTCGATGTGCGCGCCCATCAGCACGGATGCGGCGTAGCCATCGCCGCGTTCGATGGCTTGCACAAGATGCTGGTGCTCCTCGATCACGCGCGCGAAGCGGTCGTCGCCGTAGCCGTAGCGCTTCAGCAGCGCCGCGAGCAGGAGCCAATGCGAATCGACGATCGGCAGTGCGGCGGGATGACCCGCGGCGTCGTTGATAACGCGGTGGAACTCGCGGTTGGCGATCGGCACGGATTCGTACGCGCCTGCGGCCACGTGTGCTTCCAGCTTCGCCGCTGCTTCGCGCAGGCGCGCGAGATGCTCGGCGGTGCGGCGCTGCGCCGCACGGCGGGCGAGCATGGTCTCGACGGCGGCGCGCATGTCGAACAGGTCCTCGATGAAGCCGCTGTACATCGGACGCACGTGCGCACCCCGGTTGGGCTCGATCACGACGAGGCCTTCGCCATGCAGCACGCGCAGCGCCTCGCGGATCGGCATGTGGCTGACGCCGTAACGGCTCGCGAGGTCCTCCATGACGAGGCGTGAGCCGAATGCGAATGCGCCCGACACGATGTCGTTGCGCAGCCGCTGCTCGACGTCCAGCATTGTCTAGGGCTTAGGAAGTTACCTGCACGCCGCCACGCGCCTCGATCACGCGCAGCACCGATCCCGGCGTGTCGTCGTTGCCGAAGCCTTCGTCCAGCGCCGCCGAAAGCGTTGCATAGGCGGCCTGTGCCTGCGTCATCGGCACGTCGAGATCGTTTGCCATCGCAAGTGCAAGGCCGACGTCCTTGTGCGCGAGTCGGGTCATGAAGCCCGGCTTGAAATCGCGTTTCAGCGCCTTGCGCGGCAGCCCGGTGGCAAGCGCACTGTTCCACGCCATCGTCGTCTTGAACACGCCCATCATGGTGTCGAGGTCGATGTTCGCCTTGCGTCCCGCAACCAGTGCCTCGATCGATGCGGCGTTGATGCATGCGACCAGCGCATTGTTGATCAGCTTGATGGACGACGCCGCGCCCATCGCACCGCACACGTGCACCTCGTCGCCCATTGCCGCCAGCATCGGGCGCGCGCGCTCGATTGCCGTCGGCACGCCCGCCACCATTAGCGTGAGCGTGCCGGCGATCGCCGCTTCGAGCGTCTTGCCGACCGGGCTTTCCACGAACTCGACACCGCGCTCGGTGGCCTGGCCGCAAAGGGCGATCTTGGTCGCGGGCGAAGTTGTACTCATCTCGATTGCGAGCGCGCCGGGCCGCATCACCGCGAGAAGGCCATCTGGGGCGGCGAGCACGGCGATCACCGCTCGATCGTCGGGCAGCATCGTGAGCACCACGTCTGCATCTTTCGCTGCCGCGCTGGCATTTGCGGTGGCGATCCCGCCGGCGGCCACGAACTTGTCCACGGCGGTCGCTGACGCGTCGTGTCCGGTGACCGAGAACCCCGCTTTGACGAGGTTCGTGGCCATGGGCAGCCCCATCGTGCCCAGCCCGACGAAAAGGACTCGATTTGATCTATTATTCATGAACCGATGTGCTCGCTACCCGGTAAATTGGCAAAGTCTATGGCCCGATCATCGGGATATTGATCAAATGTGTCAACCCCGGCTATGCTTCACGCGTGATTGACCCGGATCCTCCTCGAAGGCTCGATGCGGCGCTGCTCGACCCGCGCGACGACGTCGCGACGGCGCTCGCCGACCTGTTGCCGGGCACGAATCTCACGTTGTGCCTTGCGTCCACGGTGCGCGAGGTTACGATCGCCGAGCCGATCGCGCTTGGCCACAAGTTTGCGCTGCATGCGATCGCATCCGGAGCGCCGGTGCGCAAGTACGGCGAGGTTATCGGCCGCACGACGCGCGATATCGCGTCTGGCGCGTGGGTACATCTGCACAACCTCGAGACGACGGCGATGCGCTGGGAGGCCGACGACGCCGCGCGGCGCGCGCAAGCATCGGCGACGGCGTTTGTTCACCACCGACGCGCACCCGCGGCAGCGAGCACCACGTTTGCAGGCTTCCGTCGGCCCGACGGTCGCGTCGGCGTGCGCAACCACGTGCTCGTGCTCTCGCCTACCGGGCTTACGTCAGCCGCGGCACAACGCGTGGTGTCGCTGGTGCGCGGCACCGTGTGTGTAACGTCAGGGTACGGGCGCGGCCAGGTCGGGGCCGATGCGCAGTTGCATTTCGACACGCTCGCAGCGCTCGCCGGACATCCGAACGTCGCTGCGACGGTCGTGCTGTCCGCCGCAGACGATATCTCGCGCTCGTACGCGGATGCGGTTGGCGCTGCGGGCAAACCGGTGGTCGCACTGTCCCTTCCCGGCGTGCACGAGGATGTGCTTGCATTGGTCGACGCGGGAGTCCGCGCCGCCGTGCGTCTGGTGCACGAAGCATCGTTCCTGCGCCGCGAAGCGGTCCCGCTCGGCGAGCTCTGCGTTGCCGTCGAGTGCGGGCACTCCGATGCGACCTCGGGTCTGGTATGCAATCCGCTCGCCGGCCGCATGATGGAAATGCTGGTCGCCGCAGGCGGGACGGCCATCTTCAGCGAGACGGTCGAGTGGACCGGCGCCGAGCATCTTCTCGCCCAGCGCGCCGCGACACCGGATGTCGCGCAACGCATCGTCGCTGCGGTCGGCGAGCGGGAGCGCATGGTGCGGGCTGCGGGCGGCGACGTTCGCGGACAAAATCCGGGACCTCAGAACAAGGCGGGCGGCATCACGACGATCGAAGAGAAGGCGCTCGGCGCGATGTCCAAAGGCGGCCGGCAGCCGATCAACGACTTGTTGGCGGCCGGACAGCGGCCCGCGGGGTCGGGCTTGTATCTCATGGACACGCCGTTCTTCTCGCCCGAATCGATGACGGCGATGATTGCCGGTGGCGCGCACATCGTGATTTTCACCACGGGAGCCGGCAACAGCTACTGCAGCCTCGTTGCCCCAACATTGAAAATGAGCGCCAACGCCGAGGCGACCGCGAGACTGACTGAGCAGATCGACTTTGCGGCCACCGGCGTGCTCGACGGCAGCGTCTCGCTCGATGCTGCGGCCTGCGACGGGATGCAGCGATTGCTCGAGGTCGCGTCCGGCGCGCTCACGTTCGGCGAGATCGTGGGCGAGGGCGCGGAAGTGGTGAGCCGCATCGGCGCTTCGATCTGACGGGAGAAGCAAGTGTCGCTCGATCCGATGTCGCAACTGTCGCAATACTCGACTTCGATCGTCTCCGACGCGCTCGACGAGCTCGCGGTCCTGGGCGTGCTTCCCGGTATCGAAGCGCGCCGAGTCGGGCAGGGTCGGGTGGTCGGACGTGCGCTGCCGGTGCGCCTGCAGCCGAAGAGCAACGACCCCTCTGCGTACCGTTTCGGCGGCGGCGTCGGCAAGCCGCTCGAACAGGTGCTGCAGACGATGCAGGATGGCGACATCGTCGTAATGGACCTGGGCGGCTCCAATCGCGCCGCTGCTTGGGGCGGACTCGCGTCGCGCATCGCCCAGCGTCGCGGTGTGCGCGGCACGATCATGTGGGGCGCGTGCCGCGACGTGGACGAGATTCGTGCTATCGGCTATCCCGTGTGGTCAGTAGCCGTGTGTCCGCGCCGCAGTCGCAACGAATTCACGTTTGGCGCGATCAATGAGCCCATCACCATCCAGGGCGTGACCATCGCGCCGCGCGATTTCATCATCGCCGATGAAAGTGGCGTGGTGTGCGTGCCCCAGGGGAGATTCGGCGAAGTGATCGCGCTGTGCGCGCGTATCGCCGTCCAGGAGCGCGTGCTGGAGGCCCAAGTGCTGAATGGGTCGCTCGAGTCCTGGGACGAGGTGTAGGGGCGCACGTCGGACGCACCCACGCGATCGCGATGTTTCGCCTTGCCGGTTGCGGTTACTTCGTGAGGATCAGCTTGCCCAGACGGGTTTCGCGCAAGAAGTAGATCGTTTGCTTGTGCAGGATCGCGAGTTGCGTGCCACCACCGAGCAGGACCTCGCTGGCGACGACGCGCGGAAGCGCAGTTGCTGCATCGTGCTGCAGCGCGGGTTCGTCGGCGGCTTCGACATCAAAACAGGGTTCTGGGCGCTCGTTCATTAACGTGCGTCGGTGACCGATTGCCGATGCATAGGGATGTGGAGGCGCGATGCTAGCAAAGCGCGAACGATAACGCAAATCATTCCCATTCAGAGTCTTCGAGGGGCAGGCGAGAAGCGCCTTTGCTCAATGACAAGCGAGCAGAAATCCTTCGAAGAAGGCGGTGAGCGCTCCGTGGGCGTCCAGCGGAAGTACGGTCGAGACATACTGGTCGGGACGAACGACGACGATCGCACCCTTCGCGCGGTCGATGCCGCGCAGGTCGAAGACGTTGGGGCCGTTCTTGAGGTCGGGTGAATACGCCTTTTCGTAGTCGATGAGCCCGAAGCGCCCTTTGCGCGGTAGCAGTATCGATGGCAGTGCTTCTACCTTGAGCTCGCGGTGCCCCTGCTGGAATATCGCGCGAACGTCGATGACGCTGTCGATGTCGGCCCCCGCCGGCGTGAATCGCAGGATCGGCGAATCCGGAGACTTCGCGAGGAAATCCGCGAGCTTGTGCAGTCGCTGTCCGCCCGCGTCGGCAAAGGCGTAGATGCGCCACGCACCATCGGCACGGGCAACGTGACCGAGGTGCATCGGCTTCGCATCGACCACGCGCACCACGGGCGCCGAGTGGAAGCGCATGCCGATGGTGAATCCTTTGGCCAGCGCCTGGAACGTTGCCTCGGCGGTAAGCATCGTTGCAGGGGGGTAGTGCGTCGCGACGCCGGCGGTGTAACGCCCCGACTTCACGAATTCCCGCTGAAGCTCTTCGGGGTCGATGCCTCCACGTTCGGGGAGCTGCGGATCCCTTGGATGAGATGCCATGATCTTCGACCACTCCTTGTCGAAGTCGATGAGGCCCTGGGCTATCGCGTGGCGCTCGACGGAATAAGTGTGAAGCAGTTCGGGCTTCGCCCGTCCTTCGATGACGGAGACGAGCTTCCAACCGAGGTTGAACGCGTCCTGCATCGAAACGTTCATGCCCTGGCCCGCCTTCGCGCTGTGCGTATGACACGCGTCGCCCGCGATGAAGACGCGCGGCAGGCGTGATCCGGCCTCGGCAGCGGGAACATCGTCGAACCGGTCGGTGACGCGCTGGCCGACCTGGTACACGGCGAACCACACGACGTCTTTCACGTCGAGCGTGTACGGGCGTAGCACACGTTGCGCGATCCCGATCACCTTCTCCTGTGTGTAATCGCGGATGGCTTCGCGATTGTGCGGGTCGATCTCGCCGAGGTCGACATAGAGCCGCACCAGGAACCCCCCCTCGCGTGGGATGAGCAATATGTTGCCCTCGTCCGCTTGAATTGCGGCCTTCAGTCGGATGTCCGGAAAGTCGGTAACCGCCAGCATGTCGACGACCCCCCAGCCATGGTTGGCAAAATCGCCACGCGGCTCCGCACCGATCGCGCCACGCACCTGGCTGCGTGCGCCATCGCAGCCGACGACGTATTTGGCGCGGATCGTAGACTCCGAGCCGTCTCGCACATCGCGTAGCGTGGCCACGACCGGGTGCTCACCTTCGGATTCGATTTGCAGCGTTACGAATTCCAGGTTGTAGTCGGGCTCGAGTCGCGACGCCGACCGGCGCATGTAGTCGAGAAGGTACTGCTGCATGCGCGCCTGGTTCACGATGAGGTGCGGGAACTCGGACAGGTCGTCCGCGGTGTCCTGAATGCGGCCGGTGCGCACGATGCACGATCGGTCCTCCTGCGACGGACGCCAGAACGCGGTCTCGTTGACCCAGTAGCCCTCGCGAACGAGCTTCTCGCTCATGCCGAACGCAGCGAACATTTCAACCGTGCGGCAGGCTACGCCGTCGGCCTGACCCAGCTGAAGTGGACCGTCGCGCCGCTCGATGAGGCGAGTACGGATGGCGGGAAACGTCGAGAGCTGAGCGCCGAGCAGCGTTCCAGCCGGCCCGCTACCGACGATCAGGACGTCTACCGCGTCGGGGAGGCCTGCGGTTCGGTTCTCAGCAGGAGGTGCTGCCGCGTGGACGTCGGGGTCACCGGGCCGATAGCCATTGAGATAGAACTGCATGCTTGCCTCCCGTCAGAGGACCATTACTTCGGCGGAACAATTCGTTGTCGCTGTCATCTCAACGCTAATGCCGAGCCGTCATTGTGACCGAGCCCGCACCGCGGCGACCCGATGTGGCTCTCGAACCCGGTCTGCGGCACAATCGGCTTCCGGTGCCGATGTCGACGTTCCAAGCGAACGCGCGACGTCCAATTACGATCCGAGCGACTTCACCAGGAGGTCCCATGTCGCACTATATCGATGCCATCGTCATTCCCGTTCCCCGTGACAAGATCGACACGTACAAGCGCATGTCGCCGGAGTGGGGCAACGCTCACCTGCGCCACGGTGCCTTGTACTACTCCGACTCGATCAGCGACGACGCTCAGCCCGGCAAGCAAACGTCGTTTCCTCAAGCGGTGCAGCTCAAGGAAGGCGAGGTGATCGCGTTGGCGTGGGTCGTGTATCGGAACAAGGCGGACCGCGACCGGATAGGCAAGGCGGTCATGGAAGATCCGCAACTCAAGGAATTGATGGACCCCTCGAAGATGCCTTTCGATGGCGGCCGCATGTTCTGGGGCGGCTTCGAGACATTCACCGAGCTCGCGGCCGGCCACTGAAGCATCGTGCGGATCGGGTGCGCGCGTAGTCGCGCACCTTCCATGCGGACCGACCGGTCGATCTGGCTCCCGCCGTCCACCTTGCCTGCCTTGACGTCGGCAAAGATTGCGTTGATGTCGTCCCGCGCGGCTCTGTGGGCCGCTCGCATGCACGCCTCCTCAGGAGCAAAGGCTGTGAGCGTTGCTTTACGTGGCCTCGCGGTCACGCTATTGCTCTTGTTGGCTACCGTCGCGGCTGCCGCCGATTTCGGAAGCAAGGGTGGACCGGAACCCGCCAACTTGGACGAGTTCGTGAACATGCTGCGGCGGGACACATACGATATGGAGTTGCTGATCAGCTTCGGCACCTCCAACGGCGGATCCGCGGGACACATCGCGCTTGCGATACGCGACGACGTTCTCGGGGACGACATCGTGTATTCGGCGAACTTCTACGCGGACCGGGCGCCCGAGCACGAG
>Ga0070684_100001974_pt1 | contig 15076 bp, 16 predicted proteins | sample KBSC723LmetaG_FD_65653 | JGI IMG/M metagenome (GOLD analysis project Ga0070684, IMG submission 65653) | Corn rhizosphere microbial communities from Kellogg Biological Station, Michigan, USA - KBS C7.2-3L metaG | ecosystem: Host-associated > Plants > Roots > Rhizosphere ...
TGGAAGGACGAGCACATGATCGACACTCTTGCTGCCGCCTATGCTGAGACTGGCGATTTCAAATCAGCGGTTCAGTACGCGGCGCAAGCGCTGGCTGTGACAGGTATTTCGGCCGACAGCACAAAACTTTTCCAGCAACATCTTGCGTTGTTTCAACAGAACAAGCCAATTCGCTTGTAACCTCCAGCACACCGCGGTGCGATACGGGCTCGCGATTAGCGCGACCCATACAGCGTGTATGTTTGCGAGTGCATCGCATCGTTTCATTGTTGCCTGCAGCGACCGAGATCGCGGCTGCGCTCGGGGTGCTGGACCAGGTCGTTGGCGTTTCGCACGAGTGCGATTTTCCTGAACAAGCCAGTCAGCGACCGCGCGTAACTCGATGCCCCATCCATGATGCGGATTTGACGAGCGTTGAGGTAGACGATTGGGTGCGACGAGCGTTGCGTGATAACGGGACCATTTACACAATCGACGAACGGCTTCTGCGAAAACTGCAGCCAAATATAATTCTGACCCAGAAATTGTGCGACGTGTGCGCGGTCGGCTACGGCACTGTTGCGAAGCTTGCGCAAACTTTGCCGGGTCCGCCGCGGGTGGTGAACCTCGAGCCAACAAGTCTGGCTGATATTTTTGATGATATTCGGCGCGTAGCTGAAGCGTGTGACGTACCGGAGCGCGCTGAAAAATTAATCGGAAATTTATCAGAACGCGTTGAGAACGTACGCAAACGCGCGGCGAGGATTTTGGATCGGCCACGTTGTTTTCTGATGGAATGGGTAGATCCGCCGTTTTGTTCCGGTCATTGGGGACCGGAATTGGTCGAGATCGCTGGTGGCCATGATCCGTTAGGCCGAAAACATCAGCCGTCAGCGCAAATCGAGTGGCAGCAAGTGTTAAATGCGCGTCCAGAGATTATCGTAATGGCGCTTTGCGGATACGATATCGATCGAGCGCGACGCGATCACGAATTGCTCAGGCGATTTCCCTGTTTCGATTCGCTTCCCGCTGCGGCTAGCGGCAAGGTGTACGTCGTAAATGCCAGTGCATATTTCGCCCGTCCCGGTGCTCGCATTGTGGACAGTCTGGAAATTCTCGCAGGAATTTTGCACCCCACGGAATTTCCTGAGTTCGCTTCGTTCGGGCCTGACGATCCGCGCGTAGTGCGAATTGGCTGAGCTATCCGATGGAAGCATTGCAGCGCGAAGAATCTGCATGAATCTGCGGAATCTGTAGATCAATTTCCAAGTATGCGAATCAGCGAAATGAATTGGATGATGGTGGAGGAATATCTTGGGCGCGACGATCGCGCAGTGCTGCCGATGGGCTGCACGGAGCAACACGCTTATTTAAGTTTGAGCACGGACAGCATTTTGGCGGAACGTTTAGCTCTCGAAGCGGCGGAGCCGTTAGGCGTTCCCGTATTTCCCGTCCTGGCCTATGGCATCACGCCGTATTTCCGTGCATTTCCCGGAACGATTACTCTTCGGGTAAAAACCTACATGGCGGTGGTGGGTGACATTCTCGATGCGATGGCAGAACAGGGGTTCAAACGCATTCTGATTGTCAACGGTCATGGTGGCAACACGCCCGTGCAAGGATTCATCGGCCAATGGATGGCAGATCATCCCGGGGTGCGGATCAAGTTCCACAATTGGTGGAACGCGCCGAAAGTCTGGGCACAAGTAGAGGCGATCGATCCCGTCGCTTCTCACGCGTCGTGGATGGAAAATTTTCTATGGACGCGTCTGGCAAAGGTCGAAGTTCCTTCGCATCAGAAGCCAATAAGCGACCCAGAGAAACTTCGCCGGCTCGATCCAAAATCAGTGCGGCAGCATCTTAAGGATGGAAACTACGGCGGGCTGTACCAACGAGACGACGAAGAAATGATGAAGATTTGGCAGGCAGGCGTGGAAGAAACGCGCGAATTGCTGAACGAAGACTGGGATTAAACCAAGCCATACCGTTAATAAAGTGCGCTCTGAAAAAGCGGCACCAGATCGCCGCACTCCCAAAGCGCTTTGCGCAAAATTTCCCGCACGCAGAGATCTAATTTTGCGAAAGCTTTTGGACTGCGTGCGCGTCCTCGCGCCGCTTTGTATTCGCGGCCTAAAGTTCTAAGACGGTGGTAGTGCCCTAATTCCGTCAATTTAGGACACTACCAAGACAGTTGCTGGATCGGTTCTGTGCGATTCATATTTACAAGAAAGGAAATTCTATGGCTGAAGAATCCAGCGAACTTGAGGGACCTGATTTTGAAAAAGGCCATGAGACTGAAGACGTGCGCGATGGAGAAATGCTCTTGGGGCACGCGTTTGGCGAACCGGTTCTTGTGGCCAGACGCGGTGAAGAGCTTTTCGCCATCGGCGCGACGTGCACGCATTACGGCGGACCGCTGGCCAAAGGTCTGATTGTTGATTGCACCGTCCACTGCCCCTGGCATCATGCGCGTTTCGATTTGCGTACTGGGGAGGCGATTGCAGCGCCCGCCTTGAATGATGTCGCGTGTTACCAAATCGAGAAGCGCGGCGAGCGATTTTTCGTAACCGGCAAAATCGATAAGAAACCGGAGCGCAAACCAAAATCATCTCCGACTAGCGTCGTAATTATCGGGACTGGTGCCGCTGGCGGCGCCGCGGCTGAGATGTTGCGTCGCGAAGGTTACGATGGGCCGGTGACGTTGATCGGCGCAGATGAATCTCTGCCGTACGATCGGCCTAATCTTTCGAAAGATTATCTCGCCGGCAACGCGCCGGAAGAATGGATCCCGTTGCGACCGCCGGAATTCTATCGCGAACAGAAGATTGATGCATTCGCGAACACGACTGTTACAAGCATAGATCCGAAAGCCAAACAGGTCACGTTGTCCGATGGCCGATCGTTAGGCTACGGCGCGTTATTACTGGCGACCGGTGCTGACCCTGTCCACCTTACGATTCCGGGTGCTGATTTGCCGCACGTTTATTATCTGCGAACACTGGCTGACAGCCGGCGTATCATTGAAAATGCGAAGAACGCAAAACGCGCGGTCGTTATCGGTGCAAGCTTCATCGGGCTGGAAGTGGCGTGGTCGTTGCGCGAGCGCAAACTGGAAGTCGCGGTCGTCGGAAGAGATTCGGTGCCGCTCGGGAAAGTTCTGGGAACCGAAATGGGAAATCTGGTTCGCGAAACGCACGAAGCGCATGGTGTGAAATTTCACCTTGGTCGAACACCCGCAGCAATTCACGAAGGATATGTGCAACTTGACGATGGAACGAAATTGGACTGCGATTTAGTCGTTGTCGGAATCGGCGTTCGCCCAAACACGCGTCTTGCTGAGCAAGCCGGCATCGCGACCGACAACGGTGTGTTGGTGAACGAATTTTTGGAAACGAACATTCCTGGAATCTTTGCGGCGGGCGACATTGCGCGCTGGCCCCATCCGCGTGCGGGCCGAATCCGTGTGGAACACTGGGTTGTGGCTCAGCGCCAGGGTCAGACCGCGGCGCGCAATATTCTCGGCGCACGCGAACCTTTCACCACCACGCCATTCTTCTGGAGCAATCATTTCGATCTGCACATCCACTACGTCGGTCATGGCGGCGACCGGGATGCCGCGAGTGTGCACGGTGATTTGAAAACCAAGGAGGCCTCGGTGATCTTTCGGTCGAACGATAAACTCAGTGCTGTCGCGAGCGTCGGTCGTGACCGCGAGAACCTCAAAGCTGAAGTAGCGCTTGAGCGCGGCGAGGAATTCCGCCCATGATGATTTCCTCGCGCGTGAACGCGATGGCTAACACTCCGCCGGGGCAGGCAGATGTTTTTCAATCGCCTCGATCAACTCGGGAATGCTGATCGGCTTCGCGACAAACGGATGTCCCTGGATATGAAGGCCGCTTTTTGCCTCACCATGCGTGACCAGCGCCGTTAGGAAAATTATCGGCGTGTCGCGCAATTCACAATCGGCTTCAATTTGCGTCGCCAATTCGCCTCCGTCTATTTTCGGCATGACGATGTCGAGCAAGATCACGTCCGGTTTAAAATTATGAGCCGTTTGATCGGCCTTGGTGGGATCGTTTTCCTCCAGTACAAGATACGGGCCGGATCTTTCCAGAAGGATTTTTACAAGGTGCGTGCTGTTCGCATCGTCATCGACAATCAGAATCCGTCGCCTTCTTTTGACTGTTGAGTCTGAGGTGGATTCCACTGGGGGCAAATCAGAGCCGGACGCCCGCGGGAGGAAATCTGCCTCGAATAATTTTTTCATCATTTGTCGCTGCGTGTGAACTTCCCGGAAGTCATCACGCGCTGAGCCAGGTAACAAACCACGCTCCCAGCAAGCCAAAAAGCACACCGAGCAGCGGGCTGGAAACGGCAAACCAGAACGGAATCACTTCCCTTAATGAAATCGCTTCCTCCTCTACATTTGCAGTATGACCAATCGTTTTCATACCGTCCAGCTTACTTTTCGGTTCGCCGGGTGTGATTGCGCGTGTGTCGGATTTTTTTGTCCCACTTCTGAGCCAATCACTGCTCCCTCTCCGGGGTGAGAACCAGTTTGTAACGGCGTTAGCCCGCAAATCGGCACACCGCCAGCGCCGTAGGCGCGAAATGCTTGTAGCGGTGCAGCAATGGCAGAACTCAGCTCCGTAGGGAGCAGCACATGTCGCTCCTACGGAGCTATTGCTTGTCTCGTTGACAATCCTATAAACATCGCACGCCTACGGTGCTGCTGGCCTTACACAACACTTACTTCCCAGTTACGGTTCTCCCAGCGTTGATCGCGTTTCCAAAAAATTGTAAACACAAACACAGAACCTTTTGGCCATTCGCCGGTTGGAAAATCTGCGAACCAAAGATTTAGTTGCTCCTGGGATAGCGTTTGCGACTCGTTAGTCCGCTGCCAATTATTCGTTGTCCATGTGATGTTGGCCTCTTCGGCGAGGATGATCCGTAAAATCTTGCCGTGCGACATGCGCCGCATTGGGTAATGAAGCGTCCAGATCTCAAAACGGTTCGGCACTGGATTTACCACGTATCGCTGGTATGCCGGATCGATTCGATGGAAGCAAACGCCGTCATGCCGGCTCCGGACCAGCGAAACGTACTCGGCGTGCGACCAGCAAAGCGGCATCGCGGCGCCCGTCGGACAACCGCGTTTCATTCTTGCGTGTGGCAAGTCGGGTCCATCCCAAATCTGTTCGGTGAGCATGCCCCCCTCGTTCGAAAAATCTTCGATCGTCGTGATGAACGATTTTGGATCGCGGCCAGCGGCGAGTTCGTAATGACCGCGTTCTCCCGTCAAGATCGGCCAACACCGGCCCACTCCAGTTCCGTCGTAAGCGCTCCCATCATCTTTTTGGCCGTAGCAGTCGTGATTGTAACGACGCCAACCGGGGCCTTGCGGCAGGTCGTGCTTGAGAACCCGATCGATTACTTTGATCGAGTCCAGCACTAGCGGATCGTCCGGCCGTCGGATGCCGTATCGTACCAGATGAAGGAAATCGCCTCCCACAATATTTCGCGCCGGATGCAGACCGCCACCGTTGGCGATCTGTATCATCTGTGTGTTTGGATCGGCATGCGGATCGGGTGTGTTTGGATCGGTGGGGTTAATGCGGATGTAATGGCGAGGAATTCCTGGCACCAATTCGCCCTCTGTCGTGACCATCCATTCTTCGAGGTGCGCTGCTAACCAGTCGGCGTATGCGAGAACGAATTCCGCCCCGTCAGTGTTGCCGGTTTCCATGGCCCAGTCTGCGACGCAGGCGAGCGCGGCTATCACCACCGCCAGGGTCGAAGGCGAATAGCCGGAATTTTCTTCCCATCGTTCCTGTGCTGTCACTGGGGCTCGCAAAATCAAACGGGCAGCTGCGCGCACAATCATTGCGCGCGGATCGAACAGGTCGAGCGCATGGTGTTTATGCAAACGCCAGGCCAGCAATATGGGGAAAGCAACTTGATCGAGCTGGTGCCCAGACCAGTAGGCGGTCCCGTCGATCCAACTGTTTTGCGGAAACGAGCCGTCCGGCCGCTGAATCGCCGCGAGCCAGATTAATGCGCGAAGCGGCGTTCCCGTTTGTCCTGTGGCAAGGAGCGCGCTTGCACTCTGCACCAAGTCGCGCGTCCAAACGAGATGATAACCGCCCAGATCCAGATCGCCTTTTGTCTCGCCCCAGGGAATGCTCATCGAGGCGACCATTGCGCCTTGGAAAACCTTGTCTTCATGCGCCAGCAATACGCACCGGCTCAGCCGATACACGCCGCCGTCATCGGAAGTGTCGCTGCTGAAATCGAACTCGGGATTGATCACTGCGCGTTGCCATTGACGAACATAGCCTTCGCACTTCTCGGCGAAGGGCTCGGCGAGCGATTGGAACAATTTGGTAGCGGCGCTCTGGTAACTTCGACCAAGCGCAACAGCGACTGTAAATTCCCCGCTCGTCGGCAGATCGATTTCGCCGGTCAACGCGATATTTCCGTTCGGAGCTGTTCGAAATTGCCAGTCCATTTGGAAATTGTGCATCAGATCCTGCCAGCCATCGCTGAAACCGACGTAACCGACCGAGCGCCGGGAGAACCCACTGCTGCATGTCACAAGCAGATGAACGCCGTCGCGCTGTGCGTGCATCAGTTTGTAATCACCGATTTCAGAACACGACCCGGAGTTGTCGGCGCCATAACCGTTCAGGTGCGGCGCCAGCAATGCGTACAGGCGCAACTTGCCCCGCAACAGTTCGTCGAACACCTCGAGTCTTGTATGGACGAGTAGGACGGACCGGTGCGGATCCGTGAGCACATCTTTCACCAGACGATAGCGGCCGTTCGGTTCCGAATTGGTCAGGCGATAAAACAGACAATCGCGCTCCGGATATTCAATCTCATGATTCAGGTCGCGTTTTTCTTCATGGCAAAAAGTTTTGCCGTCGCTGATCAGAAACTGAAAGTCGCGCGTGTTGGGTTTATCGACGTGCGAATAATAAAGTTCATTCACGATCCCGTGACTCAGCGTGAACCAGACGCGGCAACTCGTGTGATAGGCCGTCCCAACGCCTTCTTTCGCGCTCGACGTCCACCGTGGTTCTATCCCCGGCGCGCCAAACGCCACGGAACTCTCAGGCGAACTCATCCCTAAGCGTTAGACGAATCGCATACGAACGGCAAGATCGGCACCGTATTCAACGGCAGATTGCACGGATGACACGAATGTTCGAAGAACTTGGACATTCGTTGTAGGGCGTCTGTGTCAGACGCCAATTGATTGGTTACAATCACACCTGTCGTCCAAAAATCTGTGCCTAATACGACACTGTTTCCAGCGCTCGACCAAGCCCGCGCGTACCGCATTCTCGCGATTGTAGTTCCATTTTTCGCCAATAGATTCCCAGGTCCGAAAGAGGCGAAAGAAATGTTTCCTTCAGCCCAGTAACACGTGTAAGTCAAGACAGGCAATCCGTTTACGCGGATTGACGTCGTCACTACGGGAGTTTTAGCTGAAAAGAGGGGAGTTTCCCTAGAACAAAAGGTTAAAAGGATTCTCCTTTACAAGCTGTCAACCCCCAAACGATTCTCCGCGCTTTATTTACAAACGCGGATGCTCGAATTAGACCCCCAATTCCTTCGAATTTTTGTCGAAGCCGAATCTTTTTTCGCGAACTTCGCCCCGCATTTCTCGGATAAGGATGTGAGAGATAGAACCTCACTCCAAATCCGAAAATCCCCAGATAAAATTTCCCCGGGCGACCGCTGTTTTCGGCCCGCTCGCATCACCAACACACGTCATGGATGACCAAGGGAATGGTCTCCCCAGACAACAATCAAACGAACAAACAAAAGCAGTTAGTAACAACGAAATGAAAAAATCATTCATCATATCAACATTGGTGCTCTGCGCAGCGAGCCTCACATCGTGGGCAGACAATGGAACTTGGACCGCGTATCCAGGCCAGGCGGCCACTTATGGAGCCGCAATCCAGCAGCCGATCAACGCCGATGGCTCCAGCAACTTCAAGGCGAATAATAGGGTTGTGATCCCCGTCAAGTTTGCCCTGTCCCAGGGACTCGGTTCATTCGTGTTCGAGTCGATCGGCTCTGACAATGACACCGACAACGACTTCTCGTTCGTGAGCTTTACGCCGAACACGCCGGTGACGTTCAACGACATCACGGAACTATCAGCCGTCTATGCATTCACACAGGGTAACTGCCATGGCGGGTCGCTCCGGTGGAGTGTCCGCACCAGCGCGAGTCAAAGTCTCTTCATCTACTACGGTGATTATCCAAACTTCACAGATTGCACGACGACCAGTCAAAGCGGTACGAATCTGATCGGTCTAGCAGATCTACGATACGATACCTCGCAGTACGCAGGAGGGACATTCTACGACACCTACGCGCACGCCAGGGCCCTCATGGGGAGCTCTCCAATCATCCGCGCATCACTGGTCCTCGACAGCGGATGGGGCGGTGACCAGCGCGTCAACCTGACGAGCGCGACGGTCAGCACGGCGGCATTCTCCGACACGTTTACGCCGCAACCGGCATCCTCGCCGACTCCCGTTTGCCCGACAGCCGACGCCACTATCGGCGTTATAAAGACAGGCACGTCGCCTTCCGGAATCGTGAACGAGCCTCAGACGATCCAGCCCCAGGACAATGACGGCATGTTCCGAATCGTTGATTGCAAGTACATGTACAATTTGGCTACGAGTTCTCTAATGGGTACGGGAACTTACGAGGTGTGGGCCACCATCGATGGCACGACATTCTTCGTCGCACGGTTCAACCTGAAGTAGCGAAAAGATCCGAATCAGCATCAAATGCTGGGGAGAAATAACGTTTAACCGGTTTTCCCCGGCCGGTTAATTGATGAGCAAGCGCCGAGGAGGTGAAATCCTCCCGGCGCTTTTTCCTTTAGGGTCGAACCAGGGATTGAGAAAGAGTTCGCGAAGGCGGGTCACCTTCGCCAGTCCCCGGTCCGGGTGCGCTCCCCGGCGTATCCGTGTCGTCCGTGGTTTTTCCGAATCCGATTGTAACGATTCGACTGTGTAACGATTTAACGACGGCGACGCCATTCGTGTCCATTCGTAGTTGCCTGGAAATTCTGGTTATTCTGTCAGCTTGATTCAGTCCCTCACGCAGATTAAGCGTGGCTCTGGCATATGACTCGAACGAGCAAGAGTGAAGTGTTGCGCGCGCACTGCGCGGCCATCGCGGAGGAAGAAGCGGCGCTGCGTGAAGGCGGCGGCAAGGCCGGTCACGAGCGCCAGCGCAAGATGGGTCGCCTGTCTGTCCGCGAGCGGTTGCGTCATTTGCTCGACAAGGATTCGCCGTTTTTCGAGATCGAGCTCTGGGCCGCGTACAAGATGTACGACCAATGGGGAAAGATTCCCGCAGCAGGAGTCGTGACCGGCATCGGCAATGTCGAGGGCGTTCCGTGCATGATCGTTGCCAACGACGCAACCGTGAAAGCCGGCGCGTTTTTTCCGGCCACGACCAAGAAAGTAATTCGCGCGCAACGGATCGCGTTCGAATGCGCGCTCCCGCTCGTTTACCTCGTCGATTCGGCGGGCGTGTTTCTGCCGATGCAAGATGAAATTTTTCCCGATGAAGATGATTTCGGACGGATCTTTCGCAATAACTCGGTGATTTCAGCAGCGGGCGTCGCGCAGTTTGCGGCGATCATGGGCAACTGCGTAGCCGGCGGCGCGTATCTGCCGGTGTTGTGCGACAAAATTTTGATGACCAAGGGGAGCGGGCTTTATCTCGCAGGGCCTTCGTTGGTGAAAGCCGCGATTGGCCAGATCGTCGATGCGGAAGAACTGGGCGGCGCGAAAATGCATTCGGAGATCAGCGGGACGGTGGACTTTTTCGAAAAGGACGATCCGTCGTGTCTCAAAAGGCTGCGGTCGTTGGTGGCATTGCTGCCTGAGGCTAATTCGAGCGGCGCGCACGGAGTGCCCGCCCTACCAAAAACATCGAAGCCCGCGAAAAATCCGGACAGCGTTTACGATCTGATCAGTTTCGATGGGAAAACTTATGATGTGCGCGACCTGCTGGCCACGGTCGTCGACGAAAATTCACTCGATGAATACAAGGCTGATTACGGCAAAACGCTCGTGACTGCATATGCGCGAATCAATGGCCGGCCCGCGGGAATTGTTGCCAACCAACGCGTGCAGGTCAGGACGAAAAAAGAAGGCATCCAAATGGGCGGCGTCATTTATTCAGACAGCGCGGACAAAGCAGCGCGCTTCATCATGGACTGTAACCAGACGAATTTGCCGATCATTTTTTTCCAGGACGTCAGCGGGTTTATGGTCGGTCGCGATGCGGAAGAGAGCGGGATCATTCGCAGCGGCGCCAAGCTGGTGAACGCGGTGAGCAATTCCGTTGTGCCGAAGATCACCGTGATTGTTGGGGGATCGTTTGGCGCCGGCAATTACGCCATGTGCGGCAAGGCATATGATCCACGATTTATTGTTGCCTGGCCGAATGCGCGCTATGCGGTGATGGGCGCCGCGCAAGCATCGGACACCGTGTTCTCGATTCTCGCCAAGGCGCAGGAGCGCGGCGACAAAAAAGCGTCGCCTGAGGAACTGGAAGAACTTCGCGCGAAGGTGAAGCAAAGTTACGAAGAACAAACCGATATTCGGTACGGTGCCGCTCGCGGCTGGGTAGACGCTATCATTCAACCGCACGTAACACGCGACGTGCTGATTCGCCTTCTGGATTACGTGTCACGTCCGATGCCGAAAACGCATTTTCATACCGGAGTCATTCAAACTTAGTTCGTCATGCGTTATTCGGATTTCGTCATTCACACATGCCTGTCATTTTAGTTGAAAAGGAATCGCCGCAGATAAGCGTCGTCACTCTCAACCGGCCTGAGCGCCGGAACGCGCTTACTCTGGAGCTGTTAACCGAACTCTGTGCGGCCATTAACGCCGCATCCGGGCAACCGGAGCAGCGCATTTTAATTTTGCGAGGAGCAGGCGCGGCGTTTTGCACCGGCTTGGATTTGAAGGAAGCGGCCGATCAAACGAAAGCGCATGCGACTGCCGAAATGGTGGCGACCACTCTGGTTACGATCAGCCAAACGCGCCTCGTCACGATTGCGGCAGTGCACGGGGCGGCGGTCGCTGGCGGCGCAGGGATAATGTCGGCGTGCGATTTTGTAGTCGCCGCGGAGAGAACGAAAATCGGATATCCCGAGGTGCGCCGCGGGCTCGTTGCCGGATTGGTTATGACATTTCTGCGCCGGCAAGTCGGCGAACGAAACATGCGCGAACTGTTGTATAGCGCGGAGCTAATCGACGCCGCGCGCGCGAAAGAAATCGGCCTGGTGAATTGCGTCGTCACTCCAGAAGATGTGATGAATGAAGCGCAGAAGTTTGCCGCATCGGTTTTGCAAGGCGCGCCCGGTGCGTTGGCGCAGACAAAACGATTAGTAGAAGATCTCTGGTGGCATTCGGTGAAGGAAGACGTCGATATTGCGCTGAAATACCACATGCAAGCGCGTGAATCGGACGAAGCGCGCGAAGGCATCGCCGCCTTTAATGAGAAGCGCAATCCAGGCTGGGTGAAATCGTAGCACAGGCGTAAGGCGCAGAAGTGGAACCGATTGTCCCCAATCGGTTGGCATTGGGCTGGGGTCTAACGTGTTGGGGACAACACGTTCCACCTTGGTTGGCGAAACTACTACGCAGCCGTGGCCGCCGTGCTCGGCGCCGACCCGCCAGCGGCGGGTCCTTGATATTGCGCGCTGCCGAATCCGAGAATCGGGAAGAAAATGATTCCCAAAAGAGCGAGGCCGATTCCGAAGCCCACGCCTTTTCCGAAGCTTTTCGCCAAATCGATGCAGAGAATTATGCAGATAATAAAATTCACGAACGGGATAAGCATCAAAATGATCCACCACCATGGCCGGCCGACGATCTTGCACCAAATGTAAATGTTATAGATTGGGATGATAGAGGCCCAACCGGGTTGGCCGGCTTTGGTAAACACTTTCCACATCGCCACGATCAGGAACAGCGCGATGAGCAGTCCGATAATTATCGCGATTGGGCTTGGCGGCTGACCCTCAGTGGTGTACTCGACCTGTCCGAGTAAGCGTGTGGGAATGAGCAGAACGGTTTGCGTAACTTCGATGAGTGAGTTCATAACGGTGAAGAGTTACGCGACGGTTTAAAAAATTGTTGCTGAGGCGGCAAGCAAAATCTTTTGAAGATGTTGCGGCCGTTTAGTTTTGATCGAATTCATCGGGGTCGCTTTCTGGTTGGATTGCCCCTTCAGGGCGGATTTATTTCCGCACTCGCTTCCGAGGGTGTTGGCCTCGGCTAAGATGGTTCGGGCTCTTGGCCTGATAATGTGATCTCAAGCTAACTGACGCCCCTACGTTGACTCTGACGTTGTCGTAATCCGCAGCTGCCGATGGCGCATACCTCCGGACGACACCGCACTACTGATGAATCTTCTTTTTCTTTTTGTGCTTACCCTGCTTCTTTTTCTTCGCGGGCGTGCTGGTTGGTGTTGGTGACGGCGTACCAGAAAACTCTGGTGTCGGCGATGGTCGCACCCGTGGCTGAGCTAACATGCCCTGATGAGTCCCTTTCTGTTTTTGCAAGGCCACTTTGAGTTCCGGAGTCGTGGCTAAAGCAGACATTCGCTGATAATAGATCTCGTAGTAACTGTTGAGCCGTTTTCGCTTTTCCAAATCCGTCCGGGCGGCTTGCGCGTATTTCTTGGCCGCCTGCACGTCGGGATCATTTACAGTGCGATTCTTTAATTGCCGCCATAACGCATGCACCTGCAATTCATCGGCGGCTTTGCCAAGTGACTTCGGCTTAAAACTCTCGTCGAGCTGTTTCAGCTCCGGCAACTCAGGCCCGTTTGGCGGCGGCGTGGGGCTGGCTTCTTCTTCCTCTGGAAACAGATCCACTGACGGCGGTGCGGCTTCCTGTCCGTGCATTACCAGCGCCACGATCAGCAGTGCGCTCAAAAGGATTAGCCCGTATGTTTTCATCCCCGTTTTCGGTGGAATGTAGCCGAATTTCCCGATGCGGGAAGGCGTTACCCGTGGTAAAGAACCCCGCGACATTTCGGGGCGTAGCTTAGCTTGGTAGAGCGCGTGGTTTGGGACCACGAGGTCGGAGGTTCAAATCCTCTCGCCCCGATTGCTAAGATAAAATCGCCTTCGTACGCGAATAGCGACAACAATTACGACAACACGTCCAGAGATGTTCGTGCGGTCGAAGTGCATTTACGAAGTCCATCCCCGCAAAGACAAGCGCGGCGCCGAATGTTCTAACAGTTCCATAAGGCGCGCTTCGTAAGAATCACAGATGGGAGACTCCCCATCTGGTTGGATCCAGTCGGGATGTTGGAGCCGTAGATCGTCGTGAATCTGTTTCCGAAGCTCGGCGTAGGTGTGGATTCCGTGCGGCGAGACCGTTGGCGCGGTAAGAGATTCTTGGCTGGCGCGGGACGATTTGGCTAGTCTGCCTGCTCGAAATTTCTCTTTGGTTCTGAGACTGACGAATTTCATAACCGCCTTTCTTTTTGAGGTTTGACAATGTTGCCGACAGTTTCGCTTATGAGACTTTAGTCCTAGGCCATTAGAGGGAAATTGAAGCCCGTTTATGGACGTGCACCTTTACGAAGTCCTTCCGCATGCTCCCAGTCGTTCAAGGTAAAGCTTGGCGAGACGCACGAGCAAAAAGGCGATTTCAAAGAGTGGTGATCGCGGAGGTTGTTTGGACCAAACCAGGTGCAATTTGATCATTCTTTCGGCGACCGGAAATCGATACGACCAGCAGACTATCCAGCTTCGAATGGGGGAGTGGCGATGGAGATTGGAGTGGCATGATGCTCGTTACTCTTCCTCAAAGTGGATCTATTATCGATCTGGATAGCGTCTCATTTGTCATCAGGATCCAGAGTAAAAGTGGTGGCCGTGGAATCAGAATCGGTTTAGGCCATTCGGAACTGCAAATCATAACTCCCGACGATGCGCGGCGCTTTCTCGAGGAACTAAGAGAGTCAAAGCAGGTCAACGTGGAGAACCTTCTAAAGTGGATTCGACTGGCGCCGACGAGCATACGCTCCCCCGCAGAACCACGGCGACTGGCGCCAAGTCCGCAGCCAGAACCAGTCGAAAAGTGAACACCGAAACCAAAGCTGGGAAATGCATTCTCTCGGACGATGTCGAAATCGAAGGCTCGATTACGTTTCAAAAAGAGCTTCTTATCGACGGTAAAGTCCAAGGACAGATCATTTCTGATGGGGTGCTAACAATCGGGGAAAACGCGAAAATTCGTGGTGAGATCCAAACCAAATCCGTCACGGTGCATGGCAAAGTTCACGGCAACATCACGGCCGAGCGTTGCGAGTTAAAATCAAACTGCACGCTGGAAGGAGACTTAAAAGCTGCGCGTCTCATCATCGAAGAAGGCGCAACTTTCATCGGCGCATCACAAATATCGCCACACAAAACACACTCTTGAGATTGTCAGCGATTGTTTCCCAAAATGCTTTCGTAGCCATGGCCGCAATCCCCAGGCGTTTTTCGAAACGCCAGTCGAGTGAGAGATGCCTACGCGTTCAACGACGGAACTCTATTTAAATCAAGACACCGCGGCAGTTATTGACGAATCAAGGCGGTTGCGCGAGCTACTGAAGCTTAGAAGAGAGGAATTGCGGGCTGAACTGGAAGTGACCGAACGACTCCACAACCAGTATCCACGGGCAGTCCGGGATCGGTTTAAGTAGTGGGGCTTATCGACTGCCCCTGCAAAGATGATCGAAAATCAATTAGCGGTTTTCAATACGCGCAAGCTCTAGCGCCCGTGCGTTGTAACTTTCAAGAAGCGGATCCCTCCGAGCTCCCTGGGATGCCCGCGAGCACTTGGGGAGCTCACCAGATTTCATGTTGGGCGTTGGACTCCCCATGTAGCTGTAATGATCAGGCTGTCACTCAGATTCGGCCAATGAAAGGTCGGCGCCGAGATATTTGGGATTCTGACCTCGGCCTTGCTATCCTCGCCGCGACCCAGTATCCGCCGCACACCCAGCGAGTCTTGGCCAACTACATGGG
>Ga0070684_100001975_pt1 | contig 15073 bp, 13 predicted proteins | sample KBSC723LmetaG_FD_65653 | JGI IMG/M metagenome (GOLD analysis project Ga0070684, IMG submission 65653) | Corn rhizosphere microbial communities from Kellogg Biological Station, Michigan, USA - KBS C7.2-3L metaG | ecosystem: Host-associated > Plants > Roots > Rhizosphere ...
AGGTTGTTGGTGTACGCCGTCTCGTGCATCTCCAGCTGCTGCTCGTTGGCGGCGAGATCCGTCTTCGCCTTCTGCAGCTCCAGCGCGAACTTGGCCGCGGTCGTGCGGTCGCCGGCCTTGAGGTAGGCCTTGGTCTCCGCTTCGAGCTTCTGCACCTGGGAGCGGTTGGCGGCGACCTGCCGCGTCACCCGCTCGACCAGGCCGCGGTACTGCTCGAGGCCGGCGCGCCCCTCTTTCAGCTGATCCACCGAGCGGTCGTACTCGTAGCGCATCTGCGCGATCGGGTCCGCCTCCCAGAACACGTTGGCGATCTTGTTGATTTGCGCCCGGAACGCGGACCAGAACTTTTGCAGAATCACGAGATGACTCCTTTGTCGGCGGGCCCACAGGGCCCGCCCTACAGTCGGCAGGTCCACTGGACCCGCCCCCACACTGTCGGCAGGTCCACTGGACCCGCCCCTACACGGCGCTACTTCCTGCCCGCCTCGCGCTCGCCGCCCGTGGCTTCCGCGAGGATTTTGCCCTGATAGATGCCGTCGAGCGCGGTGCGCAGCTCCGGGCCGCTGCTGGCGCCGATCACGTCGCCGCCGACCTCGCGCAGAAACGCGAACTTCTCCGGGGCGGTGTCGAACGCGACGAAATACGTCTGCACCGCTCCCTCGCTCTTTCGGAAGATCTCCCGCGCCACCTCATCAGGCGCGCGGCCGTGCGTGTTCTCCCCGTCGGTGACGACCAGCAGGTACTTGCGGAAGACGCCGGCACGGTAGAGGTCCGGACGCGCCGTCCGCATCGCCTCGCCGATCGCCGTCCCGCCGCCCGGCTGCGGCAGGCTCTCGATCGCGGCCCGCAGCGCCGCCTGGTCGTAGGGCTGGATCGGGCGCTGCACGCGCACGCTGCTGGAGAACGTATAGATGCCGATCTTGATCGGGAAATCCGGCCGCCGCGCGACGAACGCGCCGGTGGCGTCGAGCATCGCTGCGAGCGCCTCCTGGGCCACGACATATTTGGGACGAGAATCGCCCGGCGCCCGTTCCTTCATCGAGCCCGACGTATCCACGAGGATGGCGACGGCGGCGCCCAGCCCTTCGTCCACCTCCGCCTGGTAGGGGGCGGCGTCTTCGGCGGACTCCTGGGCGGCGCGCGCCCCATCGCGGCGCGAATTCCCGCCGCATCCGGCGACGAGCGCCGCGGCGAGTACGCCGGCAAGAGCGCGCCGCGAGGCGCGCAACGGCCTGGACCCCGATGTCATGTCAGGCTGGCTCTCGGTTGGCCGAGCAGTCTATCACCGACGAATCACCAGGCCGATCTCAGCGGTCATATAACGAAAGTGCAATTCCTGGCTGAAGCCGTTCAGCGGGTTCGACCCCGGATCGCGCCGCAGGCCGCCGTGATACCGCAGATCGAAGCGGACACCGGTGCCCTGCGAGAAGAACCCGATCACCCCGCCGCCGATCGTGAACCCCGGCATCGTCGCCCTGACCGGCAGCAGCGACTCCGAGCCCGCCTGGGACGGCTGATCGAGCGACACCGCGCGGATGACGCCGAAGCCGCCCGAGACGTACGGCCGCAGGAAGTACTCCGTCCACCGCTTCGGCGTGGTCAGGACGACGTTGCCGGTCACCGAGAGCGAGTAGCTTTTCGCGATCGGCACCGGCGCCGGCGCTGCAGGGTCGCGCGGCCCGTCGAACTCGAAGAAATGCCGGGTGTAGATGAAGGCCCCCTCGACGCCGATTACGCCGTCGCCGAAGCGGCTGACGAAGCCGCCGAAGTTCAGGTGCTTGCGGCCGGTGCCGAGCTGAAGATCGTTCAGGGTCGTGCTGCCCGCGAAGGTCACGCCGAGCGACGGCGTGAAATGCCACTCGCCGCCGCGCGCCGGCCGGGCCGCCAGGAGCAGACACAGGCAGCAGAGCGCGAGCGTCTGGCGTTGCCGGGGCATGCTCACGTGCGCGCGCTAGACCGCCAGCTTGAGGAAGAGCGCCGCGAAGAGCGACTTGGTGACGTCGCCTTGCGGCAGGTCGAACGGCGAGCTGAGGCCATCGCTGTTGGCCAGGAGGATGAGCGTCATGCGTCGCTCGGGCAGCTTGATCACCAGCGACGAGTAGGCGTTGGGCACGATGCCGAAGTGCCAGACGACGCGCTCGCCCTTGTAGTACTGCACGAACCAGCCGAGCCCCATGGGCGATGCCGTTCCGGCGACCCCCGTGGCCGGCGTCCACGCGGCGACCAGCGTGTCGGTCAGCAGGAGCCCGCCCTCGTCCCCCGCGTCGAGCGCCTTGTCGAACTTCGCCAGGTCGCGCACGGTCGAGACCAGTCCGCCGGTCGCGCTGATGCCCGAGGGCGCCAGCGGGGTCACGTCCGTTCTGTTGCGGGCCGAGACCTTGTACGGGACGGCGAGCCGATCGAGCACGGCGCGGTAGCGGGCGACGTCGGCGCTGTCGAACAATCCGTCGGGCAGCGAGAGGTTCGGATCCTTCCAGTCCGTGCCCGGCACCGAATCCTGCATCGCCAGGCGGTTCAGGATGCGGTGCGCCACGCTCTTGCGGAACGGCTGCGGCGCGCACCATTCCATCAGCTCGGTGACGTGTGCGTAGCGATCCGGGCTGTAGAGGAAGGCGTCGCGCGGCGCGCCCGCCGGCGTGTGCGACAGCAGCTGCCGCAGCGTCGCCGAGGGCTCCGGCGCCGACAGCCCGTAGGTCTCGATCGGATCGTCGAGCGTGAGGCGGCGCTGCTCGACGCACTGCAGCACCAGCGCCGCCGCCACCGTGGCCGTCAGATCGCCGACGAGATACGGCGTGTCGGGCGTGGCGCGCGCGCGCGTCGTCAGGTTCTCGTAGCCGAAGCCCTTCTCCCAGGCGATCTCGCCGTCGCGGAGCAGCGCCCCCGACATGCCGGGAATGCCGGCCTGCTGGCGGAGCGATTCGAGGTAGCTCTCGAGCACGGGAATCGTGCCCGCCGACGTGAAGATCGACGGCTGCTGCTGCGCGCGCAACACGGCCGCCGACGCGAGGACGGCAAGGATCGAGACGGCGGCGCGGCGCCTGACTCGCATGGTCACTTCACGAAGGTGAACCGGGCGAACCCGACCGCATCGTCGGCCGCCCACGGCCAGAGGAAGGACGAGTTGCGCGGCGTGGCGTTGGCGCGCACCCGTACGTAGTATTCCGCGTTGGCCTCGAGCGCAACACCGCGGAAGAGCGGCATGCGCGCAAAATCGGTCAGCCAGCGCCAGGCCTCGTCTTCGTGCGTCGTCGTGTCGGCCCAGTCGATGTGGCCGTTGACCGTCCGCGTGACGCTGTAGCGCCGCGTCAGGTTGTCGTACTTGACGGTGGCACCGACGGCGGCCGTGTCGATCGTCCGGTCGAACCACGCGGCGGAGCCGCGCCGGAGATCCACCTTATAGTTGAACCGTACCGTCAAGCCGCTCTGGATGGCGGCCTTGATGTCGTCGGTCAACGCTTCGTCGAGCTTGAAGGAGACGAGCAGTTCGCCGTCGCGCTGCAGCGGCGTGACCTGCAGCGTCTGGCTGGCCTGGCCGCCCAGCATGAGGGCGGCAAGCATGAGAAAAACGGCGCGAACGGGCATGTCCGGGACCTCTGCCATGATACCGATCCCGGGCCCGTAACGCCATCATTTAGACGCCGTTATGCGCCTTTTTCCGTCGATCGCGCTCGCCACATTCGCAGCAACGATGCTCGTCCGGCAGCCCCCCGGGCCGCCGGCGCCGCTCGGGGTGGTGCCTTCGGCCAGGCAGCTCGCCTGGCAGGATCTCGAGCTCTACGGTTTTCTCCATTTCACGGTCAACACGTTCACCGACAAGGAATGGGGCTACGGCGACGAGCCCGAGAGCGTCTTCAACCCGACGGCGCTCGACGCGCGGCAGTGGGCGAGGGTCGCGCGCGACGCCGGCATGAAAGGACTCATCCTCACCGCCAAGCACCACGACGGGTTCGTGCTCTGGCCGAGCCGGTTCACCACCCACTCGGTCAGGAACAGTCCCTGGAAAGACGGCCACGGCGACGTCGTCCGGGATCTCGCGCAGGCGTGCCGCGAGTACGGCCTGAAGTTCGGCGTCTACCTGTCGCCGTGGGACCGCAATCACAAGGACTACGGCAGGCCCGAGTACCTGGAGTACTACCGCGCGCAGCTGCGTGAGCTGCTCACCTCCTACGGCGACGTCTTCGAGGTGTGGTTCGACGGCGCCAACGGCGGCGACGGCTATTACGGCGGCGCGCGCGAGAAGCGCACCATCGACGGCGCGACGTATTACGACTGGCCGCGCACCCGCGCGCTCGTGCGCGAGCTGCAGCCCGACGCCGTGATGTTCAGCGACGCCGGCCCCGACGTGCGCTGGGTGGGCAACGAACGCGGCGTCGCGTTCGAGACGTCGTGGTCCACGCTCAACCTTGCCGGGCTCTATCCCGGATCGCCGGATTACGGGCAGGTCGCCGCCGGCACGCCGGACGGCGCCGACTGGGCGCCGCCGGAGGTGGACGTGTCGATTCGTCCCGGCTGGTTCTACCATCCCGCGGAAGACGCGCGCGTCAAGTCGCTCGATCGGCTGGTCGAGATCTACGAACAGTCGGTCGGCCGGGGTGCCAATCTCCTGCTCAACGTGCCGCCGGATCGCCGCGGGCTGATTGCCGATGCCGACGCGGAGCGGTTGCGCGAGCTCGGCGCGACGATCGCCGGCACCTACAAGGACGACCTCGCGCGTCGCGCCCGGGCTACGTCAGTCGAGACGCGCGGCCACGCGGCGGCGTTCGACGCGGGGCGCGTCAACGACGGTGACGCCGCCACCTACTGGGCGACCGACGACGGCGTCACCGCCGGATCGATCGAGCTGGCCTGGCCCCGGCTCGTCACCTTCAGCCGCCTCGTCCTGCAGGAGCCGATCGCGCTCGGCCAGCGCGTGGAGCGCTGGACGGCCGACGCCTTCGTCGACGGCGCATGGACGACGATCGGCGAAGGCACGACGATCGGGCACAAGCGCATCTCACGCGTGCGTCCGACCGAGGCCTCGCGCCTCCGCGTGACCTTCCACGCCCGCGCCTGCCCGGTGATCTCGACCGTCGCGGTGTACCGGTAACCACGGCGGCGGCGAGGGCCGACGGCTATTGCACCCTGGCGATCTCGACGCGGCGGTTGACGGCGCGTCCCTGCGGCGTGGCATTGTCGGCGATCGGACGCGTACGCCCGTAGCCCTGCGCGCCGACGCGCGCGCGCGCGATGCCGTGCTGCACCAGCCAGTCCGCGACGGCGTTGGCGCGCCGCGTCGAGAGATCCATGTTGTAGGCGTCGGTGTTGGTCGAATCGGTGTGTCCCTCGACGCCGAGACGCAGCGACGGATCCCTCTTCAGGAGCGACAGCACCTGCTGCAGCGTCGACTCCGAGTCGGCGCTGAGCGACGCCGAGTCGGACGCGAAGCGGACGCCGTAGAGAATGGCGCGGCCGGTGCTCTTCAGCGACGCGTCGACGGCATCGGCGGCGCGTCCCGGGCACGGCCACGCTTTCTCGCGCTTCTTCCCGTACCACAGCCCGCGCCGCGCCCCGCTCTGATACCAGATGCCGTTGACGAAGTCGCCCGCCGAGCTCAGCACGAAGAGCGCGCCCCCGAAGCTGGCGTTCTTGTCGCCGTTGCTCCGCCACTCGACGTTGATCACGCGCCCGTCGGTCGCGCCGTGAATCGTGCCGCCGTCGTAGCAGCCGTAAATGGAGGTGCCGGCGCTCGTCAGCGTCATCTCGCCGGAGTTCGTGTCGAACGACAGCGAGATCGGCGGCCGCGCCGGGGCGGCGCCGGCGGGCTCGCCGTAGCCCTCGATCTCCATCAGCTCGGTGAAGTGGGCGTGCCCCCAGTTCGACTTGACGATGACCTTCAGCCAGCGCGCCACCGGCCGCGACGGCAGCGCCACCTCGCCGCGCGATCCCTGCGGCGAATCGGCGGCAAGGGCGCGGGTGTAGCCGCTGTCGGGCCCCTCCGTCGACGTCCACACCTCCACCGCCTTCGCCGAGATCCCCGCGTAGTTGTTCTCCTGGGCCTGGCGGTTGTCGAAGGCGATCGACGTGAGGCGATAGCTGCGCGACAGCTCGACGACGAAGCTCGCCGGCAGCTTGTTCCCCTCCGGCGCCGACCAGCCCGTCGAGGGATCGCCGTCGGTGATGTTGAGCGCGCCCCAGGCGTCGCTGTACTGGCCGCTGTGCGTCAGCACCAGGGCGCCGGCCGACATCGTGAAAATGTTGGTCCGGGCCGGATCGGGCGTCGAACCGGCGCGCTGCGCCTGCAGCGGTCCGGCCGACATGAGCGTCATCAGGGCCGCCGCGGCCGCAGTGGTGTCGCGTCGCATGAAGAACCTCCGTCGAGGAGAACGGACACGGCCCGGGGACCGGCGGTCACCCGTCCAGCCGCTCGTAGGGGATTTCGACGAACCGCGGCAGTTTCGCCGCGTCGACGACCTTGAGCAGCCCGCCGCGGTCGTGAAACTCCATCCCGTCCCGGTCGATGAGGATCGTGTTGGGATAGAGCGCCGCCAGGCGGCGGAACTCGCCGTCGATCAGGCGGAAGCGGCGGACCATGTTCTCGGCCGTCTCGTGCGGACGGTTGCGCAGGCGGATGTGCTTTTCGATGGTGTCGGTACTGGACGTGAGCACGATCACGCGATCCGGCTTCCAGGCGTCGCCAAGCGTGATGACCTTGTGCAGTTCCTTGTGCACCGCCTTGGGGTACTCGGCGATGTGGGCCTCGAGGGTGATGCGCGCGCCTTCGAAGAAGATCACCTTGGCCGGCGAGTCGTGCGTGGCGGCGTCGCGGTAGTTGGCGTCGTAGAGGCGCGCGAAGTATTCGGTCACGCCGACGGCGTTGCGCCCGGCTTCGATGTCGGCGAGCACGCGCGGATCCCACACGCCCTTCTCGCCTTCGCCGTAGGAACCGTGATGGTAGAGGTCCCCGAGCTGACGCACGAGCGTACTCTTGCCGACACCCGGCCCGCCGACGATGGCAACGCGCATCGGGTGATTGTAGGCCGGACCCGTCAGGTCCGGCATGTCTCACGCTTCGGCGCGCAGGGTTTCGGCGGGATCGATCCGCGCGGCGCGGCGCGACGGATAGTAGGCGGCGAGCGACGTCGCAGCGGCCACGACGAGAATGGCGGCCGCGAACGAGACCGGATCGAGCAGCCGCACCTGGCGGAGCTCGACGACCGACGCCAGCGTCTTCAGCGCCGCGAACGAGAGGGTCAGCCCGATGGCGGCCCCGATCGCCGCCATCCGCACCGACTGCCGCATGACCAGGGCGACGACCGCCGACGCGGTCGCGCCGAGCGCCATGCGGATGCCGATTTCCCGCGTCCGCTGCGCCAGCGTGTAGGAGAGCACGCCGTAGAGCCCGGTCACGCTCAGCACCAGCGCGATGCCGCCGAGCAACGCCCCGACCCACGAGGCGGCGCGCATCGGGTAGATCTGCAGCTGCCGCATTTCCTCGAGCGACATGATCTCGAAGCGATCGGGATCCTGCCCGAGACGGCGGAACGTCTCGCGCAGCATGTCGGGACGGAAGTCGCTGGCGGCGCGCGGCGTGATCAGCATCGCGATCGCGTGCCGGTCCGCGGCCGTCGCCGGCAGGTAGATATGCGCGCGATCCGGCCCTTCGAACATGATGCCGCTGACCACGTCCGGCACGGTCCCGACGACCGTCACCTGCGAGTAGCCGTCGAGGTCGTCGTCGTCGCGAACCGGGCCTTGCGGACGCGTGAAGACGATCACCTGCCCGATGGGATCCGCGCCGGGCCAGAACGCGCGCGCGGTCGCCTCGCTGACGATGGCGACCCGCGCCGACGTCGTCGCTTCGTCGGGGCGAAAGGCGCGGCCGCGGGTGATCGGCATCCGCAGCATGGGAAAGAACTCCGGAGAGACGAAGCTGTAGATCGTGTTCACCGCGGCGCCTCGACCCTGCGGAGCCATGGCCGCGGTCCGGGTGACGAACATCGGGTTGCCGTTGGTGATCGCGACCGAGGCGATGCGCGGGTGCGCGGCGAGCGCGGCGGCAACCGGACGGACCATCTCGTGCTCCACACCGCGAATGTTGAGCGAGTAGACGTTGCCGGTGGAGTAGCCGAGATTCAGCTTCACCATCGCGGCGAAGTTGCGCGAGAGCACCGCCGCCAGGACAACGAGGACGATCGAGACGGCGACCTGCGCCACGACGAGCGCGTTGCGGAGGCGCGAGCCGGACGCCCGGCCGGTCCGCTGCGCGCGCAGCGCGTCGGTCAGCGGCTGCCGCGACGCCTGCAGCGCCGGAACCAGCCCGAAGACCAGCGTGGCGGCCGCGCCGAGCGCGAACGCGAAGGTGAACACGCGCCAATCGAACCGCATCGGCGCGACGCGCAGCAACGAGGCCATCAGCGGCGGCAGCGTGCTGAACATCACGACGACCGCGGCGCGCACGACCCACGCGGCGAGCACGAGCGCCAAGCCGCCGGCGAGCGACGCGATCAGCAGCCCTTCGGTGAGCAGCTGGCGGACGATCCGGGCGCGGCTGGCCCCCAGCGAGAGGCGGACGGCAATTTCGCGCTGCCGCGCCAGCGCCCGCGCCAGCATGACGTTCGACACGTTGAAGCACGCCGCCGCCAGGACCAGCGCGAAGGCGGCGAACACGGGCGACAGGACGGCGAGGAGCTCGACCGAGACCGGGTTGGCGGTGCCGCTCGGAACGAGCACCGCGCGCACGTCGCGCTCGGCGGTCCCGGGCGGCGCCTGCCGCGCCATGAAATCCGCCAGACGAATCGACGCCTGCGCGGGGGAGACGTCGCGCCGTAGACGCGCTACCACCTCGGTCGGGCGACCCTCGGCGCGGTCGACCGGGACCCACGCGTCACGCGGAAACTCGTCGAGGCCACCGAATGATTCGTCGACCACGCCGACGATCGTCGCGGCGCGTCCGTCGAGGTCGAGGGTGCGGCCGAGCACCGCGGGATCCGACGCGTAGAGGCGCGACCAGGCCTGCTGGCCGAGAACCGCCACCCGCTGTCCTTCGTCCGCCGGGGTCAGGAACCGGCCGAGCCGCATGCGCGGCCGCAGCGTCGTGAAGTAGTTCGGCGAGACGGCCGAGACGAGCAGCGTCCGGCTCTCGGAGGTCACGAAGCGCATGTCCTGGCCGATCGCGGCGTCGAACAGCTCGGTGCGGCCATTCAGCTCGTCGTAGTCCTTCCAGGAAAAGCCGGTGCCGACGGCGTTCGGCGCGCGCCAGGCGAGGCGATACAAACGCGTGGCGTCCGCGACGGCAAAGGGACGAAGCACGTAGGCGTTGAACACGGTGAAGGCGACGGTCAGCAGGCTCAGCCCCACCGCGAGCGTGACCACCGTCGTTGCGAGGAACGCCGGGCTGGCGCGCAGGCCGCGGGACGCGTAGCGCAGGTCCTGCGCGAGCTGCTCGAGCCAGACCCAGCGGCTGCGCTCGTGGAAGTCCTCGCGCGCGCGGGTGGCGTTGCCGAAGGCGCGCCGCGCCGCCGCGCCCGCCTCGTCCGGCGACACGCCGTCGGCGACGAGGCGATCGATCTCGAGCGCCAGGTGCGCCTGCACTTCGGCGGCGAAGTCGTCGTCGGGGCGGCGGCGCCAGGTCACGAGCCGAGCTCCGGTTCCGGCCCGAGGACGCGCGCCATCGCGGCGGCGAGACGGCGCCAGCGGCTGGACTGCCGCGCGAGGTGCGCGCGGCCCGCCTTCGTCAGCGTGTAGTAGCGCGCGCGGCGGTTGTTGGCCGACGTGCCCCAGGCGGCCGAGATCAGCTTCTTCTCTTCGAGCCGCTGCAGCGCCGGGTAGAGCGCGCCGTGATCGACGAGGAGCTCGCCGTCCGACGTCTGCTGGATGGCGCGGGCGATCCCCTGGCCGTGCTCGGCGCCGAACAGGAGCGTGCGCAGGATGAGCACGTCGAGCGTGCCCTGCATGAGGACGAGGCGGTCGTCAGCCTTGCCGGTGCGCGATCGTTGGGTCGACATCTGACCCAAGGATCGCCGCTCTTGGGTCAGATGTCAACCCGAGCTGGTCCGTTCACAGAAAGCGCTGCAGGAAGGCGAGCGCCTCCGTCCGTCCTTCCGGCGTCTCCTGGTGCCCGACGTCGTAGCGCCGGATCTGCCAGTGCCCGGGACGGCCTGCCGCCGCGTAGATCTTCGTCAGCTCGCGATCGATGACGTCGACGCCTTCTGCCGGCTCGAGCTCGTCGCGCGTGCCGGTGATGCTGAGATGCGCGCGCGGGGCGATGAGCGCGTTGATCTGCGCCGACGTGAAGTGCTTCAGCAGGCCCGGCACGTACATGTAGACGCCGTGGTGCGACTGGAAGTGCTTCGCCAGCAGCGTCTCGTAGTCGACCAGACAGCAGATGTCGACGGTGACCGTGATGCGGGCGTCGAGCGCGGCGAGATACTGCGCCATGGAGCTGCCCATCGACATGCCGAGCGTCGCGACGCGCGACGGATCGACGTCGGGCCGATGCAGCAGCCAGTCGACGGCCTTGAGGCTGTCGTAGATCATGTGGCCCCACAGCACGCGCCCGCGCCAGAGCATCTCCTTGAACGTGTCGAGCTCGGTGGCGTGACTGCGCTCGCCGAAGACCCAGTGGTCGATGCACAAGGCCACGCAGCCGAGATCGGTCAGCGCCTTCGCGTAGGGAACCGGCTGCAGATAGGAGCGTCCCTCGACGAACTCGGTCTTGCCGATCGTGTAGCCGCCGCCGTGCGAATGGTTGAAGAGCACGGCGGGCCGGCGCCCCGCCGCGTCACGCGGCCGCGCGACATAAGCGGGCACGGTTTCGATGCCGTTGAGATCGAGCTCCCAGCGCTCGAGCACGTATCCGTCGCGTTCGCTCTCGGCCGTCTTGCGGCCGCCGACCGCGCGATCGCGCGGAGGCAGATCGCCGAGCAGCCCATAGAGCTCGCGTCTCCTCGCATCCAGCGGATCCGCGGCCGCGGTCAACGGATCACGAGACATCGCCATGGACGCACTGAGGGAACCGGCCAGCTTCAGCACATCGCGTCGGTCCATGCCCCAGGCCTTCCCGAAACCGTCCTCCGCCCTCCGTCCTCGGTCCTCCGGCGTCAGCGGGTCCGCTCGGCGCGGCCGCGCAGCGTCGCGGCAAGCGCCTTCAACCGCGCCGCGTCGGGGCCGGACGCCGCCGCCGCGTCCTGATCGAGCTGCTTGGCGAGCGCGGCGAGCTGATCGAGCGCCGACTTGCCGGGGTTGTCCTTGTCGGCAGCGCCGAGCGCCTTCTTCACCGCCGAGGCCCGGGCCGGGGCAACGGCGTTGCCGCGCGTGAGCTGATCGAGATAGGCGCGGGCCACCGTCACCGTCGGAGGGAAGGCGATCTTCGGCTGCGCCTGCGCGTTGAAATCGTCCATGCGGATGCTCGACGCCGCGTCGATCTCGTTCTGGCTCAGGAACTCGCTTGGGAGCAGCCGGAAGACGTCGAGGCCGCGCATGATCTCGGAGGCGTAGATCCGGCCGTTGTACCAGTAGGTCGACCAGTAGCCGCCGACGACCAGCTTCTGCGGATCGATCGGGCCGCGATCGAAGTAGGCGATCTCGACCGGATGCGCCGAGTCGGTGAAGTCGAAGGCCGACAGGCCGCCCTGATACCAGGCCTGCACCATGATGTCGCGCCCGGGCACCGGGATGATCGATCCGTTGTGCGCCACGCAGTTCTCCTGGTCCGTCTGCGGCGCCGGCATCTTGAAGTAGCCCTTGAACACGAGCTTCCTGTCGACGATGTCGAAAATGGCGTCGGCGCCCCAGGTCAGGAGATCGGTCGCGCGGCAGCGCGGCGCCGTGCCGCCACCCCACTCGTCGGTGAACACGACCTTGGTGCCGTCGTTGTTGAACGTGGCCGAATGCCAGTAGGCGAAGTTCTTGTCGGTGACGGCGTCGAGCCGCACCGGGTGCACGGGATCGGAGATGTCCATCAGGATGCCGTTGCCGGAGCAGGCGCCCGCGGCAAGGCCCGCCGCGGCCATCACGGTGATGTCGTGGCACTGGTTCGTCTGCCGCGAGGTCTGCGTGCCGGGGCCGAAGTTGCCGCCCTGGTGCAGGCCGGCGATGTTCCCCTTCTCGTCGGCGAAGATGCGCGGCCGGTTGACGACTTTCGCCGTCTGCGGCGCGGCCAGCGGGACCTGAATCACGTCGATGCTGAAGAGCGCGGTATTCGGGTCCTTGTCCGGCGTCTCACCCGAGCAGCCCGCCAGCTCCTCGCCCGAGCGGACCGAGCTCGTGCCCGAGCCGTAGATGTAGACGTTCGCCTTGTCCTTCGGATCGACGACGAGCGTGTGCGTGTGCGAGCCGCGGCACGTCTGCACCGCCGCGATCTGCTTCGGCTTGTCGACGTCGGTGATGTCGAAGATGCGCACGCCGCGGAAGCGCTCGGCGCTGACCGCGTCCTTTATCCCTTCCGTGCCGCAATCGACGCGGCCGCGCGTCTGCTCGACCGACATGAACAGCAGGTTGCCGTAGACCGACACGTCCCCCTGCCCGCCGGGACAGACGATCGATGCCAGCACGCGCGGCTTCTTCGGCGTCTCGATGTCGTAGATGTTGAAGCCGTTGAAATTGCCGAGGAAGAGATCGGCGCGGCGGAACGCGAGGTCGGAGTTGGCGAAGTCGAGCGAGCTCGCCACGCTGGCGCGGCCGCCGGCCGCGCCGTTGTCTGACGCGGGGGCCGCCTTGGGCTGAAAGCCCGGCGCCTTGGGCATGGTCGCCACCAGCTCGATGTTCTTCGCCGCGACGCCGGCGTTGGTCAGACCCGGCTTGAGATTGACGCGCGGATCGTTGCTGTCGCGCGGCGCGGTCTGGACAACTTCGGCAGCCGGCTGCTGCGCAGCCGGCTGCGGTGTCTGCGCCTGCGTCTGGGCCGGCGGGGCCTGCTGTGCGGCAAACGCCAGGGTGGCCGACAACGCGGCCGCGAACAGTCTCATTTCGTGCGCTCCTTCAACATCGTGGTCATGCGATCGATTTCCGCCTGCTGATCCGCCTCGACGTCGGAGGCGAACGCGAAGATGTCGGACTGCTGCCCGGCGCCGGGCGTCGCAAACAGCTCCTTCACCATCGTCAAGGCGCCGCCGTGATGCTTGATCATCCCTTCGAGGAACAGGCGATCGAACTCCGGCCCCTTCGCCGCGGCGAGCCGCTTCATCTCGTCCGCGTTGAGCATGCCCGGCATCATCACGGAGCGGTCCATCCCCTCCATGCCGCCCATGCCCGGCATGTCGTGGTGCGCGCGCGGATCCGGCGCGTCCTGGCCGCGCGCCTGCAGCCACCGCTGCATCATCTTGATCTCGTCGGTCTGCGACACGCGGATGCGCAGGCCGAGCTTCTTCATGTCGGGATCGTTCGTCCGCGCGTCGAGTAGATCGACCATGTCGAGCGCCTGCGCGTGATGATGAATCATCCCCTGCATGAACGTGATGTCGGCGGCCGTGGCCTGGGGCGGCTGCGTCGCGGCCTCCGCCCCGACGACGCGGCTGGACTGACCCGGCGCGCCCGGCTGGACGACCGGCGGGCTGTGAACGACCGCCGTGCCGCCGCAGCGCCCCACGGCGATCAACAGCAGCGCCAATGGGACCAGTCGCGTGACGGAAGTGTTCATGGTGGCCGTTTCCGGGACTCCTATCTTACCCGGTGTAGGATGCGCGCCATGCTGGAGACCCTCGCCCCGCCTGAGCCGGCCGCGGCGATTCGCTGGAACCTCCCGACGCGCATCGCCTTCCGCTTCTCGTTTCTCTACTTCGGCCTCTACGTCCTCACGACCCAGATGCTCGGCGGCCTGTGGATCGTGCCAACGCTGCGGCCGCCCGACACGGGCGCCACCGGCTGGATGCTGCGGCCGATCGCGTGGACCGCGGATCGCGTCTTCCACACCCGGCCCGACTACGTGCGTCAGCTCACCGGCAGCGGCGACAAGACGATCGACTGGGTGCACGTCTTCCTGCTGCTGGTCTTTTCGATCGCCGCCACGATCGTGTGGTCCGCCGTCGACCGACGCCGCGCCCACTACGCGTCGGTGCACAAGTGGTTTCATCTGTTCCTGCGCGTGGCCGCCGGCGCGACGATGGTGGGCTACGGGATGGCGAAGGCGATTCCGCTGCAGATGCCGGCGCCGCCGCTGACGCGGCTGCTCGAGAAGTACGGCGACTTCTCGCCCATGGGCGTTCTCTGGTACTCGATCGGCGCCTCGTTCCCCTACGAACGCTTCGCCGGCGCGATGGAGCTGACGGCGGCGGTCCTGCTCTTCGTACCGCGGTTGTCGACGCTCGGCGCGATGGTGCTCGTCGCCGACTCGGTCCAGATCTTCACGCTGAACATGACCTACGACATTCCGGTGAAGCTCTTTTCGTTTCACCTGATCCTCATCGGGCTGGTGCTGCTGGCGCCCGAGATGCGCCGGTTGTTCGGCGTGCTGGTGCTGAACCGCGGCGCCGGTCCGTCCACGCTGCCGCCGCTCGCGCGCGGCGTCATCGCGCGCCGGGTCCTGGTGACCGCGCAGATCGCCTTCGGCGCGATCGTGATCTGGCAGAGCTACTCCGAGAGCATCGTCGCCTGGAGAGCGCGCGGCCCGGCCGCGCCGAAGGCGCCGCTCTACGGCATCTGGGACGTGCAGAAGATGGCGATCGACGGCGTCGAGCGTGCGCCGCTCACGACCGACTACGGCCGCTGGCGCCGCGTCGTGATCCAGAACGCCACCGCCCTCTCGTTCCAGCGCATGGACGACTCGTTCGGCGGCTATCTCGCGACGGTGGATCCGTCGGCGAAGACGATCGCGATGAAGAAGACGCCGCAGGACACGTCGCCAGAAGGCACGTTCACCTTCGCCCAGCCGTCACCCGACAGCCTCGTCCTCGACGGCCACCTGGGTGGCCACACGATGCACGTCGAGACGCGCCTGTTCGACAGGAACCGCTTCCTCCTCGTCAGCCGCGGCTTCAACTGGATCCAGGAGCGTCCCTTCAACCGGTGACTTCGCTGCGGGTGTTGGAGGTTGGAGGTTGGAGGTTGGAGGTTGGAGGTTGGAGGTTGGAGGTTGGAGGTTGGAGGTTGGAGGTTGGAG
>Ga0070684_100001978_pt1 | contig 15068 bp, 13 predicted proteins | sample KBSC723LmetaG_FD_65653 | JGI IMG/M metagenome (GOLD analysis project Ga0070684, IMG submission 65653) | Corn rhizosphere microbial communities from Kellogg Biological Station, Michigan, USA - KBS C7.2-3L metaG | ecosystem: Host-associated > Plants > Roots > Rhizosphere ...
CGGGGGTCCGCCGAACGGCTCGGTCGGCGTGCCTGCGCAGTGGATGGACGAAGGCCTCCCCGGGTGGCGGTCGTCGCTGGTGGTCGGGCTGGCGTTCACGCTGGCGGGGCGACCCCTGATGGTCCACTGATCCGGGCGCGCTGGTGCGGCCAAAGCCGCGCGCGTTTTCAAGCTTCACTCGCGGCGCGACATCGTTAACCTGGGGCGCGCATGTCGATGACGTTTTCGGGTTGGCTCGCCGCGCAGCATCCCCAGATCCCGCAGGCCGGCGCGCAGGCGATCCTGACGCTGGCCGAGGGGGGCGCGACGGTGCCGTTCATCGCCCGCTACCGCAAGGAGCAGACCGGAAACCTGGATGAGGTTGCCATCCGCCAGGTGATCGACGCGAAGGAGCGCTGGGACGATCTCAGCAAGCGACAGGCCTTCATCGTCGAGGAGATCGGACGACAGGGGAAGCTGACGCCCGACCTGGAGGCGCGCGTTCGCGGCACGTTCGACCCGGTGGCGCTGGAAGATCTCTATCTGCCGTACAAGCAGAAGCGAAAGACGAAGGCGCAGACGGCGCGCGAGGCGGGGCTGGAGCCGCTGGCTGAATGGCTGTGGGCGTGCGGGCACGGCCAGGCCGCCGCCGGCGAGACGCCCGAGGCCCGCGCCGCGAAGTTCGTCGACGGGGCGAAGGGCATCGCCGACGCCGCGGCCGCGCTGGCCGGCGCGACCGACATCGTGATCGAACGGCTCTCCGAGGACACGGGCCTGCGCCGGCAGGTGCGCGACGCGTACTTCGAGCGCGGCTGCGCCCGCGTACGCAAGGGCGAGAAGGCGAAGACGCCCAGCCGCTTCGAGAACTACTTCTCCTACCAGGAGCCGATCAAGGAGTTGCTGAAGCCGACCAGCTCGCACCGCTACCTGGCGATGCGCCGCGGGTGGCTGGAGGAAGAGCTGGTGCTGACGCTGGGCGGCCGCCTCGCCGAGGACGGGACCGGCGATCCGCTGCTCGACGAGCTGACCGCGGTGTTCGAGGGCGCCGCCTGTCCGCCGTCAGGGGCTTCGTTCGCGGGCGCGCCAATCTTGAAGCGGGCGGCGCGCCTGGCCCTGCGCGCGCACGTCACGCCGTCGATCGACACCGAGGTGCACAAGGCGCTGCGCGACGTCGCCGACGAGGCGGCGATCACCGTGTTCGCCGAGAACGTCCGCAAGCTGCTGCTCGCCGCGCCCTTCGGATCGAGGTCGGTGCTGGGCGTCGATCCGGGCCTGCGCACCGGCTGCAAGCTGGCGGTGGTCGACGCGACCGGAAAGTACGTCGGCTCGGGCCTGATGCACCTCGAGACGCCCGCCGGAAAGGCCGCCGCCGCGCCGATTCTGGCCGACCTGGTGAAGAAGGGGAACATCGCCGCGATCGCCGTGGGCAACGGCACCGCCGGGCGCGAGACCGAGAGCTTCGTGCGCGAGGCGCTGCGGCACTTCGCGATCGACGTGCCGGTCGTGATGGTCAGCGAAGCGGGCGCCAGCGTCTACAGCGCGAGCGACGTCGCGCGCGAGGAGTTCCCCGATCTCGACGTCACCGTGCGCGGCGCCATCTCGATCGCGCGCCGCCTGCAGGACCCGCTGGCCGAGCTGGTGAAGATCGATCCGAAGAGCATCGGCGTCGGGCAGTACCAGCACGACGTCTCGCAGACGGGCCTCAAGAAGAGCCTCGACGCCGTGGTCGACTCGTGCGTGAACGGGGTGGGCGTCAACGTGAACACGGCGTCGGCGTACCTGCTGTCGCACGTGTCGGGGATCGGGCCTGCGCTCGCGCGCGCGATCGTCGACCACCGTGCGAAGGCGGGACTGTTCGCGTCGCGCGACGGATTGCTGGAGGTGCCGCGCTTCTCGAAGAAGGTGTTCGAGCAGGCGGCGGGCTTCCTGCGGGTGCCGGGCGGCGCGAACCCGCTGGACAACACCGGCGTCCACCCGGAACGCTACGGCGCGCTCGACAAGCTGGCGGGGCAGCTGGGCGTGGGGACCGGGGCGCTGCTGGGCGCAGGCGCAAAGCAGCTCAAAGACGCGCGCGGGTTCCGCGACGAGGTCGGCGCGTTCACGTTCGACGACCTGGTGCGCGAGCTGGAGAAACCCGGGCGCGATCCGCGCGAGACGTTCGTTCCCTTCGCGTTCCGCGCGGATATCCACGAGCTGAAGGACCTGACACCCGGGATGGTCTGCCCCGGCATCGTCACGAACGTCACCAACTTCGGCGCGTTCGTCGACATCGGCGTCCACCAGGACGGCCTCGTCCACATCTCGCAGCTCGCGGACAAGTTCGTGAAGGATCCGCGCGAGGTGGTCAGCGCCGGCGATCGCGTCAGCGTGCGCGTCCTGGAAGTGAAGCTCGACAAAAAGCAGATTGCGCTGACCATGAAGAGTCAGAGTCAGAGCCAGAACGCGGGCGAGCGGCCCGCGCCGCGCCCGCCCGAAGACGGGCGCCGTGCGCCGCGCGAGCGCGGGCCGTCGGGGCCGCCGCAGCCGCCCGCCAAGCCCGCGCCGTTCAACAATCCGTTCGCCGCCGCGCTCGCGAACCGCGTCAAACGTTCGTAGGCGCACCAGGCGCCAGCCGCAGACCGATTGCGGGCCGGCCCTGGATGGGCTAGGCCTGAGGTATTCGCCTGCAGGGAATGAGGCTCCGCTTGCGCCGCTGGCTGCGAACGCGGCCCTGGCGCCGGTTGCCGCGGCCGCGGAAATGGTGGCTGTGGGCGCTGGTGCCGTTGATTCCGATCTGCCTCATCAACCTCGCGGTCGCCTGGGTCGGGCGGTCCGCGGTCTTTCCGCTGTCGCCGTTCTTTCTCAAGTACAAGGTGCAAGCGCTGGGCGCGTACGCGTGGCACCGTCCGAAGTGCGCGATCTTCGACGACGCGCCGATCACGCCCACGATGCTCGCGGCAGCCGAGCAGAAGTACCACCTGCCGTGCGGCTTGCTGGGCGCGATCGTGCACGTCGAGTCGGGCGGCATCCCGCACCGGATCTCGTCGGCGGGCGCGATGGGGCCGATGCAGCTGATCCCGCCCACCGCGCGCAGGCTGGACGTCAGCGATCCCTTCGATCCGGAGCAGGCGGTGGACGGCGCTGCGCGCTACCTGCAGACGCAGTTCGCGCACTTCCGCAGCGTCCGGCTCGCCGCCGCCGCCTACAACGCAGGCCCGGGTGCGATCGTTCGCCACCAGGTGCCGCAGAACGGGCAGACCGAGATCTACGTCGATCGCGTGTTGCGTGCGCTGGTCTTCGAACGTCACGCGCGCTGCGCGCCGCCGGCGCCTCCTCGGCGCTCGAAGGCCGTCGCGAAGGCGGCGCCGCCCGAGCCGACCCGGCGCGCGAAGCCCGTCGACAAGGTGGCGCCCCCGGACCCGCCTCGGCGCGCGAAGCCCGTCGACAAGACCCGCCGCGAACGCCCGTAGCGCTTGCGCCCGCGCTCGAGCGCCGCGGTATAGATGGGGCATGGACCTCGGGCTTCGGGACAAGGTCGCGATCGTGACCGGCGCCAGCCGCGGCATCGGCCGCGCGATCGCGCTGGCGCTGGCGGGGGAGGGCGCGCGCGTCGTCATGTGCGCGCGCAACGCGCCGGATCTCGAAGCGGCGGTGCGCGACGCCGGGGCGCGCGGCGGCGCGGCGACCGCCGTGACTGCCGACGTGACCACGCCGGCGGGCGTGGCCGCGGTCGTCGACGCTGCGGTCGGCGCGTACGGCGGCGTCGACATCGTCGTCAACAACGTGGGCGGCTCGGGCGCGCGCGACTTCGCCGCCACCGACGACGCCGACTTGCAGGCGATCCTCGACCGCAACCTGTTTCCCGCGCTGCGCGTCTCCCGGGCCGCGCTGCCTCACCTGCGCGCGCGGGGCGGCGGCGTCGTCGTCATGATCGCGTCCGTCTACGGCCGCGAATCAGGCGGCGGCCCCAGCTACAACGTCGCCAAGGCCGCCGAGATCAGCCTCGCGAAGGCGATGGCGCGCGATCTCGCGAAGGACGGCATCCGCGTCCTCAGCGTCGCGCCCGGCTCGATCCTGTTCCCGGGCGGCGGCTGGGATCGCCGGCAGAAGGCCGATCCCGACGGGATCGCTGCCTTCGTCGCGCGCGAGATCCCGTCCGGCCGCTTCGGCCGCCCCGAGGAGATCGGCGACGTGGTCGCGTTCCTCTGCTCGCCGCGCGCCGGCTGGATCACCGGCGCCTGCATCCCCGTCGACGGCGGCCAGTCGCGCGCGTTCTAGCCGATCGCCCAGACGATCGCCGCCGCCGCCGCCAGCGCGACCGCCGCGGCGACGAGCCAGCGCGTCCAGCCGCGCCGACGTGACGGCAGCGCCGGGATCACGCCCGACGCTTCACCGTCGTCGAACGTGCTCGCCCAGGTGAGCGTCGCCTTCGGTGACGCGAACGCGAGCAGGTCCTTCCCCATCGCGCGGACCGACCGGTAACGGGCGGCGGGATCGCGGCTCGTCGCGCGTTCGATGATGCGTTGGAGGCCCTCCGGGAGGTCAGGGCGAAGCTCGCCCGCCGGCGTCCGCTTTCCGTCCAGGATGTCGTTGAAGATCTTCGTGACGTCGTCGTCGACGCCGAACGGCGCGCGGCCGGTCACGCACTGGTAGAGGATCAGCCCGAGCGCGTACTGGTCGCTCGCGGCGCTGATGGGTTGCTTCTGCTCGATCTGTTCGGGCGCGAGATATCCGGGCGAGCCCATCAGCCCGACGGTGGTCTTCACGAGTGGTGACATCACCAGCGCCGAGGCGGCGACCGGCTCCGGGCCCGTCTCCGTCAGGCCCTTGGAGATCCCGAAGTCGACCACCTTCGGCACCGTCGCCCCGTCGCGCGTCTGCGAAAGGAAGATGTTATGCGGCTTCAGATCGCGGTGGATGATCCCTTCGTCGTGCGCGGCCGCGACGGCGGCGGCGATCGCCAGCATGAAGTCCGCGGCCTGCTCCAGCGGCAGGCGCCCGCGCCAGTCGATGAAGCTCGCCAGGTCTTCGCCGTCCAGCAGCTCCATCACGAGGAACGTCCAGTCGCCCTCGCTGCCCACGTCCGTCACGTCGACCGCGTGCGGGTGCCGCACCCGCGACGTCAGCTGCGCCTCGCGCAGGAACCGCGCGCGCGCGTCCGGATCGGCCGCGAGGCCCGGGTTCATGACCTTGATCGCGACCTTCTTTCCGATCGCGATGTGGATGCCCTCGTAGACCGCACCCATGCCGCCTTCGCCGAGCAGGCGGACGACCTGGTACTTGCCCAGACAGGTCCCGGGCGCGAGCGTCGGGACCGGCACCTGTGCGGCGAGGGCGTTCATGCGCGGCTCCAAGCTAAGGATGAAACCGTATCGGTCAAACCCTTATGGCCGCGCGGTGTCGAACCTCCAGAAATGGTCAGCCCTGCGCGAACTTCTCTATGCGCCGCTTCAATTCGTCGGGCGGAACATCCTCGACGTGTGTCGAGATCGTCCAGACCTGACCGAACGGATCTTCGACGGTGCCGCTGCGATCGCCGTAAAACTGGTTCGTCAGCGGGCGCCGGATCTTGCCGCCCGCCTCGACGGCGCGGTTGAACATCGTGTCGCAATCCGCGACGTAGATGCAGAGGCCGCTCGTCACGCCGCCCAGCGTGCGCGGGCTCTTTGCGATCGCGTCCGGGTGGTCCATCTCGTCGGCCATCATCACGATCGAATCGCCGATCTTCAGCTCGGCGTGCCCGACCTTGCCGTCGGGCATCGGCATGCGGAACAGCTCCTCGGCGCCGAAAGCCTTCTTGTAGTAGGCGATCGCCTCGCCCGCGTTCTTCACGCTGATGTACGGCACGATGGTCGAGTACCCCTGCGGAATTGGATTCGGCTTATTCACATTGGCCATGACGACCTCCCTCGGCGGCGAAGGGTAGCGCCGGACGCCGCGCGGGGCACGCAACAGATTCAGAACTCTGCGCGAACCCCGATGGACGGCAGGACGATGCGGAAGCTCTCCTGTTCCACCCCGCCGCCGTACGCCGGTTTGACGGCGTAGACCTGCCGGCTGAGAGACGCGTTCACCAGCTCGATGTAAAAGTCGAGAATGAACCTGTCGTAGACGAAGCGGCGATCGACGCGCACGTCGACCTGATAGAAGGACGGCAAGCGCTGGAAGGATTCGGTGGCGGTGCCGTACGTCGAGTCGTAGGTGACGTACGGCCGACCGGTGTTGAAGTGGGCGCGGCCGCCCAGCGTGGTGTGGCCCCACCGGTAGCCGAGCACCAGGTTGAAGATGTGTCGCTGGTCCCAGTCCGACGGGCCGACCGCACCGCCGCCGTAGGAACGCAGGTTGTTGGACAGCGTGTACGACAGCCAGCCGTACAGGCGCTGCGTCAGCGGCCGGCGCGCGAGCAGCTCGAGGCCGTACGACACCGCGTCGCGCTTCACCAGGAAGTCGCTGGCCAGCGGATCCGGATCGCTCGGGCGCGGATCGCGCAGGTCGGTCAGCACGTAACGCTGCACGTACGTGGTGGCGGCGAGCTCGAAGCTCGCGAAGCGCGTCGTCTCGACGCCCAGCGACGCCTGCCACGACGCCTGCAGCCCCAGGAGGGCAAGGCCGAACGCGTCCGCGCCCGGGATCTGCAGGGGCAGGCTGGGAAGCTGGGTGAAGCGGCCGCCCGCGGCGCGGATCGTCGTGTCGTCGCGCAGCGCGACCCGGGCGGTCAGCCGCGGCGCCAGGTCCTGCGCGTAGCCCGCGCCGACGCTGTAGCTGTCGAAGCGCAGCTCGGGCGTCAGCAGCACGCGCGGGAGCGCCCGCACCGTCGCCGACGCGTAGCCCGCGAGCAGGGCGGCGTCGCGTCGCTTGCCGAGATCCCACGCCGAATCCGGGTGCAGCATGCCGATGAGGACCGGCTCGTAGCGGCCCAGCTCGCCGTCGAAGCCAACGGCGACGTCTGCCGCCGCGAACGAGCGCAGGTACGCCAGGCGCGGCGCCGCGCTGATCGCGTCGACGATGATCGGATACGCGTCGAGGATCGGCGCGCGCGTGTGGTCGGTTCCGAACGCCACCGACCCTTGCACGCGTCCGCCCGCGAACGGCGCGATCGCGCGCAGGCTGACGCGGTGAAATCCCAGGTCGATCTCGTCCGCCGGGTTCGACTGGTTGGGGATGAGCACGTCCTTCGAGCCGAACGCCAGCAGCGTGAGCTGCACCGGGCCGACGCGTCGGTCCGCGCGCAGCTGGTAGTCCCAGTATTCGACGCGGACGTTGTCGTCCAACAGCGAGACCAGCGCGGCGGTGTACGAATAGCGCCCCGCGACGACGACGGCGCCGTTGCCCGGCAGCGGCGCAGAGACGAGCGCGCCGGCGTCGTACAGGCGGACGTCGACCGACGCGTGCACGCGATCGGTCGCGGGCGCGCGGGTGTCAGCGGCGACGATGCCGGCGGCGTAGCGCCCGAAGCGCGCCGGGTAACCGCCCGGGAAGAACTCGATGCTGTCGAAGAAATACGGGTGAATCACCGACGGCCCCAGCGCGAAGTGAAACAGCGCCGGCACGCGCACGGTGTCCAGGAAGAAGCCGGTGTTTCCCGGGTTCGACCCGCGCACGGCGTAGATCGGCGCCGGCCACGCGACGGTCGCGACGCCCGGCAGAGTCTCGATCGCCCGCAGCGGATCGCCCAGCGTGCCCGGCGTCTGCGTCAGCTCCTCCTGGGTGAGGCGGACGGCGGGCTGGATCGCCTTCGTCCGGACGACCGTCTCGAATGACGGGCGGCCGCTGCTCGGCGCGAGGCGCAACGTCAGCGGCTTCAGCGCGTCGTCGCAGACGTCCACCTCCGTCGTCAGCCGATCGAATCCCGGCGCCTGCACGGTGAGGCGCCGGTGGCCGCACGGGATCGCCACGTCGAAGTCGCCGTGCGCGTCGGTGGCGCCGACCTCGTTGACGTCCGCGGTCAGCGACGCCCCGGCCACCGGCGCGCGCGTTCCCTTCGCGAGGATCCGGCCGACGACGTGCCCGACGGGCGGTGCCGGCGGGGCAGGGGCCAGCGCGTCCGGACCGCCGCCATCGGGCGCGCCGGCGTCCGGCGTGATCGGGCCGTCGCGCGAGTCGACCCCCGCGTCGCGCGCGTCGGCGTCCGCCTGCGCGACGCCGGCACCGACCAGCAACGTCACCGCGAGCAGCGCGCCCGGAACGATCACGGCACCGTCGTGAGCCAGATGCCGTCGTACGGCGACTCGAACCGCGCCTGGAACTGGTAAACGACGTGCGCCCCCGGCGCGACGTTGTCGGCGCCTTGCGGCTCGACAGCCGCGCCCAACGTGAACTCGGGCGCGAGCACGGTCGCGTGTCCATCCGCGAGATCGACGACCGTCAGGTCGCCGCGGTCGTCGTTGATGTGCAACTGCGCGAGCACGCGCGTCTGCCCGACGGCCAGCACGAGGCCCGCCTCGCCCAGCCCGCTGGAAGCGCCGGTCGCGGGGTCGACGGCATACACGTCGCTGCGCTTCCAGTTTTGGCGCTGCGCCATCGTCAAGATGCGCCCGTCGGCAAGCCGCCAGTACGTACCGAGATAAGCGCCGGCCGGAATCAGATTGAAGCGCGCGCCCATCGGATCGTCCGCCGAACCGACCTGGACGATGGGCACCGTGTCGGGGCTCGCGGTCGACGAGAACCAGTACGCGCCGTCGGTCGTGAACATCGACGAGCCGTTCACCAGGCTGTTGGTCCCCCCGTAAGGCAGCGCCCGGATCACGATCGGCGGCGCGCCCGGCTTCTTGATCGAGATCGTCGGATCCGAATACGAGCCGCCCCCAAACCAGGCCTCGTCGTGTCCCGGCCGCCATTCGTACTGGCCGGCTGACTCTTCGGGAAGGTCGAAGCTGTCCCGGACGCCGGTCGCTCGTTCGATGAAGGTGGCGCTGCGCGCCGCGACGTCGAACGCCAGCAGCCAGCGACCGTCGGGTGACAGGTCGAAGCGCGAGAGGTCGGCCGGCGCCGCCGTCTCCTGCAGCGTCACCGTGTCGAGGAACGACGCCGAGCTGACCCTCGGATCCGTCGTCGGCCGGGTCAGCACCATGACGCCGGCGTCCGGCAGCATCGCCGTCAGGAAGCTGGTGACGCCGGTGGCCAGCAGCTCGGGCGCGCCGCCCGGGACGATCCGCCGCAGGTCACCGTGCGCGGTCACGTAGTACAGATCCTCGCCGTAGAACTGGGCGATCGTCGCGTCGCCCAGCACCAGCACGCGATCGTCGTTCTCGTACAGCGTCGCGCCGCCCCGGCCCGCGTCTGCCATCGCCAGCAACCGCTCGCGGCTGGGCGAGAAAAAAGAATACGCCGTGGCGCCGATGTCCTGCCGGTCCCCGGTCACCGGATCGATCCGCGCCAGGATCGGTACGAACTGGTCCTGGTCGTAACCGGTCGTCACGAGCAACCGGCCCCGCGCGTCCATGAAGACGCACGCCGTGAGCCCGTAAGTGCAGCCGAAGTCACCCTGGATGCCCACACTCGCGGCCAGCAGCCGTTCGACCGGCCCCGCGCCCGTGGCGTCCACGGAGGCCACGTAGAGGTCGAAATACTGCTGGTTCTGCTGCGCCGTCGGTGGTCGCAGCAGCAGCACGCGCGTGGTGCCGTCGCCGTTTGGGCGCGCGACGCCCCCGACCATCGTGACGCGATCGGCGACCAGGTGCCGCCCCGCGGGCGGATCGCCGCGCGGCACGCATGCGGCCGCGCACGCCGCGACGCAGGCGAGACCGAACGTCGTCTGCCGCGCGCCCATCATTGCCGCTTCATTGGTCGGGTCCCGCAACGTAAAAGGAAGATGCCGAGGCTAACATGGGCGTCCGCCTGCTAGCCTTTGCGCGCATGCGCGTCTCGGGTGGTCGTGCTCCCGTCAGGATCGTCACGTGGGCGGTCGCGGTCGTGGCGGCCCTGGCGTCAACCGACTGTCGTTCGTCGGGCGGGCGGCGCGCGAACGCGGCGCGCAGCGGGCCGGTGACGGTGACCGGTGATGTCGTCACTTTCCCCAGCGGCGCGCGCACGCTGCACGGCGTGGTGCACAAGCCCGCAGGCACCGGGCCGTTCCCGGCGATCCTCTACAACCACGGCAGCGCGCCCGGCATGGAGCCCGCCGAGGCGGCGAACGCGCTGGGGCCGGTGTTCGCGGCGCACGGCTGGCTGTTCTTCATGCCGTTCCGCCACGGGCAGGCGCTGAGCGCCGACGCCGGCCCGTACATCATGGACGAGATACGCGCTGCGGGCGCGGGCGAAGGGCGCGCGGCGACGATGGTCCGCTTGCTGTCGACCGACCACCTGGACGACCAGCTCGCCGCGCTGGCGTGGCTGCGCGCCAGCGGGCGCGCCCAGCCGAACCGGATCGCGGTCGCGGGCAACTCGTTCGGCGGCATCGAGACGGTGCTGGGCGCCGAGCGCGGCGGCTATTGCGCCGCGATCGATTCGGCGGGCGGCGCCGCGAGCTGGGCAAAGGCGCCCGAACTGCGCGCGCTGATGACCCGCGCCGTGCAGAACGCGCGCGCGCCGATCTTCTTCTTCCAGGCCGAGAACGACCACGACCTCACGCCCTCGCGCGTCCTCTCCGCGGCGATGCGCGACGCCGGCAAACCCTTCGAGCTGAAGATCTACCCGCGCTACGGCTCATCCGCCGAGCAGGGCCATGCCCTCGGCTACTTCGGCGCAGACGTGTGGTCCGCGGACGTGTTCCGCTTTCTCGACGCCCACTGCCGCTGATCGCGGCGGTTATTTCGCGGCGCCGCGCACCTGCAGACGGTTGTTCACGCCCAGGATGCCGTCGACGTGCGCGACCTGCTGCGCCTCCTTCTTCTCGCGCTGCGTATCGACGGTCCCTTCGAGGACGGCGATCCCGTCATCGACCTTCACGTCGATCTGATCGTGCTTCAGGTCCGGCGTCTTCTGGAACTGCGCCTGGATCTGCTGCTCTTGCTTCGCGTCCGCACCGGCCGTGCTTTGATCGGCAACGGCCAGGCGGCTCGCCCCCGTCAGAATCAGCCCGGCCGTCCCGAGGGACAGCGCAAACCCAATTCGTGTCATAGGGCACCTCCCTTACAACACCCAATCTGGTTCTTCCCGCGTCGCTAAACAACAGCCGGCGTGCCGATCGTTCGCGTTGGGACGTGTGGGCGCGGGAATGGACGGGCTGCGTGATAATGTGTGCGTTGCGTTTTGCGAAAGGCGTGTCCAGCGTGCTGAAGTTGTCGAGGCCGTGTGGTCGATGGTGTGAAGGTCGCCGAGGTCTGGTCCTGCTGTTGTGCCTCGCACCCTGGTTGGCGTGCGGCAGTGTCAGCGAAGATCGGACGGACGGTGGCCATGGGGGGACGGGAGGCGGGTCGAGCGCCGGGACCGCGGGCCATGGCGGCGGCGGAGGGACCGGTGCGGCGGGCAACGCCGGCGGGGCAGCCGGCAGCGTGAGTGACAATGGTGGTCGGGGCGGCATTGCCACGGGCGGAGCGATCGCGGGAGCCGGCGGCGCTGGCGCTGCGGGTAACGGCGGCAGCAGCGCGAGCTCGAGCGGCGGTGCCGGTTCGGGCGGTGGCGGCGCAGCGGGCGGGGCCGGAGCCAGCGGTGGCGCGGGTGGTGTTTCTGGAGCGGGCGGACGCGGCGGCGCGGGCGGTGGCGGAGGAACGGGGGATGGTGGCACCGCGGGGACCGGTGGCGGAACCGCGGGCGCGGGCGGAGCAACCGCCGGTAGCAGTGGGACGGCGGGTGGCGGTGGCGGAGCGGCGGGTGGCGGTGGAACAACGGCTGGCAGCGGCGGCGGAACGGCTGGCAGCGGCGGCACCGCTGGCAGCGGCGGCGGAACGGCTGGCGGCGGCGGCACCGCCCCCGGAGGGAGCGCAGGCGCTTCCGCCGGCAACAGCGGTTCAAGCGGCAGCGCGGGCAGCGGCGGCTCGACGGCCGGCGGCGGAGCCGGAGGGTCGACCGCGGGCACGGGTGGCAGCGGGCCCGAACCCGCCAACGTCATCTTCGTGACCTCGCGGACGTATTACATCGCCGACCTCGCGACGAAGGGATCCGGGACTGGCGCGGAGTCCGTCCTGAAGGGCGCCGACAAGGCATGCGCCGAGACGGCTACGGCGACAGGCTCGCTCGCGCCGGCCGGGACATACGTTGCATGGATCTCCAGTCGTTCGAGGGACGCCCTCGGCCGCCTTTCGGCGGCCCACGGCGGCGTCACGCCCCGCGGCTGGAAGCGCGTCGACGGACGACCCGTCGTCGACCAAATTCCGTCCGGGTCGAACGCTCACATCTTCTATCCGGTCAGCATCACCGAGACGGGCCAGGCGCCGCCTCACGTGTGGGTTTGGACCGCGACGGACGCGCTGAGCCAGCACGATTCGACGCGCGACTGCATGGACTGGACGACCAACTCGTCGTCATCGTTTTCCATCGTCGGCCTGCCAGCTGCGGGAGGGGACAACTGGTCGGGCGGGGTCGCGGCGCCATGCGATCAGGCGCTGCCGCTGTACTGCATGCAGGTCGATCACGTGGTGCCCGTGACCGTGCCGTCCCCGCCCGCCAACGCAAAACGGGCATTCGTCTCCCCTCCGTTCTCTCCGGCGTCGGGCCTGGCAGGAGCCGACACGCTGTGCGCCAACGACGCCCAGAGCGCGGGCCTGACAGGCACCTTCCGGGCGCTGCTGGCGACCACGACCGCCACCGCGGCCTCGCGATTCCACACGACGAACGACCGGCCGTATGTCCGCCCGGACGGCGTCGTCCTCGCCGCCACCGACGGCGACCTGTTCCTCGCGACGCCCAACACGCTGGCGCCGATCAACGTCGATCTGCACGGTAACTTCAGCGACGGCAGCATCTACACGGGCGCGCCGGGCCCCAGCCAGCTCGGCACGCAGACGTGCGCGAACTGGTCCGACGGCACCGCCGCGTCGCAGGCGGTGTTCGGCACCGCCAACTACACGGGTCTGAACGCCTTCTCCGGCCTCACCGACGCGTGCAATCGGCAGGGCTCGGTCTACTGTCTGCAGGATTGAGGCGGACGTTGCCGAACGGCGGGGCGTGCCCGACGTTCCGACTTCAAGACGTCTTCACCGCCTCCACGCGCAACCTCACGTAGTCGATGTGCCAGACGCCGTCACGCAACAGCGCGGGGCGCGCGAGATCGGCGATCCGCGCCAGCAGGCGCGCGCGCGTTGCGTTGGGGATCGGCGCCAGCCACGGGGCGGCGAACGTCGAGAGCCACGCGCTGATGCCGGGCTCGCCGGCGCGGTCGGGCATCGGGCTGGGGCGGTCGAAGAGGGTGGCGAAGCGGACGGAGAAGCCGACCGACTCCAGCAGCGAGGCGTATTCGCCGAGCCTCGGGAAGTACCAGGGGGCGAACGGCCGCGGGATCTCTGCGACGTTCAGCTCGCGGGCGGCGCGGTCGACGGCGGCGAGGACGGCCTTCGTGTTGCCGTGGCCGCCCATCTCGAGCGCGAGGCGGCCAGCCGGGCGCAGTGCGCGGTGGATGCCGCGCGCGACCGCCTCGGCCCGCGGCATCCAGTGCAGCGCCGCGTTCGAGAAGACGGCGTCGAACTCGGCGTCATATGTCAACGCCTGGGCGTCGGCGACCGCGAACGTCAGGGTGGGGTAGGCGGCGCGCGCCGCGTTCACCATCGCCTCGGAAGCGTCGATGCCGACGACGTCCGCGCCGCGCGCCGCGATCGCCTGCGTCAGCTCGCCGGTGCCCGCGCCGAGGTCGAGGATGCGCTCGCCGGGGCGCGGGTCCAGCAGGTCGACGACCGGCAACCCACCCGCCGTGACGAAGCCGGTGCGCGCGCGGTATTGCCCAGGGTCCCAGTGCTGCGAAGGCGACGTCGTCTCCGGATGCGGCATGTGCGATGTCCTCCCGACGAAGATCGTCCGCGGCGGGGCGGCGAGGGACCAGTGACTGTTTCTTGCGGCTCAGTTAAGCGCCGCTAACGCGACCGGCGCATCCGTCTCCGTGTGGCAGACTGCGATCATGCGGCGGCGGCAGCTGGCAGGAACGAACGCGCCGACCTTGTCCGTGCGGGCGGCGCGCTTCGAGGACGTGTCCGCAATCGTCCAGCTGATCGAGGGCGCCATCGAGCGCGGCTGCCGACATCATTACGACCGCGCGCAGCGACGGGCCGTGTATTTCGGGTACGCGTCGAACCTGTTCGTCGACGTGCTGGGCCCGTTCGACACGCTGGTCGCCGAGATCGGTGGGCAGCTCGCCGCCGTCGCGCAGCTGGACCCCGCCGTCGGCGCGTTGCGCGCGCTGTTCGTGGATGCCGCCCTGCAGGGACAGGGTCTCGGGCGTGCGTTGCTCGCCGCGGTCGAGGCGCGCGCCCGCGCGGCGGGATGCGCGCGCCTTCGTGGGGCGATGTCGATGAACGCCGTCGCGTTCTATTCGAAGGCGGGCTTCCGGCCGCGCGGTGGGCCGACGCAGTTGCTCAGCGCCGACGTCCGCGTGCCCGTGACGTGGATGGAGAAGTCGCTGCGGGCGTAGCGGCTTGCACTAGGATGTCGGCATGGGCGAGCTCGATGACGACGTCTGGATGATCTGCAGCGCGTGCCGGAAGCCGATCGTGTTCGGGGCGACGCACTGGGTTTGCAGCGTGTCCACCTGCAACCGCGATCGGACGCGGCTGGTGTTCTGTTCCGTGGCGTGCTGGGACTCGCATCTGTCGACGGTGCGCCATCGCGACGCGGGGGCGATCGAGGCGCAGGCGCCGCGTCGCGGGGAGGCCGCCCGGGAGAGCCGAGAGGAACCCGCGCGGCATGAGCCGGCGCCCGTGCCGGTCCCGCCGGCGCCGATCGCGCGGCCGTCGGCGGACGCGGCGCCGCTGCCGCCGCGGCCGGTCGGCAGCGGTTCCGTCACGGCGCACGCCGGAGGGCCGGCCCTCTCCAATCACTACGACCACGACGACGTGCTGGTGGTCGTGTCGAAGGTGAAGAAGTACATCCGCGATCGCAGTGGCATGAACACGTCGGACGCCGTCGCGGAGGCGCTGGGCGCGCATGTGCGGAAGGTGTGCGACGACGCCATTCGGAACGCCGGGCGCGACGGGCGGAAGACCGTGCTCGACCGGGATGTGCCGCCGGCGTTTCCGCGGTGAAGG
>Ga0070684_100001981_pt1 | contig 15063 bp, 19 predicted proteins | sample KBSC723LmetaG_FD_65653 | JGI IMG/M metagenome (GOLD analysis project Ga0070684, IMG submission 65653) | Corn rhizosphere microbial communities from Kellogg Biological Station, Michigan, USA - KBS C7.2-3L metaG | ecosystem: Host-associated > Plants > Roots > Rhizosphere ...
CGGCGGGCATTCTCGGCCGCCCAGAGGGCGACGTGGGGCGGGAGTAGGATCGCCGGGTCGAGGAGGACGAGCCGCTCGACGGTGCCGGGATGTCGCGCGGCGTGCTCGAACGCGATCCGCGCGCCGAACGAGTGGCCGAGCCAGAGCCGGGCTCCGCCGGCGGAGTCCTCGACGGCGTCGATGTGGTCGTCCAGTCGCCACGGGGGCTCGCGCGGTGAGTCGCCGTGGCCGAGCAGGTCCGGTGCGACGACCCGGTACGCCGGTGCGAGCCGGGCGGCAAGAGGCTCGAAGTGGCGGCCGCTGCTCGTGACGCCGTGGAGGCAGGCGACGGGCGGAGCGTCGTCGTCGCCCCACGTGTGGACGTGGAGCCGACTCACGCGAGCTGTCCTCGCCGTCGCCCTCGATCTCGCCCGCGCGCGCGTGGCGGCTGCTTGCCGGTGCCGCATCCGCTCCTGCTCGCAGGCCGGTGGTCCGCGCCCCCCCAAGGGGGAGCGAGGCCCCCTGGAGTCACGCTATCGGCCGAACCGTCACGTGTCTGTGCCGGCTTCGTGCCGGATGTGTGACCGGATGCTCGGAATGCCGCGGCGTTGCCTCGGCGATCGCGGACGCGCCCAGCGCGGTGTCCGGACCGCCGGGACGACGCCCAGCAGCGCCGGCCCCTCACGTGTCGGCGCGAAGCGTCTCGAGCGACTCGGGCACCATCTCGGTGCGGCGGGTGCTCGAGTCCTTGACGAGCGACCAGATCACGACACCGTCCGCGTCGATGAGGAACGTGCCACGAATCGGCGCGCCGTTCTCCTCGTTGAAGACGCCGTAGCGCTTGGCCGTGGCCCCGTGCGACCAGAAGTCCGAGGCGAACGTGTACTCCGCGCCGAGCTCCTGCTTCCAGGCCTGGCGCGCGGCGGAGGCGTCGCACGAGACGAACACGATCTCGGTGTTCGCATTGCGGAACGATGCGAGGTTTTCCTGGAGATCCTGCGCCTCCTCGGTACACACCGCCGTGAACGCGAAGGGATGAAAGACGAGGAGCACGTTGGAGCGCCCGAGGTAGTTCGACAGCTGCACGCGCGGTCGTCCCGAGATCTCCTCGAGATCGAACTCCGGAGCCTTGTCACCCGTGCTGATCGTCATGCGCCGTCTCCGCCTCCTCGCCGTTCGAGGACGGAACATAGTACGCCCGCCCTCGCAGTCCGTCGGGGAGGTGGTCGAGACCGGCCCGGCCGGGATCGTCGTGCGGTGACACGTAGCCCTCGCCGTGCCCGCGCGCGGCCGAGCCGCGGTAGTGGGCGTCGCGCAGCATGGCTGGTGGAGGCGCGATTCCTTCTCGGCGAACGTCCGCCCGGGCCTGCCAGATTGCCCGGGCCGACGCGTTCGACTTCGGCGCGCGGGCGACGTAGATCGCCGCCTGGGCGAGATTGAGCTGCGCCTCCGGGAGGCCGACGTGCTCGACCGCCTGCGCGGCCGCGACCGCGACGAGAAGGGCACGCGGATCGGCGTTTCCGACGTCCTCGCTCGCGGCGATCACGATGCGGCGCGCGAGGAAGCGCGGGTCCTCGCCTCCCTCGAGCATCGCTGCGAGGTAGTAGACCGTGGCGTCGGGATCGCTGCCCCGCATCGACTTGATCAACGCCGACGCGAGGTCGTAGTGACGGTCACCGGCCCGGTCGTAGCGCAGCGGCCGCTTCCGCGCGACGTCCTCGACGTGGGCGACCGAGAGCTCCTCGCCGGCCGTCGTCGCCGTCTCCCACGCGAGCTCGAGCGTCTGGAGCGCGGTGCGGGCGTCGCCGCCGGCACGGCGTGCGATCTCTGTGGCGACGTCGGAGGACACGGCCGCGTCGAGCGCCGCGGCGCCGCGCTCGAGCACCTGCAGGAGCTCCTCGGGCGTAAGTGGCTCGAGCTCGATCACGGTGCACCGTGAGAGAAGCGCCTGGTTGACCTCGAAGTACGGGTTCTCGGTCGTCGCGCCGATCAGCGTCACCAGCCCCTCCTCGACGGCATGGAGGACGGAGTCCTGCTGCCGCTTGTCGAAGCGATGGATCTCGTCGATGAAGAGGAGCGTCCGTACGCCGTTGCCGCCTAGCCGGTCGCGCGCGCGGGCGAGCACGGCGCGAACGTCGTCCACCCGGGCCGAGACGGCGGAGAGCTCCTCGAACGCCGCCGACGATGCTTCGGCGACGATCCGGGCGATCGTCGTCTTGCCGACGCCCGGCGGCCCGTGGAGGATCATCGAGGGAGCGCGGCCCTCCTCGATCGCCCGGCGGAGCGCCGTGCCGGGACCGAGGACGTCCGTCTGGCCGACCAGCTCGTCCAGCATGCGCGGTCGGACGCGCTGAGGAAGCGGCGCCACGGCGTGTGCACGCGTCGCTGCCGCGTCGCTGAACAGGTCGCTCACGCGGCCAGTATGCTCACCGCGATGTCGGCGACGGGTGAGGACTACGACACCCCGATCCTCCCGGGGGACGCCCCGAGCGACTACGAGCGATACATCCGGACCGACGAGCTCCTGGCGCTGCAGAAGGGGCCGGAGGAGTGGGTGCACCGCGACGAGCTCCTGTTCCAGGTCGTCCACCAGTCGTCGGAGCTCTGGCTGAAGCTCGCGACGAGCGACGTCGAGGAGGCGACCCGGCTCCTCGAGGAGGGTGACGTCGAGGAGGCAGCGCGCCAGCTCCGGCGCCCGCTCCGCTGCCTGCGCTACGCCACCGACCAGCTCGACATGCTCGAGGAGCTGTCGCCGTGGGAATACCAGGAGATCCGCAAGGTGCTGGGTCACGGCAGCGGCTTCGACTCGCCCGGGTGGCGGACGTTGCGCGTCGCGCTCCCGCGGCTTGGGCAGGCGTTCCACGCTCGTCGCCGGAAGGAAGGGTTGTCGCTCGTCGACCTGTACGTCGGCCGTCGCGACAACGACGCGCTGTTCCGCGTCGCCGAGTCCATGATCGAGGCCGACGAGTGGTGCCAGGCGTGGAGGGTCCGTCACTATCGCGTCGTCGCCCGGGTGATCGGGGACGGTGTCGTCGGGACGCAGGGAACGCCGGTCGAGGTGCTCGGCAGGCTCGTGCAGACCGTGTTCTTCCCGGATCTCTGGGAGGTCCGGAACGAGCTGACGGCGAGGTCGAAGGCCGAGGCATAGGCGGCATGTCCCTCCGCGAGGAGGTCACCGAGCTCCTGCAGGAGCTCATCCGGCTCGACACCGTCAACCCGCCGGGCAACGAAACACGCGCCGCAGAGGTGCTCGAGCGCTATCTCGCGAGGAACGGCGTCGCGACCCGCCGCTTCGCGAAGACATCCGACCGAGCGAACGTCGTGGCGCGGCTCGAGGGCGACGACGGTCCCGGTCTCGTGCTGCTGGCGCACACCGACACGGTGCTCGCCGAGCCGTCGGAGTGGACGCGCGACCCGTGGTCGGGCGATCTCGTCGACGGCGAGGTCTGGGGTCGCGGCGCCCTCGACATGAAGGGCCACGTCGCCGCGGCGGCGGTCGCCTTCGCCTCGCTGGCACGTGAGGCCGTCCGACCCTCAGGCGACGTCGTCCTCGCTCTCACCGCGGACGAGGAGGTGGGTGTCGACTTCGGCGCGTCGTGGCTCGCGCGCGAGCATCCGGACACCGTGCGCGCGGGCTACGGGCTGAACGAGGGCGGCGGCGAGCGCTGCGTCTTCGGTGGGCGCACGTATTACCTGTGCGCGGTCGCGGAGAAAGCGACCGCGCCGTTCAAGCTGCGTCTGCACGGCCGTAGCGGGCACGCGTCCGACCCGCATGCTGCCGACAACGCGCTGCTCAAGGCCGGTCCGGTGCTCGAGGCGCTCGCCCGCCTCGAGCCGCCGCGTCTGCTCATCCCCGAGGTGCGGGCGTTCCTGGACGCGATCCTCGGAGACGTGCCGCCCGTCGAGGAGGCGCTCGACCGCGCCGCCGCTCTCCATCCGCTCGCCGGCCAGCTCGTCGCGCCGCTCCTCGCGGCGACGCTCTCGCCCACGATGATCGAGGCGTCGCGAAAGCGAAACGTGATCCCCGGTTCCTGCGTGATCGAGGTCGACTGCCGATTGCTTCCGGGCCAGGAGCCCGCGGAGATGGAGGCGCTGCTCCGTGCAGGCGTTCCGGGCGACTGGGGGCTGGAGTGGATCGCCGCAGAGCAGGTCGGCGGCACGCGGTCACCGCTCGACACACCGCTCTGGCATGCACTCGAGGCGTGGGTCGAGCGCGTCGAGCCCGGCGCTCGGCTCGCGCCGGTCGTGTGCGCCGGGTTCACCGACAGCCACTATCTGAGGACGCATCTCGGGACGGCGGTGTACGGGTTCTTCCCTCTGCGGGCGATGGATTCGCAGCTGGCGGCGAGCCTCGTCCACTCGGCCGACGAGCGGATCGCGGTCGACGACCTCGAGCTCGGCGTCGACCTCTTCCGGCATGTGGCGACGACGCTCGGAGCGTGAGTGTCGCGAGGATTCGAGGATCGCGCCGCCGACTGGATCCGCTTCGCGCGCGCTGAAGGGCACGACGCGTACTGGGCCTACCGGGACGCATTCTTCGAGCTCCTCCCGCCTCCGCCCGCGAGGGCGCTCGAGGTCGGCTGCGGCGAAGGTCGGGTCACCCGCGATCTTCGTGGTCGCGGCTACGAGGTCACCGGTCTCGACGTTGCGCCGACCCTCGTGGAGGCGGCTCGCGACGCGGACCCGTCCGGGACGTACGTCGTCGGTGACGCTGCCGCGCTCCCGTTCGACGACGCGAGCTTCGACCTGGTGGTGTCGTACAACAGCCTGATCGACGTCGACGACATGCCGGCCGCCGTGACGGAGGCGGGTCGCGTGCTGCGGTCGGGAGGCTGCTTCTGCGCGTGCGTGCCGCACCCGTTCTCGGAGGCGGGCGAGTTCACGAGCAACGACGCCGATGCCGCCTTCATCGTCGAAGGCTCGTATCTCCAGGAAGCGGACTACGAGCTCGTCAGTGAGCGCAACGGCATCGTCTTCCACTTCGTGAGTCGCCGTTTTCCGCTCGAGTCGTACGCCCGCGCCCTCGAGGGCGCCGGGCTCGCGATCGAAGCGTTGCGCGAGCCACCGCTCCCTGGCGTCGATCGCCACCGTCGGATGCGCATGCCGCTCTTCCTGCTCTGGCGCACGGTGAAGCTCGAGACCCGCCGCCCCGATTGACCCGGCGTCCGCGGGGGGAGAGACTTCCGGCCGTCGGCGAGGAGGGAGGACAATGCCTTGGGCACGTTCGGCAATTACCAGAACGAGATCTACCTGGCCGGTCTCGGCAACGTCGTGCCCGAGTTGCCTGCCGACCTGACGCGGCTCGAGACGATCGCCGAGGAGCGCATGCCCGCCACGGCGTTCGGCTACGTCGCCGGCTCGGCGGGCTCGGAGGCGACGGCCCGGGCGAACCGGGCGGCGTTCGACGCGTGGAGGCTCGTTCCGCGGATGCTCCGCGACGTCTCGGCGCCCGACCTCGCCGTGACCGTCCTCGGGACGCCGATGCCCGCGCCGGTCGCGCTCGCGCCGGTCGGCGTCCTCGAGATCGTCCATCCCGATGGCGAGGCCGCCGTCGCCCGTGCAGCCGGGGCGCTTGGGGTGCCGCTGGTCGTGAGCACCGCCGCGTCGACGACGCTCGAGGACGTCGCCGCGGCCGGCGGCCATGCGCCGCGGTGGTACCAGCTCTACTGGCCGAAGGACCGCGACCTGGCGGTCAGCTTCCTCGAGCGGGCGGCGGCGTCCGGATACGGCGCCCTCGTCCTCACGCTCGACACGCACGCGATGGGGTGGCGGCCGCGCGACCTCGACAACGCCTTCCTGCCGTTCCTCCGCGCGGTCGGCAACCAGAACTACCTCGCCGATCCCGTCTTCCTCCGCGCGGTCGGCGGCGCGGTGAACGACGAGAACCGCCTCGTGGCGCTCCAGCACTGGGCCGCCGTCTTCGGGAACCCGGCGCTCACCTGGGACGACCTCGGCTTCCTGCGGGAGCACTGGAGCCGGCCGATCGCCCTCAAGGGGATTCTTCACCCCGACGATGCCCGGCGTGCGGCCGACACCGGGATGGATGCAGTCGTCGTGTCGAACCACGGGGGCCGGCAGGTCGACGGCGCCGTGGCCGCGCTCGACGCTCTCCCGCCCGTCGTCGACGCGGTCGGCGACCGCGTCGAGGTGCTGATGGACAGCGGCATCCGATCGGGTACAGATGTCCTCAAGGCGCTCGCGCTCGGCGCCAAGGCGGTGCTGCTGGGCCGTCCCTACGTCTACGGGCTGGGCCTGGCGGGGGAGGAGGGGGTGAGACACGTGCTCCGCTGCCTCCTCGCGGAGCTCGAGCTCAGCCTTGCGCTCTCCGGCGCCGCCCGGGTGGCGGACGTCGACCGCGAGATGCTCGTTCGCTCCGGCTCCTCGTCGGCGCTCGGGTGACGCAAGCGTCTACAGTCGTTCCGGTGGCGACCCGGGGACGTCGCCGCGACTCCGACGCGACCACGATCCAGATGCCGAGAGACGGTTCCAGCGGACGCGCGGGCGAGCTGCTCGAGATCCACGAGGCCGAGGGGGCATTCGAGAGGATCGAGGGATGGCTGCGAGATCGGGGGTTCTTCGCACCAGGCGGGGAGACGCTCGTTGCGGATCTCTATCTCGGCTACGGCCTCTCCGAGACGATTCGCAGAACGGTTGCTGCCGCTCCGGCGGAGCCCTGTCCGCTTCCGCTCGCGGCATGCGCCGTCCGCTCGGCGGTCCATGATGTCGAGTATGGCAACGATGGCGAAGACGTCGCGATCGGGCGCTGGCAGCGGACATGGCCCGAGCCCGACCACGCCGCCGCCGTCGAGGCCGTGCGCGCGGCGATCGCACGTGGCGATGTCTATCAGGTCAATCTCGTGCAGCACCTCTCCGCGTCGTTCTCGGGCAGTCCGCGCTCGATCGCCGCCCGGCTCGCCCCTCTGACACAACCGAACGACGCGCCGCTCGGCGACAGCGCGTGGCGGCTGTTCGAGGGAAGCAGCTGGGCGATCGTCTCCGCCTCGCCCGAGCTCTTTCTCTCGAGGAGCGGGGACGTGCTTCGCACGCGGCCCATCAAGGGAACCAGGCCCCTCGGTGGCCGCGAGGACCTCCTCGCATCGGCCAAGGACGCCGCCGAGCACGTCATGATCGTCGACCTCGAGCGCAACGACCTCTCGCGCGTCTGCCTGCCAGGCACCGTCCGCTGGCCGGAGTTGATCGTCGCCGAGGCGCTTGCCGGCGTCGAGCATCTCGTCTCGACCGTCGAGGGCGACGTGAGGCCGGAAGCGGGCCTCGCGGAGATCCTCGGTGCGCTCTTCCCGGGCGGCTCCGTGACCGGGGCGCCGAAGATCGCGGCCGTCGACCTCATCGCGGCGCTCGAGCCGGTGGGCCGTGGGGCGTCGATGGGGGCGCTCGGCCGCGTCCGCGGGAACGGGGACCTCGAGCTCGCGCTGACGATCCGCACGTTCGCGGTCGCCGACGGGCTGATCCACCTCTGGGTGGGTGGCGGGATCGTCTGGGACTCCGATCCACACGACGAGGTCGCCGAGTCGCTCGTCAAGGCGGCGCCACTCCTGGACGCGATCGGCGCGCCGCTCGAGCCGTCTCCCGCGGCCATGGGAGCTCTGCGGCAATGAGCGAGCTGCCGCTCGCAGCGGCGGTGTCGGGACTCGGCGTCGTCGATCCGGCACGTGCCGTGATCGCCGCGACCGACGAGGGCTTCACGCGCGGACGCGCGGCGTTCGAGACGCTTCGGGTCTACAGCGGACGCCCGTTCCGGCTCGAGGAGCACCTCGCGCGGCTCGCGGGGTCGGCCGACCGGCTCGGGTTGCCCGAGCCCGACCCCGGGGTCCTGCGCGAGCTCGTCGACGCCGCGCTCGAGGCTGCCGGGACCGGCGATGTCGGCCTGCGCATCTACTGGACACCCGGCGCTCCCGGCGCGGGACCGACCGCGATCGTGCTCGTGTCGCCGATCCCCGGCTGGATCGAGGACGCGAGGGCGCGTGGCCAGCAGCTCGTCTCGCTCGTGTTCCCCGCGCGCTCCGTGCCGTGGCTCCTCCCCGGGACGAAGTCGGTGAGCTATGCGACGCACGTCGCGGCGGAGGCCGAGGCGCGGCGTCGCGGCGCAGACGACGCCGTCCTGGTCGACGTCGACGGAACGGTCCTCGAGGGGACGGTGACGAACATCTGGTGGCGCGAGGGTGACACGCTTCTCACGCCGGAGCTCGAGCTCGGGATCCTCGCGGGGGAGACGCGCGCCGCGCTCCTCGGGTTGGCGCAGGAGGAGGGCTTCGCCGTCGAGACGGGCGCGTTCCCGCTCGACCGCCTGCTCGCGGCCGAAGAGGTCTTCACCTCCTCCTCGGTGCGCGAGGTCATGCCCGTCGTCGCCGTCGACGGGCGCGCCTTCGCGAGCCGCCGGGCGGCCGAGGCCATGCTCCGCGCGCTCCGGCGCCTCGCTGCGGCCTGACCGCGATCCGGCGCGGCTTGAGCGCACCTGCTCGCTACCCTCCCGACATGGAGAAGCTTCGCCTCGGCGGAATGGCCCTCCAGAACGGCGTCCTCGTCCACGGGCCCCGCACCTGGGGCGCCGCCGTGCGGCTGCCCGACGGCACGATCAAGACGGCCTCGGGGCCGAAGCCCCGACTCGGCCTCGGCGATTCCGTGCCGGTGGTGCGGGGTGCGATGCGGCTGGCCGAGGCGTTCGCGGTGCTGCCGGCGATGAAGCGCGGGCTGCCCGAGGCGCGCCTCCCCTTCGAGCGCCCGGCCGTCGCGGTCGCGCTCGTGGCCGCGTCCACGAGCGCCAGTTTCGTTCGCCGCTCGTCGCTTCCCCTCGTGCCGCGCGAGGCGGCCGTGGTGATGGCGTCGCTCGCCCCGGCGCTGATCGCGCTGCGCGGTGAGGAGCTGACCGCCTATCACGGCGCCGAGCACGTCTCGATCGGGACGTACGAGACGGGCGAGCGGGCGTCGAAGGAGCACGAGCGCTGCGGCTCGCACCTCGTCGGCCCGCTCACGATCGCGACCGCGCTCGCCGGCGCGGCCGCGGAGCTCGCGCCCGCGAGGCATCGCACGGCGGCACGACTCGTCGGGGCTGTCGGGGCGGTCGGCGCCGCGGTCGAGGTGTTCGGCTGGATGGCACGGAACCCGGAGAAGCGCCTTTCGCGCGCCCTGGCCCGTCCGGGGACGGAGCTCCAGCGCCGGCTCTCGACGAGCGAGCCGAGCGAGGCACAGCTCGAGGTCGCCGAGGCCGCGCTGCAGACGGTGCTCGCGGCCGAGCAAGCAGCATCGTGACCACGGCGCCCACGCGACCCCGGCGGGAGCGGCTCGACCCGACGATCTTCGACCTTCCGGTCGAGAAGATGCGCGACGGCTACTACAGCGACGCGTACTTCAACCACACCCGCTCGGCGCTGCTCTACGACGGACGTCGTCCGCGGGTCGTGATGCAAGTCTTCCAGCGGAAGCAGGCGATGCTCGGCGGCCTCGACGAGGCAGTCGCGATCCTCGAGCTCTGCTCGGACGACTGGGCGGGCCTGACCGTTCATGCGCTCCGCGACGGCGACCGGGTCGACCCGTGGGAGACCGTCATGACGATCGAGGGCGACTACACGACGTTCGCGCACCTGGAGACGGTCGTGCTCGGCACGCTCGCCCGGCGGACGCTCATCGCGAGCAACACGGCGCGGGTCGTCGACGCGGCGAACGGCAAGCCGATCATCTTCATGCCGGCCCGCCACGACCACCATCGCGTCCAGACCGGCGACGGGTACGCCGCCTTCGTCGCGGGCGCGGTGCTCGGCGCCGAGATCGGCGTCACGTCCGACGCCCAGGCTTCGTGGTGGGGCGGACGCGGCGTGGGCACCGTCCCGCACTCGCTCATCGCCGCCTACGGAGGCAACACCGTGCTCGCCGCGACGAAGTTCGCCGAGTGGGCGAGCGACGACTTCCGGATCACGGTGCTCGTCGACTTCGACAACGACTCGGTGCGGACCGCGCTCGATGTCGCGCGCGCTCTCGGCCCACGGCTGTGGGGTGTCCGCCTCGACACGTCGAGCCAGCTCGTCGACCGGGCGCTGTGGGAGGAGATGGGCGACTTCGACCCGCGCGGCGTGAACGAGCGCCTCGTGCGCAAGGTGCGCGCCGCGCTCGACGAGGACGGCTTCGAGCGCGTCAAGATCGTCGCGTCCGGCGGGTTCACGGTGGAGAAGATCGAGGCGTTCGAGCGTCGCGGAGTTCCGGTCGACGCGTACGGCGTCGGCTCGTCGCTGATTCGCGGGGAGTACGACTTCACCGCGGACATCGTGATGACCGACGGCAGGCCGACCGGGAAGGTGGGACGCAGCTTTCGGCCGAATGCACGCCTGGAGCTCGTCGAGTGACCGACGTCGTGCGGATCGTCTTCGAGACGCATTCGCTGACGGTCGACAACGAACGCGGGGTCGCGACCGGATGGTTCGGCGGGGCGCTCTCCGCGCAGGGACGCGCGCTCGCGAGGGAGCTCGGCGAGCGCAGGCGCGACGACCGGATCGATGCCGTCTTCAGCTCCGACCTCGCACGCGCCGTCGAGACGGCCGAGATCGCGTTCGGCCCGACGGACATCCCCGTCTTCCTCGACTGGCGCTTGCGCGAGACCGACTACGGCCAGCTGAACGGGGCGCCGGCCGACGCGATCGCGGTCGAGCGAGGCCGGCGGGTCGATGTCCCATTCCCCGGCGGGGAGAGCTACCGCGACGCCGTCGGTCGCGTCGCGTCGTTCCTCGACGACGTTACGGATGGCCGCGCCGGCGAGCGCGTCCTGCTGATCGGCCACACCGCAACTCGCTGGGCGCTCGACCACCTGCTCGACGGCCGGCCGCTCGAGCAGGTCGTCGCCGCGGCGTTCGACTGGCGCGAGGGCTGGGAGTACGACCTCGACCCGAGCGTTCGCACGATCGCCGGAGCCGCGGCATGAGCCGTCCGCTTCTCTGGGACGTCGATACGCAGGTCGACTTCGTCCGTGCCGGTGCCAAGCTCCCCGTGCCGGGCGCGGAGGATGCGGCGCCCGCGATGGCCCGTCTCGTCCGCTGGGCGGCCGAGCACGGCCTGACCCATCTCGCGACCGCCGACGACCACGAGCTGACCGACCCGGAGATATCCGATGCGCCGGACTACGAGGCGACCTACCCGCCGCACTGCCTCCGGGGCACTCCGGGGGCGGCGAAGATCCCGGAGACCGCCCAGCTCGACCCGCTGCCGATCTCCCTGACGCCGTACCCGCCGGGGCTTCTACCGCGTCTCGTCGAGGGCCACCGGGAGCTCCTCGTCCTGAAGAAGACCTACAGCGCCTTCTCGAATCCCAACCTCGACCCGATCCTGGCCTCGCTCGCGCCGAGCGAGGTGCTGATCTTCGGCGTCGCAACGGACGTGTGCAACCACGCGGCGATCATGGGGCTGCTCGCGCGAGGGTACGACGTCGCCTTCGTCGAGGACGCCTCGAGCGGTCTCTCCGAGGAGCGCGTCGCTGCCGTTCTCGTGCAGTGGCGGGAACGGGATGTGCGGTTCACGACGACCGACGAGGTCGTCTCCGCGACACCGTGACGCTGCCACCGCTCGTCGCCCGGGCGAAGGCAGCCGCAGAGGCGCTCGGGTTCGACAAGAGCTGCCGCGACGAGGACGGGATGCTCCTGCACGTCCTCGCGGGCCGCCGCGGGATCGAGCGTGTGGCCGAGATCGGCACCGGGACCGGCGTCGGCACGGCATGGCTCGCGTCTGCGCTCCCGCCCGGCGTCCCGCTCGTCACCGCCGAGCGCGACGAGCGCCTCGCGGGGGCGGCCACCGAGCTCTTCGCGGACGACGCGGACATCGACGTCCTGCACGGCGACTGGCGCGAGGTACTTCCCGCGCACGCCCCTTTCGACCTGATCTTCGTGGACGGCGGTCGTGCGAAGGACGATCCCGACGCCGTTCTCGCGCTCGCGGCGCCGGGGGCGACCCTCGTGCTGGACGACTTCTCGGCCGATTGGCAACTGCCGGATCCACGGCGGGACGTCTGGCTCGCGCACCCGCGCCTGGTGGCCGTGGAGATCGGCACGGGGCAGACCGCGCGTGTGCTCGTCGCAGTCGTCCGCCGCTGAAGAGCACGTGCGTCGTGGCATAGTCGGCCGGTGACGACCGAGGCGGAGCTCGTGCGCACGGAACACGGCCTCGTCCCGAAGGGACAGGGCTGGTTCGTCCTGAACGCGCGCGACGCACAGTGGTGGGAGCGCGAGGGCCGCGGAGCCCTCTGCGAGTTCGAGGGCGCCGGCTTCGAGGGTGCGCTCGACTTCGAGCAGCTCGGGATCAACCTCACCGTCCTCGGCCCCGGCGAGCCGATGGCGATGTACCACTGGGAAGGAGACCAGGAGGACTTCCTCGTGCTGCGCGGCGAGGCGGTGCTCGTGATCGAGGGCGAGGAGCGGCAGCTGCGTGCTTGGGACTTCGTGCACTGCCCAGCCGGGACCCAACACGTGATCGTCGGTGCCGGGGACGAGCCCTGTGTGCTCCTCTGCGTCGGCGCGCGCGGCCGCTCGACGGGCTCGCAGTGGGGCGCCTACACGGTGGACGAGGCGGCGCTGCGCCACGGCGCCGGCGTCGAGCGCGAGACGACCGAGCCACGCGAGGCGTACTCCCGCTTCTCACCCGGCCGCCTGACCCGGTACCGGGAAGGGCTGCTCCCTCCGTAGCCCGGACGGCACGGCACGTACGCCGAGGGCGGCGCATCAGCGCCGCTTCGCGGCGAAGCTGTCGATAATCCGTAGAACCCTGGCCCGCGTTTCGCCCGTCGCCTTCGGCCCGAGGACGACGTGGATCTGGAAGAACCGGCCTGCCTGACGGAACACGAGCCGGTAGCTCGGGCCGAGGCATTCGTAGGCGGCGTAGTGGTCGAGGCGGAAGTGCCTCGGGCGCGGCGGGAAGTCGCGCGCCCGGATGGTGCCGAACGGCGACGGTCGGGCGTACTCCCAGCCGAAGACGAAGGCACCTGTCGCCGGGAGCCGCTCGAGAGCCCCCTCGGGCGTGCACCCGTTCGCGCCGGCACTTCCCCGCGGGAGCGGGTACGAGGCGATCGCGACGACCTGTTGCGGATACGTGACGGGCGTCAGCGGCCGCGTCGTCGCGAACCACGAGGGCGGGAAGCGCACACTGACACCGTCGTCGCGGACCGCGCGCCAGTCGCCAGAGCCGCCGACGGCGACGGCGGCAAACACGAGGGCGATGAGCTTCACATGGACCGTACGAGAGAGACCCTATCGCAGGTCCGTCGCGAGTCTCAGGGCGCCGCCTGGGGCGGCTGGCCCACGTGTCGTGCGAGCGCGGCGAGCCGCTCGTCCCATTCCGCGCCGACCCGGTCCAGCCACGCGCCCGCGTCCCGCAGCGGCGCCGGATCGGGACGGTAGACCGTGTGACGGCCCTCCCGGCGAGCGCGCACGAGCCCTGCGTGCTCGAGGGTCGCAAGATGCTTCGCGACCGCCTGGCGGGTCATCGGGAGCACCCTGGCGAGCTCCGTGGGAGTCGCGCGTCCGGCCAGGGCGAGCCGCTCGACGATCGTCCGTCGGCTCGGGTCAGCGAGCGCGGCGAAGACCGCGCCTACGCCGTCGCCCACGCGGCGCTCGCGTGCAGCTCGAGCGCGATGCCCCACTCCGGCGCGGTCTCGCGGACGTGCACGAGCGTCCCCGCCGGGTGCTCGACGAGCTCGAGCTCGACGGTGCCGTCGTCGTCCCAGCGCAGGACGAGCCGCTCGAGCTCCTCGATCGACTCGACGACCGCGTGGCGGACCTCGCCGTTGTCCCACTCGAAGACGCCCTCGCCGCCCGGCACCGCGTCCAGCTCGACGTCGTTGGCGAACCACTCCTCGAGCCGCTCGGGCTCGGTCAGCGCCTCCCAGGCCTCCTCGCGGGGGATGGGGAGCACGATCTCGCGTTCGATCTGCACGCGCAACCTCCTAGTTGCGTTACGATAGAGCAACCCGATGGTTGCACGATACGCGAAGAGGAGGCCGTGATGCCGTTGATCCCGACCGTGCTCGAGGCGGACGGCCGCGCCGAGCGCGCGTTCGATCTCTACTCGCGGCTGCTCCGCGACCGTATCGTCTTCCTCGGGCGACCTGTCGACGAGGAGATCGCGAACCTGATCGTCGGGCAGCTCCTCTACCTCGAGGCGGAGGACCCCGACAAGGACATCGCGCTGTACGTCAACTCGCCGGGCGGCGAGGTGTACGCCGGGCTCGCGATCTACGACGCCATGCAGCACGTGCGCCCGGACGTTTCGACGATCTGCTTCGGGATGGGGATGTCGGCGGCGGCGATGATCACGGCCGCCGGAGCTCCGGGCAAGCGGTTCGCCCTGCCGAACGCGAAGCTGATGATCCACCAGGGCTCCGCCGGCTTCCGCGGCGCGCCGACCGACATCTCGATCGCGGCGCGCGAGGTCGAGGCGACGACCCGGCAGATGGCGGAGATCATCGCGCGCCATGCCGGCCGCACCGTGGCGCAGGTGATGGATGACATCGACCGCGACCGGTTCATGACGCCGGCGGAGGCCGTCGAGTACGGGCTCGTCGACGAGGTCCTCGTCCCGCCCCGAAATCGGCCGAGTACGATCGCGGCGTGACGTTCCGGGGAGTCCACCACGTCGGCTTCGCGGTGACCGATCTCGACGAGGCGGTGGAGACCTACGGGCTCCTCTTCGGCGCCACCCTCGAGCACCGGGACGCCGTGGCCGAACAGGGCGTGGAGGCCGCGTCCGTGCTGGTCGGCGCGAGTCGGATCGAGTTGCTCGTCCCGACCGGCGACGACACGCCGGTCGGGCGCTTCCTCGCCAAGCGCGGGCCGGGCATGCACCACGTCGCCTACGAGGTCGACGACGTCGGATCGGCCCTTGCCGGCCTCCAGCACGCGGGCGCCGAGCTGATCGACCAGGTTCCGCGACGCGGGTTGTTCGGGCTCGAGGTCGCATTCGTCCATCCCGACGCCGTCTACGGCGTCCTGACCGAGGTGGTGTGCCCTGTCTGACGATTCGATCCGCATCGAGCTCGCCTTCGAGGGTGGGCAGATCATCGCCGCGATGGTGTCGCCCGCGACGGCCGACGCCGTC
>Ga0070684_100001986_pt1 | contig 15040 bp, 17 predicted proteins | sample KBSC723LmetaG_FD_65653 | JGI IMG/M metagenome (GOLD analysis project Ga0070684, IMG submission 65653) | Corn rhizosphere microbial communities from Kellogg Biological Station, Michigan, USA - KBS C7.2-3L metaG | ecosystem: Host-associated > Plants > Roots > Rhizosphere ...
GATGAATCTCCGTGTTGAAGTCGCGCGGCTCGAGCGGCTCGTACATGCGCGGCAGCACCGTTGCGAGCTGCGGCGTCGTCGCTCCGAGGATCACCGAGACGATGTTTCCGCCGTACGCGGGCTTCTGCTGGAGCAGGCGCCCGGCCTTCGCGATGTCCACCCCGACGCAATCGGCGGTCATCCCGAGCTCGAGCTCGCCCGCCGCGCGAGGCCCGTAGTCACGGCCACGCCCGGTCGCCGGGATCAGGACGGCGCGCGGCTCGTGCTCGACGAGAATGCGGCGGAGGGCTTCCGCCCAGAGCTCGGGGTGGTACTCCGCGAGCGCCGGGTCGTCCACTGCATGGACGACCTCCGCCCCGTGTGCGGCGGCCTCGCGCGCAGCGCCCTCAAGGTCATGGCCGATGAGCAGCGCGACCGCGCGTCCGCCGAGCTTGCCGGCGAGGTCGCGGCTCCGGCCGATCAGCTCGAGCGAGACTCGGCGGAGCCGCCCGTCCACGAGCTCGCAGACGCTCCAGCAGTCGTAGCTTGCGCCAGGCTCGTCGCCGATGTGGCCCGGCTTCTCCCAGCTGAGCGCCTCCGGCGCACGCTCGGCGAGGAGCTCGCGGATCCGGGCCGCCGCCTCCTCGGGGCTCGCGGCCCGGCTCCCGGCGCGTTCGGGACGCGAGTCCCGGACGGCCAGGACTCGCGTCGGCGACCCGGTCTGGCCGAAGCGCTTGTCGTTCGGCCGGAGGTCGTCCACGAGGTCGCTCGCTTGCCAGACCTCGATCGCGCCACTGGGATCTCCTGTCGTCGGCTCGTCGGGTTCGCGCCCGATGGAGACGACGAGCGGAAGCGGCGCCTCGAAGACCTCTTCGCCGAAGTCGGTCTCCCGCGTCAGGCGCAGCGAGCCCGCCGAGCGCTCGATCGCCGCGACGTTCGTCACGTGCGGCCAGCCGAGGAAGGCGGCGACCTGTGGCGGCACCTGCCAGGTCTCCGAGTCGAGCGCCTTGCGGCCGCAGAGGACGACGTCGGCTCCCTCCTTGTGGACCGCGAGCGCGAGCGTTCTCGAGGTGCCGATCGTGTCCGCGACCGCGAAGGCGCGATCGGAAAGGTGGATCGCCCGGTCGGCTCCGAGCGCCAGGCATTCGCGCAGCGCCTCTTCGGCCTGCGGAGGGCCCATGGTCATCGCAAGCGTCTCCTCGGCGAGCAACACCGCGTGCTGGACTGCGTACCTGTCATACGCGTTCAGCTCGAGCGGCACGCCCTCGCGCTTCAGGGATTTCGTCTCCTCGTCGAACTCGATCGCGCCGAGGGCGGGCACCTGCTTGACGAGGCAGATCGCCTTCATCCCTGCGAGCCTATCCAGGATGCTGGGGATCCTGTACGACATCCATGGGAACCTTCCGGCGCTGGAACGGGTCCTGCGGGACGCAGGCGCGCTCGACATCGACCGCTGGCTGCTCGGCGGCGACTACGGAACGCCCAGCCCGTGGCCCGACGAGACGCTCGCGCGTCTGAAGGAGCTTCCAAACGCGACCTGGATCCGCGGCAACGGCGAACGCTGGCTCCGCGAGCCTCCGCTCGATCGGCCCGAGGTGATGGAGACCTATGACCTGTTCCGCGGCTCATTCGCCGACGAGCTCGTGAGCTGGCTGTACCGGCTGCCGGCGCAGGCCGAGCTGGACGGCAACCTCTACGTCCACGGCTCGCCGCTGTCGGACGTCGAGAGCTTTCCGCCGCAGCCTTCGGCGGACGACGAGCGCATGCTCGACGGCGTTCGCGACCGGACGGTGGTCTTCGGCCACAGTCATCAGCAGTTCCGCCGGTCGGGGCCGAACGGGACGCAGCTGGTGAATCCGGGCAGCGCCGGAATGCCGCTCGACGGCGACCCACGTGCGGCCTGGGCGACCTGGGACGGAGACTTCGAATTTCGCCGCAGCGACTACGACGTCGCCCGAGCGGCCGCAGGCTACCGCTCGATGGGCGGTGAATTCGGCGAGTTCGCGGCGCGGCGGATCGAGCGGGGCTCCGACTGAACCTCCGGGTTGAAATCCTCGTGGGTGAGGCGGATACTCGCCCCTATGTCCCGCTACGTCACGGCGGTCGGTTCGGTTATCGCGGGCATTCTCGTCGCAGCCTTCCTCGCCGGATGTGGCGGTGGGGGGAGCAGCGCGGGATCGAATCCGAGCGATCCGCACGTCGCCATGGGTGCGCACCTGTTCGTCCAGTTCGCGTGCGCGTCCTGTCACGGTGAGCAGGGCAAAGGAGACGTATCGTCGGACGTCCCGGCGCTGAAGGACATCGGTGGCAGCCTCACGACCGCGCAGCTGAGCTCGATCATCAACCATGGCCTCGGCGAGTCGTCGAATCCCGAGAAGCCGTACATGCCGGTCTGGGGCCCGGTGATCTCGCCAAGCCAGGTGTCGGACCTCGTCGCGTACATCCATGACGGGCTCCCGAAGGTGCAGGACGCCGATCCCGTTCCTGTCCCGCGCGACCAGGGAGAGGCGGTGGCGGGCGCCGCGCTCTACGTCCGGAACGGGTGCATCAACTGCCATGGCCCGAGCGGCCTCGGCGGTGTGCCGAACCCGCTCTCGGAGGACAAGACGATCCCACCGCTCTCGGGGCAGGACTTCCGCGAGGAGTTCAACACCGACGCCAAGATCACGGAGATGATCCGTTCCGGGAGCGTGATCGGGAAGCCGCCGATCGCGAGCATGCCGCACTGGGGCGGGATCCTCTCGGACGAGGACCTGGCCGACCTCGTCGCCTATCTGAAGACGCTGAAGTAAGCCTTACGCGAGCGCGGAGTCGAGCGTGATCTCGACGTTGCCGCTCAGTGCCTGAGAGACCGGGCAGTTCTCCTTCGCGCTCTCGGCCGCCTGCCGGAACGCGTCGTCGTCGAGCCCGTCGACCTGGCCGCGGATCTGAAGCGCCATCCTCGTCATGGCGAAGCCCTCGCCGACCTTGTCGAACGTCGTCGTCGCCTTCGACTCGAGCCTCCTCGGCGGCGTTCCCGCGCGCGCCAGGCCCGCGGCGAGCGCCATCAGCACGCAGGCCGCGTGGGCGCCTGCGATCAGCTCCTCCGGGCTCGTCCCCTCGCCTCCCTCGGCCCGGTCCTTCCAGCTCACCGCTAGATCGGACACGGCGCCGCTGCCGAGACTCACCTGCCCGGAGCCGTCCGCGAGAGACCCCTCCCAGGTCGCGCGTGCAGTCTTCTCAGTCGCCATTCTCGTCCCCCTTCTCCTCACCTGAACCCGACGGGCGATAGTACTTCTTCCCCTTGAGCGGGTCCGGCAGGTAATCGACGTCGAAACCGGCGGGGTCGGAGTGGGGATAGATGTAGCCCTGGCCGCGCCCGAGCTTCTTCGCGCCGTAGTAGTGCGCGTCGCGAAGCTCGTCGGGCGGGCGGATGTGCCCGTGCTCGCGGACGTCCTTGGCCGCCTCACCGAGCGCCTTGATCACGGCGTTCGACTTTGGCGCGCGCGCCAGGTAGAGGGCCGCCTCGGCGAGATTGAGCCGCGCCTCGGGAAGCCCGACGTGCTCGACGGCGTGTGCCGCAGCGACCGCGACCACGAGCGCCTGCGGATCCGCGAGGCCGATGTCTTCGGAGGCGAGCACGATCATCCGCCGGGCGATGAACCGCGGGTCCTCGCCGCCCTCGAGCATCGCGGCCAGGTAGTAGACGGACGCGTTCGGATCGGACCCGCGCATCGACTTGATGAAGGCCGAGATGAAGTCGTAGTGCGCGTCCCCGCCCTTGTCGTAGACGAGCGGCCGCTTCCGGGCCGCATCCTCCACGTGGACATGTCCAAGCGTCTGACCCTCGGCCATGGCGGTTTGGGACGCGAGCTCGAGGATGTTCAGCGCGTTCCGCGCGTCGCCGCCGGCCCGCCGCGCGATCAGCTCGACCATCTCGTCCGGGACCTCGGCGCCCAGCTCGTCGGCCCCGCGGCGCACGATGAGCGCCAGCTCCTCGTCGGTGAGCGGCACGAGCTCGTAGATCTGGCTCCGCGAGAGAAGCGCCGAGTTCACCTCGAAGTAGGGGTTCTCGGTCGTCGCGCCGATCAGCGTCAACGTCCCCTCCTCGACCGCCGGCAGCAGCGCGTCCTGCTGCGCCTTGTTGAAGCGGTGGATCTCGTCCAGGAAGAGAATCGTCCGCTGGCCGTGGGCGCCGAGACGCTCCCGTCCCGAGGCGATCACCTCGCGCACCTGCGCCACCGTCGCCGACACTGCCGACAGCTCCTCGAAGGCCGCGCCGGTCGTGTTCGCGATCACGCGCGCGAGCGTGGTCTTCCCGCTCCCGGGCGGCCCGTACAGGATCGACGAGCCCACTCGATCCTCCGCGATCGCGAGCCGCAGCGCGGAATGCTCGCCGAGGATCTGCTCCTGCCCGACGAAATCCTCGAGCCGCTGGGGCCGCATGCGCATGGCCAGCGGCGCCGTGTCGGGGAGTCGCTCGTTGGCTGCGTCCGAGAAGAGATCGCCCACGGCACGGAAGTATGCTGCTCGCCTGCCGAGTTGCGGCACGACGCAGGGAGGACGGAGATGGCTTTCGAAGAGCTGAAACAGCGACACAGCGCGGTCTGGGGAAAAAGTCCGTACCAGAGGATCACGGACGACGAGCGCCGTGAAGAGCTCCACCGCTCCTGGGTCGATTTCGCAGACAGCGAGCTCGCGGACAACGGCGGCGTCGAGCACAAGCGCGAGTGGATCCTCGTCTACGGGACTCGGCGCTGAGCGCGACGATCTCCCTGCGGGACGAGGTGGCAGGGCTCCTCTCGGAGCTCATCCGCCTGGACACGGTCAACCCGCCCGGGAACGAGACACGGGCGGCCGAGGTCCTGCGCGCGTATCTGGAGGAGAACGGCGTCGCGTGCGAGCTGTACGCAAAGGTGCCGGAGCGGGCGAACCTCGTGGCGCGGATTCCGGGCACCGGTGACGGGCCGCGGCTCGCCCTGCTCTCGCACACGGACACGGTGCTGGCCGATCCGGCGGAGTGGCAGGTCGACCCGTGGTCGGGCGAGCTTCGCGACGGCGAGATCTGGGGCCGCGGGGCGCTCGACATGAAGGGCCAGGTGGCGGCGAGCGCCGTAGCCATGGCGTCCCTGGCGCGTGAAGGGTTCCGCCCCTCCGGAGACCTGATCTTCGTCGCGGCTGCCGACGAGGAGGTCGGCGTCGACTTCGGCCTCGCCTGGCTCTGCCGCGAGCATCCCGACGCGGTGCGGGCGGAGTACTCGCTCAACGAAGGCGCCGGCGACCGCATCGAGATCGGCGGCCGGCCGTTCTACCTCGCCTCGACCGCGGAGAAGATGAGCTCGCCCTTCGTCGTGCGCGTCAACGGCCGAAGCGGTCACGCGTCGATGCCCGGGATCGCGGACAACGCCCTCGTCAAGGCGGCCGCGCTGATCGAGCGGCTCGGCGGGTTCACTCCGGAACCGCGGATCGAGCCCGAGGTGGCAGCGCTGTTCGAAGCCGTCATGGGCCAGACGCCCAACGACCCTACGAAGGTGCTCGACCTCGCGCGGTCCGTCGACCCGATCGCGGTCGAGCTCGTCGAGCCGCTGCTCGGGATGACCGTCGCACCGACGATGATCACCGCCTCGCAGAAACGCAACGTGATTCCGGCGCTCTGCGAGGTGACCGTCGACTGCCGGCTCCTGCCGGGACAGACGCAAGCCGAGGCGGAAGCCGTCGTTCGCGAGCTGCTCGAAGAGGGCGACTACGACCTCGAGTGGATCGAGGGCCAGGGCGGAACGCGGTCGCCGATGGAAGGGCCGCTCTGGGATGCGATCGGCTCCTGGGTCGCGGAGTACGAGCCCGAGGCGGGCGTCGCGCCGATCTGCCTTGCAGGCTTCACGGACAGCCACTGGATGCGCGACGCGTTCGGGACGCTGGCGTACGGCTTCTTCCCGCTGCGGTTCATGGACCCGCAGGTCGCGACGCGGCTCGTGCACTCAGCCGACGAGCGGGCACGCGTCGACGATCTCGAGCTCGGCGTCGAGTTCCTGCGCTATGCCGCGCAGGCCATGGGGTAGGCACTACCCTCAGAGGGATGGCAGACGAACCACTTCGACTCGGCGGCATGGCTCTGGCGAACGGGGTGCTCGTGCACGGGCCCAACGCGTGGGCGTGCGCGATCCGGCTTCCGGACGGTCGGCTCGAGGTCGCGTCCGACTACAAGCGCTATCGCTCGTCCGGCGTCACGAACCCGCTCCTGCGCGGCCCGGCCCGCCTCGCCGATGCGATCGCCCTCCTGCCGCAGGTGCGGCGCCGGATGCGTGGCGCCCGGCTCCCCTTCGAGCGGCCCCGCGTCCTGACTGCGATGATCGCCGGCGCGACCGCGACCCAGATCATCCGCGGCTCGCGCGGGCTCTCGCCTGCGGCGAAGGAAGTCGTCGCCGGGATCGCGTCGCTCGCCCCGGCCGTCGTTGCGCTCCGCAGCTCCGAGCTCGCCGCCTACCACGGTGCCGAGCACATCGCGATCGGCACCTACGAGCACGGCGAGGGTGCCGAGAAGGAGCACGAGCGCTGCGGCTCGCATCTCCTGGGCCCGCTCCTCGGGACGCTCGCGATCGGGAATATCCTCGCGACGCGCGCTCCTCGGCAGTTCAGGCTCGCGGCGCGCGGGCTGGCGTCGCTCGGCGCGGTCGCCGTTTCGACCGAGATCTTCGCGTGGATGGTCCGCCATCCCGATCATCCCGTCTCCAGGGCGCTCGCCAAGCCCGGCCACGAGATCCAGCACCGGCTGGCGACCGCCGAGCCGACCCCCGAGCAGCTCGAGGTGGCCGAAGCCGCGCTGGCCGCGTGCCTCGAGCTCGAGAATGGCGACGAGGACTAAGCAGACGCGGCTCGACCCGGAGGTCTTCGATCTCCCGGTCGAGAAGATGCGCGCCGGCTACTACACGGACGCGTACTTCAACCATGCGCGCGCCGCGCTCATCCAGGATGGGCGCCACCCGCGAGTCGTGATGCAGGTGTTCCAGAAGAAGCACTCGTACGTCGGCGGGATCGACGAGGCGATCGCGATCCTCAAGCTGTGCTCGCACGACTGGGAGCAGCTGACCGTCCACGCGCTGTACGACGGAGACAAGGTCGAGCCGTACGAGCCCGTGCTGCACATCGAGGGCGACTACACGCTCTTCGCGCACCTCGAGACTGCGTATCTCGGCGTGCTCGCGCGGCGGACGCTGATCACGACCAACGTCGTCCGTGTGCTCCGGGCGGCGAACGGGAAGCCGATCATCTTCATGCCGGCCCGGCACGACCATCACCGCATCCAGACCGGCGACGGCTACGCGGCATATGTGGCCGGGCAGATCGTCGGCGCTCCGGTCGGGGTCACCACGGACGAGCAGGCCTCGTGGTGGGGCGGCAAGGGCGTCGGCACGGTGCCGCACTCGTTGATCGCGTCCTACGGCGGGAACACGGTGCTCGCGGCGACGAAGTTCGCGGAGTGGGCGCCCGACGATCTGAACGTGACCGTCCTCGTCGACTTCGAGAACAACTCCGTCGACACGGCGCTCGAGGTCGCGCGCGCCCTCGGGGGTCGGCTGTGGGGCGTGCGACTCGACACCTCGGAGAGCCTCGTCGACCAGTCGCTTTGGAACGAGATGGGGGACTTCAGGCCGGCGGGCGTCAACGAGCGGCTCGTCCGCAAAGTCCGCGGCGCGCTCGACTCGGACGGCTTCGAGCACGTGAGGATCGTCGCCTCGGGCGGGTTCACGGTGGAGAAGATCGAGGAGTTCGAGCGCGACGGCGTCCCGGTCGACGCGTACGGCGTGGGCTCCTCGCTGATCCGCGGCCAGAACGACTTCACCGGGGACGTCGTGATGACCGACGGGCGCCCCTCGGCCAAGGTCGGCCGCGCCTACCGGCCCAGCACCCGGCTCGAGCTCGTCAGCTGACGGCCTCCGAGGCGCGCTCGCCGATGCCGGGCCACTCGGCGACCGGCGTGGTCGAGCGCACGACGTGCATTCCGGCCCGGGAGAAGCGCTCGAACGCCGCATCCGCCTCGTCCGTGTAGTCGACGGCCCCGGGGACGACGACCGGCGACGTGCAGTCCTCGAGCAGGTACACGCGCTCGGCAAGCCTGTTCACGCGCGCGTCGTCGCCCTCGAGCAGGTCGTCGATCGTCCAGGCGACGCAGTGGCTCTTGGCCTGCCCGGCCACGATCACCGCGTCGAACTCGAGGAGCTCCTCGACGAGGGCGGTGTTCCTCCGTGCGAGCGGCTCACCGTCCGGCCCCTCGGTCACCTCCGGGCCGAGCATCGAGTAGTGCTCCGTGAGCGGTCGGTCGCCCTTGACCTGGAAGTCCGGCTGGCTGGAGCGGGCGATTCCGTGGAAGAAGAACGCCTCCTCGACCGCCGACACGAGGGCGTGGCCGATGCCGCCGAGCAGGGCGTGGTACGGCCAGATCGTCAGCTGGTACTTCCGGCCCTCGGCGAGCCTTCGCGTGTAGTACGCGAGCTCACGGGCCGCGTACTCCGGATCGATGCCGAGGCTGGCCGGCGCCTCGGGATTCAGGCGCCAGCGCCCGCTCTCGATGTCCTCGGCCGAGACGAGCGTGTACGGAGCGGGATGCTTCCTCTGGCCGTCGATGAGCCAGTCGGGATGGAACACCTGCATCGCCTGATGGGTATCGAGGCTCGGAACGATCTGTGTGATCGCACCGAGGTTGCGGTAGACGAACTCACAGAGCCGGCGGTTGTCGTCCACCGCCCCCGTTCCAGACCGGCCTCCCACGAAGAGCTCGAACTCCGGGATGCAGAACGTGTTCTGCACGTCGACGGCGAGCAGGCAGATGCGGAAGGAGTCGTCCGAAGACGCCCGGATGCCATGCTCCTGCGCCCACGCGCGCGCCTCACGGGCCCGCTCCTCGTACGGGACGCGCCACACCTCGTCCACCCGCTCGGGCCGGTAGAAGGCTGGCACCGGCAGCTCGGGCATTGCGGCCAGTCTAGTCGGGGCTACAGGCCTGGCCCCCGGCTGCCGATGGTGGAGAGGCATGCCGGACGTGGGTCACATCCTGAGCCTGATCGGCGCGGCGGCGCTGATCTGGCTGCCGCTGCTGATGTTCGGCCTGATCATCTACCTGCTCTGGCGCACCCTCCAGGTGATGCCGCGGGTGGCGCCGAAGCACGTGCACGCCACGGCGAAGACGTCGGTCACGTGGGACGAAGTGGCAGGCCTCGAGGAGGTGCGCGACGAGATGCAGGAGATCGTCGACTTCATGAGGGACTCGAAGAAGTTCGCCCGTCTCGGCGCGCGCGTCCCGAAGGGGATCCTGCTCTACGGCCCGCCGGGCACCGGCAAGACGCTGCTCGCAAAGGCGGTCGCCCACGAGTCGGGCGCGAACTTCTATTCGCAGAGCGCCTCTGCCTTTGTCGAGATGTTCGCGGGCCTCGGCGCTGCCCGAATCCGAAAGCTCTTCGAGCAGGCACGCAAGGCCGCGCCCGCGATCGTGTTCATCGACGAGCTGGACGCTGTCGGCGCAGCGCGCTCGGGCCACGGGTTCAACCGCGAGCAGGACCAGACGCTGAACCAGCTGCTCGTCGAGCTGGACGGCTTCAACAACCGCGAGCAGGTGATCGTCATGGCCGCCTCGAACCGCCTCCAGGATCTCGATCCCGCACTGCTGCGCCCCGGCCGGTTCGACCGGCAGGTTCTCGTGTCGCCTCCCGATCTCGCAGGCCGCGAGGCGATCCTGAAGGTCCATACACGCGGCAAGCCGCTCGCGTCCGATGTCGACCTCTCGGCCATCGCGCGCCAGACCGCCGGCCTCACGGGAGCGGACCTGTCCAACATCGCGAACGAGGCGGCGATCTTCGCCGGTCGCGACGATCAGCAGCAGATCCACCACGTCCACTTCGACAATGCCATGGAGCGCGTCATCGCCGGCCTCCAGCAGCGGCGCGTGATGAGCGAGAAGGAGAAGCGCATCCTCGCCTACCACGAGGCAGGCCACGCCCTCATGTCCCATCTCATGGGCGAGACCTACCCGGTGCAGAAGGCGACGATCGTCCCGCGCGGCATGGCGCTCGGCTACACGTTCAACCTCCCGGAAGAGGACCGCTACCTGCACACGCGCGAGGAGTTCATCGACTGGATGAAGATCGCGCTCGCAGGCAGGGCCGCGGAGCAGGTCGTGTTCGGGCGCGTCACGAACGGCGCCGCGAACGACCTGGAGAAGGTCACGGAGCTGGCCCGCTCGATGGTCTTCGAGTACGGCATGTCGGAGGGCGTCGTCTCCCGAACGATGCGGGCCGACAACTACGCGCTGTCCGAGGAGACGAAGCGAGTCCGCGACCAGGAGCAGGCCAGGCTGACCGACGACGCCTACGCCGAGGCAGTCCGTCTCGTCACGAAGCACCGCCCGTCGCTCGACCGGCTCGCGCACGCCCTGCTCGAGAAGGAGACGCTCGTCCGCGCCGAGATGCTCACGCTGCTCACCGACGTCGAGCCCGAATCGCAGGCGTCCGAGACCGTCGGCCGCGTCGTGCCCCTGATGAGGCTCGGCGAAAACGAGCCGGGCGAGACCACTCCCAGCAGCGGATAGCATCCGCCCCGTTGCGGGCCAAGGGGATCCACCATCTCGGAGTCGCGGTCGAGGATTTGGACGACGCGGTCGAGACGTACCGCAAGCTGTTCGGAGCCGAGCTCGAGCGCCGTGACATCGTCGAGTCGCAGGGCGTGGAGGCTGCCGCGGTGCGGGTCGGTGAGAGCCGCGTCGAACTGCTCTCGCCACTGGGCGACGACACGCCCGTCGGCAAGTTCCTCGCGAAGCGCGGGCCCGGCGTTCATCACGTCGCGTACGCGGTCGGCGACCTGCGCCGGGAGATCGCCGACCTGACCGAGCAGGGAGTCCACGTGATCGACGAGGAGCCGCATCGCGGGCTCTTCGGGCTCGAGGTGGCGTTCGTTCACCCGGAGTCGCTGCATGGGGTTCTGGCAGAGTTGGTGGCGAGTGGCTGAGACGGATCGACTCCGAATCGAGATCGCCTTCGACGGCGGGCAGGTAATGAGCGCCCACGTCCAGACGAGCACGGCCGACGAGGTCGAGCAGGCGCTGGACAGTGGTGTCGGGGGCACCGTTCAGGTCGACGCCGAGGACGGGCGGTACACGATCTCGCTCGCGCGCATCGTGTACGTGAAGCGGTATTCGCGCGAGGGGCGCGTCGGCTTCAGCGGCGGCTGAGTTAGAGGAGCGTTCCGGACGGGCATCCACCTAAGGGTGGGTGTAGAAACAACGAGCTCGGCGGGACGCGACCAGGACGTGGACGTGCGCGCCCTCGTCGAGCGGGCGCAGGCAGGCGACAGGTCGGCCCTGGAGGAGCTCTACCTTCTCCATTTCGACCGCATCTACAGCTACCTGCACATGAGCGTCGGCAACCGCCACGACGCGGAGGACCTGACGACTCAGACGTTTCTGAAGATGTTGGAGGCGATCGGACGCTTCCGCTGGCAGTCTGCGCCGTTCTCGGCCTGGCTGTTCCGGATCGCGCACAACCTCGCGATCGACCACTTCCGGGCTCGTAGGCGCGTGCAGACCGAGGACGAGGTTCCCGAGCCAAGCGGGCTCGAGGAGTCGTCGGCGGAGGAGCAGGCGTTCGACTCGATGGGCCGGGCCGGGATGCTCGCGTTGATCGAGCGGCTTTCGGCCGAGCAGCGCCAGGTGCTGACGCTGAAGTTCCTGTTCGGCTTCGTGAACGCCGAGGTGGCGGGGATCCTCGGGAAGACCGAGGGCGCCGTGAAGTCGCTGCAGCACCGCGCGCTCGCATCGCTCCAGAAGCAGCTCGTCAGTCCGTAGCCGCGCCTTGCAGACCGGCACGAGGCAGGCGGGCCAGTACCTTCCCTGAGGTCATGCCGCTGGACGTCGGAATCGTGGGCCTGCCGGGCTCGGGCAAGACCACCCTCTTCAGCGCCCTCACGGGCATCGCGACGACGCCGTACGGTCAGGAGCACGTGGGCATCGCGCCCATTCCGGACGAGCGGCTCGATCCGATCGCCGAGATCGAGAGCTCCGCCAAGACGACGCCGGCGACGATCCGGCTCGTCGACCCACCCGGCCTGAGCGCGCCCGTTCTCGGCGAGCTCCGCAAGGCGGACGCCCTGATCGCCGTGCTGAACAACTTCGGCCCGGACGCGGATCCGGCCCACGACCTGGAGACCATCGAGCTCGAGCTCGTCGTCGCCGACCGCGACCACGTCGAGAAGCGCCTCGACCGCGTCCGCTCCCAGGCGAAGTCGGGCGACCCGCGCCTGCGCGAGGAGGTCTCCGAGCTCGAACGGCTCCTCGCCCACGTCGAGGCGGGCAACTCACTCCGCACCTACGAGCGCGAGCTGCCTCAGGCGCTCGCGCCGCTGACGACGAAACCCGTCGTCCAGGTCGTCAACGGGGGTGAAGGTGGGTTCGACCTCGCCCTCGAAGCCGAGCTTTCCGAGCTCACGCCCGAGGAAGCCGCCGAGTTTCGTGACGGCCCGTCCGGCTTCGAGAACGTGCTGTCGAGCCTCTTCGAGACCGTCGGCCTGCTCACGTTCTTCACCGGTGGCGACACGGAAACGCGTGCGTGGACGCTTCGGCAAGGGAGCACCGCTCTCGACGCCGCGGCGGCGATCCACACCGACATCGCCCGCGGCTTCATCCGCTGCGAGGTGATCGGGTGGCGCGACTTCGTGGAGGCGGGGAGTCGCGCCGAGGCCGCCCGCCGCGGCCAGCAGCGTCTGGAAGGCAAGGACTACGTCGTCGCCGACGGAGACATCCTCAACATCCGCTTCAACGTCTAGCGGCAGCAGTCGCAGTCACAGTCGCAGTCGCAGCAGCCCTGGCAATCGCACGCCATCTCGCCTCCTTTCATCGATGAACGTCGATGTAACGGTAGCGTGATACATTGATGGATGTCAATGAAGAAGCTCGCGACCGTCACCTGCTGCGCCCCCGGAGCGCCGCCGCTCAAGCCGAGGGAGTTCGAGCAGCTCTCCGCCAGCTTCAAGGCGCTCGCAGATCCGACGAGGCTCGCGATCGTCAACCGACTGGCCGGCCGCGACGAGGCCTGCGTCTGCGAGTTCAACTCGCTCGGGCTCTCGCAGCCGACGATCTCCCACCATCTCAAGGTCCTACGGGAGGCGGGCCTGATCGAGGTCGCCTACAAGCGCAAGACCTGGGTCTTCTACCGGCTCGTGCCCGAGGCGGTCGAAGCGCTTGCGTTTGCGCTCGGCGGCTCGAGGAAACCCGAGTTCGTGCTCGCGACGGCCGAGGCGACCGTTGCCGGCTGAGAGGGTTCTGTTCGTCTGCATCGGGAACGCAGGCCGTTCGCAGATGGCGCAGGCGTTCGCCGAGCGCGCCGGGTTCGAGGTTCGTTCGGCCGGTTCTCACGCCGAGTCCGAGCTTCATCCCGAGGTGATCGCGGCGATGAGCGAGATCGGCTTCGACCTGAGCGGCCGTGTTCCGCACCAGCTCACGAACGAGGACGTCGAATGGGCGGACCTCGTCGTCACGATGGGCTGCGGCGACGCATGTCCGGTTCTCCCGGGAAAGCGCTACCTCGACTGGAACCTCCAGGACCCGGCCGGAATGCCGATCGAGGTCGTCCGACAGATCCGCGATCGGATCGCCGGCCTCGTCGAAGAGCTCCGCTAGCTCTCGGGCACGGGCCGCGTCGCCGCGACGGCGTCGAGCTGGTTCGCGTGGTAGAGAACCGCGGCCTCGGCCGTCCGGGCCGCGCGGGCGTCGTGGTGCGACCCGACCGCATGCAGCAGCTCGGCGCGCACGCTCGTCTCGAGCGGAGCGGCCCGCTCCTCGATCAGCCGCAGGCCGAGATGCACGTGGCCGAGCAGCCGCCCCTCCTCGGTCGGGCGGAAGGCAGGCCCACGGGTGAGCTCGACAGTGCGGCCGACATCGTGCAGGACTGCGGCCGCGAGCAGCAGATCGGCGCGGAGCCGTGGATGCAGCTGCGAGACCTCGCGGCAGATCGTGGCCACTCCAACCGTGTGCTCGAGCAGGCCTCCCGCGTAGCTGTGGTGCCCGTCGACGGTCGCGGGCAGCGAGCGCAGGCGGCCGCGCAGCTCGTCGTCACCGACGAAACGCCCGACCGCGGCCTTCAGCCCGGGATGCGTGATCTCGCCGGCGAGGAACTCGAGGAAGCCTTCGAGCTCGTCGCCGTCCCGCCGCAAGCCCGGCGCGAGCGCGGCCGGATCGAGGTCCTCCGCAGCCTCGAGCGTCCTGATCTCGAGCTGCAGCCGGTCGCGGTAGCGGTCCACGCGGCCGAGCACCCGGACCGCGTCCCCTTCGTCGAACCGGCTGTCCAGCAGGTCGACGTCGCTCCAGACGCGGGCCTGGATGCGCCCGCTCGGGTCGACGAGCTCCAGCGCGAGATACGGCGTGCCCGAACGCGTGCGCAGCCGCTCCTTCTTCGCGACCGCATAGACGCCCTCGATGACCCGGTCGTGCTCGAGCTCGGCGATCGCAGACACGAGTCGAGTCTAGGGCCGAAGACGGATGCTACGGTCCCCGCGCTTTGGCCGAGATCAAGCCGTTTCGAGCGCTTCGCTACGACCCCGGCCGCGCGGGCAGGCTCGAGGATCTTGTCGCGCCCCCATACGACGTGATCGGGCCCGAGGAGAGGGAGGAATACCTCGCCCGCAGCCCGCACAACGTCGTCCACCTGACCCTCCCGGATTCCGAGGAGGAGGCCGGCGAAGCGCTACGCAGCTGGCGCGCGGAGGGCGTGCTCGAGGCGGAGGAGCCGGCGTTCTGGGCGCTGTCCCAGGACTACGTCGGGCCGGACGGCGTCGCGCGTACGCGCACCGGGCTCGTCTCGTCGCTGCGGGTCGAGCCATACGAGAACGGCGTCGTCCTGCCGCACGAGCGGACGCATCGCGGCCCCAAGGAGGGGCGCCTCCGGCTTCTGCGCGCGACCCGGACGCAGCTCGAGCCGATCTTCCTCCTCTACGAGGGACAGGCGCCCTTCGCTGTGCCGGACAGAGATTCGGACATCGAGGTCGAGGGGACACGGCTCTGGCGGCTCGACGACGACTCGATCGGAGAGGCGTTCGCCGACCG